>Ga0210388_10001475_pt1 | contig 18498 bp, 9 predicted proteins | sample IncBWC19OmetaG_FD_155485 | JGI IMG/M metagenome (GOLD analysis project Ga0210388, IMG submission 155485) | Forest soil microbial communities from Barre Woods Harvard Forest LTER site, Petersham, Massachusetts, United States - Inc-BW-C-19-O ... | reverse complement strand
CAGCGAAATTGGGGAGGCCTTCAGAACGGAGGTCGAAGGCCGCGAAAACCAAAGACCATTGTTCGACCCTGGGAGCTACACCACAACCGTGAGCTTTTCGTCGTCCAAGGCCGAAGCGGAAGTCGACGTAATCGGTCTCGGAGATGCTGTAGGACTACCTGCAGATATCGGGAACGTGATGATAATGCGCCCTCGCCTATTGAAGGTAATCGGACTCGGCGGCGAAAAAGACGAAGCGGATTTACTTCTTGCGACGAGGGTGCTCGGAGGCTCGTCGGACAGACTGATCGACAACATATTTAATCGCGTGAGAATTGCAAGCCTCCCGGAACCGACCATCAGCAACATAATGGAAATTCTTTGGAAAGCCATCGACTTCGGATTTGGACAGGCCTCCGCCACAGCGTCGTTGGAAAAGCGGGAATTTTGGGATAGGCGTCTTCAGGTCATGATCGAGGTACTCTCGCGATTCGCCGTTCGCCTGCCGAACGGGAAAGCAATTGAGACAGTTCGTCGTGGAGCCTCGCTCGCAAAACGACTTGAGCCGAAGGACTGGCATTTCTTTGAGCCACTCGGAAATCTCATCAAGCGCTCTTTGAGCGCGGTTGCCCCTAAGGACCGGAATAACCTAATCGCCGATCTGTTGGACTTTCCTCTCCCCATTGAGCGTGGGTTAGTGGCCCAAATGGAAGGCGGCGGTCCCCAGGACAATTGGCCTGAACCATTCGTCGATGCAGGTTTGGGCAAGCTCGTACGACCCAGCGACATCAGTTTTAGCGCTCGAGTTTCAGTCTTGATAGCGAGGCTAAGAGATGGCGATGCGCTAACACGAACACGTGCATCGATACGACTTCTGAAGCTGTATGAAAATGAAATGCTGAAAACTAAAGAGGTAGATCTTTTCGGTAAGGCAGTCTGGGCGCTCGGAGAGTCGGCTTCTGGCTTGCCCAATGCGATTAGCCTCCGCCCATTTGCTGCTTTCGGTTTCCCGGACGCGGAAAAACATGGTGTTGCGGGTCGCTTTAAGAAAGAGGTGCTGGAAAAGGGCCTCTCCAGCCCTGTCAGCGGGGAATTCCTCGCGAACATCGCAGGTGCTACGACAAAACCTCGGTCCGGGAAAGAACCGCAGGTACTGACAACCACCGAAGCGATTCGGATCGCGGATATGATCCTGGATTGGAGACCCCGTTCAACATCCCTTGATCTGGACAGTAGCCTAGCGGGAATCAACAACCTTGCCGGTACAGTATTTGTTCGAGCGGTGTTCCCGTTCGTTACGAAGGCGGACTTTGGCCAGGAACGACTTGATCGATTCTTGGAATGCGTGGAATCTGCGCGGCCCAATTCTCTTGTAACCGCCATCGCAGACGCCATATCCATTGATGGTTCTCGTATTGCGCGCGGTATAGACCTGGTCCGCAGGGCGATCTTCGACCGAAATGCCGATATATCGGCGCGCGGTATCGACTCCGCTGCGCGATGGTTATACTTGGCCAATTCGAAGACTCTTCAATCTTTTCCGGAGCAGTTGAAGGATGCCGTATGCACGATCATCGCGACTTCGAGGTGGCCGACACTTTACTCCGCACTAGGTTTGGCAGTTCGCTTTGCGAAATGCGACATGTTGAAAGAGAACGACATCAGTGGTTTGGCAGATGCGCTGGACCGGCTCTGGGTAGAGACTGCGTACGAAACGTGGGATTTGACGGATGTGCGAACAGTTACGCTAAGTTTGGTTCGCACCGGATGCATACGTTTAGCCGCTGTTTTGCAGAATCGGGGCGGTGTCCAGTCCAATGCGATTGCAAACTGGATTGCGTGTACGACGCGCGATCCTATACCCGAAGTACGATACGCGTTGGAAACTTCTGAAGATGACAAGGCAGAGGTTTGAGGGTGGTCCCACCTTGTCCGGATTTTTCAGATCGGTACCGCGCGGTCGGCCAAGCTCCAGCGAACTTCTCGCGACCGGAATCTCAAGTGTCGCGTACGGGGCTCAACATGCATCGCCGGACGGGGCAACAATAACACTTCATTGGACTGAGAATTCTCCAGAAAACCCAAAGACTTTCACATATAATTACACATCATGCACATGCGCTATATGTATATACTTCATTTTAAATTAGTTAATGGCAGACGCAGCGGACTTAAAATCCGCAGGCCGCAAGGCCGTGGGGGTTCAAGTCCCCCTCCGGGCACCAGATAAGCAATGAATCATCAACCAACAGAATGCGATGGTTCTCGCCGACCTATCTTATAGCAATCCAATGGGTTAGTCGAAGCTTCTTACAAAAAACTCTGAGGATATAACGAAATTGGACTCCCTTCGTCTGATTTTTAGGATGCGCCAGCAATCGTAACTCTTGCACTGCCCCTCACCCACGCGCAAACCCTGCGAATCAGGCTTGGTCCCTCTCACTCGGTCGTCGGATTCCGTGATATGTGAACCAGCGAACCGGTTTCTCAATCGCAGGCTCGGATTCAGAGTTACAACGATCGGCTCGGCTCTGGCGGCAATCGAGCCAGGAGTTGTTGGGCCCGGCGAGCCAATTCCTGGTAGCCGGTCTTTTGCGCATCTATCTCGATGATTTGCACGCGAGATCGGTTTTCTTGTGCTGAACTTTTACGCCAGTCCACCTCCGCCTGCGCAATCCTCGCCTCCATTGCAATCAACTTGAGATGATGCTTTTCCGCTCTCACACTCAACTGAGCCAATGAGTCATCGACAAGCACTGTGTTCGGATTCGGATTCGGATTCATTGAAAAGATGCGTGCCTGCAAAAGCGCCGCGTCAATCTGTACCTCATCGCGAGCGAGCTCGCCCTGTACATTGCCGAGCAGCTTCTGCGCGTGGTACATCTGCTGTTGAGCAAGCGCCTGCTGCCCCTGTTGCGCAAGCGCCAAAGCAAGGGTCGCCCTGGCGTTCGCTTCCTCGCCAAACATCTTTTGACCGGCAAACTCAGTTGCTGCCCGCTCTGCGAGCTCCACTGCAACCTCCGCGTGGCCCGCCTCGAGGTCGGTGCGCGCGAGATCAAGCCGCGACTCCGCGAGCACGGCCAAATCTTTATGGCCGATCAAAATTTCCAAAGCCTCTTGCTGATCGATTCGGGCTTGTTCCAGGCGACCCATCACTCTTTCTGCAGCGCCTCGCGCGGACAGAGCGGCGGCACGCGATTCCTCGTTATGCAACGCGCCGAAAATCGCAATCGCCTCTTCCGCTTCAATCTTCGATTGCGCTGCGTTGCCCTCGACCAAGTCGATTTGAGACAAGCTCAACAACTCGTCGCCGGCGGCGGCTTTCAGACCAATGCGCCGCGAAACTGCCAGCGCCTCCACCTGCATGTTTCTCGCTTCTTCCAGATTGCCTTCCTGATACAAGTCATTGCCGAGGTTATTCAAGGCCATTTGGATTCCCCAGCCAGAGTTCATCTCTCGTGCATTCTGAAGCAACTCGCGGTACATCGTGTCCGCGGACCTGAAATCGTTCTGGTTGGAAAGGACCGCTGCCAATCCATTCAAGTCGTTGTCTTCTTCCACAACGCAGCCAATTTTCCTGGCAATTTGCAAGGCCTGAGTCAAATAACGCTGTGCGCCGGCGGGATTAGTGTTCACCGCAAAAATTCCCAATCGTCGAAGAGCATTGGCCACGCAGCCGGCGTCATTCAACTGATCGCATACACGACGAACTTCTTCAGTTTCTCGAATCGATTCTTGCATGTCGATCGCGGCCATGTTGCCGGCCTTTACAGCCAGTGCATGAGCATATAGAAGACGAGCGCCGATCATCTGGGCTTTTTCCACTGCGCGCTGAGCATCGGCCGCGGCCGCACGAGCATCGCTCATCGATTGCTCCGCACTGGCTGCCTCCAGATCGATGCGCGGATCATCGCGAGTTGGGCCCGGAACTTCCCGCAGCTTCTCAACCGTAGCTTTTGCTTCCAGCGGCTTACCTGCGCTGGTGAGAGCATTTGCAAGCGAAAGGCCATACTCGATATCGTCCGGGTAAAACGTGAAGAGAGCCTGATAGTCCTTAACGGCCTTTTCCCAATCGCCGATGGTGGAAGCATAGCGGCCCTCCACCATCAGATGCTGCTCGCGGCTGAGGCCTGTAGAAAGGCTATCTGCCAGCTTTGCTTCGGACCTCTGTTTTTCCTGGAAACCGCGCAGTCCGAAAACATCCGCCAGAAGCAGGTGCGTCATGGCGCAGGAAAAATCATGCGCGATCGACTTCTCCAAATGTTGTTCGGCCGCCGCAAGATCCTCGGCGCGCAAACTTTTCAATCCCTCCATGTACTCCTGCAAGGCCTCCGAATCCGTGGGAAGCGAGGCCGTGAGCGTTGGTGACAAAGTAGGCGTGGCTGGCGAAACCAGAGCGGCAAGCACTCGCGAACCTGTTGCAGATGACAGCTCAAATAACTCGCCGAGATTTCCTTGCTCAGATCCTGAAAGCAGCGTTTCGCCGGTCCTGGCATCCTGCACTTTGAAGTCCAGCCGGACGCGCTTCTGGCCGCTGGCGCCAAGGTCCAGAACGGAATAATTGCCGGAGACAACCGCATCGGCAAATAGATCGTTGTGGAGCGCTGCCAGCGTCGGCGCCGACAGATCAATAGGCTGATGAATACCGAGCTCTTTCTGTGCGCGAGATATCTCGTCGCCTGGGACAGATCGAACCCTGCCATCGCTGGAAAGCTCGGTTGAGACCATTTCGGCAATCGCCGTGCTCAACCAGTTGACCTTCGCGTCTCCTGATAGATTCCTGAAGGGCATTGTCGCCACAGCCGTTCTAACGGGATGCACTGAAGCGTTTGTGGATGATTGCGATTGGCGATTCTCAACGTGTTTTGCCGGCCATAGGATTGCGGCCCCGACCAAGGCGGCAAGGGCGAATATCAGCCACGCTGCCCGGCCGAAGCCAGGCTTTTGCCGAGTCGCAACATCCGCTTGTGGCAGCGGGAGTTCCTGGGGCAGAGAAGTGGACTCCGGGCGATTGTCCACTCCCAGCCTGGTTACGTCCGTTTCAGTGGCTGGCTGATTGCCGCCGGAAGCCATCTCGCGGAATGGCCCGACATATTGGTACCCGGTCGCCCATCGCGTCTCAATAAACTGCGCTTCTCCCTGGTCGTCTCCGAGTGCGCTTCGAATTCTGGCGACTGCTCTTGTTAACGTCTGTTCGTAGACGTCCTTCCCATCCCAGAAGCGCCCCAGCAATTCGGAGCGAGTGACCAGGCGGTCACGGTTCTCCACCAGAAAAATCAGGATGTTGTAGGGCTTCTTTGCCAGGTTGACACGCTGACCATCTTTCAGCAGGAGCTGATGTCGTTCGTCGAGCACAAAGATGCCCAGGCTGTACATTGGAGAACCAAGCATATCAAAAAAGTCCGAAAAAAGTCCGACTTTCGTCAGGATTCAGACCCCGCGTTTCTCGGATGATTTCACGTGTCCAAAAACCTTGGTTCCAATCGGGTAAATCCTCAATAACACGACGGTTCTCTTTGAAGCTTCCCGATGAACTTCCCAGCAAAAGGACGGCACAACTCGCAGGGGGCGACCATATGCAAAACCCAAACCGTTGCCATGTCTTGCCGGCGGTAATCTCGCTTCATTGTTACCCACACGGCGGACGCGACCGGACGCCCGGATTGTGCGCCTGGAATATGCGGGTGGGGTTCTCGTTTGCTCGTACAATACTGGCGGCCGCGCCGTTGCTTCTGGCCGGCCTCGGCATGCGGGCCACGGCTGAACCGCAGCCTGCTTCTGCTCCGGCATCTGCTAAACGATTCGTTCGTCAGGCGTTGCACCAGAACCGGCTGAGCTTTGTGCCCAATTCCGGACAAGAGGCATCCACAACGCGCTTTGCCGCCAGCGGACCTGGCTTCCGGCTCTCGCTGGAAAAAGATTCAATGACTCTCCTCGCTTTCCATGAAGCGCCGGCTCCGGCAGGGTCGTCCCACCCAGTTGCCGGAGCCCAGGGAGGTGGACTGTGGAATCTGCCGCCGGGGCCGTCGCGCTCGTTGCCTGCAGTGTCGGCCCAGCTCACGCGGTTGCGCTTTCTGGGCGCCAATCCCGACGTTAGGATTGAAGGACGCGAGCCGAGTGAGGCCAAAGTGAACCTCCTTATCGGGAACGATCCGGCAAAGTGGCAGCGCAACTTGGTTACCTATAGCAGCGTGCGCTACGCAAATCTCTATCCGGGAGTGGACCTGTTCTACTACGGAGAAAAGAACGGGCAGCTTGAATACGATTTGGTGGTTGCGCCAGGAGCGGATCCCGGAGTCGTGCGCCTGAAGGTTGATGGCAGCCGAGATGCGCTTCTGGATGAAAACGGCGATCTGCGTCTGGATGGAAAGAACGGCGACGCGGTATTGCGCAGGCCCATGCTCTACCAGGACATTGCTAACGGCAAAAGAGCGATCGCGGGTTCTTTCGTCCAGATAGCCCGGAATGAGTTCGGATTCAAGCCAGCGCAATACGACCACACCAGGCCGCTGGTCATCGACCCAACCTTCAGCTTGCTCTACTCAACTTTCATGGGCGGAATTCATGAGGACGCGGCGGGGACCATCGCGCTGGATGCGCAGAACAACGTATACATCACCGGGATTACGGCTTCGCAGGATTTCCCTGTAAGCGCGAATGCCTTCCTGAATCAGCTCGTCAAGCCATACGAATATGAGCTCAACACGTTCGTGATGAAGTTCGACTCATCGGGCACGCTGCTGTTCAGCACTTACCTCGGAGGCAGCGGGCAAAACGGAGCCTTGTCGGACCAGGGCCATCCCGGCGACGAGCCGGCCGCGCGAAACGTGGGAATCGACGGCGCGGGGAATGTCTATGTTGCAGGAACTACCACTTCCACGGATTTCCCGGTGACCGCGAATGCGTACCAGCCCACGAATATGGGAACGCAGAATGGTTATCTTGCGGAGTTGAGCCCCGACGGTTCCACCCTGGAATATGGAAGCTATTTCGGAGGCAGCGCTCTCTTGCTGGCTAGCTCCATGGCGCGTGCTGCAAACGGCCAGATCTATGTTGCGGGAAGCGCGGGCCCCGGTTTGCCGACCACCGCCGGAGCTTACAAGACGACGCTGGCGACCCCTCCTGCCGGGCAGGGGGCACCGTATGAGGCCGCGTTTCTCTCTGTCTTCGACATCACGCAAGGCGGTGGCAAGCAGCTTGTGGGGTCGACCTACTACGGCACGGACACGCCGCAGGCCAATACGGTTCTGACGGGAAACCTGGGATACACGATGGCGCTGGACGGCAGCGGAGATCCCTGGCTGGTGGGGCAGGCCTACACAAACAATTTGCCTACGACGGCCAATGCATATCAACCCAGCATCCCTGCCTTGACCACGTATTGCGGCAACGCCGGCGGGCCTCTGAATTCTGCGGGCTACATCGCGGAATTCAATCCCAGTCTGACCACGCTGCAATACGCTTCATACCTGAGCGGAAAGAATTCGAGCGTAAACGCCGGAAACAGCTGCTCGGAATATACCAACGGGCTGGCCATCGACAGCTCCAACAACATCTACGTTGATGGCGCAACCGGATCTGGCACTTTTCCGGTCACGACGGGCGCGCTGCAAACAACCATTCCCGCTCTGAATTCTTACTCAGAATTCATTGCGAAGCTCAACCCGGGAGGCGCAACGATAAATTGGGCCACCTACCTGGGTGGCGCCGCGGGAAGCACATTCAGCGGAGATCTGACACCGGATGCGCAGGGAAATGTATGGGCAGTTGGCATCACGGCTGGGGGCTCGACTTTCCCCATCACTTCGGATGCGTACCAGACGACAGGGCCAGGCAGCGGCAATTACGCGGGCTTCATTGACGAGATCAGTCCCGATGGCGCCAAGCTCGTCTACGGAACCTACTTCGGCGGCGATGCCAACACCACCCCGCTCGATGTTGCGGTGGATGCGAATGAAAACGTCTATGTCACCGGATCCACGACAAATACCGCATTCCCGGTAACGGCAAATGCGCTGCAGCCCTTATTTGCCAACGGAGATCAGGGTCCGGACAACTCAGACGCATTCTTTTCGATTCTCGGAGGGGGAACGATCGGCGTAATCTCTCCCATCGTCGGCGGCGATGTAGGAGACACAACCATCACGGTGGAAGGGGCGGGATTCCAGCAAGGAGCAACGTGCTCGATCGTCTCCGGTGACACGACGATAGCTTCGACGATCGCAACGGTGAATTCCAGTGGAACCGCGGCTACCTGCACGTTTCCCCTGAATGGAGCGCCGACCGGGTCCTACACCGTAATCGTCACGAACCCTGACGGCAGCGCTCTTACCAAACAGAGCGCGTTCACGGTAGAGAGCGCGGTTGGACCGCAAATGAATTTGTCAATCGTCGGCCGGCCTGCCATCCGCGTCAGCGTAGCAACCACCTTCGATCTTGTGGTCAGCAATATGGGCGATACCAACGCTTACGGTTCCATGGTCGCGGTTGCGTATCCTCCCAACCTGACCACCGGTTTTCAACTCGCTCCGATCCCCCAGGTTGGTGCGCCGACCAATTACAACGGGGTTTCGAACATCTACGAGCAGAATGGAGTGGATAAGCAGGTGCTGTTTATCCCGGTCTTGGCTCCGGGACAAAGCGTCTCTTACACGTTTCAAGTAACGGATGGGGTCCTGAACGACTCGCCTACAATTATTGCGCAGCTGGCAGTCGGAGCGACCTCGCTCGACACCTCGGATGCTGGCCCTGATCTCAGCGGAAATCAGATTGAGGGTGTGACGCCGAAGCCGAGGAGCGCCATCAAGCCTATCGAGTGCTTCCAGCACGTGGTCAGTTCCTTCGCAAACGCCTTTGGCGTTCCCGGCTGCCTGGGTGGGTCTACGGTCGACATCTTGATCAGCGCGTGCATGGGGCAAGCTCCTAATATCCCCGAGCCAAATGGAGGGGCGAATTTTGCCCAATGGATGGCCGCCCAGATTGCTCAGAACTGCGCCGGCGCGGTGAACCCCGTCGCTGGCGCGGCCGCCTCCGCGTTCAACGCCTGGCAGGTCTTGGGAGATTGCGGTGGGCAGGAGATTCAACACTCAATTATCAAATTCTTCACAACCGGCTCCATCGATCCCAACTACAAAGGAGGCTCTGCCGGTGACGGAAGCTCCTCTAAATACACCAACGGATCGCAGCCGCTTCCCTATATTGTCGGATTTGAAAACGAGCCTTCGGCAACCGCGCCTGCCGCGGCTGTCGTTGTCACCGACCAACTTGACCCGGCCAAAGTCGACCTCAGCACTTTTTCTCTGGGCCCAGTCAGCATTGGATCGAACGTCATCACGCCTCCTTTAGGTGTCAATAGCTTTGCGACCACTTTCGCCCCACCCAATGTGACGAGCTACGTCGTTCGCATTCAGGGTAGCCTGAACCCCACCACCGGCCTGCTCATGTGGACGTTCCAGACCATTGACCCCACCACCGGTTTGCCCCCCACCGATCCCACCGTCGGCTTCCTGCCGCCTGACGTGAATGGCATCGTGGGCCAGGGAAGCGTGCTGTTCAACGTGATGCCGAAAGCCGGCCAGCCCACCGGCACGCAGATCACCAATCAGGCAACAGTGGTCTTCGATGCAAACGCGCCCATCATCACGCCGACCTGGCTGAACACGCTGGATGTAAACGCGCCGGTAAGCCACGTTACGACGCTGCCGGCCAAGGAGCCAACCAACACTTTCACCGTGAGCTGGTCTGGCACCGATGCCGGCTCAGGGATTGCGAGCTACACAATCTTCGTCTCTGACAACGGCGCTCCCTTCACTGCGTGGCAGGCCAACGTGACAGTGACCTCGGCGTCATTCGTTGCTCCCTCAGCGGGGCACACGTACGGCTTCTACAGCATCGCCATCGACGGAGCCGGCAACGTGGAGACGGCGAAGGCCGCAGCAGAGGCCACCACCGAATTTCTCGGCGTCAGCACCACGACCGCGCTGGCCAGCTCGTCCGCGCAGGTAAACGTGGGCAGCAGCGTAACGCTTTCCGCAACAATCACTCCGGCTTCGGGAACAGCCGTGCCTACAGGCTCTGTGAGCTTCATTCTTGCTGGCGCAACGCTCGGCTCCGGCACGCTGAATGCATCGGGCATGGCAACCTGCACAACAACCAGCCTGCCCGTGGGAACGGACGCCGTCACTGCGGTTTACAGTGGCGATGCAAACTTCGCTCCATCCACTTCCTCCGTGGTTTCGGTGACGGTGATTCAGCCACAGCCCGACTTCACGCTGGCGCCGAATCCAGCAACCATCACCGTGACAGCGGGTTCGTCAGGCTCCTCCACGCTTACAGTGTCGCCGGTGAACGGATTCAATCAGGCCACCACCTTCTCCTGCGCTGGACTGCCGGCGCTTTCGTCCTGCAGTTTCCTGCCCGCATCGGTAACGCCGAATGGAGCTGCGATCACCACCACCGTAACCATCGGTACAACCGCAACCACCACCACCGGGATGAACCGGAGACCAGACTTCGGTGGCTCTGGAACGGGGATGACATTGGCGATCGCGGGGAGCTTCTTCTTCCTGCTCTCCTTGGGCGGAAAGGGGAAACGGGCTTTGCGCTCGCTCTCACTTCTGGCGGTTGTGGCAGCGTTGGGCTTGCTGACCAGTTGTGGTGGGCCGACCAAGACGACCGCGCCGGGAACTCCAGCGGGGACAAATACGATTACCATCACAGCGACCGCGGGGAGCGGGGCAACGGCCATTTTGCACAACACGACGATCAGCCTAACGGTGCAATAGCAGGTGCGGCTCAAGCTAACAATAAACCAGATGCACGACACGCTTAACAGATCGATTCAGAGACTGAATGTAATTTCCTCGAGCCGCTTGAATATCGCCGGCAGTGGGCTGATGCTCTGGAGAAATAGACGTGGGGCCTGTTATCAACGATGACTTACCCCGCGCAAATTGCAACCGTTTGCCCGCGGAGCGGCATCTGCTCGTTAAAGAGGAATGCATCATGGCCACTCGAAAGGAACTCACCGCTTTCTTCGCCTGCCTGACTGTTTTCTGCATAGCGTTGGCTCGCACGTGTGAATTGAACGCCGCCCCGTTGCCGCCTCAATACTCAGCATCGCGTCCAGCCATGCCGCCCATGCCACCGCTGCCTTCTGGCATTCCCAAGATGACGCTCCAGCATCTGGTCAAGGCTCGCAAGTGGCAAAGCGATGCCATTCTTGTTGCCATCCACGTTCGCAACTACTTCATGGCCCCCGGCTCGATTCCGCAACATGGCGTATACGGCGTATACCTGAAATATTTCTCTCCCAAATCCGGCAGGTTCCAGAACTATGCCGTGGGGCCAAATGGAGAAGACGTCCTTTTGCAGGGAATGCCTCCAGGCGCCATGGCTCAAAAGGAAATCGGCATGTTACCGATCCACTTCGTGGATTTGCCGGAAGCGTTTAACGCGCTGCAAGCCGCCGGGGGAGCAGGACGGGTGCAGAGCGCAACCCTCCACTTCATCGCCGGCGATCAGCCGAACATCTACGCGGTGTGGGACATCAAGACGTTGGGCGGAAAGAGGACTAGACCCCTCTATGTGCTCGCCGACACCGGCAAGGTCGTCGATCTCGCCGACATTCATCCCAATGCGGTGCGGGGAGATCCCGACGTCTGGCTTGAGAATCTGTTTTCCGAATACATGCAAAAAATCGCTGCCCAGAACGAAGCCAATTCTTCATCACCTTCGAGCGCAGGACCAGCATGGGGCTCTCGAGCCAGACCTTTGTGTGGCTCTGTAGGCGGCGAATATAGCAACTGCCTGGACGGAGGGAGGTTGACAAACTTTCGAACGTACCGGGAGGCGCAGAGCGCACCAACGGGGAGCCCTGAGGAGTAACTGCGATTGCCTGACTAAATGAAGTGGAGAAATTGTGAAATGACCAGTGAATCAAGAACTCTGAGTGTCCGGGCTGCTTTGATCGCGATCTATCTGACGCTGGCGCTTCCTTCTCACTCGCGGGCGGTCGGCCGGCCGAGTCAATCCAATGACTACGGAGGCGCGCAAGCAGGTTCAGACGGACAGCTCGAAACCGGACGCCAGGCCTACCAGGCAGGACATTTCGATGTCGCCTTGCCCAAGCTGCTTCCCTATGCGCGGAAGGGAAACCCTGAGGCTGAGTACATGGTCGGCGAAATGTATGTCTTTGGGTATAGCGTGCTGGTGCCTAAAAAATGAGCAACTCGGCATTCGTTATCTCCAGTCCTCCGCAGCGCATGGATATTGGCTTGCGAACGATGTGATCGGAGTTCGATATGTTCAGGGCTGCGGCGTTCCTGCCGACCAGTGCAAAGCACTGCAATATTTTCAAACAGCCGCAAACGCGAATCCAATTGCCGGCAACGAACTGGGGGAACATGTATAAGGATGGCTTGTGCATTGCACGAGATCTGAATGCGGCTCGACAGTGGCTTGAGAAATCTGCGCAAGCCGGAAGCAAAGACGCCGCGCAAAATTTGAAAAATCTGCGATTGGAGCCCGACAATGCAGCACAGTCTGAAATCAATCGGGCCATTGAGATGATGAACCGGTCGGACTGGACAAATGCGCTGCCGATCCTGATCAGCCTGGCAAATCGAGGAATAGCCGTGGCACAAGATCAGCTTGGATGGAGCTACCTGTATGGGCAGGGATCGAAGGGAAACCCGGCGCAGGCATTCAATTGGTTCAAGAAAGCGGCCGAGCAGGGCGACTCATTTGCCCAGGCGCTGCTCGGAATCTGTTACGAGCTTGGCGAGGGTGTACCAGTTGACGAACAGGCAGCATCCAGTTGGTATCAGCGTTCCGCGGATCAGAAGAGCGGCACTGGCGAAATCTACCTGGCCCGCGCCTACGAGTTTGGCATTGGAACGCGCCAAGATCTGAAGCAAGCCAGACAGACTGCCAGCCTCACGCAGCGACTCCTGGCCCCAGCGCGATAGGTTGTAGTCGAGATACAAGCAGGAACGCCAAGGCCGCCGGTTCAGATTTATCCGGCGGCCTGGAGGAATGCGAGAGGGCGCGTTACGGTATGCGTACGACGGTGCGAATCTGGAATGAGGAACTGTTGGCGAGAACGTAGTTGCCGTCCACCATTCGCCATTCGTAACCTCGTGGCGGGGCATTGAGGCGATTTTGGTGGTAATCGACTTTATCGCCGCGATCCCAGTCTTCGTGTCTGATTGGTGCGCCTCTCTTCCATTCCTTATGCTCGACGTATTGGTGGTTGTCGTGATGGTCCTGGGCAAGGGCGACGTTGCCCATTAGGCTTGTGGAAAGGACCGCGAGTGCTAGAACAGTGTGCAGCTTTTTCATTGAGAACTCCTGCGAAATTTGGATGCTCACAAGACAAAGTCTTGCGTGCATGTTCCCGCTATATTCATGCACGACGGTTCCCATAGACTGGTCAATCTTGGTCGCTTCGTCCACAATGTTGTTTGGAACGCACCCTTGAGTCTCAAGGCCCCTGCATCTTGTGTTGTGGCGTCATGGATGGGAAACAATCTGCCAGCCTCATACCGCCAGCCCTGGCCTCGGCAAAGCCTAATTCGGTTCAGCGGGCCGCACATCGTTCGCTAGGCCAAGTGTTAAACAGATTTTGGCCAAGAGTTCATTCGGATGTACCGGCTTCGCGAGAACTTCGAAATCGTAGCCCTCGCCCTTGGCGATTTCTAGCAGTTCTCTAAAAGACAATGAACCTGAAAACAGGATGGTCTTGCACTCAGGGCAGATTGCCTGCATCTTCATCGCCAGCTCTAACCCTGTAATTGGGAGCATGACCATGTCAGTAAGCAAGAGGTCGGGAGTCCTTTCACTTACCGCATCAAGAGCCTTTAGAGGATTAGTGAAATAGAAGACATCGTCAAAACCCGCAGAGCGCAGAATTCTCGCCAGACTCGACGCAATTACGAAGTCATCGTCCACAACAAAAATGCAGTGCTGGTTTCTGGTGTTTGGCATCGACATTCTACTTAGATGCCGAACACAATAATCGGTTTGCCTGCCCGTCCCCTGGATTATGATTGACCTGTAGCTATGGGAATCCGTCGAAAAATACCGCTGGAGATAACCTGATCCCAATGACCACTTCTCCAGATGAAGTAACCTCGCTGCTGCATGCTCTGCGCCACGGAGATCGCACCGCAGGGGACAAGCTCCTTCCGCTTGTCTACTCGGAACTGCACCGGCTAGCCCGCTCCTACATGAGACGCGAGCGGCCCAACCACACCCTGCAACCCACAGCGCTAATCAACGAAGCATATATGCGCCTGGCGAATGCCTCCATCGACTGGGAGAACCGCGCGCACTTCATTGGCGTCGCGGCCAATGCGATGCGCCGCATCCTTGTAGACCACGCCCGCGCCCACATGGCCGCAGCGCGGGGCGGAGAGTTTCAGCAGGTCGAGTGGACCGAAGTGCTAGGCCTCCCCACCGAGCGCTCCAGCGAGCTCGTCGCATTGGACGAAGCTCTCCATCAGTTGGAGAAGCTGAACCCGAGACAAGCGAAGATCATCGAACTCCGCTACATCGGCGGCCTTTCGTTCGAGGAGGTAGGCGCAGTGCTTGACCTGTCGCCCCGCACCATCAAGCGCGACTGGGCGCTCGCGCGGCTGTGGCTGTTCAAAGTAATGAACCCGAAGTGACCCCGGAAGTTCGGCTCCCCGGGTCGCCGACACTCCGAGACCCTTCCATACGCTCGATCCGGCTGCTCAACGGACGATTAACAGCCGGGATTGGCAAATCACCTGCTTCCAGAATTTGCGGCCAGCATCGGGGTCTGGACATTAATCTTCTCCGTGATCGAGGTTGAAGCAGTGCAAGCCGGCATGTTCAGAGTGTAGTTGTGAGGGCCGCTGATACTGTTCTTGACGGTGCAGGATAGATTGCCATTTGAAGCAACGGCGGACTGCACGCAGATCATGTCATCGAACGCGATGGTATAGGCGCTGTAAGGGTTCCACGTGATTGTGTCGCCTGGCTCCGCCACAATGGGAGTTGTCGTCGAAGTGGTGCTCCCGCTTGGAAAGATGGCAGCCTTATTCGCGTCGCAGGCTGCAACGAATTCTTGCGCACGCGGAGGTGGCGAAGACGAATCAACCTCATGCACTTGCGCTTCAAACTCCTGGCCGCCCTGGCTTCCGCCCGAAGATGCGCCCGGGCTCTGCGGAAGAATCTGGTGGTCCGGCGAAATTCTGAATGGCCCTCCTAAATCCCAAATCACCACCTTCAGCAAGGGCAGGGTCGGATGGGGATGTGGGAACAGTCCTCCAGCACCGGGTCCGCCACCGCACGCGACGCACTTCGGCCCATATTGGGGGTCATAGCAGTCAGTTCCACCGGCAGATTTGCAACCAAAAAGATACAGGCTGGGACCAACGAGACCAGGATTATAGACGCAGGTGGAGAGCGGAGCTCCATCAATCGAGCCGCAGGGTTTAAGACCCGCGGTGTAACTGACACTCACGTTCTTGCCGGTTTTATCGTCAAACGCCGCAAAGCTGATAATGTCGCCGGGCTGCGGCGAAACTGAAACCTTGCCGTCCGGGTTGATGTAGAGAAGAATTCGGTTGGGCCCATACAACGAGTCCAGGGCGACGCCGATCAAAAAACCAACGATCAAACAGCATAGGCAGGTGCTGGTGCAGTACCTGATGACGCGACGCCGTGCTTTTTTGCGTTCCGTTTCTTCTGGAGTCATCGTGATCCATCCTTTCATCGCATGCGTTGGAGGCTCAGGAAGTTTTGAGGCCGTCCTTGGTCTGCAGCTTCTGAACACGTGAAAGATAGCGGGGGTCCTTTCGCAGATCCCCCAAATCGAGAGCGCCGTCTACTTCGAGCGGAACCAGCCCGCGGTCCATGCATTTCAGCAGCAATTGGAGAGCCTCTTCTTTCTTGCCGAGCAATGCCAATGCCTGCACAATCATGAATTGCGATTCAACATCGCTCGCACCACCAGCTTTTTCCAAGTCCTTCTCTGCATCAACCGTGTCATGAATCTTGGCGTGATAGAAGGCGAGTGTGGCCCAGCCGGCTCCATTGCCGGGATTCAATGCCAGAGCCTCAGACACAATCTCTGCGGCCTTTGCGTAGCTTTTCTGCACCAGCGCCGGCTTTCCGAGAACCGCGTAGCAATCGGCAATATTCCGCCACGCCACATGGTCCTTGGGGCTCAGATCCGCGGCTCGCTGATAGTAATCGAGAGCAACAGTGTACTTCTTATCTTCAAATGCCAGGTCTCCCAGAGCCAGCAGCACCTCCCCGCTGGGACCCCTCTTCAGGCTGGCGTTCAAGGCCGCTATGGCCTCGTCTCGCTTGCCAAGCTCCTGGTACATCGCGCCGAGATTCGCGAGCGGGAGGGCTGCGTTCGGTGCAGCGTTTGCCGCTTCATCGTATGCCTCGGCAGCCTCCTGGTACCTGGCCTGTCTCCACAGAACAAATCCCAACGCGTCGTAGGCGGGCCAATAGTTTGGCCGCTCCTTGATGATTCCTCGAAGAGCCTGCTCGGCCTCTTTGAATCGGCCAAGATTCCGGAATGCCCAAACTTCGCTGAGGGATATTTCCGGGTTCCGCGGATCGATGCGAAGCGCTTTGGCGAAATAGTCGATGGCCGCCTCCGGCTTTCCTGAATAAAGAAGGCTGAGTCCTTCGCTGAAGAGTCCGCTTGCCGAGTTTGGGTTGAAACGCAAGGCAAGCGATGCATTCTTCTCCGCGAGGCCCAGGTTGGCTGCTTCGCCCTTGATGGCGAAGAGCCGGACGTAAGCTCGCGCAAGGCGAGCATAGCCAAACGCAAAACGAGGATCGGCTGTGAGCGCCTGCTGATATTTCATGATTGCTTCAGGAAGGCCTGCGTCGTTTGGTTCACTGGCAAGCTGCTGCGCATCGCTGAAAATTCGAAAAGTCTCCGGCGATACGCGATTCAAATCCTCCTGGTCGTTCATGAGCGGGTCTCCGGGAGGCAAGTTGAGCAATGCTAGAGCAGCTTTGGATGCTTCCTCCACTATGCTGCTCAATCGATCGGGCGCGCGCTTGATCTCCACCCTGCGCAGCTTTTTCTGCGTGATTGCGTCCAGAACCTGCATAGAGAGCAAAGCAACGGAGGGACTCATGCGGAGCGAGATGGCAAGCACAAGATTTGCTCCCAATGCGGCAACCGAAGTAGTTGGTGTTTGAGCCGTAATGGCGTTATCGTGGAGATCGCTAAAAGTGATGATGAGAAGATCCTTCACTCGGGCCTCTTCCCGAGCCAGTCGATTGCCGATCGAGTCCAGAATTGTCTGCACCACAGGCGTCGAGTCGCCTGCCGGCCAGGCCATCAGCGCCACAAAGCGTTTAGCGGGCAGCGGCTCAAACCAATCGATCAATTTGTCGCGCTCAAGCAGCGCTCCCCCAGCGGCAGCCACGCAGCCAGTCGCGGTCAGCGCGATCATCCTTCTCCGCGTGAGAAATCGAGAACGGGGAAGATTCTCAACCTTTTCGACGGGCGCTTGCGTCAGGGATTGAAGTGCCGTCGGAATGTCCTTGAAGCGCAGATCCGGATTCGGTTCCAGGCAGCCGCTGACCAGTTGCCTCCACGAAGGCGGCAAACTCTCGGTCATAGCGGCTACCGCATCGCCCGAGGCGCGAACCAACGATGGACGGGGCATACGGCCAGTAAGAACCTGGTGACAAACGACGCCAAAGCTGTATACATCGGTCGCCGGCGATGGTGTTCCGCCGTAAAACAGTTCCGGCGCCATATACCCCGGTGTTCCTGCAACTCCATGCATTGTTAACGCGGTCGTCTCGCCTTGAGCCGCGCGCGCCAGGCCGAAGTCCGTCACGCAGGCGTACACCTTCTCGCCGGAACCATCGAGAATGATATTCGCCGCCTTGATGTCTCGATGAAGAATGCCCGCGGCGTGCGCAGCTGAAAGTCCCGTGCCCACCTGTCGAATGATCAGCGAAGCTTCGGGATCGGCTATCGGACCGGAGCGGCCAAGCCTTGCGGAAAGAGTCTCTCCTGCCAGCAGCTTCATGGTCAAAAATGTCAGTCGGCCCTCCGGCCGCTTCCAGTGGAAGATGTCGTAAATCGGACAGATGTTGGGATGAACCACTTCGCGCGCGTTCAAGACTTCCCGCTCAAATCGCTCCTGCATCAACGGGTCTGCCGCATATTGCGAAAGCACTGTCTTCAGCGCGACATGGACGTCCCGTAACTGGCGATCCCCAACTTCATAAACTTCGCCCATGCCCCCTCTGGCGATGAATCGAGTCACTTGAAATCGGTCGCAAAGCACTTCGCCGGCCGTGAACTGGGGGGTGTAGGGCCGCGCATGCGCGTAGCCTGTTTGGGGATGCACACTCGATGCAGTTACATCCCCACCATCGACAGGTACGGGATCGAAAAGCGGGTGCTCCAAGAAACTCCCCGCAAGATCGTCTTCCTTCAACAGCTTTTCCACCCGCGCCATGACTTCCGGAGAGCCGTGACACGCAGTCCGCAAGTAGGCCGCT
>Ga0210388_10001474_pt1 | contig 18508 bp, 18 predicted proteins | sample IncBWC19OmetaG_FD_155485 | JGI IMG/M metagenome (GOLD analysis project Ga0210388, IMG submission 155485) | Forest soil microbial communities from Barre Woods Harvard Forest LTER site, Petersham, Massachusetts, United States - Inc-BW-C-19-O ... | reverse complement strand
CTCGATTACGCGCTTCATGCGTCCCCTTTCACGGCACACTAGTCGCGTTCGGCGAAACGGAAGCGGGATCTGCTGAGGCGCAACCCGCCGAGGGATAGCCGGCGCGGCTCAGCCCTTAGCCCGCCAAGTGGCCGAAGCGGGCTGAAAGCTCTAGATCTTTTCGCTTCCCTGTGACTATCCGGAGCAGCTTCCGCAATGCCTTCACCCCCAGCTCCGCCCGATACCTTCCCCGCAGGACGCGACACGAAACAACGCCCTCCGCCGAACGTTCCATCTGGAAATCCGCGAGGTCGAGGATCTCTCGCTGTCCATTGGAAAGGGTAAGCGAGACGCTTCGCGCGCTCGCGGCACGGTTGAATGGAGATTCACGGCGCACATCTAAATCCTCGACTGAAAGTTTGTGAGACACGCGCGGCACGCCCAGGGCAAACATCCCAACCTCTGATTCGTCGCGGCTATCCAGATTAAGAATTTCAGCCACCGCTCGCTCTGGAAACGCACCCACCGCACAAGCCGCCAACCCCAGTGCCGTGGCCGCCAGGTACATGGTCTGATAAAGCGCGCCAACTTCCTGCAAAATCAAATGCAGCGGAATGCCGCGGTATTTCCAGGCAGTCCGTCCGAATACCGCCGTGACGAGAAACAACACGGCCGGCCTCCCATCCTGGGTCGCCTCCACTCCCATGCGTTGCATGGCGGAATCCACTAGCGCTCTTCGATAACTCCGCGACTGGTTTATCAGCTCCAGGCGGTGCTCAAAGGGGTGGTAGTAATAAACGCCTTTCGGAAGCGATTGAACATTCTCCACCAACGGGTAGACTTCGAGAGGATACCGAGCTCCTCCGCTTGGGTAATTGCGCAGCGAGGTTGTACCAAACTCGGGGTGCTCGACGAGCGCGTAGGCCTGAGCCGTCAACTGCAGGAATTGCTCGAGTTTGCGCCTCTCGAGGGGCCGCGGGGCATAGCTACGAATGGACCGACGCGATGCCAGAGAGCCGTGGAGATCCCCTTGGGGGAAATCAGAGTGTTTGCGGAGCGCAAGACTTTTCAATCCCTTGACATGCTTCATCGGCGCCGGAGCTTGCGAGGCGTCCACTTTGCCCGGGAAATACCCGCCTTCATTGAACTCCCGTTGAAACGCGAGTTCGAGCGGGCGCAGGCGGCCCTGAAAGAGCGCTTCGCCCCCCAGTTCGGAAAACTCACGCTCAGTGATCAGCACCTTCTCTTCGATCAGTGCCTGTATCTCATCCGAAGACGGATGGGTTGCGTCCTGATGCTCCACGGCGCGTCCAGGCAGAAATGCCGTCAGGACCCGGAACATCTCTGCGGAGAGCTGAAACTTGCTGCCGTAAAGGGAGTGAATCAACACGACATGCGAGCCTTCCGCGTCTGGATAGAAGACACAGTAAGGCGAAAGGCGGAACACCACGCGTACCTCCAGCTACCAGAATGGATGCGGCCACGGATTCAGTTCGGCGCGGCTTCGGTCGCGGCGCGCGAGCCCCATCAACCGTGGCACTTGATAAAGCCGCTCGCCACCGAGGACCGCATAACGATGACCGGCGTGCAGCGGCTGAAGACCAGGTATGAGAACTTTCACCACGTGCAGCCCAAGGTCGCGGATCATGGGAACCGAACAGTCCACAACTATAACCTGATACCCGCGCCGCGAGAGCCGGTCCACAACCATGCCCAGCTCTTGCTGAACCTGGCCCGGTTCGCCGGCGCCAGCCGGGTGCATCCGGTCTTTCCTGTTTGGGCCTGACGTGAGAAAGCGCGCGTGCTTTATCTTCTCTCGATTCTGATAGAACTTCAGATGATCGGGAAAGTTTTTGACTGATTCAGGATCGGCACTCGCGCTGACCCGATTCGTGTAGCAGCGGCGATCGCGCAAGTAGGGGCGGCAGAATTGCGCCATTTCCCGGTCGAGTTTTCGATGGAGCTGCTGCCGGGACAAGGAAGCGACCGGGTTAACCAGCAAGAAATCCGGGTTGAGTTTGTCCGTCAGCACGCCGAGCACGACTGGTATGTCGAGATCGGTAGTGATGTCGACGCAAGTCAGTTCCAGAGACAGCGCCTTGAAATCGCGGCGCACACCGGCAATGGGCGCGGCACTGGCAGACTCCAGCACCGGCAACGACAAGCGGTTCATCCAGACCACCATGAGCGAGTCACGCTCGATGTTTTCGTAAATCCCTCCCAGTACCGCGCGATGAAAGCTGCTGTGGCAGGCGGCGCCATTGCTGTTCGCCCGGTAGAGCTTAGGGCCCTGGCGACGGCCGAACACCAGGTCCATCGGCACCAGCACCGGCTGGGAGTCCGAAATGCGGATTCCCCAGATCCATTCGATGCATTGGCCGGGGTCGAACTCGGGCAGCCCAAAGCCGCGTTGAGCGTACTGTTCCGGCGCATACAGCGGGAACGTGGTCGGATCCAAAGCGCTTCCGGCGACGGTTTGATAACTCGCCGCAACCGCGCGCCGGGGGTCCTGATGTTCGAGCGTAAAAAGGCGCTCGATCCCTTCCATCAGCGCCAATGCTTCGGCTCTGCGGCCGTCGTGAAAGTCCGAGCCTTCTGAAAACGCCAGCTGCTTATCCGGACTTCCTGGCCGCTCTACCGTGGCCTGAAAAGCATTCGCGACTAGATTGTCGCGTGGGTCGGCGCCGCGATCGCGGCAGAACCGATAGACAGCCCGTCTCTGATCCTCCGATTCCTGGGCGCAGGAGCGAAACACCGCGACGCGTTCCCCGATCAGGTGCTGCGATCGACGTCGAAGTTCCAGCAAATCGATAGGCTCCGCCGCCGGGCGATTCCAGTGTTGCCGCCACTCTCGAAGCGTATGCTTGCGCAACTCAGCGGACGACCGGTTCGGCGCGGGAAAGCATTGCGTGCAGGCGTAGTGTTTGGGGACGGCTGCACTGACTACCTCGAAAGGTTCGCTGTGCAGTTGCCAGAGCATGCTCTCCTTGGTGGTGGGGTGCGACATCCGGTCGCTAGCTTGGAAAGCGGCCAGCAGCGCCAGACGCGAGATCATCTCGATCAGCCAGGGCTCCACTGCGGGGCGCCAGCGAACCGGGAGGGGAAAGCGTCGCCGCAGGTATTCCCGCTCGAGCAACAAAAAGGGATCTCTTTCCGCGCGGTAGAGCGATGCGCAGGCGATACAACCGCCGGACTCGGCCGCTCCATCCGGCGTTCTAATGGGACCAACCGACCCACCGGCGTCGAAAAGTTCCGCCACAACCAAGGGAACCCGGGCACTTTCGCAAACCGCGGAAACACATTCGGTCAACTGGCTGGCCCGGTCGACGCAGCACAGCACTACTCCCACCTTGCCGACAACCTGTCCCAAGGTTGACGTGATCGTCTCTCGATCTCCGCGTTGGGACTTCACGCCGTGGACGATGCTTTGCCCCATTCGATCGAGGCAACGCCAAACCACGTCGACTTTCATCCGGCCCAAATCCCCGGGGCGGTAAAACGGCGCAAGGTCGCTGTCTTCTACCAGTACCGGATCGAAAATGTACAGGACTCGCGGGCCGTAGCGAAGTAGCTGGTCGAGAACCGTCAGCCCCAGTTCGCCCAAGCCGACTAGCAACACAGGGCACGGCCCCCGACCCGAATGCACAACGGGTGGAATTTTCAGGGAGGGGCGACGCTGCTTGGGGTTGGGACGAGTTCTGGGAGCCGTCTCCAGCTGATGCAAGTGTGACAGCCGCCCCGTTAGCCGCTCCAGCTCCTGGAGCCGTACCCCACTTTGCCGTGCGATCGATCCGAGCGTGTGGCTTCCGTCGAAGAGATCAATAAGTAAGTCCCCCGCTAGAGCCAGCCGCTTCGAGCGCACCTCGACAATCTCTGAGCCCGACCGGATCATCCACCCGGCAGGAGAGGCGAGAATCAGGCTGGATCTGGCGAGCCGGGGTTTGTCGCTGCCGCGCAATGGCAAGGATTTCCACCCTAGGCTAGCACAGGTTTTCCCGAACAACGGCAGAATGCCAGGTCATGGTGGTACTAGGACAATTTCATAGCTTCGAACAAAGAAACTTGACGGCGATCGCGCCTGCCAGCCTATAATACAGTCTCGGAGGCTGTGCGTGACCCCTAAGGACAACCAACCCAAACCGAAGCTCGTGGACGACGAAACACAAGCCCGTCGCGAATTTCTCAAGAAGATCGGCAAGGGCTCGGCCACCGTGCCGGCTGCAGTCTTACTGCTGGCCGCTGCCGGCGCCAAGCAGGCAAAAGCGGGCGGCGGAAGCGGGTGCGGGGGTGTCTCCGGCGGTTGCGGCGGCTAAAGCTGCCGATTTGAAAAAGCCCGCCGCAACTGGCATTCTCTACTCAGCGGCCTTTGCTCCTCTGCTCGAGCAATCGCAGAAGTACATCGAGTGCATCGAGGTCCCAGCATTCCGCTTATATTCCATTAGCCCGCGACTGGTGGACTCGATTGCTCGCCTGCGGCCGACCATCATTTCTAAAGGCTGGCTTTCCCTCGGCGCCCCCGGTCCTCTGTACATGGATCGCGTTCGCGCCTTCGCCGCCATGGTGGAGCGAGCGAAACCGTTATGGATTTCCGAACCGCTCGGGTTTTCAAAGACGCACGAATTCGGTTGGGAAGCAAACCTGCCTATCTGCCCCAGCCTCGGGAGCCTGAATACGATCGTGGAGCACGCCATCCAAGTGATGGACGTCTGCCAGAAGCAGCTGCTTCTTGAAACCACCGCGTCGTTTATTCAGGCCCGTGGATCGATCCGCGAGCCTGACTTTATAAATGAGGTCTGCCACAAGGCCCATTGCGGCGTATTGCTGGATGTCACCGCTCTTCTAGTGAACGCTATCAACCACCGCTTCGACCCGGTCGAGTGGCTGCGCCAAGTCGATTGCAGGTTCATCTTCCAGTTGCATGTCTCCGGCTACTCCCGGCGCGATAATCGTTGCTTCGACGAGCACCTGAGTGCGGTTCAGGAAGATGTCTGGAATCTGCTCCAAGAGGTTCTCGGGTATTGCAGCCCACGCGCGATTATCCTGGAACGGGAAGGGAACTATCCGCCGGCTTTTGCGATCGAACACGAACTCGCACGGTTAGAGAAGCTAACTCGCACCATTGCTCAGAGGTCCATGGATGAGACCATCCGTCGCTATTGAGGGAGGCCTTCGTCTCTTTTTGCTGGAGGATGAAGGGATTCTCTTCTCCGAAGGTCACCAGGAAGTCTACGCCTTGAACACGCCTGCCACGTACGTCTGGTGCTGCCTGGAGGAAGGCATGACTCCGGACCAGACCAGCGCCGCCTTTTCGTCCAGCTTCGACGTTCCCCGCGACCAAGCCGCGCAAAGCACTGGCGATCTGCTGTCGCGCTGGCAGGCCTGCGGTTACATCCGAGGCATTCCGGACCGAGGCATTCCGGACACAGTCCGCTCTGAGATAGATTGGACGGCTGCTTTAGCCCGCTTGCTGGCCAGCTCTTCTCTCCGCGAAGAATTCGCGCACTCTCCCGCGGCCCTCGCCAAGAAATTGAGGATTTCTTCCGCCGATCGCAAAGCGTTCGTAGCGCTTCGCCCAGCCGCCCTGGAATTAGAAGCGCTGCGGTTGCAGAAGGCGAAATCCTCGAAGCCATTCGAAAACGTTTTCAAGAGCGGACAGTTCGTTCTGTGGTCCTCAAAAGCAGGGAAAGGCCGGCAGAGCATTCTCCAGGCCGCAGCCGACGCCCGCGCGCGCCATCGCGGTCGAATGAATCGCGTGCGGCACTACCGGCTTCTGACCACGACCTTTGCCATTTGCTTCTCTTCGGTAGCCGAGGAAGCTCGAGTGCATCCGGCTCTGGCACACTTGGAGGTGGAACCGGCACGCTCGGACGCCGTGCTCGAGGTTCTCAATGCTGACGGCGGCCACGTTCTGCTAAACGGCATCGCTCCGTTTGCTTTCTGCCAGGACCTGGGGCGGGTCACCCCGCGCCTGAAAACGTCGCTGCTCCAGACGGCAGTGCACCGCCATTCCTACTTTCTCGAGATCCATGCAGGTGTCGTCTCCAACGGCCAAAAGTGCTTGTTACTTCCGGCCGCCCCCGGCAGTGGCAAGACTACCTTGACCGCCGCCCTGGCCGCTGCGGGCTTCCACTACTTCTCTGACGAAGTAGCCTTGCTCGAAGAACCGGACCTCGAAGTAAGACCAGTGCCGATCAGCCTTTCGGTAAAGTCCGGTGCGCTCGAGGTGCTGGCGCCGCTGTTTCCTCAATTACGACGATCGGCCGTTCACACTCGCGAAGACTTCGAAACCGTCACCTACCTGAATCCTCCCACGGCATCGTTTAGCTACAGCTTGAACCGGACGTATCCGGCCGGGTGGATCGTGTTCCCGCAATATTCGCCAAGCGCGACCACCGAGTTGCGGCCAATCGGGAAGGCAGAAGCGCTGGCGCGTCTCATGAAGGAGGTTCTGGTGGTAGGAATGACTTTGGACACGCGCATCGTACAGAGCCTGGTGCGCTGGATCCAACGAGTAGACTGTTACGAACTACCTAACTCGTCTCTTTCGCAGGCCGTCAAACTGATAAGTAATCTGCTGAAGGGTCCGCAACTAACCAATTAGCCGCTTAGCCGCCAGAAGAAGATGTCATTTGAGATGGGTTGGCCTGATTGTGGACGGATGTCAGACCGCGCGTTCCGTGGTTGCTGGCTGGCACAATGATGAGTAACCCTTTATGCCAACCCGGCCCACAATCACCGCGCCCGAGTTGCCACTTGTCATCAAAATCCCTGGAAGCAGGTCGACCTGCCGACGCTCACAAGAGCATGTGACAGGCTCTCACATGTCCGGTAGCGGCGAATTGCGATAGAGTAGGTACACCCGGCGAGGCTGTAGGGCTTCGGAGTAAGAGGCCTCCGCATTCAGAAGGATGCCCCGTTTCAGGAGGTGACTGATGAATACGCCCCTCGAAAACGAGATTACGAAACGCTTCGGCATCCTGCCAAATTTCTTCCGCCTTGCCTCCAGTGACCCCACGATTGCGGCAAACCTCTGGGGCTTTGCCCAGTTCGCTTATCTGGACAATCCGCTGCCGTCCCTCTTCAAGGAGCGGCTCTTTGTATATCTGTCCCGGTTTTGCGAGGTTCGCTATTGTATTGCCCGACACGTCGGTTTCTTGGCGGGACTAGGCTATCCCGCCGGTGATCCCTCCTGCCTGCCGCAACGAGTGGAAGCCATACTGCCGTTGCTGCGGCGTCCTCTGCCGGCCGGAGAGGAACTGCTGCCGCATTTCGCGGTCTGCGCCAGGCTGGATACTCCCCTCTCCTCCTTTCCCGAACCCGACAGCGAAGGGGAACAGGCGCTATTCGCGTGCGCGACGCACGTCTTTCTCCAGAGCGCCGACGCATCGCGGGCGCACGGGGTCTTGCAACGCGTTCTCGGGCCGCTCATGTTGGAGCGTCTGAATCTCGTGCTGGCTTTCGTCCGTACCGCCCATTACTGGACCAAACTTCATCCCGAACTCGCCTTCGAAGATGACATCCGTCACCTATTGGAGGCTCATGAAACCCTTGCTCACTGTATTCTGAAGGACCCCGAGGCGCAGCAGGACAGTCTGGGCAGGCAAGTGGAGGCTGAACTGACGGCACTGCGAAAGCTGCGGCAGCAGCATGACAGCATCACACAAGCCTATCAGGAGCTCAGTGTCGACCATCAATACGTCAAGCACAGCCTCCACACGACGGAGGAAAACCTGCGCGAACTGGTGGCGGTCATGCCCGCCGGGGTTTATGCGTGTGACCGGGACGGCGTCATTACTTATTACAACCCGCAAGCCGTCGAGATCTGGGGCCGCAGGCCCAATCTGAATGATCCGCCCTGGTCATTTCTGGATTCGCGGCGAGTGTATGGAGCAGATGGAACTCATCTCGCACCCGAGGATACGCCGGTGAAGCGGGTCCTCGCGACGGGTGTTGCTATGGTCAACCGCGAACTCGTGCTTGAGCGTCCCGACTTTTCCCGCGTCAACATACTGGCTAACGTCACGCCGTTGCACGATGCCACCGGCGTTGTTACTGGAGTCCTCAGCGTCTTTCAGAACATCGACGAGCTCAAGCGCAACCAGCAGGAGCGCGAGATGCTGATGCATGAGCTTGAGAGATCCAACCAGGAACTCTCGCAGTTCTCCTACGCGGTCTCTCATGACCTACAGGCGCCGGTTCGCGCCGTACGCGCGTTGACACAACTCCTGGTACGTCGCGACGTAAATTTGCAGGATGATTCCACCCATCTGCTGACGCTGATTGAGCAGGCGACGTCCGGTATGGAACGCCTAATTGATTCGCTTCTGCGCTATGCGCAAGCTGGTCAGGGGCAGTTGAACAGGCAGAGCGTAAAGAGCGACCAGATCATCCAGGGTGTGCGAACAACGCTGGCACCGCTGATTACAGAAACGCGTGCCCGGATCGTCTGCGGCCCGCTACCCGCAGTCCCCGCCGATCCCGTCCTGCTGGAACTGGTGTTCCAGAATCTTGTTTCCAATGCCCTGCAGTATCGCCGCCCCGGTGAAGCGCCGGTGATTGAGATCTCGGGCGGCAATTCCGGAGACTCTTGGCAGTTTGCCGTTACGGACAATGGCCGAGGAATCTCTCCCGACTATCAGGATCGGGTTTTTGAACCACTGAAACGACTCCATGGCAACGACATTCCTGGCAGCGGATTGGGATTGGCTTTGTGCCGCACAATCATCGCGCGCCACGGCGGGCGCATCTGGGTGGAATCGAAAGGTGAGGGTTGTGGGGCCACCTTTCGCTTCACCCTGTCGGCGGCTGAGACGCCTTCGATTCCCCAGACCTCCGCCGTGTCGTGAACAGGTGAGGTCCGAGCTGGAGAAATTAATCCACCGGTACCAGAAGGCTGGCCCATCTTGAAAAGTTGGGCAAAAAGGCGTCGTAGAAATCAGGGCCCGGCCCAACGGATTACGCTGAAATCAAAGATTACAGCTCCCCTAAAATTTAACTCCAGCCGGCCCCACGCTCCGGCCTGCTCCATTCGACCATGACGATTGGATCTTCGAGCTGAAGATGGACGGATTCCAAGCGCTGGCGTACATGCGTAGGACGGAACACCGGAGCAGCACGGTGTCCCGCCGCTCGCGATTGTTTACCAGATGGGGCAAGCTCGGGCCTTCTTCAGCCGGAGGCATTGGCGAACCCTTCCATGCGCAGACTAAAGAATTCTGATCGACACCGCCGATAGAGATACATGAGACTATTTCTTGTCGTCGCGGTTGCGGCCAGCACGCTCCTCCGGGCCGCCGATCCCACGCCTTTGAATCTAAAAACCGGCGAATGGGAATACAAGGTAACCATGCAAATGACTGGCATGCCGCAAATGAGCCGTCAGATGCCGCAAATCCCCCCTGACCAGCTTGCCAAACTTCCGCCTGAGCAGCGAGCTAAGGTCGAGGCAGCTATGAAGAACGCGGGCAACATCGCTGCCGGCAAGCCCACGATCAGTCAAACCTGTATCAAAAAAGAAGACCTCATCAACTTCAACCCGACCGGCATGGCGAAATCTTGCAAGACGACGGTGACCAGCACCTCGTCCAGCAGGTTTGAGGCTAAGGTGGAGTGTAGCGATCCGAACAACAAATCTGCTAGCACGATCGTTGCTGAGTCTCCGAGTTCGGAATTGCTGAAGTTCTCCGTTGTCTCCAGCGGTACGGCGAATGGCCAGGCCATGAATATGACGGTTAATGGCACCGGCAAATGGCTCAGTGCCAGCTGCACGGACAAATAGTCCGTACGAATTCGACTGTCCGGTGGGTCGATGGGCTGCGTCTCCGAGCGCGTCCGTCGCTTGAGCGCGAGCGCCTGCTCCGCGATATCATCCCCGAGCAGCCGTGCGTCGTCCTCTACGCCAGCAACATCCTTCACGCCAGCCATATCCTTTACACGAGCCACATACTTTACGCGAGCCACATAGAGCGCGACGGCGTAGAGTTCTTTCGCCTCACCTGCGATCAGGATTTGGAAAGAATCGTGGCCAAGCTGAAGAACGGGCGCTACCGGGAGGGCTGATTCAAGATCCGGAATCCAGGATATTCGCAGCGCGAGGGGCGGCGGGAGGTGTCTGAGCGTGCGCCTGTAGCGCGAGCTTGCAGCGGCAAGAAGTATCACAGCGGTGGCTGCTGGTACCTGGCAGGCAGCAAGATCCTTATCAGCTTGAAGGATGCCAGGGAGGGGCTAGAGGGTGAAGCAACGACTCCGGCATATGCTGTGTCATTCAAGCGACTTGAGAACAGGGAGTTAAGGATTTCCTAGACAGAGTTAGCGGAGAAGATTGAACCAACAGAACTCACTGATTCACCCGGAGCCTGGTTCGACCTGCGTTTCCACCCGAGAGCCTGCCTGACACCCCCCAAACGTTGGTGCCTGGCCAACCACCTTTCGGGACCCATCCAAAACGATTTATATGTTTTGAAATTGTCTTAGAAGCGTCTATAGAATCAGACGTGTTTCTGAGGTAATCTGTCTTTCCGGGTCGACGTCATCCAGCTGAGAAAGCTTTCATGAGGAGAGAAGGGATCGGGTTATGGAAGATGTGCTAGTGAGAGTGCAGAAGGCTTTTGAGTCCGCTTTCCACGTCGATCCGGAGACCGTCACTATCGATACCACCCCCGATGACATTCCGGCCTGGAACTCGCTGGGACATGTGGAGCTTGCAAGCAGCCTGGAGTGTGCTTTCGGCCTCACCTTCGACGTCGATGACTTGATGGAAATGGAGAATGTCAGGGCGATATTGAGAATCGTGCAATCCAAGGTTGACAGGGTCCCCAGTGCGCAATGAGTGGAACTTCGCGGGCTGCCTGGTTCAAAGGCTTGGTCGGAATTCCTCTCTGATAGACGCCGCAACGGGGCAAGTCTTTCACGGTGAAAACCTTGCCGATCTGATCGTGGGTTTCGCCTATGGGTTTCTCTCGATGGGGTTGCAACCCTGCGACCGTGTGCTGATCAGCTGTGGTGTAAGTCCGGCCAGTACTCAAGCGTACTTGGGCGCCATGTATGCTGGCCTGGTTCCCGTGCCGGTGGACGAACGGCTGCTGGCGAGTTCCGGTCAAAAGCTGTTCACAAAGGCTCGCGCGAGCGCCATGTGGATCGCTAACCCAGACCGGTGCGATTGGGCAAGAGAGAACGGTATTCCCGTAGCCGGGGGCAGCTTCGATCCTTATCCCGCGCACTCGTTACCGCCGGCTCGGTGCGCCGAAGAAGACCTCGCTGCGTTGATGCCCACCTCTGGTACTACCGGCCCATCGTGCCTGGTGATGGTCACTCATGGCAACCTGCGGGCGAACACCGAAGCGATTATCCGAAGCCAGAGTTTGGGGAGCGACGAGCGAGCTATGCTGATCATGCCCTTGAGCTACTGCTTCAGCGCAAGTGTCATGCATACTCACTTGTATCAGGGAGGTGGAGTGGTATTCGACTCCAGGTTCATGTTCCCTGACCAGGTACTTCGATCGATGAACACATACCGCTGCACCACATTCGCGGGTGTGCCGACCGTTTATAACATTTTGCTGCGCCGTTCAAACCTCAGGACCATCCCGCTGCCCGGTATTCGGCGTTTCCTCCAGGCGGGTGGCGCGCTGGCCCCTCAACGTATTCTGGAGATGCGCGAAATCGTTCCAGCCGCTGAGTTCTTTGTCATGTACGGCCAAACGGAGGCCACCGCCCGCATCTCTTGTCTCGACCCGAATCGCTTGAGCGACAAGCTGGGTAGTGTAGGTCTGCCGCTCGACAATCTAGAAGTCCGCATCGTCGACGGCGAAGGCCGCGAGTTGCCTCAGGGGCAAACTGGCGAGAGCCAGGTGCGAGGCCCGTCGGTATGCTCCGGATATTTCGACGATCCAGAAGCCACGGCGCGCAAGTTTGCTAATGGCTGGCTCAAGACCGGCGACTTTGCCTGCCGTGACGATGAGGGCTACCTCTGGATCAAAGGACGCGCGGATGAATTCATAAAGATGCGCGGCGTCCGGGTGAGCTTTGCCGAAGTGGAGACGAAGGTAGCGGCCACCCCCGGAGTGAACGAATGCGCGGCTGTCGCCGTTGAGCACCCCGAAGCCGGCGAAGCCCTCGCGCTTTTTGTGGTTGCGGCCAGCGGCGAGACGGGAGTCGTTGAAAGAATTCGACATACCTTTCCGCCCCACTGGACCTGCGCCTCCATAAAGGTGGTCGCTGACCTTCCGAAGACCGCGAACGGTAAAATCGCCCGGACTCAGCTGCGGACAATGATGTGAGTGCCGGGATGGAAATTGAGCAAGGCATAGAGAACCTGTTGTCGGCGCCGCCCTACAGTCTGGCTCCCGAGCCACACCAGTGCAGCTTGTTAGGGTTGCTGAAGAAAGAACTGGCTTATGCCTGCGAACGAAATCCATCGTTTCGAAACTATGTGAATCATTGGCCGGTGGATTTTCGCGAGGCCGGCTGCCTTGCCGATTTGCCATACCTTCCGGTTGGCGTCTTCAAGCAGAACCCGGCACTGGCTCTGGTTGACTCGAGCGAGGTAACGCGCACTCTCGCTTCCAGTTCGACTACCGGCCAGGTACCCAGCCGCGTGGTTCTGGACGCTGCAACCGCCAGGAGGATGACCAAGGGTATCGTCAGCATAATCCGGAATTTCATCGGGCCGGCGCGCCGGCCTTATTTGGTGATCGACACACCAGAAAACATGACCGCCCAGGCTGAGTTGGCGGCGCGTGCCGCAGCTACCCAAGGCCTAAGATCTTTTGCAACTGAGGTCGCGTGCTGCTTGCAATGCGATCCACACGGAGAATCGCGTCTTGATCTGGAGAAGCTGCTGGATCGCGCTGCAGCCTGGAAAGACACCGACGTTTTGGTTTATGGTTTTACGCATGTGATCTGGACCCAGCTGGTGCTGCCTCTCCAGAGCAAGGGTATTACGCTTGGTCTTCCCAACGTCCATGTGCTGCATAGCGGAGGGTGGAAGCGTTTGGAGCAGCAAGCCGTCACCAAAGACGTTTTCGTGCATGGCGTGGCAGCGGTGCTGGGCTGCTCTCGGAGCCGCATCATTGACTATTACGGCATGGTGGAGAATGTCGGCGTTATCTATCCGGATTGCGAGCACGGAAACAAGCATGTTCCAGCCTTCGCGGAGGTCATCGTCAGGAATCCTCTGAGGCTCGCGCCCGTTGAAGTTGGACAGCGTGGCCTGGTGCAAGTATGCAGCGTGCTGCCGACGAGTTTTCCGGGGTTTCTAGTGTTGACCGAGGATCTGGCTGAAATCATTGGCTATGACGGGTGCCCGTGCGGAAGGCGCGGCACACATTTCCGCTTTGCAGGAAGAGTACCGAGGGCGGAAGTACGCGGCTGCGGCAATGTGGAACCTACACGGAACCAGCGTGGAGCAGCGAGGCATGACTGACCTGGTCCAGGTAGTGGATTCTTCGCAGCAGATTGAATGCGCGGCACGCCGGTTGCAAGAGGTTGCGCGCAGAAGGCCGATTCATCCTGTGGAGGTGCTGGAGGTTTTTGAGCAGTGGGCGGCCGCTCTCGATACAAGCGAGCTACGCGAAATCCCGGGTGTGGTATTTCTCCGGCTCTGGCTGCGGCGGGGCACTTTGGAGCCGATCCTAATACGCGAACTGGGATCGGATTCGCTGACGGGCGCGTGGCGGGAAGAGGGACATGCAAAGCTGAGGCCCTTTCCGCTGGGAGTAGTCGGCCATTGGCCCGCGGGAAATATCGATATTCAGCCAGTGCTATCTCTGACGTGTGCGCTACTCGGAGGCAATGCCTGTCTGGTGCGCGTGCCCAGTGACCTGCTCGCCGCAACCCGGCTAATCATGGAAAAGCTGCACCAGGTTGATCGCAGTTGTCTGTTGACGGAGCGAATCTTCATGGCAAGCTTTGATCATTCGCGCACGGATTTGCACCAGGCTATGGCGCGGGCCATGGACGGCGCCATGATTTGGGGCGGCGCGCCGGCGGTTTCCGAGGTGCGCGCATTGCCATTTCCCCACTGGGCGCGGATTACGGTCTTTGGCCCACGGCTTTCCGTTGCAGCCATGGACGCCGGAGTTTGGGGCGAGAGGACGGAGCGGTCTTCCTGGTGCCGGCGGATTGCGCGGGACGTGTGGCAGTTTGACCAACAGGCCTGCTCATCACCTCAAGCGCTCTTCCTCGAATCGAGCAACGGAGATGATCCTGCTGAATTCGTCGAAGAGCTAAAGCTCGCTTTTCAAGAGGAGAACCGGGTGAGCCCGCGGCGGGAAATCCATCCAGTGGCAACCTCATCGATCTGTCTCGCGCGTGCTTTGTGGCTACTTGAAGATGCGAACAACGACGCGACGTTTCCACCATCGCCGGATTGGACTATCCTGCTGGGAAGCAGCGTTGAAATACCCAAGCCGGTCCAAGGTCGAACGCTATACGTCCTGCTGGTGGATGATCTCCTGGAAGTGATTTCAAAGTTCGACGGAACCGTGCAGACTTTGGGGTTGGGGATCAAGGCCGCCAAGAGGGAGGAGATACTGGCGCAGGCCGCAGGGTACCACGGGGTGGATAGAGTGGTGAAACTCGGCCGGATGCATGTTTTTACTTCTCCATGGGATGGTATGGATTTGATCCGTCCCATGGTGCGTCTTGTTCGCCATGTGGATTCGCAGGATTGAGGCTTAGTGGGGTGACTGGATGAAGAACGCTGAATCGTTTCTGGAAGCTCTGGAACGCAGAGCCAAGCCGTTTGCGCCCAATGCCCGGGCTACTTTCGAAGCGAATAGAGAACTTTGCTCCTGGTTGTTGAATCCGCTCGCGCGCTGGGCCGAGGCAGCTTTTGGCGAGACGGCATTCGACGAAGCGGCGCTAGGCTACGCAAAATATTGCATCGGTGTAGCTCAGGCTAGGAAAGTATACGAGCGTGCCGGAAAATATACTCCGGAAGACATGCCGGAAATCATGTCGGGGGTTTACGAGAATGAAGGTTACGCAGTCCCTTACATGTGGGCTGCAATTCTTATCTATGCGTATTGGCCGTCCATGATCAATCACCTGGCGATATTCCGGAACCAGTTCTTAAGGGAGCTGCCTCAAAACACGACCGTCCTGGAACTGGCAGCCGGCCATGGTGTTCTCAGCCTGCTGGCTGCCGAAGAGCGGCCGGATATTCGGGTGGAAGGCGTGGATATCAGTCCACCCGCGGTGGCTATAGCGAATCGTTTGCTGGCCGTTTCCGGACATGCGGGTCGCGTCAACTTCGCGGTCAGGGATGCGCTGGCGCCCGACGGTCCTGCGGCCAACGGTGAATACCAGGGGATCATATCGGCGATGCTTGCGGAGCACTTGCCGGACCCCAAGCCGTTGTTCACGGCGATCTCTCGAAACATCTCGCCGGAAGGGCTGGTCTTCTTCAGCACCGCGCTTGAGTCGCCTCAGCGAGACCACGTTTTTGAATACAATGACGAGAGCCAGCCTCTGCGGATGGCCGAGGATGTCGGCCTGCGGGTGACGCGCCTTGTTTCCGATGCCGGCACCGTACCACCAGGATCACGGTTTGTTCCGCGCGCCGCTGCCATGATTCTGCGGCGGCGTTGAGTGCGCGGATGGCATCCGTTCTATGACCGCAATCGCGCAACGAATGGGGGCGGCATTCTTGCGCAACACAGCTGCTTTCGAGCAATAGGATGGACTTAAGATGGCCAAACCGTTGATGAACTTTGAGGAAGTGCGAGAGCTCCTGAAGCAGAGATTCCCGATGCTGATGGTCGATAGCGTGATCTCTTTGGAGCCCGGCAAGAGCATCCGCACAACCAAGAATGTGACGGGAAACGAAATCCAATTTCTCGGTCACTTCCCTGAGCACGCGGTGATGCCGGGAACATTGATTGTCGAGGCCATCGGGCAATCGGCTTCCATTCTCTTCGCGAAGTCCAAGGGCACCGCTTCGGGAGACTTCCTGGTGCTGGGCTCCATTAATGACACCAGGTTTCTGATCCCTGTGGTGCCCGGAGATCGATTGGAAATCGATGTGCGCGCACTGAAATTTGTGGATGATTTCGCGCTCGTGGAGGGAGTCGCGATGGTTGATAGCGCGGTGGTAGCCCAATGCAAACTTGGTTTCGCCAGACGGAGTCTGCAGGCCTCCCAACCTACATAACAAGCGGGTTGAAACGTTGAAGAAGACCACGCGCCTGTTAAGATGGGGTCGATGAAAAAGCTTGTCATCCTGGGCTCTGGCGGCCACGCCAAAGAAATCGTGTCGGCGCTCGATGATATCAATGCCCGGGAACCGGCTTTCGATTTCCTGGGCTTTATCGATCCAGGTTCTCCGGAGAGAAAAGGGCAACGCGTGTGCGGCCGGCCTGTGCTCGGCGGTTATGAGGCAGTCTCGCAGCCCGCATCCGAAATTGGCTTCTGTTGCGGAATCGGCGATCCCTTCGCGCGGATGAAGGAATGTCTCGCGGCCGAGCAGCTCGGATGGGAGCCCGCGACGCTGATACATCCCACCGCCTCGATCGCACCCAGCAGTAGAATTGGGGGCGGTACGTTCATTGGAATGGGCTCCATCGTCGGTGCGGATGCAACCGTCGGTGTGCATTGCTCTGTGAATGTCCACGCCGCGGTGGGCCACGATTCCAGCTTGGGAGATTATGCCGTGGTTTCGCCCGGCGCCATGATTCTTGGAGGCGCGGAGGTCGGCGATCTGGTACTGATCGGAGCCAACGCCGTTGTCCATGTCGGCCGAAAGATGGGAAAGGCAGCGGTTCTGGGCGCAGCTTCATTCCTGGTTGAGGACCTCGCACCGGGCCGCACCGCCCTCGGCAACCCGGCGCGTGCGTTTCCAGCCTCGCTGGCAAGTTCAAAGCGCGAAAAAATATGACTGCGTGCGGGAGCGAAAATCTCCATCAGGGGTGTCCGCAGACACGACTCCTATAAACCAACGTTAGAGAAGCAGCCGCCTCAAACTGCATCAGCGACTGGCCGAGCGCACGCTCGAAATCTCGGGCACCCTTTGGTTATCATTCAATGCCGCAGGCGCCATCCGCCGAAAGACATCCGAGTTTCGGCGGCGGTCACGGCCCCGATAAACTCGCGGTCGCCAGAGGCATTCTGCACCGCGTGAGCTATCGCATGGACGTACTTGATTCGCCCGCCGGTAGAAGTAACCGATACTCATGTTCGAAGTCAGCTTGCGATGTGCGATGGATGACCTTGCACAATCGCCCTGTCCTGGGGATATACGCGCTGTGCAGCCGAATCTACGGGCTTTACTGTGGTGTCGTCCGGCATGACTCGAACGTGCGACCTCCTGGTTCGTAGCTTTCCCTAACTGCTTAGTTACGCAAGAACATTCAATTTCAAAAATACACCTGTGGGTGGGCAACTGGGTGGGTTGTCTTTCAGGGCGCGCAACATCGGCTCTGGACGGGGAACTTGCGGGTTCAAAATCCCGCCCCCCGAGGGACAAAATCAAAATTGTGGATTGGTGGAACTGAATACCATGCGCACGCATTTGGGTGGGCGGGTTGGGCGGCCCTGGTTGGCGCTGCCGGCAAACCCCGGATCACTCAGACAAACGGGTAGCCTCTTCAAGAGGGTAAATGAATGACTCATACACTTTGCCTGTAGTTTGGCGCATACCCAGCTCGCAGGTCCGATTTGCAGAAACGAAGCAGGTGTTTTCCCCGGAGCTCTGGATTTGTACTATTGTGTCGCGTGTGGCGGAGTGAACCAACTCGGGATGCAGCAGGCCACGGTCGCCCGCAGTCCCGCAACAAGTCGTTCCCAAAGGAATTTCAGCGCTGTCAGCTAGCGCGCCGGCGATTTCGAGCAGCGTCTCACTGAGTCCGAGGTGTGTCGTCGAACAGGTGGGATGCACAAGGATTTTCGGAATCGTTTTGTGAATGCTTAGTGAGGGCAGAAGATCTTTGCACCAAGCGATGGAATCGATGATGGTGATGCGTTTCAGCCGATCCTTACGTTCATCGTCAAGATGCTCTAATAAGTCGTCTTGGAGACCGAGCGTGCAGGAAGCCGCATCTACCACTACCGGCAACTTTCCTTCGTCACTCCAGCGCCACAGCGCATCGCTCATCTGTTCGGACATCCAAGTCTGCCCGCGCTTGTAGCCCTTGGAACTCCACGGCGTCGAGCAGCAAAGGCCTCTCACATCATCGGGAATCCAGAGAGGCTTGCCGGCGCGCTCAGAGAGAGCTACGAAGGTCTCAGGAAGCGCCGGCGACGCGGGCCTGGCGTTGTCCCTGCCGAAGATGCGATTGATGCACGCCGGGAAATATGCTGCCGCTGCACCCGCGCGTCTCGTTGCGGGAAGGTCCGCAGGAGCGGCGTGGGGCATGGGGCCGGCTACTGCGGGAACCAGGTCTTTGCTGACAACACTGCGAGCCACGTCCGTCAGGGCTGCGAGCAGATGAGGGCTGCTTATTGTTTGCACGACGTCGGCCGCATTGACGCCACGACGAGCCAACTGCTCCACCTCGGCCCATTTCCGGGCTACATCGAGGGCAACTTCTTC
>Ga0210388_10001473_pt1 | contig 18517 bp, 14 predicted proteins | sample IncBWC19OmetaG_FD_155485 | JGI IMG/M metagenome (GOLD analysis project Ga0210388, IMG submission 155485) | Forest soil microbial communities from Barre Woods Harvard Forest LTER site, Petersham, Massachusetts, United States - Inc-BW-C-19-O ... | reverse complement strand
CAACCTAACGAAGGGTCTTACGATGGGCTATTACGACGGCAATACGGTCACTGCGTATTGGAACTACGCGCAGCATTTTTCGATGAGCGACAACTCCTTTGACACGAACTTTGGGCCCTCGACACCGGGGGCAATCAATGTGATCTCCGGACAAACCAACGGCGTGATTGACAACACGAACGGTAGCGGAGCGATCACCGCGGACGGAAACGGAGGCTTCTCCGACACTGGCGATGCTGACCCGGCTGGCGATATGTGCTCGACAACAACCGGCGAAACGTTCAGCATGAGCGGCCAGAATATCGGCGACCTGCTCAATGCGAAAGGCATCAGCTGGGGATTCTTTTCTGGCGGCTTCAACCTGAACATTACGAATGCGAACGGGTCGACCGGCTGCGCGCGGTCGACAACTTCGGCAATCACGCTTTCGAAAAAAGCGGACTACATTCCGCATCATCAGCCGTTCCAGTATTACGCCAGCACTGCGAATCCTCTGCACGTACGTCCGGCTTCGATCGCTGAGATTGGACACAAGGGTCCGGCAAATCATCAGTACGATATCCTGGACTTTTATGCCGCAGTGAGCGCAGGGAACTTCCCAGCGGTCAGCTACCTGAAGGCTCCTGGCTTTCAGGACGGGCACGCAGGTTATTCCGACCCAATTGACGAGCAGACGTTCGTCGTCAACACGATTAACTTCCTGCAGAAGAGCCCCGAGTGGCAGAGCACAGCGGTAATCATCGCCTATGATGATTCCGACGGTTGGTATGACCATGTGACGAGCCCGTTGGTGAATCAGTCAGCCACGGCCTCCGACCAGAATACGCAGACGGAAGCATATATGTGCGGCTCCGTTGCAAGCGCAACCACAACGGCGCTACCCGGTGTAAGCACGACCACAACGCATGCACAGGGACGTTGCGGATATGGACCGCGCCAGCCTTTCCTGGTGATTTCGCCCTACGCCAAGAGGAACTACGTGGACCACGCTACAACGGATCAAAGCTCGGTTGTCCGCTTTATCGAGGATAACTGGCTTGGCGGCGAGCGTATTGTTGGTTCCTTCGACGCAGTTGCCGGATCAATCAACGGTATGTTCGATTTCGAGCGGTGCCGCGAGGATGGCATACTCATCCTTGATCCAACCACCGGCGAGCCGAAAGGGCCATCGTTCAAATTCTAACCAGTAGTGGCCGGGACCAAAATCATTCATCCTGGCGGAACTGAATTCAGCGGGCGTGCGAAGATCGATTCGCATGCCCGCTGTTTTTTAGTCCGAGTGTCAGTAGCGGGTCAGTGTAGATTTTTTTCATTTATGATATCGGCCGAATCTCCAGTTTTATGGTCCGAAATCTGGAATCGGAGAAAGTTGTGAATCGCACTTAGCGCTTCTTTGTTCACCGTGACGATCTCAATTCTCGCCCCTTGCGGGGTTTCTTCCAGCTTGTAGTGAATCTCGTCCCGTAATTTGCTCATAGTTGCTGCACCTGGAGGGTTTTTGTCATGAATAAACATAGGGACGTTGAAATCTCCGTTCGAGAACATCATTACGATATGGTTTAAGTGCATCCGAATCTGATCTCGAGTGTTTATGTCTTTTGGGTCGTTTGCGGAGACTTCAATAACACCGCCGGACTGATAAAGATGAAAATGATGAGTAGTCGTCTCATGGGAAAAACCCATCGCGTGGTCTCCGCGCGATACAACACCGGCGTCGGGTTTAGAGGCATTTTGCGTACAAGAGAGAATCAAAACGAAGAAAATTGGGATCATAAATCCTCGCTCATCTTATAGACTCGCGATATCGAAAGACGTTAGGGCCTCGAATCATTCAAACTTACCCCTGGACCCATGTGTCATACAATGACTGCTCATTTCTCAGGGAGATGCCGTGGCAATTACTCGACGTGAGTTCCTGCAGAAGAGCAGTTTGATGACGGGGGCGGTGCTGACACATCAGCATCACCAAGCGGCTGTGGTGCAGGAGCGGCCGGCGCTGGACCCGAACTCGCTGGCGCCGTGGGTCGATGCTTTGACGATTCCGGCTATCGCGAAGAGCTCAGAGGTGCGGCCCGCACCTGGGAATGGGGCGGCGAAAGTTCCGTACTACCGCGTGGCGATGCGCGCGTTTGAAACAAAAGTGCATCGGGACATGAAGCCGACGCGGATGTGGGGATTTGGCGGGACGTTTCCCGGGCCGACGTTTGATTTGAAGAGCGGCGAAGAAGTAATGGTGGAGTGGGCGAACGAGCTTCCGCGGCAACATTTTTTGCCGATCGATCACTCACTGCATGGGGCCGAGGCGGACAAGCCGGAGGTGCGCGCGGTGTCGCATCTCCACGGCGCGAAGACGCGGCCGGAGAGCGACGGGTATCCCGAGGATTGGGTCGTGCCGGGGAAATCGGCGGTTTATCACTATCCGAACCAGCAGGACGCGGCGATGCTGTGGTATCACGACCACGCGATGGGAATTAACCGGCTGAATATTTTTGCGGGGCTTGCGGGCGCTTATATTTTGCGGGACAAGACGGAAGACGCATTGCATTTGCCGCACGGGAAATACGAGATTCCGCTGGTAATTTGCGACCGGATGTTCGACAAGGACGGGCAACTTTATTACCCGATTTCGGACAAGGAAAAGTCTCCCTGGATACCGGAATTTTTCGGAAACGCCAATTTGGTGAATGGAACGTTGTTTCCGTTTCTTGAGGTGGAGGCGCGGAAATACCGCTTTCGTGTGCTCAATGCTTCGAATGGGCGATTTTTCCGGCTGTCACTTTCGAACAAGCAGACGTTTCACCAGATTGGCACGGATCAGGGTTTGCTGGCGGCTCCGGTGGCGGTGCAAAAGATTCTTGTGGCGCCGGGCGAACGGCTGGATTTGATTATCGATTTCAAGGAGGTCGCTGGAAACAGGATTACCTTGAACGACGGCTTCGTTTCTCTGATGCAGTTTCGAGTTTCGAATGGTGGCGCGAAGGACGACAGTATTTTGCCCGCGTCTCTGCGCACGATAGAAAGATTGAAAGAATCCTCAGCAGTGAAAACGAGGATGCTTTCGCTGGATGAAATAGACGACTCGATTCAGAACCCGGTGAAAATGCAGTTGAATGGTTCGAGTTGGCACGACCCGGTGACGGAAAATCCGGCGCTTAACTCGACGGAGATTTGGAGTTTCGTGAATCCAACGGACGATTCGCATCCCATCCATCTTCATCTCGTGAAATTCCAGATTTTGGACCGGCAAAAATTTGAAACATTTGGTTATCTGACAAAACAGAAGCTACGATTTTTGGGCGATCGGGAGCTTCCCGATGCTGCCGAGGCTGGGTGGAAAGATACGGTGCGCGCTGATCCCGGAATGGTGACAAGAATCATCGCGAAGTTCGAGGGCTACCCCGGCCGGTACGTTTGGCACTGCCACATTTTGGAACACGAAGATAACGAAATGATGCGGCCTTACGACGTTCTTCCGTCGAAATAGTAAGAGCGCACAAGAGCAGACGCAGACTGGCTTTACATTCAGCTGAAAATTTGAGCGGAAGAGACAACCCCGCGAAGACGGCGCTCATCCGTTAAGTCATCCTCCTGGTGCAAGGAGGGATGATCGTGCGTTGGCTCATTGTAGTGAGTCTTGGCGGAGTGTTGTTTGCTGGGAGCGGACCGGCGGCGGCTTTCGGAAACGAAGCTGGCTCGGCAAATCGTGTTGCGACTTCTGCGCTTCTCGAAGCTTCGGCTCCCATCATTGATGAGGTTTTTTTTGTAGGATTGCGCCATCTCTCCAAAGGTGCGGTGCGGGCGCAGATTTCGTCGCGCGTTGGGGCAAGACTTGATTTGAAGAGAATCGAGTCGGATGTACATACACTTGGACGGCTCGGATGGTTCGGCGAAATCGAGGTAGAAACGCAACCAGCGGACGTGTCGTCGCCCGCTGGTGCCGATGCTGCGCAGCATGTGCGACTCGTTTTCCACTTTGAAGAACTGCCCTATCTCGCGAAAGTTGAATACACTGGTTCGCGTCTGCTGTCGGGAGCACAGATTGATAAAATTCTCGGCGAGAAGCAGTTGACACTGCGACTGGGTGAACCCGCCGATCCCGCAAAGATAACGCGCATTGGGAACACAATCCAAACGGCGCTCGCTGAATTGGGCCATCCGCAGCCGAAAGTGCAAATTCAACGCGAGGAATCCGCGAACGGCACTCTGCGAGTGCGCTTCGAAATTGAAGATGGGGCTCACATCCCCGTGGGACGGATCGATTTCGACGGAAGCCCTGCAACCTCACCAAAATTGCTGCGGCACGAGATGCGACGAACATCCCCGGGCGCGCTCCTTGCTTCCTGGAGAGGCAAAGATGCGTATACGCGCGAGGGATTCGAAGAGGATCGCGCGAGAATCCTGATCTACTACCAGGATCACGGATACCCGGAGGCGAGGATCGGCACAGTTCGCACTTCCATGTACGAAAAAACGGCTGGGCGCTGGACGCCGTGGCCATTCCGTTCCACTGGAAAGCGTCTCGCAGTCACGGTAGCGATCGAAGCCGGCCCCGCGTACCGCGTCGAGTCCGTTGACGTCAGCCCCGACCTAGCTGCGGCGAGCGGAAAGCACGGCAGGAAACTCCTGGCGTACTCGAAGGCAGAGGCTGACTCGGCGTATTCGGCGAAGGCGCTCGAAGATTTGCGGCATGCTTGGGTAGCGGGTGTTCAGCCAAAGCACTCGCGCGAAGAGGCCGCTGCCGAGCGAAGCGTTGAAACATCGCGGGCTTTGGATACTGAAACGCACTTGGTGCGCGAGCGCATCGGATTTAGCGACGAGCCGCCCTACCTCGTGCGACGCATCGATTTTATTGGTCTGCACAAATTCAGCGATCGCTATATGCGACGCCGTATCGGCTTGAGGGAAGGTTACCAGTTTGACGAGCGTGCGCTCGAGGACGGGCTCGCACGGCTGGCCAAGACGGGCTACTTCCATACAATTAAGAAGGAAGACATTCGTGTCCGCATCGACGAAATCACCCATACTGCCGATGTAACCATCCGCGTTTCCGAAGCGGGCCAGCAGCGCACGCTATTTTCGGGAGGGCACGGACAGTTTGGCAACACTTTGGGAATCGCTTACACACTGTTCGACCTACTTGAGCGAGAGGAATTGCTTTCTGCCCAATTTGATGGCGGACCAGACAGCTTGCAAATCATGCTTGGCCTGGTAATGGAGGGCTTTCTCGGCTCGCGAAGCTCGCTGGCCATCTCCATTTTCGACAATGTGTTGCGGCCGCGCTTCGCAAGCAGTGTGAAGGGTCCTTTCTACACTTCGCGTAGCGAGGGCTTGAACACGGGTTGGAGCTACCCCTTAACGAAAACTGATTCTGTGACAATGAACTACGGCCTATCGCAAACAATCACGGACTATTCTTTCGTCCTTCCACCTTCCCCCACGGGTTTGACTTCGAGCCATCTCCGTGCAGAAACTTCCAGCAGCGCGGTGGGATTGGGTTGGACTCACGATACAGGGAGTGAACGCATTTCCATCGCGAATTCCATTTCAGGCGGCTATCTCGGCGGAAGCGAAAGTGTGATTCGTTCGAATGAGCAATACGCGCGAATTTTTCCCGATCCATTTTTCAACCACCAGAATACCTGGGCTTTTCGAACGACGTTTAACGGTGCAGGAAGTTATCAAGGCAATATGCCGCTCTACGCAATGCTCTTTTCCGGCGATGCGCAAGTTCGCGGTCTCAGCTCAGGCGAACTGGGACCTTACGCCGTGGTCCCATCGGCCACGAGCTCCGGCCCACAAACTTATTCCGCGCACCCGGCAGGAGCCAACTTGATCTGGGCTTCGAATGCGGAGTACCGCGTTCCGCTTGGCGGAGGAATGCAGGCAGTGGGCTATTTTGATTTGGGATCGGGTTGGCTTCTTCCCAACTGGATGGGTAACGCGCGGCCCACTCTACTCGATTTCACAAACGGAATACTCCATGGGTCCCTGGGAATCGAGCTTCAGTGGACAGTGCCGGAGATTCAAGTGCCCGTGCGAGTCAACTATTCGGTGAACATTTTGAGATTGAATCGTTTTTTGCAGTTACCGGACGGCTCGCTGTTTCACGCGCATAACAAGTTGTTCGCCTTCGGGTGGGCGCTGGGAACGCTGTTCTGAGCGACCTCTCTGTACTAAACTCGAAGCACCATGAAAAATCGGAAACAAATCAAGGAAGCCGCGCGGCTTAGTGAACCCTACCGCGTCACGAAGGGCGATAAATTTCGCTTGAAAGACTACGACACGAATGAGACAGGCGAAGTAAAAGACCAGGAGCACGGCCAAAAAATTATTGATCATCGCGCTGGTCTGCTCAGCAATTTGCAGGAGAAGCTCTACGCGCAAGATCATTGGGCTCTCCTGCTCGTTCTTCAAGGGATGGACGCCGCCGGCAAGGACGGCGTGATCAAACACGTCATGTCCGGCGTGAATCCGGAGGGTTGCGATGTCCACTCCTTCAAGGTGCCCAGCACCGAAGAACTAAATCACGATTATTTGTGGCGCGCACACCGATATGTTCCGGAGCGCGGCAAAATAGGAATATTTAATCGTTCGCACTACGAAGAAGTTCTGGTCGTTCGTGTTCACCCCACGCTCTTGCAAGCGCAGAAGCTGCCGGACTTCTTGATTACCAAGCACATCTGGGAGCAACGCTATAGTGACATCAACGCGTTTGAACAGTATCTGACACACAATGGCGTAGTCATCCGCAAGTTTTTCCTGCACATCTCAAAGAAAGAACAAAAGAAACGCTTTCTTGAGCGCCTGGATGATTCAAAAAAGAATTGGAAATTTTCGATGGCCGACGTCAAAGAGCGCGGCTACTGGAAGGATTATCAGGAAGCATACGAAGAGATGATCCAGGCTACAGCGACGAAGCATGCCCCCTGGTATGTGGTCCCCGCGGACAACAAGTGGTACACGCAGCTGATAGTAGCCTCGGCGATCATTACCACGCTGGAAGAACTGGATCTCTCGTTCCCCGATGTGGACAAAGAGAAAAAGAAGGAATTAGACAACGTACGCGACTCGCTGCTGCACGAGAAAAGCTGAACTGGCCCAAAGAATTTGGAGTTGGTCTGATCTGGATGGACCAGAGCGAGGAAAAGGGCGATCTGTTCCACTGTGAACTAGTTCATTGAGTTTGTTCCAACGCGGGAATTTCTTTGTTCCGCCTCCCAAACGAGAACTCAATAACGCATTTCCTTTCAACAGCCTAACTGTCACCGCTTCTGGCATGTCTGGCCTCTGTCTTGCCCCAAAGACATGGGTGTACCTGTGCTTTCCGCTGTACCAAGGCTCTGGCATGTCTGCGTCTGAGCGCAACGAGTGTCTACAGAGGTCTGTCGGCTAGAGGCTACGCAGCAGCGATGGCTTAGCCCACTAGGGCTTTGATTTGCATTGACCGCAAACCGGGATGTGAAACGATGAATAAAAAAGAAGAAGGACTTTCGGAACCGGTTTGGAACCTTCCTGAGCTACTGGAGAGAGTCGACAACGATCAGGTTCTGCTCCGAGAACTCCTCGACATCTTCAAGGAGGATTTTCCCCAAACACTTCGGTCCCTCAAGACAGCTGTAACCGGCGAGGACTTGAAAAGCTCCTCCCGTCTGAGTCATACCCTCAAGGGAATGCTTTCGAGCCTGGGAGCAACACGCGCAGCAGCCGCCGCGTCCAAACTTGAAGCACTGTCCTCAGCTGGAGAAACAACCTCGCTGCACGCCGCTTTGAACGCCCTGGAAAGCGAAGCGGAGAGTCTTCTCCCAGAACTGGATGCGTACATGACGGAGGTGCGGCGTTGAAGATTTTGATCGCTGACGATGAAGCACTCTCGCGTCGATTGCTCGAAAAAACGCTGGATCGCGCGGGCTACGAAGTCATCGCCGTGGAGAACGGCAAGCAAGCCTTGGAACAACTCTGCAAGCCGAGTGGACCTCGCCTGGCTTTACTGGACTGGATCATGCCGGAGATGGACGGGCCCGCCGTGTGCCGCGCTATTCGCACACGCACGGAGCAGCCCTACGCCTATATGGTGCTACTGACCTCGAAGGGGTCCAAAGAAGAAACCGTGCTGGGCCTGGAATCTGGAGCAGACGACTATCTGACAAAGCCGTTCAACGCCGAAGAATTACGAGCGCGATTGCGCGTGGGAGAACGCATTCTGCTCCTCGAAGACCGCCTTGTGGAAGCCCGGGAGAACATGCGTTTTAGAGCGACGCACGATCAGTTAACTTCCCTGCTCAACCGCGGCGCAGTGATGGATTTGCTGGTACGCGAATTGCACCGCTCGCATCGCGAGCAGAAATCCACCGCCATCCTCCTGGGCGATGTCGATCACTTTAAGCGCGTGAATGACACAATGGGCCACGTGGTGGGTGATGAAGTCCTTATAGAAATTGCCGGCCGCCTTCTCAAGTCTGTGCGTTCCTACGATTTCGTGGGCCGCTATGGAGGGGAAGAATTCCTGGTTGTGCTGAGCAATTGCAATCCATCGTATGCGCCGGGCCGCGCGGAAGAGATTCGCAAGTCTATTTCGAATCGTCCCATGCAGACATCAAAGGGCCCGCTTACGCTTACCATGAGCTTTGGTGTGCTGTTGAGCTCGGAGTGGGGACAGAGACCTGTGGAGGAATTGTTGCACGAGGTGGATATCGCGCTTTACGAAGCAAAAGCCGCTGGCCGCAACTGCCTTCGGATGGCCCAACCGGCAGCAAAGTTGGAATTGTCGCCCGCGATGCTGCCACAAGCCGTTCGGCGCAGGCAATAATGAACCCTAGCGTGATGCACCATACCCGGTGCGGATAAACTCAAGCGCCGCTGTTTTTTTTGCGTTCCTGCTCCATCATTTGGCGCATCGCCGCGCTTGAGCCCGGTGCTTTCTTTTCGCGCCAAGCCTCCAGCCGTTTACAAGTATCTTCAATGTTGGAAAACAGGTGCGGATTCTTGAACGCAGTCCGCCAAATGGGCACGACGGAGTGCATGCGGTCCCAAACGACCCAGATCTCTCCGTTACTCTCGAAGAAAAGCTCATCGTTAATCAGACCGCGATTGACAATACTGGCCACCATGTCCCAATAGCTAATCACCATGCGGATGAACGTGTTTTCTTCGCCGCCCTGCGGAAACTTCTGAATCATGTCCTCGGGCGACAAAGGGTGAAAGTTTGCCAGGAACCAGGCACGCGCTTGCCGCAGCGTGGGCTCGCGTCTCATTTCGTAGAGCTTCAACATCAGATTCACTTCATCGTACGTAACTTGGCTCATTTCGGGTCTCCTGGCTCTAATTCTGGTGATCTGGCTTGGGTGTCTCTGGCAGAGATGGAGGGGCATTCATCAGCTCAAAGCGTTGCACAGTGGACAGGGGAAGGCCTTGGCGTTGAAACTCGGTTTGGATGCGGCGCCGAAGTTCGCGGGAAACTTCGTCTTGCCGCGTCGGCGCGGTGCGCACTTGTAGCCGCACGGTGGAGGACGAGCGGTCAAAAGCTTGCACGCCTAGAATGCGCGGGCCGTCGACAAGCGCCTGAGACCACGACGGATCGCCGCGCATCTCCGCAGCAGCGGCTTCCAAAGCATGCATGGTTTTCTCCAGGGATATTTCGGGGGCGATGGATATGTCCACAAAGGCCTGCGACCAGTCGCGGCTAAGGTTGCTCACGGTGCGAATTTCACCGTTGGCAATAGTTACAAGAGCACCACGGGCATCGCGTAAAACGGTGCGTCGCAACGTCAGATGCTCGACGCGTCCGGTCGTATCTCCAACCTGAATTGTATCACCTATCACATATTGGTCTTCGAGCACGATATAGAAGCCGGTGATAAGGTCGCGGACAAAATTTTGCGCTCCAAAGCCGACGGCGACGCTGACCAGGCCGGCCAGCGTCAAAGCAGGGATGGGATTGATGCCGACTTTGTCCACAGCCGTCAGCAATGCCACGAACCAGACAACCTTGCTTGCCGAGCCATAGAGTACGCTGGCGAGTGTGCGGGTTTGCTGTTCGCGGACCTGCGCGGCGCGGCTCTGCGTGGCGGCCGGTTTGATCATCAAATTAGTCATCACGCGAAGAAAGCGGTTGATGAGCAACGCAATAATGAAGATGGCGACGAGGTCAAGTATGGTGCTTACTGTGAATTCGGGCCAGTGAATGGAAAGACTGGTCATCGTTTTTTCGGGAGTGAAAGTATAACATTGGATGAGCGGGGATGCGCGTCGGGGGCTAGTTCAATTTTGGGCCGCTGGCAGCGGGGGCGAGGTGGGTATGTATGAGACTAGACGAGCGTTTTTGACGATATTGGCGGGCGCGGGAACGGCGGCAATCCTACGCGGTCAGACGGAACGCGGACAAGCCAAACCGACGGACCGGCCATCAGTTCCGGACCCCACTCCGGATGCGGACGCTCCGGGCGGTTCGCCAGGAAAATCACCGACCAAGGTACTGCTCGAAGCAAACGAAAAGGATATTAAGAAAAATATCGAGAAACTGTATCAGCTCGCGACTGACTTGAAGGAGGAAATAGAGAAAACGGACTCTTCTCAGGTACTCTCGCTGGCGATGGTGAAGAAAGCGGAAGAAATTGAAAAACTTGCGCATGTAATTAAGACTCGAGCAAAGGGCTGACTCAGAGAAGCATCGCACTCTAGCGTGAGTCATGCATGGTAGGACAGAGCGCTCTGGCGCGGAATGCGCGCACGCGCTAAAATGATGACGGAAGCGGCGATTTTAACGCATGCACGTTTCCATTGCTGTCTTCTGAATTGTCACAGTGCGCCCGTAGCTCAGATGGATAGAGCGACAGCCTCCGAAGCTGTAGGTCGTGAGTTCGACCCTCACCGGGCGCGCCACTTTTTCCGGGTTTTCTCTGCAGGTAAATAAACAGGTGCGCTTCTAGCAGCTTGGAACCCTAGCTGCTTAACGCGCCGATCAAAACCTACTTTATAATTTGCGACCAAGAAAAATTGTGTGGTGGGGACCGCCGCTTTTCAGGCGACCGCGCACGCTCTGCATCTCGACGTCAAAGCCGCCAGCGCCCAAGCGCTGCACGAATTTCCTGTCCTCTCGCGTTGCCCAGACAGCAAGCACCCCATTCGTGTTGAGACCAGCATGGGCGGCGGCTACACCGTGCTCATCATAAAGGCCGGCGTTGTTCGAGGAGGCAAATGCAGCGGGGCCATTGTCCACGTCGAGTAGCACGGCATCAAATGGGCCGAGTGGTGAACTGAGTATGGCGGCGACGTCACCAATTTCGACCCGCACGCGTTCATCGTTTAGTGGATGTCCCGCCAACGGTCCGAGAGGGCCGCGATTCCACTCCACCACAGCGGGAACTAGCTCGGCGACGACCACCGTCGCATGCGCTGAGAGAAGATCGAGCGTCGCGCGCAGAGTGAAACCCATGCCGAGGCCGCCGATGAGCACGCTGGGTCGCTCCCTCGTCCGCAAGTGTTGGCAGGCGAGTGTGGCCAGGGCCTCCTCGGAACCATGCATGCGACTGGTCATTAGAACGGCGCCGTCGGCGAGGATGAGATACTCGTCGCCGCGACGCGTCAGCTTCATGACGGTACCGTCCGCAGAAATTGTCTGGCCGAGCAATTCGAAAGGCTTCACGCGTGCGATGTTACAGGAACCGAAATCTTAAGTAAAAATGGACCGTCCTAAAATTGACTTGAAGGCGTGACATTTCCACAAATAGCTGCCCGGAATCCGCCTTCACTCAACGAGCGAAACTGTTTTTTGATCGATGCTAAAAACACATCGGGAGTCGATTCCCACAGCTGCGACGTGCGCTTCCAGGCTCAGGCGCTAGTCGATGTCGTCGCCATCGTCGGATTCCGGTGGCTGAGTTTCCAAATGAATTTCTGAAAGACTCGCATCGTGGAGCTGCTTGTTCAACGCGGGTAGATCAACTGTTTTCAGTTGATTCCATTGCTTCGACACCTCAGCAAAAGTTTTTTCGGTCGCGGCCGTCGCGTTTAATTGCGCGACGGTCGGCGTTGCGTCAGCGCGGCCTATTTCTGCGTAGAGCGTGCTAGCCTCGCCGTTGACTCGTCCGAGCGTTGGATTCGGCGATGGAGGAGCAAAGAAACCGCCTCCGCCAAGAAGCGCGGTGAGTTTCTTGTCGAAGGCAGAAACCGCGTCCGCAACCGGACCACTTGCCTGCTTGCTGAGTTTTTCTAACTGTTCATGCGCGGAGCGCGCTCCCATAAGGTCTTCCGAGCTTTCTGACATCAGCTTTGCCAGCTGCGACTGGAGCTGGAACATCTGCACCAATCCTTCTTGAGTAGTTTTCACTCGAGGATCCATCTTTATGGTCAACGGTTCCGTGAATGTGTGGCCACCCACAGTGAGGCGCACGGTGTACTGACCGGGAAGAGCGGTCGGGCCCTGCGGCTGTCGCGGCGTGTCTCCAGGAATCGCGGCGATTGGATAGTCGTAGCGCGTGGAAACAGGCGTCGTGTAGTGGAGATCCCAGACCCATCGGTGCATGCCTGCGGTAGTCGCAAGAATTTTCGGCATGCGAACCCAGTACGGCGGAATTAGCTGCTTGGCGAGGTCTTCCTCGGTGAGATCCGGCTTGTCTGTGCTGGCGTACCGCCGCACCACTTTGGATTGCGCGTCGAGAATCTCGATCTTGACGGCACCGTCCGCTGGTTGCGCGAGAAAATAATCCACGATGGTGCCATCGGGAGGATTTTTCGCTGTGGGTTCATCCGGTGGAATCGGTGTATCCGTATTTGTATCGCGCATGACGCGATAGGCCGCGCCAGGCTTGAAGAGAAACGCCGGCGATTTCTGCATCGATTCTGTGATCTGACGCAGCGGAGTGATGTCGTCCAAAATCCAGAACGAGCGGCCGTGCGTGGCTACGATCAGGTCGTCGTCATGAATCCAGAGATCGCGCATCGAAGAGTGCGGCAAATTGAGTTCGAGGCTTTGCCAGTGGTCGCCGTCATCAAAAGAGACCCATACGCTTGTTTCCGTGCCTGCGAACAACAGGCCTTTGCGAACGGGATCTTCGCGAACCGTGTCGACGGGAGAATTGTCGGGGAGTCCTGCGATGATGAGCTTCCAGGTCTTTCCGCCGTCGTGCGTGCGATAGATGTAGGGATGCTGATCATCAATTCGAAAACGGCTGACAGAAGCATAGGCACTCACGTCATCGAAATGTGAGGCTACAAGTTGCGAGACTTTGCTCCACGGCGTTAGTTCAGGCGGGGTGATATTTTTCCAATTAGCTCCCGCGTCGTGCGTGTTCCAAATCTGGCCGTCGTCTGTTCCTGCCCAAATCGTGTTCAGCGATTTAAATGAAGGTGCCAACGAATAGATGACGCCGCGCTGTTTATCGGCGTTGGGGTCTTTGCTGGCGGCGTTGCCAACGCTCGGAGGAACGCCCGAATGTTCTCGCGAGAGATCCGGGCTAATGATCTTCCAGGTGTTCCCGCCATCCAAAGTCTTAAAGAGAAAATTCGTTGCGTAGTAGAGGACATGCGGATCGATCGGCGAGAATATGATCGGCTGTGTGCGATCAGCCCGGTACTTGGGATCAGCGACGGGAACGGGCGAGACGTTTTGCACCTGACCCGTTTTCAAAGAGTATTTCGTAACCTCGCGCCTGCCGGCTCCATAAATAATGTCCGGGTTGAGCGGATCTGGTGCGGCGTAGCCGTATTCGATGACGCCAACGGGGTGCCAATCGCGATATGTGATTTCGCCATCGTTGCCTCGGCTCGAAACGCAGACTGAGCCGCTCTCCTGTTGTCCGCCGCAAACGAGATAGGGGAACGAGCTGCTGGTGGCGACGTGATACAGCTGCGCAGTCGGCTGGTTATACCAGGTGCTCCACGTCTTGCCGCTATTCACGCTTACAAGCGCCCCTTGATCACTGACCAGCAAAATAATGTTCGGATCATTCGGATTGATCCACATATTTTGATAATCGTCGCCGCCCGGAGCACCGCGAAAGCTCATCCACGTTTTTCCGCCATCCGTCGATTTCATCGTCACAGTGCTGGTGCTATAGACGATATCCGGATTCTTGGTGTCAACTTTTGGCATCGGCAAATCGCCGCCGCCAATGCGTCCCGCGGGCCGTGGGTCGGTAGTGATGTGCTGCCAATTCTCTCCGGCGTCGTCGGAACGATAAATCCCAACTTCGTTTCCGGTAGCATTTGCATCGCGCGAGCCCGCCACGCTGGCGTAAAGCCTGCTCGTCTGGCTGGGGGCGATTGTGAGATTCACTTGGATGACGACTTTGGGAAGTCCGTTCGTCAACGGATGCCAGGTCTTGCCACCGTCCGTTGACTTGAAGAGTCCACCGCCTGGTCCGTTATATTGATTTCCGTCCTCCCAAGGACCAAGCCGCAACTCCCAAAGACCCGCGTAAACGACATCGGGGTTCGACGGATCGATCTGCACGTCCGAACCGCCTACATTTTCGCTATTGGAAAGAACCTTCTGCCAATTTTGGCCGCCGTCGGTCGAAAGATAAATTCCACGTTCTTCGTTTGGACCGTAGGGATGGCCGAGTGCAGCTGCAAAAACACGATTCGGATCGCGCGGATCAACGGCCAGAGATGGTATGCCCTGGCTGTTGCGCAGGCCGAGATGGGTCCATGTTTTGCCCGCATCGGTCGATTTATAGATTCCGTCGCCGACCGCAAGATCGGGACGAGCCAGGCCTTCGCCGCTGGAAACATAAATTATGCTTGGATTAGAAGGTGCGACGGCGATGGCGCCGACCGCTTGCGAAGGCTGGTCGTCGAAGATTGGCGTCCAGGTGCGGCCGAAGTCGTCGGTTTTCCAAACGCCGCCGTTCACCGCGCCAACGTAGAAAACATTCGGCTGGCTCGGCACGCCGCACGAGGCGCGGGTCCGTCCGCCGCGAGTGGGACCAATCATCCGCCAACGAAGTTCCTGATACGTGCTCTCGGGATACTGCTGCGCTTTGCTTGCTTTCGCGCCAGGGAATAAGCAGAGACAGACAAGCACAACTATCGAGAGTAGTTTCATTCGACGCACGTAGCACCTCAGAGAAAATTTGAATGGCGCAGCACAAACGAACCGCATACGGCTCCGATTTGCCGAAGGCGGAGTCCTGTCCACAACGCGCACTAATTTACGAAAGCAAGCGCCGGCCAGAACTATGAACCCAATCGCGAGAAAACTCAATGCGCTCCCGCAACGTGTGGAAGCAAGCGAGCGCACACGCGCTGCGAGGTGTGCTGGTCAACGGAGAGCGGCAGTTCACCTCTCGCGCACTTGGCGCACCCCTTGAACCCGTAATCCTTGTGAGCTTTCCAGCCACAGAGTAAACTTTCGCCAGTATTTCGTGCCGAGATTGTAGGGAGGTGGTCATGGCCCGTGTTGTCCGCTGCGGTCTGATCCAGGCCAGTTGTGAATGGTCGCCAGAGAAGTTTTCTCTCGCGCAAATCAAACAAAAAATGATGGCGAAGCATGACGACCTCATCGCCACCGCAGCGAAGAAAAAAGTGCAGGTCCTCGGCCTGCAGGAACTTTTCTACGGCCCCTATTTTTGCGCCGAGCAGCAAACCCGTTGGTACGAACTCACCGAGTCCGTCCCCAATGGCCCAACCATCGCGCACATGCAAAAGCTCGCGAAAAAACATCAGATGGTTCTTGTCGTGCCCGTTTACGAAGTCGAGATGACCGGGCTTTATTTCAATACGGCTGCGGTGATCGACGCCGACGGCCGCTACCTAGGGAAATATCGCAAGCACCACATTCCTCATTGTCACCCGGGCTTTTGGGAGAAGTTTTATTTCACACCGGGCAACGCTGGTTACCCTGTCTTCCAAACGCGTTATGCCCGCGTCGGCGTTTACATCTGCTACGACCGCCATTTCCCCGAAGGCGCGAGAGTCCTCGGCTTAAACGGCGCGGAAATTGTCTACAATCCCTCCGCCACCGTCGCAGGGCTCTCCGAATATCTCTGGGAGCTCGAGCAACCCGCCCACGCCGTCGCCAACCAATACTTCGTAGCCGCTATCAATCGCGTGGGCACAGAAGCTCCCTGGAAAATTGGCGAATTCTACGGCAAGAGCTACTTCTGCGATCCGCGTGGAAAAATCGTCGCGCAAGCCAGTCGCGACAAAGACGAACTCCTCGTTGCCGAACTCAATCTCGACGACATCCAAAAAGTGCGCGACACCTGGCAGTTTTATCGCGATCGCCGGCCCGAATCCTACGGCGAGATTACGCGCACACGCGCCGCAACCAGTTCTGAAGCAGCAGACTGAGCAAAATCTTGCCCAATATGACCGACGCGCAATCTGGTTCGCTCGCTGCGGAGACGATTCGCAGCAGCTCTCTATATAACGAAGACTTGGCACCCGTCTCGCCGGAGCGCCGCACCTGGGGCACTTACAATTACGCCGCCCTCTGGATCTCCATGAGCGTCAACATTCCCACGTATTTGCTCGCCAGCGGGATGATTGCCGGCGGCATGAGCTGGAAGCAAGCCCTCTTCACCGTTTTTCTTGGCAACGTGCTGGTGCTGATTCCCATGTTATTGAACGCGCACGCAGGAACGCGCTATGGCATTCCCTTCCCCGTTTTTGCCCGCGCCTCATTCGGCGTGATGGGTGCAAACGTGCCGGCCATCCTGCGGGCGCTCGTAGCCTGCGGCTGGTTCGGCATTCAGACGTGGATTGGCGGGCAAGCGATCAATGCCATGCTTATCGCACTCGCTCCGAACTGGCAGCACTTTCTGTACGGCCCGGCGATTTGTTTTGGTTTCTTTTGGCTGCTGAATGTTCTGGTCATTCTGCGAGGAATTGACACGATCCGCTTCTTGCAAGGTATTTCTGCACCGTTCCTGCTACTCATCGGACTTGCGCTTCTGCTTTGGGCGAAAGGGAAAGCAGGCGGTTTCGGTCCCATGCTGGCCACGCCCTCGAAGTTTCAGAGCTTCGGAGAATTTTTCCGTTTCTTTATTCCTTCTCTAACGGGCGTGGTGGGATTTTGGGCTACCGTTTCACTCAATATTCCCGATTTCACCCGTTACGCTCGCAGCCAGCGGGATCAAATGCTCGGCCAGGCTTTGGGACTTCCCGCGACGATGACCTTTTATTCTTTCATCGGCATTGCGGTGACATCTGCGACACTGATAATTTTCGGCCAAGCTCTGTGGAATCCCGTCGATGTTCTTTCCCGTCTCGGTAATCCGCTGGCTGTGGTCATTGCCATGATCGCCCTGCTTATGGCTACGCTGAACGTCAACGTCGCCGCAAACGTCGTCTCGCCGGCCAACGACTTCTCCAATCTTTCGCCGCGGCGCATCAGCTTTCGAACCGGAGGGTTGATCACCTGTGTGATGGGTATCGTGATGCAGCCGTGGAAGCTGATGTCGAGCTACGGCAACTACATTTTCGTCTGGCTGGTCGGGTACTCTGGTTTTCTCGGTCCGATTGCCGGCGTTTTGATCTGCGATTACTTTGTGAAGCGTCACAAAAATCTCTCGACGCAAGATCTCTACCGGCGCGGCGGCCTTTATGAATACTCGCGCGGCATCAACTGGCAAGCCATCGTCGCTCTCGCTGCAGGAGCCGGAGTCGCCTTCGTCGGCCTCTTCGTTCCGCAGCTCAAGGTGCTCTACAATTACGCATGGTTCGTAGGTTTCGCCGTAAGTTTTCTCGCGTATCTCGCTCTGATGAACAAAGTTGAGCCGGTCGCCGAAGTAGCGCACTGAGGAGGACCAACTTCCATGGATTTCGGCATCACGATTAAACCCGACATTCACATCGACCGCATTGTCAGCCTGACGCAACAGGCGGAAGCGAGCGGATTCTCCTACGGATGGATTTTCGACTCGCACGTGATTTGGAAAGAGCCGTTTCCGCTACTGACGCTGATGGCGGCGAGTACGCAGACTATGCGGCTGGGAACGTGCGTCACGAATCCGGCCGTACGCGATGTGACGGTTTCGGCGAGCCTCTTTGCGACGCTGAATCTTGCTTCTCGCGGGCGCATGCAACTCGGGATTGGCCGCGGGGACAGTTCGCGGCGCGTGCTCGGGAAAAAACCAACGACGCTGGAAAATCTCGAATCCTTCGTGCAGGTATTCCGCGAACTGAATGCCGGAAAGACGGTGGACCTTGACGGAGTCGCGACAAATTTCCCCTGGGCCAGCGGCGAAGTGCCGCGGGTTTGGGTCGCGGGATATGGCCCGAAAGCTTTGCGTACAGCGGGAAGAATCGGAGACGGAGTGATCCTGCAGTTCGCTGATCCAGATCTGATCGACTGGTGCCTGGGCTTTGTGCGCGAAGGCGCGAAGGAAGCCGGCCGCGACTTTAGCAAGTTCGAAGTGATGGCGGCTGCGCCAGTTTGGCCTTCCGAGGATTTGAAGATCGCACGCGATCATGTCCGTTGGTTTCCCGCGCTCGTCTCGAACCACGTGATGGACCTGATCTCGAAATATAAGCCCGAGGAGCTGCCCCCGTCCCTCACGTCCTTCGTCAAAAACCG
>Ga0210388_10001472_pt1 | contig 18543 bp, 14 predicted proteins | sample IncBWC19OmetaG_FD_155485 | JGI IMG/M metagenome (GOLD analysis project Ga0210388, IMG submission 155485) | Forest soil microbial communities from Barre Woods Harvard Forest LTER site, Petersham, Massachusetts, United States - Inc-BW-C-19-O ... | reverse complement strand
TCTCGACATAGCGGTCGCGTGTCTGCAGGTGTTGCGGCGTGAGGAAGGTGCCTTTGGACCAGATGACAGGTTGGAGCTGGCGCATGGCTTGCGGGTAAAGCTAGCAGGTGCAGTGCGTGAAAGTCAAAAGAGATTGCATGGGAGCTCCGGCGGTCCGATGCATCGCCGCCCTTTTGCGGGGACAATTCTCTGAAATCCTACGAATGCCAGACTTTATCAGGTGAATTGAGACCTCCAGGCAGCCTTCGCAACCTTTCACTTCCGCATCTCCCTTTACCTCAATCCCAGCCTTTTCCAGAAGTTACGAGTTCACCTGCAATCTCTCCGCAGTTCACCTACGGTGCATTGTTCTCGCTGGCTGGATGCCTGATACTGCGCAGCATGCTGAAGCTGTGGAGAGCAACTGTGGACCGCGGCAATGCATGGCAAGGCAGTCGCAAGCGAATCGCGATTCTCGATTTGAGATTCGCAGGCTGCGGGTTGCAGGCTGGTTCTAGGACTAGAGAACCAATTGACGGACGGCAGAAATCGTGATAAACCGTGCCGATGCAATCAGGTAACCTGCCTTGGAGAAACGATACTCGCTCTCAAGCCACTACCCACACTGAGAGGGAGATTTAAGGGGAATACATGGCAAAAGAAAGCGTCCACAAGAAGCTGGAGCGGGTCCGTCCGCCTAGAGTGCATGTCACCTACGATGTTGAGGTTGGCGATGCTATCGAGGTGAAAGAACTGCCATTTGTCATGGGTATTTTGGCCGACCTGAGTGGCCAACCCACCGAAGCGCTGCCGAAGTTGAAGGATCGCCGCTTCGTGGAGATCAACCCAGACAACTTTGATAGCGTTCTGGAGAGCTTCAAGCCGCATCTCTCGCTGGAAGTCGACAACAAGCTCAGCGACGAAGCGGACGCCGGTAAGCTCAAGGTGGATATAGACTTCAAGAGCCTGGATGATTTCGACCCTGCTAGCGTGGCAAAGAACGTCAAGCCGCTTCGCGAGTTGCTGGAGCTCCGGCAAAAGCTTGGCGATCTGCGCGGCGCACTTCAGGGCAATGACAAGCTCGACGACCTCTTAATGGAAGCAGTAGGCAATACGCAAAAAGCCGACCAGTTGAAGAAGGAATTAGCGAAGGACAAGCCCGTGGGAGGCTCAGATGAGTAAGCCGGAAAAAGCAGCCGCCCAATCGGCGGAAGCTAAAACGACTGAATCGAGCCTGTTGGATCAGATCGTCGAACAAGGGCGGTTTGGACGCGAACAAGTCGCGCGCGATCGCGGCCGGGACATGGTCAAAGAGTTTGTGGCGCAGGTTCTCGAAGGCGAGATGAAGCTCTCGCGCGATGCCGACGCCACGATCAATGCTCGTGTCGCCCAGATTGACCATCTCATCTCCCTTCAACTGAACGAAATCCTTCATCATCCCGCTTTTCAGAAGTTGGAAGCCAGTTGGCGTGGGATCAAGTACCTCATGGACCAGAGCGAAACCAGCGCGATGCTCAAGCTGCGGGTTCTTAACGTCAGCAAGAAAGAGTTGCTGCGCGACCTTCAGCGCGCTCCTGAATTCGATCAAAGCGTGATGTTCAAGAAGGTCTACGAAGATGAGTTCGGCATTTTCGGCGGCGAACCATTTTCCGCTCTCATTGGCGACTATGAATTCAGCAAGCATCCTGAGGACATCGAACTGCTCGAGAAAGTTTCGCAAGTGGCCGCCGGAGCCCATGCTCCTTTTCTAACGGCTGCATCCCCGGAACTTCTGAATCTTGACAGCTTCGCGCAATTGGGCGATCCGCGCGATATCGGGAAGATATTTGACAGCACGGAATATGCCAAGTGGAAGTCCTACCGTGCCAGCGAAGATTCACGCTACGTGGGCTTGGCCATGCCTCGTGTCCTCATGCGCCTTCCTTACGGCAAGGAAACGAAGCCCATCGATGATTTCAACTTTGAAGAGGGTGTGGACGGTTCCGATCACTCGAAATATCTCTGGGGCAATGCCGCTTACGCACTGGGCGCCCGGCTCACGCAAGCTTTTGCGAAGTACGGCTGGTGCGCTGCGATTCGCGGCGTGGAAGGCGGCGGACTGGTCGAAGGGCTCCCCGCGCATACGTTCCACACTGATGAAGGCGACGTGGCACTTAAGTGCCCGACCGAAATTGCTATCACTGACCGCCGCGAAAAAGAACTCGCGGATCAGGGCCTCATTCCCTTGGTGCACTGCAAAGGAACCGATTACGCCGCGTTCTTTAGCGTGCAATCCTGCAACAAGGCCAAGAAATACGATAAGGCTGCAGCCAATGCTAACGCGCGGCTTTCCACACAGTTGCCTTATATCCTGGCCATCTCGCGATTTGCGCACTTCCTGAAGGCCATCATGCGCGACAAGATCGGCAGTTTCATGTCACGCAAGGATTGCGAGCAGTTTCTGAACCGCTGGATCAGCCAGTATGTGGTTTTGGACGACACGGCAAGCCAGGCGGCGAAAGCGCAATACCCATTGCGTGAAGCCCGCGTGGATGTGGAAGAAGTGGCGGGCAAGCCAGGCGTTTATCGTGCCGTGGCGTTTTTGCGGCCGCACTTTCAGTTGGATGAACTGACGGTCTCCCTGCGGCTCGTAGCTGAATTGCCGAAGTCAGCCCGAGGGTAATTTTTGGTGAGCGCGGTTTCACTGCGTAAGCTTTGAAGTCCACGCTTTCCAGGTTTTGACAGATCAAAAGAGGAGGGAGTAAAGCCATGGCAACGGACTTTTATTTGAAGCTGGACGGCTGCGAAGGTGAATCCCAAAAGGAAGGCCACACGAAAGAGATCGAGGTAGTGAGCTGGTCCTGGAGTGGACACAATAGCGGAACTTTCGCCGCCGGTTCGGGCGGAGGTTCGGGCAAGTTTTCGTCAACTGATCTTTCGTTGCAGGCCATGGTCAGCAAAGCCTCGCCGAAACTCATTCAGGCGTGTACCAAGGGCTCGCACATTGACAAGGGCGTTCTGAGCTGCCGCAAGTCTGGCGGCGACACCAAGCCATACGACTTCCTCAAAATTACGTTGGAGCACTGCCTGGTTTCGTCTTACCAGAGCGGCGGATCAGAGGGCAGCGAGGCGCTGGTGGATTCTTTCTCTCTGAATTTCTCCAAGATCACTTACGAGTATTTCGTGCAGGATGCGTCTAAAGGAACGGTTTCTTCCACCGGCTCCATTAGCTACGATCTTGCGAAAGCACAGGCGGCTTAAACCCCGCAGTTGCCATCGATTGAGTTTGGGCTACGCTCGGCCTTCGCGATGAGGGCCGAGCATCCTCTTCTTGGCCCTGCCTTGCGCTCGCGTATCGAGCGCCACACGGACGCTATATGACCCCACAGCAGCTACTGCAAGCCGGCAAACTTGACGAAGCCATCCAGGCGGTAAGCGCGGAAGTGCGCGATAATCCGCAGGACGTCAAGCGTCGAACGTTCTTGTTTGAACTTCTTTGTTTCTCCGGGGATTTTTCCCGCGCCGAAAAGCATCTGGATCTCGCTGCGCAAGGCAGCCAGTCCGCCGAGATGGGTGCGCTCCTTTATCATGCGGCTCTACACGCCGAAAGAACTCGTCACGAGATGTTTGGCAAGAAGGAGTATCCTTCGCCCCATAAGGCCGCCTCGGGTGAGTTGTCCATCAAAGTGAACGGGAAGCTATGTCACTCCCTTGTCGATGCTGATCCGCGTATTGGAGCGAATTTGGAAGTGTTCGCCGCCGGGGCTTATATGTGGATTCCTTTTGCCCTGCTTACCTCAATTGACATCGATCCTCCCAAACGGCTCCGCGATCTTCTCTGGCTTCCTGCGAAAGTGCGAACTTCGGATAAATACGCGGAGCGGGAACTGGGCGAAGTACTTCTGCCGGTTTTGACGCCGTTTGCGGCACAGCATCCCGATACGGCGGTGCGCCTGGGCCGGGCGACGCTCTGGGAAGAAAGTTCCGATGGCGAAGTTTTTCCCGTGGGCCAAAAAATGTTGCTTGCCGATGATGAGGAGTGGCCGCTTCTGGATCTTCGCAGCGTGCAAATCACCATGGCCCAGACGGCCTCTTGACGGCTATGCCTCTGCCCGATGGTCTGCTCAACCCTATTCCTGGCGATAACCCCAGCGGAAAGAGTCTTCGTTACGACCCGGTCTACGACAAGATTCGCGAAGCGCGCCGCGAAGAGGACGTCCTTCCGCAGGGAGATTGGTCTCGCGAAGTAAAGAAGGCGGATTTTCCGCTTGTTATCAAGCTGACCACTGAGGCCCTTTCCACCAAAACCAAGGATTTGCAGATCGCCGCCTGGCTGACCGAAGCGATTTTGTTCCGCGATCACGTCGCGGGGCTCCGCGAAGGCCTGGACCTGCTTCGCGGCTTCATGGAAACGTTTTGGGACACGCTCTATCCGGAAATCGAGGACGACGATTTGGAGTTTCGTTCCGCGCCGCTTTCCTGGGTCGGCTCCAAGCTTGATGTCGCCGTGCGCCGGCTTCCTCTTACTAAAAACAAGTTGGACTTTTTCAAATTTCAGGAATCGCGCCGGGTTGGTTATGAAGCTGATGCCGCGGCTAGCGATGTGAAAGCGGCCGAGCGAGCTGCCGCCATCGAAGAAAAAAAATGCACCGGAGAAGAATTCGATGAAGCGGTTCGCGCGACGGGCGACGCTTTCTATGAAAAGCTCTCGGGCAATCTCGTCGCCGCTCTAGAGTCGGTGCTGTCTCTCGAAACCTTGAGCGATGAGAAGTTCGGCCGGGAAGCTCCCAATTTCGCGAACCTCAGAACCGCACTCGAAGACTTACAGGATGTAGTAAAGCACTATCATCAGCCTGCTGCGCCGGAAGTAGAAGCGGATGTGCCGGCGGAAGCGGAGCCCGAAGAGGTTGTCGAGGAGTCCAGCGCAAGTGTAGGTGGATCGGCCGCGCCTCCCGTCAAGAAGCGATCCGTTACCGCCGAGCCTGCCGATCGCGATGACGCGATGCAGCGCCTGACGATCGTGGCTCACTTTTTGCGCCACGAGAATCCGCAGAATCCCGTTCCTTATTTATTGCTTCGAGCGATGCGCTGGGGAGAACTTCGCGCCGCGGGTTCTTCGCTTAATCCTGCGATTCTGGAAGCCCCGCCAACGGAAAAGCGCACGTTGATCAAGAAACTGTCCATGGATGGGGATTGGGCCGGAGTTCTGGAAAACGCCGAGCAGGCCATGAGCCTGCCCTGCGGCATCGGCTGGCTCGATCTACAACGCTATGCTGTTCGCGCGTGCGAATCGCTCGGCTCGGATTATGAGCCCGTGGCAGCCGGGATTCGAGCCGAGTTGAAGACGCTCCTTGCCGACTATCCTGATCTGCTGATCTCTTCGCTCATGGATGACACGCCCGCCGCCAACGCCGAAACGCAAACCTGGCTCAAAGAAAACATTTTGCCACCACCTCCGCCGCCTCCAGCTCCGGAAGTTCCCAGCGAACCGGAATTTGTAGCCGCGGCGGTGCCTGCGAGCCCGCAATCTGACGCTGGCAATGGAGAAAAAGCTCCCGACGTTATCGACTTGGCCATGAAAGCTGCGCGCGCCGGCAAAGTGCAGGAAGCTATCGGCATGTTGACGCGCGAAATGAATAATGAGCGCACTGGCCGCGGCCGCTTCCAGAGGCACATTCAACTGGCAAACATTTTTCTTTCGACCAAGCATGAGGCCATCGCCTATCCGATCCTTGTCGAACTTGCGGAAGAAATTGAACGCCGCAAACTCGAAGAATGGGAAGACGCTGCCGTTGTTGCGCAGCCGCTTGCACTGCTCTATCGATGCGCCGAAAAATTGGGTCGCGACGACGCGGAAAAACAAAAAATTTATCAAAAGCTTTGCCGGCTCGATCCCGGACAAGCGCTGGCTCTGAGGTAGCCGATGCCGGACCAAGACTCAAACGCGCCCATGCGACTTCCGCTCCTGGACCGACTCCTGGACGATGAGCCCAAGGTCAAGTCCGAAGCTCCCCAGACGCGCAGCGCATCCCTGGCCAGGCTTAAGGTCGCTGTGCGGCGCGACCTCGAAAACCTCCTGAACACGCGCCGCACTCCCGATATTATTCCGGAGGGTTCCGTCGAGATTCTCCGTTCCGTTTATTATTACGGGATTCCCGATATCACCTCAATGCCTGCCAATTTTCTTTACGAACAAAACAAATTGCTCCAATCGATCGAGACCGCTGTGAAAACATTTGAAGGGAGGCTCGATGGAGTTAGAGTATCCCTCGTTCCCGCGGTTGGTGTGTCGCGCGTCCTCCGCTTTGCAATTGACGGAATGCTTCGCATCGATCCGCTTCCCGAGCATGTCGTCTACGACGCATCCATCGAACTAACCAGCCTTGAGGTTCAGATTTCCGGAGATGACCGTGCGTGACGAGCTGCTTGAATATTACGAGCGCGAATTAACCTACCTGCGCCAGATGGGCGCGGAATTTTCGGAGAAATATCCGAAAGTCGCCTCGCGTTTGCTTCTTGAGCCTAACCGTTGCGAGGATCCTCACGTCGAGCGTCTCATCGAGTCCTTCGCCTTTTTGGCTGCGCGCGTTCATCTGAAAATTGACGATGAATTTCCAGAAATCACGGAAGCTTTGCTCAGTGTTCTCTATCCGCATTACATTCGTCCTATCCCGTCGTCCACCATCGTGCAATTTCATCTGGATCCGGAGCAGGGAAAACTTACCACCGGCCTGCCCATCCCGCGCGGTTCGATGCTTTATTCTCAGCCTGTGGATGGCTATCCCTGTAAATTCAAAACTTGCTTCGACAGCACTCTCTGGCCGCTAAAAATGGCCGCTGCGCAGTGGGTCACGCCTGATCGCTTGCGTCCCGCCGTCAAATCCCAGGACGCTGTAGCCGCGCTGCGCCTCGAGCTCGAATGTTTTCCCGACGTCACATTTGACAAGCTCGAACTCAGTTCGCTCCGCTTTTACCTCAACGGTGAGAGCACGCTCATTCACACTCTCTACGAATTGCTGTGCAACAACTGCGCACAAATCCTGATTCGCGACCGCGCGCCAAACTCGCGAAAGCATCCCATCGTTTTAGCGGGCACCCAACTTCAACCCGCGGGCTTCACCGATGCCGAAGCACTCCTGCCTTACCCGCGCCGGTCTTTTTCCGGGTACCGACTTCTCCAGGAATATTTTCATTTCCCCGAAAAGTTTTTCTTTGTCGATCTAAAAGGCCTCGAAGAACTCCGCACCTCCGGTTTCGGACCGCGCATCGAAGTTGTCTTTCTCATTTCGCGATTCGAACGCAGCGAGCGCCAGCAAACCCTCGAACTTAACGTATCCGAAGATACTATTCGTTTGAGTTGCTCGCCCGCCATCAATCTTTTCCCGCATACGGCCGAGCCGATCCGCCTCGATCAAACTCACACCGAGTATTTGATCACTCCGGATGTGCGGCGCCGGCGCGCCATGGAAATTTTCTCTATCGAAGAAGTCATCTCTCCAGATCCAGAGACTCACGAAGTTCTGAAATTCGAGCCGTTTTATCGTTTTCGGCACACGACCTCTCGCCATCGCGAGCGGCCTAAAGGGTTTTGGCATTCGCGGCGCCAGGCTTCCACGCGGCGCGATGACGAGGGCACAGACGTCTATCTCTCGTTCTTGGACTTGAGCGGCCGCCCGCTTCACCCTGATACGGACTCCGCCACCGTCCACTGCACATGTTCGAACCGCGATTTGCCGCACCGCCTGCCGATGGGAAACGAGCGCGGCGATTTCGAACTCGAAGGCATTTCTTCCATCAAACGCATCGTGGCTCTGCGCAAGCCCTCTGCTTCCGTGCGCCCGCCCACTGGCAAGGGCATGCTCTGGCGTCTTATTTCTCATCTTTCTCTCAACTACCTTTCCATCGTCGAAGAAGGCAAGGAATCCCTTCAGGAAATTCTTCGCCTCTACACATTTGGAGAATCCGGCTACAACGAACGGCAAGTCGCCGGATTGATGAAATTATCCAGCTCGCGCCACTTTGCCCGCGTCATCTCGGAAAATGGCATCGGCTTTGTTCGCGGTCACCGCGTCGAAATGGAATTCGACGAGGAACAATTCGTCGGCGGAGGCGTCTTTCTCTTCGCTAGCGTTCTCGAATACTTTCTGGGGCAGTATGCTTCGCTGAATAGTTTCAGTCAGCTTGTCGTCCGCACCCAGCAAAGAAAGGAGGTTCTGCGTCAATGGCCACCCCGGGCGGGGGAAGTGATTCTCCTGTAGATTTTTCGGAAGTCGAAGAGCTGCTTCGCAGCGCGCCTTATCGCTTCGAATTCTTCCAGGCTATTCGCTTGCTCGAACGCATTGCGCCGGATCGCAAGCCTCTCGGCCGCTTTACGAATCCGTCCGATGAAGTGGCGCGCCTCGGCGCTCATCCATCACTCTCGTTCCCAGCGAGTGAAATTCAGTCCATCGACTGGCCCGAGGGGAAAGCACCCTCTCTCGCTGTGAATTTCATGGGGACCACTGGCCCTCAAGGTCCTCTGCCGCACTTTTACACGACACTCATTCTCTCCCGCTTGCGCTCTGGCGATAAAACGCTGCGCGATTTTCTCGATCTATTTCATCACCGCATGCTCTCGTTTTTCTATCAGGCCTGGGAAAAATACCGCTTCGCCGTCTCCTATGAACGTGGAGAGCGAGATCGCTTCTCACATCATCTGCTCGATCTGATCGGTCTCGGCACCGCTGGATTACAGGAACGCCTCGCGGTTCCCGACGATGCTTTTCTTTTCTTTGCCGGCATTCTCGGCCAGCGTCCCCATTCTGCCCACGCTCTCGAATTGCTCCTTAACGATTATTTCGAAGTGCCCTTTGAAGTGATCCAGCTAGTCGGGGGCTGGTTTCGTTTGGACGACACAACGGAATGCTGCATTGGCGAGCGTTCGACTCCCTCTGAGCAATTAGGCATGGGCGCCGTGGTTGGCGACGAAGTATGGAACCAGCAGGCGAGCGCGCGCATTCGCATTGGGCCACTCAATTTGGAAAATTATCTCGATTTTCTGCCTAACGGATCAGCTTACGAGCCGCTACGCGCGCTTCTGCGTTTTTGGACCAACGAAGAAATCGATTTCGAAGTACAGCTCATTCTCAAACGGGAAGAGGTTCCGCCCTGCCAGCTCGGCGGCGAGGGTGACGGCGCGCCACAGCTTGGTTGGGTGACATGGATGAAATCAAAACCCATGGAGCGCCACCCGGAAGAAACGATTTTCAATGTTTAGCGAAGCGAGGATGTTATGACGGCAAACTTAAAAGGCCTCATCGGAAAGCTCAACGACACCACTCGGAACGCTCTCGAGGCCGCCGCTGGTTTTTGCCTGGCGCGCACGCACTATGACATTGAGGTCGAACACTTTCTTCTGAAGCTGCTCGACACAACCGACAGCGATTTTCCCCGCATCCTCAAACAGTTTGGCGTAGACAAATCGCGCCTCACCAGCGATCTAACGCGCAGTCTCGATAAATTAAAATCGGGAAACGCCCGCACTCCCGCTTTCAGTCCAACGCTTACGGACATGCTCTCCGACGCGTGGACGATCGGCTCCATCGATTTCGGTTCCGCGCAAGTCCGCACCGGTTTCTGCATCCTCGCGATTGCGAGTTCGGGCGATCTTTCGCGGCTCATGCGCGAAGTCACCCGCGAGTTTCAAAAAATCAGTGCTGAGGCGCTACACAAAGATTTCTGGAACATTGTCGCTGGTTCGCCTGAGGGTCTGGAAACTGCGCAAGGCGTTCCCATCGGAGGCGAAGGAATCCCGCAGGCAGGCGGAATGCCAGCCGCTGGGAAACAGCAAAATCTTAATCAATTCACGATCGATCTCACCGCGAATGCCAAGGCCGGAAAGATTGACACCGTTTTAGGGCGTGATCACGAGATTCGCCAAATCATCGACATTCTCACGCGACGCCGTCAAAACAATCCGATTCTTACTGGCGAAGCGGGCGTCGGAAAAACCGCCGTGGTCGAAGGTTTCGCACTACGCGTCGCTGCAGGTGATGTCCCCCCGGTTCTCAAAAACGTGAGCATCCGCTCGCTCGACCTCGCGCTGTTGCAGGCGGGCGCCGGCGTCAAGGGCGAATTCGAAAATCGCCTCAAAGGCTTGATTGAAGAGGTTAAATCCTCTCCATCTCCCATTATTCTTTTTATTGATGAAGCTCACACCATGATCGGCGCCGGCGGTCCGGCAGGGCAGGGCGATGCCGCGAACTTGCTCAAACCAGCCTTAGCGCGTGGCGAACTCCGCACCATCGCCGCCACCACTTGGTCCGAGTACAAGAAATTCTTTGAGAAAGACGCCGCGCTCGCTCGCCGTTTTCAGGTTGTCAAAGTCGAAGAGCCCACCGAAGAACAATGCAGAGTCATGTTGCGCGGCATCGTCGCCTCGCTCGAGAAACATCACAATGTGCGAATTCTGGATGAAGCGGTCCACGCCGCAACGAAGTTTTCTCATCGCTATCTTGCCGGCCGGCAGCTGCCGGACAAAGCTGTCAGCGTAATGGATACTGCTTGCGCTCGGCTGTCACTCGGGCAGAACGCTACTCCTCCCCTGATCGAGGACGCCATGCGCATGGTTGATGATCTGGACGTCCAGCAACGCGTCTTAGAACGCGAAACCGCTGTCGGCGTTGATCATTCCGAGCGCCTTGCCAACATCGCCAAGCAGAGAACAGAAGTCGCTGCGCGCCTTAAGACTCTCGAGGAACGACGTGGGAAGGAATTGTCGCTCGTCACTCGCATCCGCGACATCCGCACGCAGCTTGAGGCCGCGGTAGCTCCTCCCGCTGCCGCGTCAGCACCTACAACCGCTTCCGCTGGCACAGCTGCTCAGCCCGCAACGGATGCGCCTGCGCTCCGGGCGGAACTAGAGAAACTGAATGCTGAGCTCGATGCGTTGCAAGGCGATTCGCCGCTCATGCGCGTCTGCGTGGACACGCAAATCGTTGGAGAAGTTATCTCCGCATGGACCGGCATTCCGGTTGGCAAAATGCAGCAAGACGAAATCAATACCGTCCTCAATCTCAAAGATCTCATGGCCGTTCGCGTCATCGGACAAAACCACGCCCTCGAAGCCATCGCCCAGCGTATTTCCACCAATCGCGCTGGTATGGACGATCCCGTAAAGCCCGTTGGTGTCTTTATGCTCGTGGGCCCTAGTGGCGTGGGGAAAACCGAAACCGCGCTCGCACTGGCCGATTTTCTCTATGGAGGCGAGCGCAATCTCATTACCATCAACATGTCCGAGTATCAGGAAGCTCACACCGTTTCGAGTCTCAAAGGCTCGCCACCAGGCTATGTCGGCTACGGCGAAGGTGGCGTGCTTACGGAAGCGGTTCGGCGCCGCCCGTATTCGGTCGTTTTGCTCGATGAATGCGAAAAAGCTCATCCTGACGTGCTGGAGCTCTTCTACCAGGTCTTCGACAAAGGAATGATGGAAGATGGCGAAGGCCGCGAGATCGATTTCAAAAACACCATCATCATTCTCACTTCCAACGCTTGCACCGATTTGCTTATGAAGCTAACTGCCGATCCCGAAACCACGCCCAGGGCCGACGGTTTGGCGAAAGCGCTAAAGCCTGAACTCAACAAAATTTTCAAACCTGCGTTCATGGGCCGTCTGGTAACCGTCCCGTATTTTCCCCTGCGCGACGAAGCCATGAAGCAAATCGTCACGCTGAAACTCGCGAAAATCCAACGCCGCATCCGCGAAAATCACAAAATCGAGTTGACCTACGACCCCGCCGTCGTCGCCGAAGTCGCCAAACGCTGCACGGAAGTGGAATCCGGCGCCCGCAACGTGGACAATATCCTTACCAACTCCATGCTCCCGGACGTCTCGCGCTATCTCCTAAGCCGCATGGCCGAGCACCAGAAGCCATCAGCCATCCACGTTTCAGTCGCCGATAGCGGCATGTTCGCCTATGCGTAGATGAATACAGAATTTATTGCCGCCAATGTTTCTGTCACAGTGCGCGCGGTCCAAAGTACGATCCTGGTGATGCTTCCTCGAGACCGTGGTTGAAAATGGAGGATAACCAATGACGACGCGCCTTTACAATGGTCCCATTTGTATGGTCAAAAACTGGTTCGTCGATATCGACAATGATGGCACGCTGGCGCGCACCGCCGCGGAGTCTTCGTCGCCCACCAACACTTATTCTCCGCATCCCAGTCACCACACGCATCATTCGTATCACACCCATCACCTTCACCCAGCGCATCCGCCAGCTCATCTTTCCGACAAGCACAGACCACATACCCATCACCACACTCACCATACGAAACACCAAATTCCGCGGGTAAAAGTTCACGACCCGACTCCCGTTCGGTTAATGATTTACGATCCCAAGAAAGTCTTACGGCTGCTGCATACGGTTGCTGCACTTAAAGCCCGCCGCGACAACTTGGTTCTGCTTTGGGAAACCTATGACGAAATGAGGGATCAAAACAAGAAAACGCTGCCAGATCATAGCGGACGGCCGGAAACTCTTAAAGGCGCGCTCTTCGGCGGAACCATCGTGGAGACGGGAGAAATCTACGCCATACTTCGCAGCGCTGACAAGCTCACCTCCACCTGGATGCAGGAGTTTGTCGCAGAATCCTCCAAAGACACGAAATCCGGCTGGGATTATCTTCTCAAAAAGACGGACGAAGGCCATGAGCACATGCAAGGTATGGCCGAAGTTTATCACCAAGCTTACGAAGCCAATGAACATTCACGCCATCAACTCGGCAAGGTTGTAAAGGCGCTTAAATTTGGCAAGCTGGGTTGCGATGTTACGTTGAAGATTGTGGGCGCGCTACCTGGCGTTAACATCATTGGAATGGGTATTGAAATGGGGTATGAACTCGTTTCTGGCCATCTTGAGGAGAAGCCAGCACATGCCGTGGGCATGCTGTCAAAAGATGCCAAGACGGTGGGAACAGAACTCTTTAAAGAAGGCCTCAAACAGGCCGATGAGCATATGGAGAAAGGACTTGAGCATGAAGTCGAGGAGCTGATCCTTAAGAACCTTGGGATGTCTACAGAACAATTTGCGGAAAAACTCGCCAAGTTGGATAAAGTTGCCGCTGAAAGGGCCGCCTGGGTTTGGCGTAATTGGGACAAAGGCAGAGTCTCGATGGGGGAGCTTCACAATTTGATGACTTACAACAAAGTTCTTGAGTATCAGAGAAGCCGATATCTTAAAGCCATGCAATGGGCTAAGAAGGCAAAAGCATTGGGTAAGGTCGCTAACGTCGCCCATTGGGTTTTTGTCGCAGGCGAAGTAAAGGAAAAACTCCATGAAGCGAAAGAATTGTGGGAAGAGGACGTAGATGACTATTAGTCTCGCTCTCGCCAGCTGCATTCTCGGCGGATGCGTTTCAGGTTTTATCGCGGTCGGCTGTTCGCGGAAGTGTATTGAAGTTGGCTTGCGCAGGTCCGCTGAAGGCTGAGGGAGCGTCTAAGATGCCCTATTCACAACACGATCGCTTGATTCGAATCAAGACTCCCCTTGGCGAGGACGCCCTCCTTCTCCACAGCTTCACGGGAAATGAAGGAATCTCCAGGCCTTTTCACTTCTCCGTTGAACTTCTATCGGAGAATCATTCCATCGCCTACAAGGATATCGTCGGTAAACAGGTAACGCTCTCATTGAAGTTACCGGACGATTCTCGTCGGTATTGGAATGGCTTCGTAAGCCGCTTTGCTATACTTACGCGCGACAACCGCTTCACCTACTATCGAGCCGAGATTGTTCCGTGGCTATGGTTGCTCACCCGCACCGCCGATTGCCAAATCTTTCAGCAGAAAACGATCCCCGAGATTATCAAGAAGGTCTTCCAGGACCACGGCTTTCAGGACTTTCAAGACCGCACGCAAGCAAGTTACCCGCAGCGCGAGTACGTCGTTCAGTATCGCGAGACGGCCTTTAACTTTGTCTCCCGCCTGATGGAGGAATGCGGCATCTTCTATTTCTTTGAGCACGATGAAAACTCCCACAAGCTCATCATGGCGGACAAGCCCGCGGTCCACAAAAACTGTCCCGTTCAGCACAAAGTGCGTTTCAACTACTCACCGGGCGGCTTCATGTCGGACGAAGATATTGTGCAAAGTTGGGATGCTTCTCAGGAATTGCGCCCCGGCAAGTACGCCCTCACGGACTACAACTTCCTGACTCCTAATACTTCTCTTCTCGCTAACATGCAAACTGTGGCCGAACTTGGCGGCAACACTAAATTTGAGATCTTTGATTATCCTGGGATTCACACGAAGAAGTCCGAAGGCGATACTGTCACCAAACTTCGCATGGAAGAGGAAGAAGCCTTACAATATATCGTTACCGGTTCTGGCACCTGCCGTACTTTTGCAACCGGTTTTAAGTTTAGCTTGGACGAACACTCCCGCAAGGATCAGAACGGCGACTACCTTCTTACGGAAGTGACCCATTCTGCTTCAGTGGGCGACAGCTATTCCGGCTCCGGTAACGTGTCCGGCGAAACCTACTCCAACCATTTCACTTGTATCCCGGCCTCAATCTCTTTTCGCCCTCAGCGCCTCACTCCAAAGCCGATTGTCCAGGGTCCCCAAACCGCCGTCGTCGTCGGCCCCTCCGGCGAAGAAATCTACCCCGATAAATACGGCCGCGTAAAAGTCCAGTTCTTCTGGGATCGTCAGGGCAAAAAAGACGACAAGAGCTCCTGCTGGATTCGCGTCTCTCAGCCCTGGGCCGGCAAAAATTGGGGCGCCATCAACATTCCGCGTATCGGCCAGGAAGTCATTGTCGAATTTCTTGAAGGCGACCCCGATCGCCCTATCATCACTGGCCGTGTCTACAACGACGAGCAGATGCCGCCCTATACTCTGCCCGACAATATGACCCGGACTACTTTTCTGACTCGTAGTACTAAGGGCGGTGGCTCGAGCAACTTCAACGAGCTCCGCTTCGAAGACAAAAAGGGTGACGAGCAAATTTTCATGAACGCCGAAAAGGACATGGACCTCCGCGTCGAACATGATTCCCGCGAATTTGTCGGCAATGACCGCAGCCTTATCGTGCAAAATGATCAAAAAGAAAAAATCGGGGGCGAGCAGGACATCCAGATCGCCAATGACCAAAACGAAAAAGTTGGCGGAGATGCCTCGCTGATTGTCACGGGCAATCAGAACGTGCAAGTTGGCCAGACCATGTCGCTCCAAGTTGGCCAAAACCTGCAGGAAAAATCCGGCCAGAACTACGCTCATGAAGCCGGCATGGAAATCCACCTGAAAGCCGGCATGAATGTCGTCATCGAAGCTGGCTTGGAGCTGACCATCATGGCCTCGGGCAATTTCATCAACATCGGTCCTGCCGGCGTCGCCATCTCCGGCACCTTGGTGCTGATCAACAGCGGCGGCGCCGCTGGGTCCGGCACCCCCTCAAGCCCGACGAGTCCCAAGGATCCCAAAGATCCCGACACCGCCGATGACGGCAGCAAGGGAGGCAAGATGTAGAAGCCGGGCTTTAGCCCGGCCTACGGTGATACGGCCTTTCGTAGCTATACGCGAGTCACATAGAAAGAAGTAATTTTCTGACCGTCAAGTTTGAATCTTAAGTCTTGGAGCAGAGAAAGAATGCCTCCAGCAGCCCGCGTAACAGACATGCATGTCTGCCCGATGGTCACCGTACTGGTTCCTCACGTCGGCGGTCCCATCCTACCGCCCTGCGAACCAACCGTCCTTATCGGTTTTCTCCCCGCCGCTCGCATCACCGACATGCTCACCTGCGTCGGTCCTCCTGACATCATTGTGATGGGCTCGCCCACCGTTTTGATTGGCGGCTTGATGGCCGCCCGCATCGGCGACCCCACCGCTCACGGCGGCGTAATCGTCCTAGGCTGCTTCACCGTCATGATAGGTGAAGCCGGCGTACCGGCTCCTTCCGCGCCCTCGGCTCCTTCTGCTCCATCGCTCCCGAGCGCTTCCGCACCCGCTGCGGCTCCTACAGTTACCGACGCCGATCGCGCCTTGGCTGCGGCTCCGGGGAATTCGCCCGATCAAATTGCCGCTCGCGAAAAAGTTGTACAGGATTTCTACAACGGCAAACCCGGGCTTGGCCCTGATCGCGCCTCGCAAGACCTCAAAGGCATCGATCTCAATAAGCCAGTCCAGGTCGTGGATATTCCTCCTCCGCCTCAAATGTCGCAGTACGTGCGAAAGACAAGCGGCAAGCCCGGCAATTTCTTTGATCCTCTCGGCAATCAAACGGGAGACCAACTTGGTCTCAACGATGATCCCAATATTCGCGTACAGAAAGCCTTCGCCACACCCAAAGGCAAAGCGCTGCGTTCTACCGCCGCGCCCATCGTGGACAATTGGACCGATCCGAAAAATCCTGTTAATACCAAGGGAGGCGGCACGCAAATGGTGGTCGATTCAGCCACGCGTGATCTGTTCATGCCGGCCAAGCCATGAGTGAAATCTCAAATTTTGCGCAGTTTGACGCCGCGCTTGCGCATGCACGAGCCGGAATTAATCGGCTCAATCTTGCTAATCCTGGCGACGCCTTTCTCCAATCCATTTCGCGCCAGCTTTCCTTTGTATTTGATTGGACGCGCGGCGGCAAACGGCCAACCGACGAGCAGATCAAAAAGCTTTCTTTCGGCGTCATGGCCAGTCGCGCTGTCGATGAACTCGATCCTGAACTGGCCCAAGAGCTATACCGATTGGCAAATTATCTGGACCACTGGAAATAATGCGGCGATGGGCATCGCTCTCCAGTTAAAATCCGGTCCGCTCGCCGGCCAAATCGTAACTATTCGCATGGGTCAGTCCTTCGTCATCGGCCGCACACCGGACCGCGCCCAATTTGCCGTCCCCCATGACAAAGAAATGTCCGGCGCGCACTTCGCAGTCGAATGCGATGAAAAAGGTTGCCGCTTGCGCGACTTGAAGAGCAGCAACGGCACATTTCTGAACGGCGCTCGCGCAAAAGAAGCCGCGCTTGCCAACGGAGATGAAATTAAATCGGGCCAGACGATCTTCGTCGTGCGTATCGCGCCCGACAACCCGCTCCCGGGAATCTCAGCCAGCCCCCAAGCGACGGCGCAACCGCAGGCCACGACGCGAAGAGAAATGCCCAGTGCGCCTCCCCCCCAGATTCGTCCGCCAGTGGCTCCGATTCCGAATCCCGCTCTCCAAGAGAGGCCCAGCAAACTGCCGTCAGCGCCACCCATGCCTCAGCCAACTCTTGTTGCACCATCCCCGTCGCAACCCAGCGAACTGCCTGCTCTGGCCATCGGCGGCTGGGCCTTTCACACGATTCCCGACGGTTGGAAAATTCAGGAAGGTCTTGGCATTCAACAAATCGTCAAGGACGCTTTTCCCGCCACCATTGGCGTTATGGAAGAGCCTCTCGGTCTTGGGCTCACTCTCCAGCACTACGTCGACGCACACACGAAAATGTTTCGCGAATATTTGCATGAGCCGAAGATCGACGTTTCTAGCTCTCCAGCCATTCGCAGCTCCGACGAAACGGTAGCTCTGGAGATCCGCTATAGCCTCAAAGACGGCCCTCCCATTTACTATCGACGTGTTTATACTCGATGCGGCCCGATCATCGGCGTGCTCACGCTCACCACACTCGAAAAGGATTTCCAGTCCGTTCGCCCCGTCTACGATTCCGTCGTCTCTGGTATTGCTTTCACTGGCAAAAGCTGATGCAAAGGTTCGAGCGTAGCGCTGGCAACAGATTGCTGAGTCCCATTTCGCGTGGCCTAGCATTCGTCTATGATGGACGCGCGGCACGCTATACCGACTGCTGGTTCAAGAAACTTTCGCTCAACGCCTGTGTCGGTGCCAGACGTAGTTTTGAGGAAATAACCCGCCGATGGGAGTCATTCTCGAAGTCAAATCCGGTCCTCTCGCTGGCCAAAAAATCGCGCTCCTCACGGGTCATACTCTGCTCGTTGGGCGAGCCGTGGGGCGCGCGCAATTAGCCTTTCCGGACGACACGTTTATGTCTGGAGTGCACTTTGCCGTCGAGTGCGCACCGCAAGGTTGCCGCGTCCAGGATCGCAAGAGCAGCAACGGCACCTTCCTCAATGGCGCGCGCGTCCGCGAAGCGATGCTCGCCAATGGTGATGAAATCAAGGGAGGCCAAACGGTTTTCACCGTAAAAATCGTTGCCGACGCCAAACTCTCTTCCATGATGCCTCCCCAGGAAGTTGTGTCGTCGCCCGCACCCCAGCAGTTGTCTCCTGCTCCTGAAGAGGTTTTAAAACCTCCAACCCCTGTGCGTCCTGCGGCAGCGAATGTTCCGTCGCCGGTCATGCAGTCCGCCAATGTGAACGAAGCTGGAGATTCGCGTCCCGGACCGAATGCCGATGCCGGTGCCGAACCGCCTTCTCGAAAAATGATTGTAGCGCGCAAGCCTGACGTAGAAGCGCCGCTGAAGCCTCCTGACGTCCCAGTCTCTTCTGGTGTTGGAAAGAAGCCGCCGCGTGTCTCTGAGCCGCCGGTAGGTGTTGCGTCTCACATTGCACGAAAGTTTGGCGATGGACCGCTTGAGCTCGGCGACGGCAGCCCGCGAG
>Ga0210388_10001470_pt1 | contig 18553 bp, 15 predicted proteins | sample IncBWC19OmetaG_FD_155485 | JGI IMG/M metagenome (GOLD analysis project Ga0210388, IMG submission 155485) | Forest soil microbial communities from Barre Woods Harvard Forest LTER site, Petersham, Massachusetts, United States - Inc-BW-C-19-O ... | reverse complement strand
CAGCGCGATGGCGCTGGCAGCCTACCTGGAGGATGGGGTGACCCGGGCCTACCTTGGCCTGGTAGCGGTCAGCGACCAGCGCTTGCGGACGTTCGGCGCGCTGGCCATGCAGGGTTCCGCGGAGCGTGCCGCGTTCTGGCGGGGCAGCACCCAGGCGTTTCCGGGTCTGGAGGCCTCGTAGCGCCGGGAAGACAATACCGCGTGGTCAGGAAGCCGATTCCGATCGCACGCCCGGCGGGGTGGCCCGTCGACGAGACGATCCGGCGGGCCGGCCAGCTTAGGGGACGGACGGGTCGGGGCACGTGGTGGAGCTGCGATTTCCATGATCGCGAAGACTTTGGCCCCATTTTCTGGGGTAAAAGTCTTCGTGATCATGAGTTAGCCATGACGGCGGCGGCGATTTCGAGGAGGCGGCGGTCGGCGCCGTAGCGGCCGACTAGCTGGAGGCCGACGGGCAGGCGGGGCTCGGTCGGACGGGGCTCGGTCAGGCCGGCGGGGACCGAGACGGCGGGGTGCGCGCTCACCGTGATCCGGGAGCAGGAGCGCATCCAGTCGATGTAGGTGGCCATCGGCTCGCCGTTGATCTCGCGGACCCACTCGGTGTCCACGTCGAATGGGACGACCTGGACGGTGGGCAGGGCGAGCACGTCGTAGCGCCCGTCGGACAGGAACGACCGGACCCGCTCGAAGATCGCGGCGTGCCCGGCCCGGGCGGCGGCGATCTGCTCGCCGGTAAGCGCGATGCCCTTCTCGATGTTCCAGGCCAGGGTGGCCTTGATCTGGTCGCGGTGGGCGCGCAACAGCGGTGCCATCCCGGCCATCAGCGCGGCCCGCAGCGTCTGGAAGACCTCGTCGGCGTCCGCCAGGGCCGGCGCGTGGTCGGCGACCTCGCAGCCGGCCTGCTCGAGCCGGTCCCGGGCGACGCCGAGCACCGCGCGCACCTCGGGCTGCACCGGCAGGTCGCCCAGGTCGAACGTCCAGGCCACCCGCAGCCCGCGCAGCGACGCGGGCCGCAGGTTCAGGAAATCGCCCGCCCGGTCGGGCCGGGCCAGCGGGCGCCCGGAATCCGGCCCGCACATCCCGGCCAGGAGCAGCGCGGCGTCGGGCGCGGTGCGCGCGATCGGGCCGACCACCCCCAGCGGGTCGAAGGGGTCGGCAGGCACCAGCCCGGGCGTGGTCCGCAGCCCGACCAGCCCGCAGAACGCGGCCGGGTTCCGGACGCTGGCCGCGAGGTCGGAGCCGTCCGCGAACGGGACCATCCCGGCGGCCACGGCCGCCGCCGCGCCGCCGCTGCTGCCGCCCGGGGTCAGCCGGAGGTCATACGGGTTGCGGGTGGGCCCGAAGACCGGGTTGAACGTCTGCGACCCGACGCCGAACTCCGGCACGTTCGTCTTCCCGATGACCACCGCGCCGGCCCGCTTGAGCAGCGCGACGTGCGGCGCGTCGAACGACGGCACGTGGTCGGCGAAGATGGGCGACCCGTATGTGGTCCTGATCCCGGCCGTCTCGGCCAGGTCCTTGATCGCGATCGGCAGCCCGTGCAGCGGGCCGGCGAACTCACCGCGGACGGCCCGCGCGTCCAGGCCGGCCGCCACGATCCGGGCCTGCTCGGCGGCGAGCGTGACGATCGCGTTGACCGAGGGGTTGACCGCATCAATCCGGGCCAGCACGGCCTCGAGCAGTTCAGCGGCCGACAGCTGACGGGACCGGATCAGCCGGGCCAGGTCGACGGCGGGGGCGGCGCACAGGTCCGCCCAGGGATCGGCGCTCAGTCTTGGCGGCGCAGCGAAGCGAGCACCCGCACGATCGTGCTGGCCGCCAGGTCAACGTCATCGGCCACGGCGATCCGTTCTGCCCAGGACCACCAGAACCACCAGATGCCATCCTTACCGCAGCCCACATAGACGTTCTCCTCAAGGGCCCGCGCGGACGGGTTCACCACGTACAAGCTGGGTCGCCGCCCCGGCGGCGCCATCAGCCACGCCTCAAGCCCCCGGTGGGACAGCTCGTCAGCCAGCTTCTCAAGATAGACAGCCTGCATGTGATCCGGATCGCGGGTCTTCTGGGCTTCCACCGTCATCTCCGTCGTAACGTTTAGGAGTCAATCGAAAACTAAATGTCGCCGCGTCTCCAGGATGCCGCCGCGCCGGCGCCTGCGCAACGCACATGAAGAAATTCGCAGCTCAGGAAATCGGCGGGCACAACCGCATTTCCCCCTACCTAGCAGACGCGTCGGACCGGGCATCGGTTCACGAACGATCCATTGAACCGGACGAACACCCCGAAACTTTACCGGGCCGGCAGCGGGGCGGGCAGCGGTTCGGCGTACAGCACGGTCAGCCGGGACACGGCCCGGGTGAGCGCCACGTAGAGCCGCTGCAAGCCCCGGGCCTCGGCCTGCGCGATCAGGGCGGGCTCGACCACGATGACGTGGTCGTACTCCAGGCCCTTGGCCAAGGTGACCGGGACCAGGGTCAGCCGGGCGTCCGAGCCCGGCGCGCCGTGCTCAAGCCCGGCCGCGTCGAACGCGCTGGCCAGGGACCGGACCTGCGGATCGGCGGCGATGACGGCCACCGACCCGGGCCGGGTGCAGGCTTGGGTGGCCGCCGCCACCACCTCGCGGGCCAGCGCGGCGGACGGCACCCTAAGCACCGAAAGCGCGCCGGGGTCGGCCCGCAGCGAGGAGGCGGGCCGCAGCTCGGGGGCGATGACGGCGAGCAGCGATGAGGCGTAGTCCAGGATCTGGCGCGGGACGCGATACCCGACGGACAGCTCCCGCACGTCGGTTTCCGGCTTGCCCAGGTTGGACAGCAAACCGGCCCAGGAGGAGGCGGCCCACGGCGTGGTGCCCTGGGCCAGGTCGCCGAGCACGGTGGCCGCGCCGGTGGAGCACCGCCGGCCCAGGGCCCGGCATTCCATCGGCGACAGGTCCTGCGCCTCGTCCACCACCACGTGGGCCAGGCTCGGGGTCCGGGTGATCAGGTCGCGCGCCTCGTCGATGAGCACCACGTCGGCCGGGGACCAGCGGGCCGACCCGGGCGCGCGGGGCGCCGACGACCACACGATCTCGGCCTGCTCGGCCGGGGTCAGCAGGTCCCCCGCCGCTTCGGCCAGCGCCTGCGCGGACGACAGCAGCCCGAACACCAGCCGGATCGGATCCAGCTTGGGCCAGATCGCGTCGACCGCCGCGCGGACCGGCCGGGACCGCCGTACCGCCTCGTGCGTGCGGTCGTCGCAGGCCTCCCCGGCCGCCTCCATCTGGGTCAGGATCACGTGCGCGATCCGGTGCTCGAGCAGCTCGCGGGCCGCGCCGTACCGCACGCCGCGGTGGCGCAGCTCGTGCACGAGTTCCTCGGTCTCCCATGCGGCGACCCGCCAGCGCCGGGTCCCGCGGGCCAGGACCACGGCCTGCTCCGGCCGCCGCACCGACGCCCACACCGCCCGGCGGAGCACCTCGGCCATCCTCGCGTCGCCCTTGAGGACCGCGGCCGTCTCGGAGTCGGACCCGCGCACCGGCACCGACCCCAGGGACTGGACGAGCTCGCCCACCGTCGTCTGGGTAACGTCGAGCTCGCCGAGGGCGGGCAGCACGTTGCGGATGTAGGACAGGAAGGCCTGGTTCGGACCGACCATGACCACGCCGCGCCGCCGGACCTGCTCCCGGTGCGCATACAGCAGGTAGGCGACCCGGTGCAGCCCGACGGCGGTCTTCCCGGTGCCCGGTGCGCCCTGGACGCAGACGGTCTGCGCGGCGTCGGCCCGCACGATGTCGTCCTGGTCGGGCTGGATGGTCGCGACAATGTCCCGCATCGGCCCGGACCGCGGCCGCTCGATCTCATCGATCAGGATCTGGCTGGGTTTCTGGCGTCCAATTCTTTCGGCCGAACGGTCCGTGGTGAACGGCTCGTCTTCATAGGCGGTCAGCTCGCCGCCGGAGAAGCCGAACCGGCGCCGCAGCGCCAGGTTCATCGGGTCCGCGCCGCTGGCCCGGTAGAACGGCCGGGACACCGGGGCCCGCCAGTCGATCACCGCGGGCGTGCCATCCGGGGCGTGCACGTGCCGGCGGCCGATGTGAAAGCTGTGGCCCGCTACCCCATCGCCGGATATTCCAGTTTCGGAATATCCGGTCTCGGGGTGACCGGTCTCGGGGTGACCGGTCTCGGGGTGACCGGTCTCGGGGTGACCGGTCTCGGGGTGGCCGGTCTCGGGGTGGCCGGTCTCGGGTTGGGTGGTGGGGGCGGCGTAGTCGAGCCGGCCGAAGAACAGCGGGGTGTCCGGGAGGTCCTTGAGGGCTTCGGCCCGGTGGTAGAGCTCGGCCTTGAGGTACTCCTGGGAGACCCGGTCACCGGCCATGGCCTCGAGCGAGAGGACGTCCTCGCGCATGAGGCTGAGATAGTCCCGGGAGCGCCGCAACTGCTCGCGTTCAGCGGTCAGGACCGGATCAGCCACGGTCCGTTCGGCAGAAATATTTTCGGGCACAAGGTCGGAAACTTACCATCCGACCGTGCCGAAGTCACGCGGTTTTCTGCTCCGCTTTCTGCTCTGTTTGCTGCTCCGGCGCAGGCCAGGTGGACAGGCCGCGCGGGGTGAGGAAGGCGTCGAAGACCAGCTCGGACGCGCCGGTCAGCGCGCCCAGGTCGCCCAGCGTGGAGGGCAGCAGGGCGGGCGGGTCGCCCCGGCGGAACCGCATCAGCGTGGACAGGTAGCCGGCCGTAACCGCGCCCGGGTCCGCCGTGTACACCAAAGCGGCCAGGCCGGACAGCCCGATCGCCTCGGGGTCCTGCGCGTTGACCAGCGCGCCGATGCCGCGCCCGAGGGCCCTGGCCACCAGGCCGAGGGCCCGGCCGCTGTGCGGGTCGGTGCCCGCCGCGGCGACGATCTGCTCGGCCTGGAGCATCCGGTCGCCCTGCTCGGGCCTCTCGGCCGCGCGGAGCAGCCCGCGGGCCCCGGCGTCGAGCTCCCAGCAGCCGACCGATCCGCACCGGCAGGGCTCGTCGCTCCCGGTCAGCGGCATGTGCCCGAACTCGCCCGCCGAGCCGTGGGCCCCGGTCACGGGCTGGCCGTCGGCCAGCAGGACCCCGCCGATGCCGGTCGCGACGTGCAGGTGCAGCGCGACCGGCACGCCCCGGAGTACGCCCCGGCGGGCCTCGGCCAGCCCGGCCAGCGTCGCGTCGTTACCGGCCAGGACCGGCCCGAGCGCCGCGGTCACGTCCACGTCCTGCCACTCGGTCAGCGTCGGCTGGACCATCGTGCTGCCTCGCACGGGCGACGGGACCGCGACGCCTACGCCGATCACGCGGTCACCGAACTGGCGGCCGCGGATCTTCAGCCGGTCGGCGACATCGGTCAGCACCCCGGTGCCCGAGCCGGCGTCCCGCTCCTGGCGGTCGAGCACCGTGCAGCGCCCGGTCAGCTCGAAGGCGGCCAGGGTAAAGGAGTCGTCGCGCAGGTCGACGGCGAGGGCGACGGGGCCCTGGGCGTGCGCCGACGGCACCCCGGTCGGGCGTCCCCGGGCGCGCTGCACGGTGGCGTCGACCGGGCCGGTCAGCTCCTCGATCAGGCGGCGCCCGGCCAGGTCCCGCACCAGCACGGTAGCGGTCCCTCGGGCCAGGCTGAGCTGCCTGGTGAGTTCGGCCCGGGTGAGCTGGCCACCGCCGTAATGAACGGCGCGCAGCAGCCGCGCAAGATTGTGTGCGCGCAACTCGGCACTCGTGGTCGCCGCGCCCTCGTCCCTCCGCACACCTACGATCGTGCCACGCCCTTCCCTCTTCCCGTGCGCGCGCACCGCTACCAGTCCCAGTGAAAGCCGACCGCCGTCTGCTCGGCCAGGCGCAGGTACCGGTGCACCGCGAACTGAGTGTCCAGGACGACGGGTTCGCGTTCCACGATGGGTCCCTCCAGGCCGTCCCACACCGCCCATTCGACCTTGGCCGGTAGCTTTTCCGGATGAAATTCAATGCGGATATCGAGGTTCTCGACGAAGAATTGCACTACCCGGCGGAACTCCGGCGGCGGAGGCGCCGCGTAGTGGAAACTGCACGAGTACTCCAGCGTTGCCGTTTCTCCGGCCAGCAGAGGCTTGGCTAGGAGCATATCCACGACGAAGAGTTCGGCAATGGGCTGGTATACCGGGCCCGCGAGGCCACTGAATCCTTGCCCGGCCTCAATGGTCAGCGCATTCGTATCCGCCCGATAGGGAAGGCGGTCGACGCCGTCGGTAATGGCCTCGATCACGTGGATAACGCGGTGCTTGACCGGCATTCCGTCGGACCCGAGATAATGATGATCGTGCAGGGAGAGCGTCTTGACCCGGCGGCTGCCGAGCATGACCGCCTTATCGTCACGGATCGCCCGCGGGCCGGACAGCACGCGGACGTGCGCGGAGCCTTCCCACAACTTGAGAAGTTGCTCGCGCTCACCGGCGCCGAGCCCGAAAGCGTCCATGAAAAGGACAAGCGTGGCCTTGCTCAGCAGCTTGCCCGATAGCGCGCGGGAGGCGGTGTCCTTAAGCTGACGCGGCAGGACGTCGAGGTCGGCTTTGGCCCGTGGATGCTGCCACAGGTAATGCGCGAGGACCTCGGCCACCGCGAGCTGGTTAACCTGTCCGGCCCTGCTGCGCTCGGCGTACTGCTCCCACCTGCGCCGGTACCGGCCCGGGCGCAGCAACAACTCGCGTATGTATGACGCGGCGGCCTGCACGCCGGTGGGCACAGCAGAATCTCCCGGCATCACCTCGGTCGCGGTCTCCTCGTCCGTGAGAACTAAGCGCGACATTCGTCAGCTATGGTACGACTGATCTCGTGCACCCGGCGAGTTCGCCATGGTGGGGAATTTAATGACGTACATCGGCGGATGAAGGAGACATCGCAACAGGCAGAAGGGCTGCCATGACAACGCAGGAGGGCCTGGGGGCCCTGGGGTTGGGGACTGCTGCCCGGCACGACCGGGCCTACTTTCTTGACTTGTTCGGCGACAGCCAGGCTGGCCTGGGCCGTTACGAGGAGGCCATCGAGGCCTACCGTGAGGCCGCGCAGGGATTCGAGGCCGACGGTGCGCCGTGTTCACGCGCGCTGTGCCTGTTCAAGGTCGCCGACAGCTACATGTCGCTGCACGAGCCGTGGCATGCCCTCGGCTACCTCGAAGTATGCCTGCCGCTCCTGCGGGAGTTGGGCCTGGTCCGGCACTTCAGTCTCGCGCAGGACCAGCTGGCCGCCTGCCGGGCCGAGCTGACCCAGGCGCGTTTACTTGGGGAGGGGCGGGACGGCCGGCGCGACGGAGCGCAGCCGTCCCGCCCGGCCAGGGCGACAGGGCCGCCGCGGGGGGTGCCGCCATCCCGTCTGGCCAGGTCAGCACTATTGCCGCCGGGCAGGGGGTAGATTTGGGGTATGCCCGGTACAGACGGACAGCCGCACTGGCTGACCGACGAGGAACAACAGGCCTGGCGGGCTACTGTCCAGTTGAGCACGCTGCTCTTGCGTCAGCTCGACCGCGACCTGATCGCGCACGGACTGAACGGCCGCGACTACGAGATCTTGGTCGAGTTGTCCGAGGCGCCGGATCACCGCCTGCGGATGACCGATCTCGCCGACGCTACCAGCCAGTCCCGGAGCCGGCTGTCGCACCAGATCTCACGGATGGAAAAGCGCGGCCTGGTCCGGCGCGACGACTGCGAGGGCGACAAGCGCGGCACGTTCGCCGTGCTGACCAAGGCGGGGTTCCAGGCCATCGAGCGGGTCGCGCCGTACCACGTGGAGAACGTCCGCCGTCACTTCATCGACCGGCTTTCTGCGCAGCAGCAGGAGGAGATCCGGTCTTCGTTCCAGCCGATCGTCGACTACCTGCGCAAGATCCGCGACCGCGACTAGCCGTTCTCGCTCGTCGGGTTAGAACAGCACGGACATGAAGCGGCCGGTTTCGGCGAAGCCCGCCCGCAGGTAGGCCGCACGGGCCGGCCGGTTGTAGTCGTTGACGTAGAGCGAGACCACCGGGGCGATCGACCGGGCCGCCTCGACCACGACCGCGGCCATGCCGGGGGCGGCCAGGCCCTGGCCGCGGCACTCCGGCCGGACCCAGACGCCCTGGACCTGGCAGGCCTGCGGGGTCACGGCCCCGATCTCGGCCTTGAAGATCACCCTGCCGCCCTCGATCCGGGCGAAGGCGCGGCCACCGCGGATCAGCTGTTCCAGGCGGGCCCGGTACGAGGCGCCGCCGTCCCCGCTGGTGGGCGAGACGCCCACCTCCTCGGTGAACATCGCCACGCAGGCGGGCCAGAGGGCGTCGAAGTCCTCCATGCGGACCCGGCGGACCAGCGGATCGGGCGCCACCTGCGGCGGCCCGTTGATGACCATGACCGGCTGCACGGGACGGACGTCCCGGGCCGGCCCCCACCGCGGCCGCAGCAGGGCCCACAGCGCCTGGACCTCGTCGGCCGGCCCGACCACCGATGAGCACCGCCGTCCCTGCTTCAGCGCCCGGTCCGCGAAGGCCACGACCGCATCGGGCGTGGCCGCGACCGGGACCAGGTTGGCGCCGGAATAGCACAGCGACTGCAGCCGGCCGCCAGCGCCGTGGCCCCACATCTGGGCGCCAAGGCGGCCGGGTTCCAGGCCCAGGGCGCGCACCCGGGAGCTGACGAAGACGTTGGTCACCGGATCGCGATCGCAGATGGCAAGCACCGCGCCCCGGTCCCGCTCATCGAGCAGCCGCACCGCGGACGACGGCGGCTTTACCCGCAACATACAGCCAGCCTACACGGGGCGATAGGGCCAGAAATTCTCATCCTGAACAGCCGGTGCCGGGGTTCAGCTTCTTGGCGTCGGGTTGGCCACGGCCGGGCAGGTGGCGTTGACCAGGCCGGAACCCTGATCTCCCTGCGGCAGGGCTCCGGTGGCGAGATAACTGTTCAGGTGGCCCTGGACGCAGTTGTTCGGCGGCTGGGAGAACGACTGGCCGTGGTTGCCGCCGCCCTCCACCACCACCATCCGGGCCGTGGGCAGCAGCTTGTGCGCGTCCTGGGCGCCTGCGTACGGCGTGGCCGGGTCCAGCGTGCCCTGCAGCATCAAGATGCCGGGCAGGCCGGCGCCGGTGATCTGGAGCGGCTCGGACGGCCCGTGCACCGGCCAGAACGCGCACGCGGCGTTGAACCAGGCGTTGCCCCAGGCATAGAACGGGGCCGTCTTGTAGACCTGCGCGGTGTCGGAGGTCCAGAACGAGAAGCTGCTCGGCCAGCTGGTATCGGCGCACTCCACCGCGTTGTAGACCGCGAACTCGTTCTCGTTCTGGACGCCGTAGGACCGGTACTGGCCGATCAGGTCGGCGGCGTTACCTTCGTTGAGGTAGGTCGACAGGGCCTGGGCCAGGCCCGGCCAGAGTTCGTCGTCGTAGCCGCCCAGCAGGTAGGTGTCGTCGAACTCGTCGGGCCCGATCACCCCGTTGGCGGGGTGGGCCAGCAGCTGGTTACGGGCCCGGTACCAGGCGGCCCGCACCTGGGCCGCGGTGCTGCCGAGGTTATAGGTGCTGTCGTACTGGGCCATCCAGGCGTAGAACGCGTTCATCCGGCCCTGAAAGGCGTAATCCTGGTCGACGTTGTCGGTGTACCAGACCCCGGTGGGATCGACGGTGCTGTCCAGCACCATGCGGCGGACGCGCTGCGGGAACAGCGTCGCGTAAACCTGGCCGAGATAGGTGCCGTAGGAGAACGCGAAATAGTTGATCTTCGCCACGCCGAACGCGGCGCGGATGGAGTCCAGGTCGCGGGCCACGTTTTCGGTGGTCATGTACGGGAGCAGCCAGCCGAACTTCTGCTCGCAGTCATGGGCGTACGTTTTTGCCCGGTTGATATTGACCTGTTCGGCGGCGGCGTTGGCCGGGATGTAGTTCGGGCGCGGACCGGCGAAGAAGGACGGCTCGCAGCTCAGCTCGGGCACCGACGACCCGACGCCGCGCGGGTCGAAGCCGATGATGTCGTAGTCCCGGGCCACGCTGGGGCTGAGCCCTTCGGCCACTTCGGCGGCCAGGGACAGCCCGCTGCCACCGGGACCGCCCGGGTTGACCAGCAAGATCCCCTGCTGCTGGCTCAGCGGGGCGGTGGCCGGGACCATGTCGAGGGCGAGGCTGATGTGCCGGCCGCTTGGGTCGGCGTAGTTCAGGGGCACGCTCAGCATCGTGCAGTCCCGAATCCCCATCTGGGCGGTCAGGCCGCTGCAGGAGTGCCAGTGCAGCGTGCTGTTCGTCGGGACGATCGGCCCGGCGTCCTGGCCGCTGCCCGCGGTCGGATCCGACGGCGTGGTGCTCGGCCCGGTGTTTTGCGGGGCGACGGCCGTGGATGCGGGCGAGGTGCAGGCGGTGACCGTACGCAGCGCGGCCACGGCGACGGTCAGCGCCGCCGCACCGCCCCGCACCGCCCGCCCGCCCGCGCGAGGCATCGACATGCCCCCCATCATGCCCGACGCGTTCCGGTGTCTCGCCCGGTCGCGCCGAAATCAGTCGCTTCGAGCAGCGGTTACGACGCGGCGCGGTGACGCTCCTCGAGCGCCTTGCGGTACTCGGCGACGACCATCTCGGTCAGCGCCTCGACCGAGGTCTCACTGGCGTACTTGTCGTAGGTGATCTTGCCACCCTGCAGCAGGTTTACCCGGTCGCAGACTTCGAGCACCTGGCCGTAGTTGTGCGCGATGATGATGACCGAGATGCCCCGCTCCTTGACCTCGCGCACGATGTCGAGGATCATCGCGCCTTCCTTGACGCCCATCGCGGCCAGCGGCTCGTCGAGCAGCAGGATCTTCGCGTCCGAGAACACCGAGCGGGCCACCGCGATGGCCTGCCGCTGGCCGCCGGACAAGCTGGCCACCTCGACGTCGACCGACCTGAGGGTCTTAATCCCCATGGAGTCCAGGTGCTCCTGGGCCTGCTTGCGCATGACCTTGTTACGCAGCAGCGGCCAGCGGACCGGCTCCCGGTTGAGGAACATGTTGTGGTAAACGGTGAGCTGGTTGATGAGGGCGAGATCCTGGTAGACCACGTCGATGCCGGCCGAGCGGGCTTGCGTCACCGAGGTGAACGTGACCTCCTCGCCGTTCAGGATGATCCGCCCGCTGGTGGGCTGCTGGAAGCCGCAGAGGATCTTGATCAGGGTGGACTTGCCCGCGCCGTTGTCGCCGATCAGGCCGAGCACTTCGCCGCGCTCCAGTCGCAGGCTCACATCGACCAGCGCCGTCACGGCGCCGTAGCGCTTGGAGATGTGCTCCACCCGCAGGATGTCGTCGCTGGTCGCCGTCGTGAAGTCGTCGGCTGGCTGGGTACTCACTTCGTAGCCTCCGGGCTGGATCTGGTCCGACTCGATCTAACGCGCCGCGTCACAACTTGGCTATCTGCCCGATGACCGCGCCACCGCCCTCCCCTCCCTTGGCGGGCGTATCACCGGATCGCTGCAGTCGGCCCGCGTTTCTCAACCGGGTGAGATAGGTATTGGCGATCATCGCGACCAGGATCGCCGCACCCAGGATGATCAGGTACTTGTTCGAGCTGATGCCACGCAGGTTGAACCCGTCCTCCAGGATGCCCAGCACCAGCATGCCCAGCCACAGCCCGATCATCGTGCCGGAACCGCCCAGCATGGCCGTGCCGCCGATGACCACCCCGGCCAGGGCGACGAGCACTACGTTGAGCTGGCCGGCGCTCGGGTCGATGATGTCGTTCTTGAAGGCTTCCAGGATCCCGGCCAGCGCGCCGAGCCCGGAGCACATCATGAAGTTGCCGATCTTGATCTTGTTGACCCTGATCCCGGATTCCCTCGCGCCGAGCAGGTTGCCGCCGACCGAGACCGTGTACAGGCCCCACCGGGTCCTGGTCAGGAGGACGTGGAAGATGAGGACCAGGACGGTGGCCCAGATGAACTCCGACCACGCCTCGGAGCCGAACCAGTGACCGAGCCCCAGTGAGGCGGTGGGAAGGTTTATCTGCTCCGCGTTGGAGACCGTCAGCGTGTAACCAAAGATTATGTAGCCGGTGGCGAGCGTGGTGATCAGCGAGGGGACGCCGAAGCGCGTCGTGACGACGCCGTTGACCCCCCCGACGACGATCGCCAGCAGCAGTATCGCGATCACGATGGCGAAGAAGGTGGGGATACCGGAGTCGACGAAGAAGTGCATGGCGTACGGCGACAGCGTCCAGACGAACCCGACCGACAGGTCAATCTCGCCGCAGACCATCAGCAGCACCAGGCCGATGCCGATGATCGTGTACGGGGCCATGTACTGGGCAATGTTGACGAAGCTGCCGTGACTGAAGAAGGCATGGGTGGTTACCGAGAAGTAGATAAACAGCACCACGGCGATGGCCAGGACGCTGGCCTCGCGCTGCTTCAGGAACATAGTGGCGGCCCGGCTGAGGACGCTTGGGCCTTTTCGCCGGTCAGGCGCGGCGCCGACGGTCTCCGGGCTGCGCTCGGCAGTCTCGCTCACGTTGCTCATCCCAATCCTGCTACGTCGCCGGATGCCTGCATTGACGTCATACCCAGGCACCCGCGGCGATTCACCTGGGCTTTGCGCCCAGGTGAATCGCCGCAAGCGTGCTATCTCAAGCCTGCCACGTCCGGTCAGACGGTGATCGCGCCGGTGTGCTTGATGTACTTCTGCGCCGAGGTGGAGCCTTCGAACCGGGTCGGCGTCGCGGTGTAGGCGCCCGCGTTGCTCTTGGTCACGAACTTCAGCCCGGTATCCGTGGTCGCCGGCGCCACCAGGCCGCCGGAGAGCTGGAAGAGGTACATGTACAACGTGGGCAGGAAGCCCTGCAGGTACGGCGACTGGTCGATCGTGAAACTGATCTGGCCAGCGGTGATCGCGGTCAGGGTCTGCGGCTCCAGGTCGAAGCCGCCTGCCGCCACCTTGCCGACCAGGCCGTACTTCTGCAGCGAGGTACCGAGCAGGGCGGTGTCGCCGCCGTCGACCGCGAAGGCGCCCTGGATGCTGGACCCGTGGGACTGGAGGAACTGGGGCAGCACCTGGGCTTCCTGCGTCGCCGAGGCGCCCGTGTCGACGCCCGTGCTGCCGAACATGACCTTCATGCCGGCGGCCTCCAGGGCCTGCGTCGCGCCGTCCATGCGGGGCTGGATGTTCAGCGAACCGGGCTGGGCGATGAAGCCGACCGCCGTATCGCCGGACTTCATCAGCGAGGCGAGCCGCTTGCCCACCTCCTGACCTGACGCGAGCAGGTCCTGGCCGACGTAGGCCTGGCCGTTGGTGGGGCTGGTGGAGGAACCGTTCGCGTTGTACGTGATGACCGGGATGCCCGCGGCCAGCGCGCTGTTGATGGGAGCGATGAACGAGGTGGCCGAGACCACGGTGGTCGCGATGCCCGGAGAACCGGCCGTGACGGCGGCCTGGAAGGCCGACAGCATGGTGGGCACCGTCGACTGGGTGGACAGGGCACCGGTCCAGGCCGGCGTGGGCAGGCCGAGCAGCGCGGCGCAGTCCTGGAACCCGTACTGGGTCGGCGTGAAGAACGAGTTGTCCGTTACGTGGTTGACGAACGTGAACTTCCACTTGGGCGTACTGGGGAAGTTGCCAGCCGCAGCCGCAGCAGCCGATGACGTCGACGTCGAGGAAGCACTGCTGGAGCTCGACGAACTGCAGGCGGCGATCAGCGCCGAGGCAGCCGCGGTAGCGCTGAACAGCCCGGCCCCCTCTAGCAGCCGGCGACGAGAGGGCCCGTCCTTCATGTTCAGGGTCTCAATCGCTTCGTCGACTACCGGGTCGACCTTTTTCTTCATCTAAGGACCTCCATGGAATTTCCCGGGACGGGACACTCTCCCGGGCCGAGCCCGCAGTCGCGCGGCGAGTCCCGTCGACTTCGCCGCGAGAGAGATAACGCGAAGACACGCCTATTCCGGTGTCTGTTCCGGCGGTTCATCTTGGAGTAACCCGCAGCATTTCGAATGCGACCGATATTCGGCGCATCTCGCGAACCGCAGTAGACGCTAGGTCTGTTCACGATCACCTGTCAAGGCACCACGCAGGCCCTATAAGGACCGCGCCCGTTTCGATATCAGGCTCTACATGAGCGTCCACATGCCCGGTTGGCAAAATGCGCAATCGCTTCCATGAGCCTCGGTCTGACACGCCCTCCCCTCGCCGACTCGACGATGTTAACGCTAACAAGTCACTATACGGCAACAAACGCGAAACACCATCGATACGCTGCCACGAACCTGCCCAACCGGCGCGGACGAGGACGCCCCGCGCGCCGCCCAGATCGGCGCGGCCGGGAGACGGGTACGTCGGCCGGGCCGGGCGTCCGGGGGACGGGGTACGTCGGCCGGGCCGGACGCCGGGAGACGGGGTACACCGGCCGGGCCGGACGACGCGAGACCGGGGTACACCGGCCGGGCCGGACGACGCGAGACGGGGTACACCGGCCGGGCCGGACGACGCGAGACGGGCCCCTTGACCGTCCGACACATGAGTGGAGTCTGTCGCCTGGGGCATGAGCGAGGCGGCTGCTTGCCGGGATGCAAGAAATCCGAGATACCAGCGGGACGACAGGATGGGCCGCGGCGCGCAAGCGGGACGGGGGCTGACCCGTGAACTGGGCAAAGGCCAGGACAGTAGAGACTGGGTAAGCGGCATGGGCCCCGGTCTCGGGGGCCACGTCAGGCTCGCGAGCAACCTGAAGCACAGAAATCCTTCCGCTTCCGACATCCATCCCCGGAACCGAACACCGGCGGGAAACGTCTCAATGGGTACGGATGACGCTATCCAGGGCCACCGCACGGGTCCGGGCGCCATCCCCCGTACCGAGGGAGGGAAAGGACGGATGCTAGCCAGACACCGCCAGTCGCTCATTCTGCAGGCCGTCAGGAGCGATGGCAGCGCCCGGGTCAGTGATCTCACTCAGCGACTCGGCGTCTCGGATATGACCATCCGGCGAGACCTTGAGGTGCTCGCCCGCGACGGGCTGGTGGAGAAGGTGCACGGCGGCGCGGTGCTGCCGGGCACGCCCTCGAGCCATGAGCCGGGCTTCGAAGCGAAGCTCGTGCTCGAAAGACCGGAGAAGACCGCGATCGCCCGGGCGGCCGCGAGAATGGTCACGCCCGGCACGGCGATCGCGCTGGCCGCCGGGACCACCACCTTCGCACTGGCGCAGTGCCTGCTGGACGTGCCGGGGCTCACCATCGTGACCAACTCGCTGCGCGTCACGAACGTGTTCAGCGGGATGCGCGGCGGACTGGACGGCACGGCCGACTCGGTCGTGCTGACCGGCGGGGTTCGCACCCCGTCCGACGCGCTGGTCGGCCCGATCGCGGACCTGACCATCCGCTCGCTGCACTTCGACGTGCTCTTCCTCGGCTGCGGCGGCTTCGACGCCGACGCCGGGCTGACCACGCCCAACCTGGCCGAGGCCGAGACCAACCGGACCTTCATCCGGGTGGCGCGCCGGGTGGTGGTACTAGCCGACCACACCAAGTGGGGCCTGGTCAGCCTGAGCTCGTTCGCGCGGCTGAGCGAGGTCGACGTGCTCATCACCGACGACATGCTGCCCGCCGACGCGCGGGCGGTGGCCGCCGAGCAGGTCGGCGAGGTGGTCTACGCCGACAGCATGACCGCGAGCCACACGCACCGCCAGGCCAGCTAGGCCTCGCGGCGTGTGGGCGGCGGTCAGTAGGTGGTGACGACGGGCTTACCGGAGGGGGCGCTGTCGTCGGTGGCCTCGGCGGGGATTTGTTCGGCGAGGCGCATCGCCTCTTCGATCAGGGTCTCGACGATGGCGGACTCCGGGACGGTGGCGATGACCTTGCCGCGGACGAAGATCTGGCCCTTGCCGTTGCCCGAGGCCACGCCGAGGTCCGCCTCGCGGGCCTCGCCGGGGCCGTTGACCACGCAGCCCATGACCGCGACGCGCAGCGGGACCTCCAGTCCGTCCAGCCCGGCGGTCACCTCCTCGGCCAGCTTGTACACGTCGACCTGGGCCCGGCCGCAGGACGGGCAGGACACGATCTCCAGGCGCCGCTGGCGCATGCCGAGCGACTCCAGGATCGAGATGCCGACCTTGACCTCTTCCACGGGGGGCGCGGACAGGGAGACCCGGATGGTGTCGCCGATGCCTTCGGCCAGCAGGGCGCCGAACGCCACGGCGGACTTGATCGTGCCCTGGAAGGTCGGCCCGGCCTCGGTCACGCCCAGGTGCAGAGGATAATCGCACCGCTGCGCGAGCAGCCGGTAGGCGTTGATCATTACTACCGGATCGTGGTGCTTGACCGAGATCTTGATGTCGCGGAAGCCGTGCTCCTCGAACAGGGAGCACTCCCACAGCGCGGACTCGACCAGCGCCTCCGGGGTGGCCTTGCCGTGCTTGGCCAGGAGCCGCTTGTCCAGCGAGCCCGCGTTGACGCCGATCCGGATCGGGATCCCGGCGTCGGAGGCCGCCTTGGCGATCTCGGCCACCTTGTCGTCGAACTGCTTGATGTTGCCCGGGTTGACCCGGACCGCGGCGCAGCCGGCCTCGATCGCGGCGAACACGTACTTGGGCTGGAAGTGGATGTCGGCGATGACCGGGATCTGGGATTTGCGCGCGATGTCGGGCAGTGCGTCGGCGTCGTCCTGGGACGGGACCGCGACCCGGACGATCTGGCAGCCCGAGGCGGTCAGCTCGGCGATTTGCTGCAGGGTGGCGTTCACGTCGGCAGTCAGCGTGGTCGTCATCGACTGCACGGTTACCGGCGCTCCCCCGCCCACCGGCACCGAGCCCACCATGATCTGGCGGGACAGCCGGCGTTCGGCCAGCGGCGCGGGCGGCGTCTGCGGCATACCGAGGTCAATACTCATGAGCCCCATCCACTAGTTAGGCGTCCCCGAATCCCTCGACGTGCCCCATTGAACCATCCCGCGGGTAACGGGAGGTTACAGACGCTGACGGGAGTGTCATCCCCAGGGCCGGGGCGGGTTAGCCGCCGGTGATGCTTACGGGGTTGATGATGTCGGCCAGGACGAGGACGACGCTGAAGACCACGATGACCAGGAACAGGCTGAAGCTGATGGGGACCAGCTTGGCCATGTTGACCAGGCCTGGGTCGGGGCGGCCGCGCAGGCGGGCCAGCCAGGCCCGGATCCGCTCGTAGATGATCGCGGCGATGTGGCCGCCGTCCAGGGGCAGCAGCGGGAGCAGGTTAAAGGCGCCCACGAAGATGTTCAGCGAGACGATCAGCAGCACCACGTCGGTGACCTTGTACTGCCAGCCCTGGTTGGAGGCCACCTCCTGACCGGTGGCCTCGGCCGCGCCGACCACGCCGACGACGCCGGACGCAGACCGGTTCTTGTTGAACAGATCATGCAGCTCCCCGGGCAGGTGCGCGACGGCCTGCGCCGAGCCGACCAGCACCTGGCCGAACGTCGCGCCCGAGTACTCGATCGCCCCCAGGGGGCTGGGTATCTGGAACACGTACCCCGAGGGCGCGATACCCAGGTAGGAGCCGAGGCCCTCGATGTTGGCCAGCTTGGCGTGCAGGGTGACCAGCTTCCCGCCGCGGCGGACGGTGATGGTAGCTATCGTCCCGGCCCGCTGGGGGCGGACTATATCGGTGAGCTGGTTGAAGTTGGTCACCGGATGGCCGTCGACGGCGGTCACCACGTCGCCGAGCCGCAGCCCGGCCATCGCGGCCGGGGACGGGAGGTGGGACCCCTTACAGCTGTTATTGTCGTAGGCCTTCAGGCTGACCGGCAGGCAGGAGCTGAGCGTACCCACCTGGGTGTTGTAGTAGGCGATGCCGACGCTGAGGGCCAGCCCGAAGGTCAGCACCAGGGCCAGCAGGAAGTGCATGGCCGAGCCGGCGACCAGGACCAGGATCCGCTGCCAGGCCGGGTGGCTGCGGAACGACCGAGCCTCGTCCTCCGGGTCATCGGGATCGTCCAGCGAGTGCATGCCGACGATCTTGACGAAACCCCCGAAGGGGAGCGCCTTGATCCCGTACTCGGTCTCGCCGCGCCAGGTGGACCAGATCGTCGGTCCGAAGCCGACGAAGTAGCGGGTGACCTTCATGCCGAACTTCTTGGCCAGCACGAAATGGCCGGTCTCGTGCAGCATGACGGAGACGAGCAGGGCGACGACGAAGATGATCACGCCGATCGCGTCCATCTGGTCGTCCTCCTACGTGTTCAGCTCCGCGGCACGCCGTCGGGCCCAGGCGTCCACGGCGAGCACGTCCGCCACGGTGGTGACCCCCGTGCGCGCGGCGTCATGCTCAGAGAGTATCCGGGCCACGGTGTCAACAATCCGGGTGAAGCCGATGCTTCCCGACAGGAAGGCGGCCACGCAGGCCTCGTTGGCGGCGTTGTAGACGGCCGGCATGGTGCCGCCTGCCGCGGCCGCCTCGCGGGCCAGGGCGACGGCGGGGAACGCGGTGTCGTCGAGCGGCTCGAAGGTCCAGGCCGCCGCGGCCGACCAGTCCAGTCCCGGCGCGGCGTCGGGCACCCGGTCGGGCCAGCCCAGGGCCAGCGCGATCGGCAGCCGCATGTCCGGCGGCGAGGCCATGATCACCGTGGCGCCGTCGGTGTACTCCACC
>Ga0210388_10001469_pt1 | contig 18555 bp, 22 predicted proteins | sample IncBWC19OmetaG_FD_155485 | JGI IMG/M metagenome (GOLD analysis project Ga0210388, IMG submission 155485) | Forest soil microbial communities from Barre Woods Harvard Forest LTER site, Petersham, Massachusetts, United States - Inc-BW-C-19-O ... | reverse complement strand
CCGCTCGTTAGGAAATCGCGGCAGCGTGTTGGTGCGCGGCACGCTCGCGCCGATCGTGGGAATCATCTCGATGGACGTCACAATGATTGATGTCACCGACGTGGCGGGAGCGGAGATCGGCGACGTCGTTACGATTTATGGCAGCGACGGCGAGCACGTTCGTCCTGCCAACGTTATCGCGCGCAGCATCGGAACGGTGACGTCCGATCTGCTTTGCGCGGTGAGCCAGCGCGTTCCGCGCGTCTATTTCCAATAATTGAAATCTCGCATCCGTTCTATTCATCCTGCAACATCATCTTGACTCCTATATGATGGCGGAGTATATAGACCGCGAGGATGCGAGGTTGCATTCTCGTCCCGCACCTGGTTTTTTGTTCCCCGCGCACCAGCGGGAATGCGGCACCGATTTTGCAGTGATACGAAATACTGTGAGGTCGCATGAGCCGTTCCGTTCCTGAAGTGCAGCGTAGTGCGCATTCTGGTTCCTCTACTGCTTCGAGTGTTGTCCCGCAAGAGCGGCAAAAAAGAGCGGCCTTCCCGCTCGGGATGGGCGTGGAGTTCTGGCTGGTGCGGCTGTTTATCACGGCTTGCGCGACGGCGCTCTGCTACAAGCTCGCGCCGTTCGGGTTGCGGGGATTGCCGGCGGCGAGCGTCGGTTTTCTTCTGGCGCTGGTGATATTGCTGGCGGAGCTTCGGCTGCGCCAAGCCGGGACTGGCGGCTTGCTCGGAGGCGCGCTGGGCGCCGTCTGGGGAATGTTTTCCGCGCTCATCGTCACTCTGATTATTTCGCGAACGAGCGAATCAGAGCCCACTAAATCTTTCCTCGAGTATGCGGTGCTCTTCGCGTTTGTCTACCTGGGGTTGATGCTCGGTTCCGAAAGGGGAGGCGAACTGAAAGCCGGCTCTCGGGCTGAAATTACAGCCGAACAATCGCTCGCGTCCGAGCCGATGAAGCTGCTCGACACCAGCGTGCTGATCGATGGGCGCATCGCGGACGTTTGCGAAGCACATTTTCTGGATGGCGTGCTGGGCGTGCCGCAATTCGTGCTGCACGAGTTGCAGCTTGTGGCCGATTCTGCGGATTCCTTGAAGCGGCAGCGCGGGCGGCGCGGACTGGAGGTGTTGCAGCGGATGCAGAAAATGCCGAACGTGGATGTGCGCATTCTGGAACAAGAGCCGTCTCAGGCGGACGATGTGGATCACAAGCTGGTGGAATTGGCGCGGCGGCTGGGCGCGAAGATTGTGACGAATGATTTCAACTTGAACAAAGTGGCCACGGTGCAAGGGCTCGCGGTGTTGAACGTGAATCAGCTGGCAAATGCGCTGAAGCCGGTGGTGTTGCCGGGCGAGCCGATGCGCGTGCTGATTTTGCGGGAAGGCCAGGAGCACAATCAGGGCGTCGCGTATCTGGATGACGGCACGATGGTAGTGGTGGACGGCGGGCGGCGCTTGATCAACAAGAGCGTGGATATTCAGGTGACGTCGGTGCATCAGACGACGGCCGGAAAAATGATTTTTGGGCGATTGGAGGACCGGCAGGAATCGCCAACCGTCGCGCCGCGGCAATCGGCGGCCGCTGCGGGCGCGGGCCGGGGCGACGTCATCGGCAGCACGCGAGGTCCCATCTTCCCCGATCCTGATATTGACTAGCGTTCTCTCGCGGCGCAGGGATGTAGTGAGGCAATGTAAGCACAAAGCTGGCATGCAGTCACTTCGAACAGGTTTTTTCTCTTCGCAGCAATAGCGTCAACCATCCACCATTTTCGCTTTCCGGGATTCGCCTGATACGCCCGGCTTGAGGTACACTCTGAAGTTTGCGGCCACCGCATTTTTCTCGTTCGGGGCGGGCCGCGTCCAAAATGAGCCGCATAGCCGCCATTCTTCCAGCCGCAGGTCTCGGCACGCGCATGGGCGCCGAGACGCCGAAACAATTTCTCGAGTTGGATGGAACGCCGATCGTCATTCACAGCGTGCGGCGCATCGCCTCGTGCCCGCTGGTTACCGATATTATTGTTGCGACACGCGCGGATGTCGTGGAATCACTTCAGGAACGCGTTCAAGGCGAGCGGTTCATGCAAGCGGTGCGCGTGGTGCGCGGTGGAGATTCGCGGCAGGATTCCGTGGCGCTGGCGCTGCAGGAAGTCTCGAACGACACAGAAATCGTTTTGGTGCACGATGCAGTGCGGCCTTTTGTAACTCGCGAACAAATCGCGCGTGTGATCGAAGAAGCGCGCCGTTGCCACGCCGCGATACTTGGGATTCCAGCGATGGACACGGTAAAAGAAGTGAAGCGTGCGAGTTTGCCGGAGGACGTCGCCCTGATTATCGGGACCATTCCCCGCGAACGGGTTGTGCTGGCGCAGACGCCGCAGGCATTTTCAACGAAGCTGATTAAGGAAGCGTTTGCGCGCGCGCACGCCGATGGCGTCAATGCTTCGGACGAAGCCGGACTTGTCGAGCGCATCGGCCACGATGTGCATGTGGTTCTCGGCTCGGAGCGCAACATCAAGATTACCAAGCCCGCCGACATGGACCTGGCCCGCTTCTACCTCGAACAAGAGCGCAAAAAGCAATGAGCATGAATTCTCGCTCAACTGTGAAGGCCTTGTTTTTCTGGATCGCCATCATCTTTCTGGGCGTCATGCTTTGGAAGCTGAGTTCTGCGAACGGGACCGGTACCAGCCAAGCGCATAACGGCGACTGGACGCTCATTCTTATTAACGCAGCGCCTCTGATTCTTATCATAGGGTTTTGCTTATTCTTGTTGTGGCAAATGCAGAAAGGTGGGACGCGATTCGCGATTGCGGCATCGCCTAGCGTCCGCACCGGCATTGGCTATGATTTGCACCGCATCGAGTATGGCCGCCCTCTCATGGTCGGTGGTGTAGAGGTTCCATTCGATAAGGGACCGGTCGGCCATTCGGACGGAGACGTTGTGGCGCATGCGATGTGTGATGCGCTGCTGGGCGCGGCAGGGCTCGGGGATATCGGCAAACTTTTTCCGGATACTGACCCAAAATGGAAAGGTGCGAACAGTTTGCTTTTCCTGGAACACACTCGGGAATTGCTTGGCGGGAAGAATTTCGTGATCGAGTACATTGACGCGGTGGTCATTCTGGAAAAACCGAAGCTGGGGCCGCATTTCCCGAAGATGCGCGAGGCGCTCGCCCGCGCTTTGGGTGTTTCCACGGAGCAGATTTCTCTGAAGGCCAAGACCAATGAAGGCGTCGACGCCGTGGGCCACGGCGAAGCGATCGCTGCGCATGTGGTCGCGACACTCTCTAAGCGATAGTTATGCCGCCGCTTTCCGGTCATAGGCCCCGCGCGCGCTAAGATCTCACAATGCCTCCGCAAGAAACGCCTAAGCCGGTTTCGCCAGCAGCCAACACAAACGGTTTCACGGCTCGCGATGTGGCCGGGATTCTGCGCGAGCGAGGATGGCTCGTGGGTGAAGGCACTCCCGCGCAAATCGCCTGGTGTGAACGCGCGGCCGCGCTGCTTGGTCCGCAAGTTTCCGATCGGGGCTCGCTTGCCGAGTTGCTGCAACTGGTTTTTCAGTATGACGCGCGCGAGCTTTTGGGCAGAGTGGAGAGTCACGCCGTCCTCGCTCGATACGCGGCGCGCGATGTGCTGAGGCATCATGCGCTTCTTTTGCTCGAAGGCGGTCCGCTGACCACCGAGCGATTCAAGGAGATCATCACGGCGTTGAAGGAGCGCGTGGGCTTAAGTAGCCGCGAAATCTTTCATCCTATACGGCTGGCGCTCGCCGGGCGCGCTGGCGAAGGCGAACTTGATCGCGTGATTTTGCTGATTGATGAGGCCGCTGCTGCTTCCTTTGCCGTCCCTGTCAAGTCAGCTCGTGAACGGATCCTGGAATTCTGTGTTGCGCTGGTTTGAGCGTTTCCGACGCCAAAAAACCAGTGGCAGAGCGGGCACGGCGTGCCGTGCCCCTACGCTGTCAAGTCTTAACAATCGCCTGTAAACTATTGCTCCGATGGACAAGCTTACTGGGATTCACGCGATTCGCGAGGCGCTTGATGCGGGGCGGCCGTTCGATCGCATACTGATTGCGCGCGGACGGCAGGACACGCGGGTCGAAGAAATTGTGCAACTCGCGCGGGCTCGAGACATTCCTGTCCGCTTTGAAGACCGCGGCCAGTTGGATCGTCTTGCCAATTCGAAGGATCATCAGGGAGTTGTGGCGCTGGCCGCGGCGAGCGCGCCAGCGACGCTTGAAAGCATTCTCGATGCGGCAAACAAAGGCACTGGTCATGGCAGCCAAGGGCTCATTGTTCTTCTCGATGGCGTGGAGGATCCGCACAATCTCGGCGCGATCATACGCACCGCGCTTGCAGCGGGTGCGCATGGTGTAGTGATTCCGGAGCGGCGAGCTGCTGGGCTTACCGATACGGTCGCGCGCGCGTCTGCGGGCGCAATCGCGCACTTGCCGATTGCGAAGGTCACCAACCTCGTGCGAACCATGGAAGAGCTGAAGGAAGCAGGTTACTGGTTGATCGGATTGGACGAAGACGCCGAGAAGAGCTACACCGAAGCCGACTATACGTCGCCAGTTGGCATCGTGCTAGGCGGAGAAGGCAAAGGACTTCACGACTTGACGCGAAAACGGTGCGACTTCGTTGTTTCGCTGCCCACGACGGGGCCTGTAAAGTCGCTCAACGTTTCGGTCGCGGCCGGCGTCGTCCTGTTCGAAGCCATCCGCCAGCGCCATTCCAAATAGAGTAGAAGGTGAGCTCGCAATGTTGCAGCTATGCGTCTGCCTTGGTCTTGAAGTAGCTGCGGAGGCTAAGAGCCGCTGTGAATAGCAGACTCAATACTCCAGCCGCCGCCCAGGTATCCCAATGAAACGGGTAGTGGAGTGGAACGGAGTACTCGCCTTTGAATATCCAGCGATAGGGTCCGGGCATCAGGATGTAGAGGTAAAAGGGAAAACAAAGTAGGACGGCCGCGAGAGCGATTGTGGCCGCAGTTCGCCGAAGAAAGAAAGTCAGGACCAAAGCCGCTAAGAAAAACAAAGAGCTGAGGTCCGCCATCTTAAATAGCGGTCCGGTGAGCTGGCCGCCACTGAACTCCGAAGCGCCAAAGTCATCCAAGTGAATCCAGAGGACGACTGTGCAAGCGAGGCATGCAAGCGCCTGCCACGCTTTTTCTTTTGGGAATTTTCTCATACGGCGCTCTTGGTTAGCTACTTGACGGCCGGGCGGGGCAAGCCCCGCCCCTACAGGATACTGGATGACGGGAGATCACTTGTCGTATTGGATCAGCGAGAAAATATCGACGCCGTTGAGCTTTGAACGACCGTTGAGAAAGGTCAATTCTACCGCGAAGGCTGCGCCTTCTACCTTACCACCGAGTTTCTCGATGAGCTTTGCGGTGGCGGCGGCGGTGCCGCCCGTCGCCAGAAGATCGTCGCAAATAATTACGCGCTGGCCGGGCTTTACCGCGTCTTCGTGAATTTCCAGAGTGTCGGTGCCGTATTCGAGGGAATAGGAAATGCTGGCGGTTTTGGCTGGCAATTTTTTTGGTTTGCGGACGGGGACGAAGCCCGCTCCAAGCCGATAGGCGAGCGCGGGAGCAAAAATAAAGCCGCGCGCTTCGATTCCGGCGACGACGTCGATGGTGCGCCCCTTATAGTGATCGCAAAGACGGTCGATGAGTGTGTGAAAACCTGCCTTATCTTTCAAAAGAGTGGTCAGATCGTAAAAAAGAATTCCCGGCTTGGGATAGTCCGGCACTTCGCGAATCAGTTTCTTCAAATCGTCCATGCAGACAGCTCCTGTTCGTCATCTTTCATCGCTAGTTTTCTTCAAGCGTCTGGCTCGATCGCAAATCCATTTTCGTGCAGCGGGCTGGGCTGCGCTTCTTCTTCCCGCACTCCGGAGACACTGGAAAATCGGGGTCCACGCTCGAGTGCGGACTTCATGGCATCCAACTGCATGGGAGATCCGACGGCCAGCACTTCGACTCTGCCGTCGTACAGATTCCTGGCGTATCCGCCGACGCCTAGTTTGTTGGCTTCGCGCTGTACAAAGAAGCGGAATCCCACTCCCTGCACGGTTCCCGAGACAAAGTAGCGCCTAGCTTGTTTTTCGTCGCGCACAAACTTCGGAATTGTAGCAGAGAGCTATCGTATTGGGTGCCGCGGATTGGCTGACACTTTTCGAGCACGGCAATGGCACAGTTGCGAAAGCGGCAGCAGAGCTGCCGCACTCCACGAAATGCGCTAAACTCAGGCAGGTTCGCGGGGGCCCCGGGCACACCAAGCTGCTTTTTGGCGCTGCGGGCGCATCCTATTTGCTATGAAATCGCATGCCCCTTCTATCTGCCGCGGCAATTCGCGAGCTCCACGTCGTTGGTCGTTCCTGCTTTGCGCGATCGTTTGCTCGCTTTTGGTGGGCCGTCTGCAGGCCGGTCAACAAGGGCCGCTGACACCTCCACCAGAGCACGACGTGCACCGAGTGGGAACGGAACCTGTGCCTCCGGCTCCGCCGTCGATTCCGCCGGAAGAGATCATCAAACGATTCTCGCAAAAGGAAGATCAGTACATCGTCGCCCGCGCCGGATACACGTATAAGAAAACTGTCCGGCTGGAAGAATTCGGACCGGATGGCAAGCCTTCGGGACAACTTTCGTTGGTGGTCGAAGCGAAACCCGGCGCGGACGGGAAACTGTACGAAAAGACCGTGGAGCGGCCGCAATCCACGTTGCGCTATCTGGAGATGGGGCCTGAAGACTTCCAGACACTCGCGCGCATGCCGGCCTATGCGCTCACCACGGCTCAGCTAGCGAAATACGATTTGAAGTATTTGGGCAAGGAACTCGTTGATGAGATCAGCTGTTACATTTTCCAAGTGAAGCCGAAGGCCGTGGAGCGAGCGCATTTCTATTTCGATGGGATCATCTGGGTGGATGACGCGTACCTGGAAGTGGTGAAGACGTACGGAAAGTGGGTCAACGACCTTGGCGACACACGCTCCGCCACCATGCCTTTCAATATTTTCGAGACGTACCGGGAAAATGTTGATGGAAAATACTGGCTACCCAACTATATGCGTTCCGACGACACGCTGAATCTGAAGGATATACATGTTCCGGTGCGTCTGGTGATCAAATGGACGGAGTACAAAGCTGCGTCTGCCGCGCCGGTTGCTGCGCCAACGCCTGCTGCAGCCCCTTCAAAGCCAACTCCCTAAAGTTGCGTAGACTTAGTCGCGATGGCGGGCCGGGCCCTTCGAGGCTCAGGGTAAACAAGCCCGGCCCCTACAGGCTTTTCAAGACTTCGGGCAATTCGCGGATGGATTCGAGCAAGAAATCCGGACGCGCGGCGCGCAGGCGCTTTTCCGTTGGGAAAGGTCCGAGTACGGCGATGGCGCGAACTCCGGCGCGCTTGGCCATTTCCAAATCTTCAGGCGAATCGCCAACATATACGCATGCCGACGGTTTGAGAGAAAGCTGCCGCAAGGCCAGCCGCAGAGGCGCCGGATGCGGTTTCTTTTCTGGAGTGTCTCCGCTGCAGACCCGCGCCGCAAACACGCGCGTAAGCCGGAACTCGCGCAATTGCCGCGTCACACGGTCGCGGTCGCCGCTCGTAACCAAGCCCAAGTGATGCATGCGGCCAAGGCGTCCAAGCACTTGCCGCGCTCCTGCAATCAGCTTGGGCGAATGCTTCGCATATTGCGCACGCCACGCCCGATCAGCATCGTCCCACCGTGCGCGAGGCAATTTCGCGGCTCGATATACGCGGTACCAATTCGGCGAATAATGGCGCGCCAATTCCTCAAGGCCCCACGGGATGCCCATTTCGCGAAACATCGCCAAATAGGCCGAGGAATCCGCGGCATACGAATCGATGAGCGTGCCGTCCCAATCAAATAGCACTCCATCTAACGTTTTTTTATTTGCGCGAGGCATGAACGCTTAGAGTAGCAAACCCGCGTACCCAAAGGGCCAGTGAAAGTTCCGTGAGGGGCATACCGAGCGAAGAGGGGAAACTGCCAGGGAAGCCGCTCCGAAACGATCCACATTTTTCCACAGGCAGACCCCTTACCAACACAGCTACGCCGTTTGTATGCTAGTCGCGAACATATCGTTGGGGAGGTCCGTCATGTTGTTCGCTATCGTGTCGCGGGGCAGGAAGCGCGGGACCCGCTTGCTCCCGCATCGCTTCAAAGACGACCGGTACCACGTCCAGCTTGGTAAGGAAGGACCTTATATTCCGGTCACCGATTCCCGCGATATTCCCTCTTACCTGGCCAACGGCTATTCTCTTCACATGAGCGACAGAGACGACAGCCACGCGCCGACGCTGATCAGTCCGCAGTCCGTCCGAGGCTGGAGCAGGGCTTCGCAGGATCTTTTCTTTATCACTCGCTGAAATCGCGGCAGGAAATCCTCCGCGTGATCGTGTGCGCGCAGCATTTCCGTGCGTTGTCAGGACGAAATCCTCCAAGAACACAGAAGGATGTTTGACTGATTTTTGGGGAACTGCAATCAGGGCCGAAGGAATCGAGAAGGCACGCCATCATCGCGGTCGAACTGCACGTCGTCGAAGGAGGCCGCGACGCCGTACCACCCAGGCATCGCCGCAGGTTCGACGCGTTGCACGCGCGCCGTACTAACGATAACGACGCTGCCGTGCCCCATGGGGCGGCTTACCAGCACAATTTCCAGCTCGATCTGTGCGCCCTGAGCTATCTCTTTAGGGCAAAGGAAAAACACGCCGGTAGAGCTGATGTCGCGGGTCACTAGAGTTACGGGGAAGTCTTCCGCGCGGGAACCCACTTTGCGCAAGCGAAGGGGAAGTTTCAGGGAAGCGCGCGGGTATTCGCGCTGCTCGTGATTGACGCCGACGGCGTGCGTCGGCACCCGCGCAAAGCGCCGAGGCTGCCCCGGCGCGACCAACGGCGTCACGCGCAGTGCAGGCGCGCGCACCGGCTCTGTCGCCGCTTCTTGCAACGGCGGCGCCAGTTTGGCCTTGCTCGCTTCGTTTTCCCCCGAATGAAGGGGTATTGCGCGTTTCGTCGCGCCCATCTCGCCCTCAGAGATGCCACTACGTCGCTGCCAAAACTGGCCCAACTGCACTTTCTGTTGTCCTTAACCAAGTCCCCCGACTCGGTGAGCGGATGGATAAAATGTCACTTCAGCCGCCGCACGTCAACCTGTGGAAAAGACAGGAAGTGTCTTAACCTCAAACACTTGGTTATAGTACCAGCCCTTCGATCCGGCTCTCTCTATGTCCTGTGGAAGTCGTCGTCCAATATGGTGCTCGACACCTCACCTCAATAGCAAGTAGCTTATCTCTTTAGGCTCCGCAGAATGTCCACGCCCATCGTCGAACCATCCACCGGGGAAGCTAAATCTCTGCCTGGGTCGCACGGTAACGCTAGGTCGAAGCGGGACGCGACCCTCCTCGTCGCCGCGTTTGCCGCTGTCTATGTCATCTGGGGATCGACCTATTTTGCGATTGCCGTGGGGATCGAGTCGTTTCCCACACTCATGCTTCCCGCGGCACGCCACCTGATCGCGGGGATCGTTCTATATCCCCTTTTGCGCTGGAAAACCGGGATTCGGCCAACGCCCGGCCAGTGGCGCACGGCTATCATCACCGGATTGTTGCTCTTACTGCTAGGCAATGGTGGGGTCTGCTTGGCGGAGCGCACGGTGCCCTCGGGCGTGGCTGCCTTGCTCGTAGCCCTGGTTTCTTTCTGGATGGTCCTTGTTGACTGGGTTCGCCCCGGTGGCCAGCGGCCGCTTCCCAGGGTCGTAGCTAGCCTGGTGCTCGGGTTTGGCGGATTGGTCCTATTGGTAGGCCCAGCGCATTTGGGAGGCTCGGAGCGCGTCAATCCCGTCGGCGCGGGGATTCTGTTTGTCGCATCCTTCGCATGGGCCTGGGGCTCCATCTACTCTAAGCACAACGACCTTCCGAGTTCGCCTATGCTTGGAGTTGCCATGCAGAGCCTTGCGGGCGGCGCCGCACTCTGGATTGTCAGTCTGCTCGCCGGCGAAGGCCGCCAGTTGCATCCCTCTGCGGTCACGATGCGTTCCTGGCTCGCACTTGCTTACTTGCTGGTCTTTGGCACGGGGATCGGTTTTACGGCGTACGTTTACATACTGAAGAAAAGCACGGCCGCTCGTGTGGGGACCTATGCGTTCGTAAACCCGGTGGTCGCGCTGTTTCTTGGTTGGCTCGGTGCGGGGGAGACGATCACGCTTCGAACGGCGCTGGCGGCTGCGGTCATTCTCACAGCTGTCTTGCTAGTGATCACCGCTCCACATAAAAATCCAGCTGAGGCCGCTGAAGTTCTGCCGAACCCCGGCGAGGCCTGACATCGCCCTTCTCGGTACATTTTGCAAGGCGTTCGGGCAACGCCGATCAAATCCACTTTGCCGCGCCTTTCCGGATAGATTTGCTCTGAACCCTGCGCTATTTTCGTAGCATGGAAACGATGAAGCATTCGAACGCAGACGCGGCAGTGCAAGTCTCGCCGCGCAAAGCCGCGCAGTACTGGCGCGCGACACTGGAACGCGACGCCCGCGCCGACGGCAAATTTGTTCTGGCCGTGCGGTCGACTCATATTTATTGCCGCCCATCTTGCCCGGCCCGCCGTCCGCTGCGGCAAAACGTGATTTTCTTTCACACACGCGAAGAAGCGGAAAGACAAGGCTTCCGCGCTTGTCTTCGCTGCCGGCCGAACGAGATCGCGGCCTCGGCGGCGCTCGTCGCGCGCGCCGCAAATTACCTTGTTGAATCTTCAGAAGACGGTCTGCGGCTTTCTGCGGTCGCCCGGGAACTGAATTCGAATGCCGGAACGCTTCGCCGCGCTTTCCGGCAGGTCACCGGCCTCGCCCCTCGCGAACTTGCCGAAGCACTGCGTGTGAAACGCTTCAAAACTTTGCTGCGCGCCGGGAAAAACATCACTGACGCGCTGTATGAGACCGGATACGGCTCGTCTAGCCGCGTCTATGAACGCAGCAACGCACAACTGGGAATGACGCCGGCAACGTATCAAAAGGGAGGAAAGGGCATGAAAATCGAATACACAATCGCGAAGTCGCCACTAGGAAAAGTTTTGGTCGCGGCAACGGAACGCGGGGTTTCCGCGGTTTATCTGGGAGACGCGCAAAACAAGCTCGTCGCGGAGCTGCGTGAAGAATATCCCCGCGCGGAAATCGCGCCCGCGACGGGCAGCGCGCAACGCTGGGTTCGCGAAATCGTCCAACGCATCGAAGGCAAGCCCGCGCAAGTCGATTTGCCGCTCGATCTGCAGGCGACGGCTTTTCAACGACGCGTTTGGCAAGAGTTGCAGCGCATTCCGCGCGGAACAACGCGAACGTATTCGCAAGTGGCTCGTGCCCTCGGGAGTCCGAAATCGGTGCGCGCCGTTGCCCGCGCTTGCGCCACCAACCCCGTGTCGATTGTCGTTCCGTGCCACCGCGTGATTCGGGAGGACGGAAATCTGGCGGGCTATCGCTGGGGTCTCAGCCGAAAACAACGACTGCTCGCCACCGAACGCACCACAGTCAAGTGAGCGAGCGGCCGGCAAAGGCATCGACCGTTCGTGTAGGAAAAACACGGCTTAAATTGAGAACGCCGCATTTCGCGGCGTTCTCACTGCTTACTATTTCGAAATTCACTTTCTTTGATTCATTCCTAGCCGTGCGGTTTCTCGTGACTGGCATTCTTCGGCCAGTCCTGCTTGAACCTTGAATCATTGATCTTAAGATTCTTCATCATGCCGGTGTAGTGAAACAAGATGTAGTCGCCGGAGCCGGTCTCATAGATTTTCTGTTGAATGGGCAGCCAGGATGCTTCATCAATCCACATCTGGATCCGCGTGATTTGGCTGCGAACCTGGTCGGCTTTGGGCGTCAGTTCAACCACGATGGCTTTCCTGTTGTCGAGTTGTTCTTCGCCGGTGACCGTCACCAGATAGCTTTTCTTGAGATCTTCACTCTTCGTGCCGAAGCCGAGGCGGATGTATTGGTCCACCATGGCGCGATTCTTGCCGAGGTCATATTCTTCCACGCGATTCAGTTTGGGGTTGTAAAGAAAAAGGGAATCGCCGGTACGCAGAATCGTTCGTGCTTCGGGCTTTGTAAACTCGATTCGCATTTTTTGATCGTGACGGACCCAGATTTGGCCCGTCTCGGTCGATTTATCCTGCACCACCGCGGTATATTTTACGTTTTCGATGTCGGCTGTCAGGCTGCGGAAGTCCTTTGCGGACTTGTCCATCATTTCCAGCACGCCCTCGGTGGTCCACTTGGCGGTGGTTTGTGCGGCGCTCGCTCCCATGGCGATGGCCGTCGCGAGGAGTACAAGAATCAAGGGAATAGAATACCGTTTGGTCAATAGAAGCCCCTATCGCTGCTCGCGAACGAATGGCTGGTCAGGTTCTTTTAAATCCTAGCATATACAGACGCTTGGACCGCGCCAACGGTTACCCGGAGAGAAGGTGCTGGCCAGCCGCGGAGTTGCCAGGAATGACTTTGGTTGGCCGCGCGGTCAGTCCCACTGTGAGGACTACAATTCAGGCCTTACTAGTGGATTTCCACATGATAGGCGATGACGGTTCCCTGTTCGTCGCGGACCGGATCGATTTTGGCGATAGTGAAACGCTTGCTGCGAAGTTCGGGCAGCGATTTCTGAAGCGCATTGTGCAGCTCATTTTCCAGCGCTGGAGTTTGCTCGGGCGGCGCGAGAATCCGTGCATCGACTCGGTAAGTTTTGTTTGCGCCTTCCTCGCTGACAAGCACGACTTGGCCCGGAGTGTTCGCGGGGAGACCCATCTGCGGCTGATCGTGGAACCACGCGCGCGGTGTAGCCAAAACAAAAATTAATATGAGTATGACCGCGGCGTCGTACTGCCAGGTGCCGCGCTCATAGGCCCAGAAAAACGTTTTTGAGAAAATCTGTCCAATACTTGCCATTTCAGTCCGCAGGCACTCCGTCGACAATTACGCCGTCCCGCATGTGCACCACACGGTCAAAATAGGCGGTGGCTTCGGGATTGTGCGTGATCATGACGATCGTCTGGCCCAAGTCCTTGTTGAGCTGCCGCAACATCTGCAGCACAACTTCCGAGTTTTTCGAATCCAGATTTCCGGTCGGCTCGTCGGCCAGAAGAATCTTCGGTTCATTGATAATCGCGCGCGCAATCGCCACGCGTTGCTGCTCACCACCGGAAAGTTCCGAAGGTTTGTGTTGCAGGCGTCCCGCGAGACCCAGAAGGTTTGTGGCAACTTCGAAACGGTGGGGGTCAAACCCATCGCCATGAATGAATTGCGCGATCGCGATATTGCCCTTGGCGGTGAGCGTTGGCAGGAGATTAAAACGTTGGAAGACAAACCCAATCTTGCTGCGCCTAAGTTTGGTGCGCTCCGCGTCGCTCATGGCCGTCAAATCGTTGCCGTCCACCAGGACGCGGCCCTTCGACGCTTGCGCCAGCCCGCCGATCACATACAGAAGAGAGGATTTTCCGCATCCGGAAGGCCCCATGACCGCCACGGATTCCCCCGGCGCCACGGCGAAGTTCACGCCACGCAGCGCGGGGACATCCACTTTCCCTGCGCGGTAGAGTTTCCACAAGTTCTCTGTTTTAAGTATCGGCTCCAAGCTCATTTTTCCCGGGACAATCAGTCCTTCGGCAGGTTGCTGTATTGTAGCTGCGATTGCCATCTGTGCCTAGCCGCTGCGTCTGCCAGCGGCTTTCTCTCCCTCTCAATCTTCGTTTTAAGCAGTTTCTTCAGTAACTTCAGTGCAGCCTGTCCAAACTCCCGTGGTTAGTCGTAGGAAAGCGCTTCGACCGCATCCTTTTTGCTGGCCACCCAAGCTGGATAGCTGGCGCCGAGCATGGCTCCCACCAGCGAAATCCCCGCAGCGCGAAGAATCCATCCGGTGGTTATGTCGATGGACAAGGTAGGGAATCCTGCAAGAAATGCGGCACGCACCACATAACTCAATCCGACACCCGCACCAATGCCCAAAAGGCAAAGCCCCGCTGATTCCGACAGCAACGCGCGCACGATGAACGCGCGGCCCGCCCCCAGCGATTTGAGAACGCCGATATCACGCGTCCGCTCGAGCACCGTCGTGTACATCGTCAAAAAAATCACCAGTAAGCCGATAGAAACCGCAAGAGAGATCATAGCGTTGATAAACGTTTCCAATCCTGGAATGTTGGTGGAGGTCATCGACTGCAGAAACGAGCTGAGAGGACTGACCGTATAGCCAGGCAGCAGGTGGCGAGTCTCCTGCATGACATCTTCCGTATGCTCGGGCCGCGTGCACTTGATCAGGAAAATGGTGGCTTTGTCATGCGCGCCCACCAAGTCCTGGAGAGTCGACAGAGTAACGAACAAGCGCGCGCCTTTTCCATGCTCAATGATGGCTACCACGTGCCAATCATGATTCAGGACTCTGTACGTGTCGCCGACTTTGATGTGTTTTGCCTTTGCCGCCCAGTCATCAATGAGCAGATCATCCGGGCTTTCCAAGTCATGGCCTTCGATAAAAATGAATCCACCCGAGACCGCGCGAAAACTCTCCGGCTCGATCCCCCAAATGGTCTCGATCACACCTGCGGAATTGAACTGAAGTAGTGCCGGGGCCGCGGCCTGAACGTATTTCAATTCCGCCACTTTTTCGCCAATCTTTATCGGCATGGGCGCGCCGGTCATACCGATGAAAATGGAAGCAGCGGGCGGTTGAATCATGACGTCGGCTCCGATGCCCTCGATACGCTTGGCCGTTTCCGCCAGTATTCCCGAGGTTAGCCCTACGATCAGCACGATCAGTGCGACTTCGACAGCAACGGCCATCACACCGATCAAAGTTCGCAGCGGACGGTGAAGTAAATTCCGGACAATCAGCTCGCCCATCATGGCTTCTTCTCCGGCACATCTTTACCGACTTCCACCAGTTCCGAACCCGCGGGTTGCTCGAGCTTGAAGCGCTCCGCCGGAATATCCTCGTTCAGCATCAGCTTGGTGACCTGCAAATCCATCCGGTAATCATCGTGTGGGCGCTCGATCTGAATCACTCGCGGGAAAGCCGAGATTCCGGACGCGGCAGGAGATACATGCTCCTGATCGCCGAGAAGCGGCTCCCAGTCGGAGTAGCGCACGTCGGAGAGCAACGCGCCCTTGGGGCCAAATTCCTGCAGCCGGGCAACCTGCAAATCGGTCCGGCTAAACCAGATTTTGCGCAAGATTTCTCTGCGATACCCGCCACGCAAAACAGTCAGCACGTAATAGCGCGCCTTCTCGTCATTGAACTCTTCAAAGAGCACGTCTTCTTCCTTGCGGATTTCGCTCCAAAGCAGCGCATCCAGCAGATGTTGCGGCCGAAGATTTTCGATCGGCTTGGTGCTCGTCCGCTCCAGCGTTACGGTGCCTACAAGAAACTTGTTCTTGGACGGAATCGACACACGAAACGATTCCGCGTCGCTGGCCATATCGAAGACCGTCTTGCCGATCACCGGCGCCTGCCCGATCATCCGAATGGAGGCAGGCCGCTGCGCAAGCAGAAACGCTTTCACTTCGTGATACTCCTCGATAACACCGCTATATTTTGAGCCGGCCGTTGGCTTTAGTTCGACGGTGGCATTCACGCTCTTCACGCTTGCGGCCATGGTGTTGTATTTTTCGAGCAACTCCTCACGTGTGGCGTCCTTTACTACGACTATTTGCGCCACCGGCAGGTTACGCGTGGTTTTGACCGAGCTCCCGCAGCCGCAGGAAATCGCTGCCACTGTCACCGCAACCATGCACGCTAACCCTCGCCCCATCTGTCTTTTCCGCCTCTTCCACCACAATCTTAGCAATCTAACAACCATGTCGAGACGCGTCAAACTGCACGCAAAACTTCCTTCGAACTACTATTATGGATGATTCAGCGGGGAGACTGCGAGCGATCGCAAAGGCCGCAGCCTATTGCGGCCGGGCCAGATAGATGTCGAAGGGCTGCACGGCCGGGCGGATACGTCGAATGACTTCGCTGGCCCAGAGCGACGTACTGAGGAGCGTCACCCAGCCGTCCTCTGGCTCACACACGGCGCAAAGGGTATAACGCTCGTAAGCAGGCTGGTAAGCATCGACGCCGCGCCTCGACAGTTCACCCTCCAGCGCAGCGTCTGGATTTTCCGCCGTCGCGCCAGCGCGCAAACCAAAAGTTTCTCCCTCAAATCTCTCGAAAAGCTGGAACAGCTGGCCCTGCCTCGGCTGTGGCAAGACCATGCAACGTCCGCCGGCTTCGCGATACTCGATTTTTCGAGCTTTGCAAAACTCTTGCACGCGATCGATGTGACTGAAAAAATCCACCACGTAAAACTCTTCGTGCGCCAGAGCAGGGAAAATTGCCGACCAAATCTCCGCGGCCTGCTTACCCCGGACCGGCTCGCGATTCTCCGTCTCGACGAGTTCCAGCCCGACCGCCTTCACGCCGGCGCCGAGCTCAAGCGCTTCCACATCCAGGGAAAAGGGAGGCAGTTCCAAGGCACCGGAAGGCGGGCCAGGTGGCGCGCCGGGGGGAAGACTCATTCCAGCGACTCCACTTCCGGAAATCTGGTCTTAAAGTCAGGCGACTGTTTGCGCACGTCCAGCCAGTCGAAAAAGGCATCCGGCGTCTCGAGCCAGATGCGGAACCAGTTAGCGATTTCCACTTTCTCCTCGCGCTTGTGTGGTTCCACCTTATGATTTCGCGAAATCATCTCGGCGCGCCGTTTGCCCAGCCGGGCGACTCCGAGGACGCGCTCGACGGCCGCATGCTCGCCGTGCGCCTTGAATTTTCGCATCAACTCGTCCAGCCGCATGATGCTCACTTCCGCGTCTTCCAGCGTTTTGAAGTGCAGCAGGTCTTCGAATTCTTCCTCATACTGCTCTTCCGCCTCTTCTTGCAGCGTGAGCAGCACTTTCCAGCCAGCCGTTTTTAATACATCTCCGATGTATTCGGAACTGGTCTTGCCCGCTTCCCCGTGTTCCGCCTGGAGACGCCGGCGCAGTTGATCGATCTCTGCTAGCGTCCATTTTGATGCACCGATTTCCCGGGCCGTCTCGAGAATCAAATCCTTTTTCGACTTATCCGAATCGGTCATCAAGCTGTGCCCTTATGCGGTTTGGCGTGCGCCTTTTTTTTGCTGTTCGCCGGCGCCTTTGCTTTCGCCTGCTTTTGCGTTTGCGGCGGGGGAGGCGGAGGATCGGCTGGAAGCCCCGCCAGCAGACGGCGGTACTTTGTCACATTCAGGTTGTGTTCTGCCAGTGTTGCGCTAAAAAAATGTCCGCCCTGGGTGTTGGCCACGAAATAGAGGTAGTCGGTCTGAGCCGGCTGGAGCGCCGCGCGCAGCGAAGCTTCTCCCGGATTGCCGATGGGGCCCGGGGGCAGGCCGGTGTGCTCATACGTGTTGTAGGGGGAATGCACGTGAAGATCAGCGCCGGTCAGCGTGCCGTTGTAGCGGCCTTCTTGTTCCAAGGCGTAGATAACCGTCGGGTCACACTGCAGCATCATGTCTTTGCGCAGACGGTTTTCGAAGACTCCCGCGACGAGCGGACGCTCGTCTTTTTTGGGCGTCTCGCGCTCGACCAGCGAGGCCAGCGTCACGATGGAAGAAATTGGATAACCGGACGCCAGCCGCGTTTTGTCGTCTTGTGCCTTCGAAGGCGAAATGTGCGCCCACTGTTCTTTGAATTTCTTCACCATGGAGGCGGCTAGCTCAACGGCGACAGGATGACGGGGCAGCTCGTAAGTGGCGGGGAAAAGGTAACCTTCCAGCGTCAGAGCGTGCGGGTCGATGTCGCGCACCTGCATCGGGTCCGTGGCCGCTTTTACGAAATCATCGGCCGAAAGAAAATGACCAGCCTCCAGGTCATGCGCGATGTCGTAAAGAGTCTCGCCTTCGCGCACGGTGAAGGGAATTTGATAGACGTCGCCCTTGGCCAGCTTCCAGAAAACGTCGCGGCTGCTGACCGCGCGATCGAAGAAGTATTCTCCCGCTTCGAGAGAACGTTTCGGATGCCTGCGCGCATAAATCTCAAACGCCAACGCACTTCGTACAACGCCGTTGCTCTCCAGCGTGCGTGCCACGCCGCGGCTGGAAGCGCCGTGTGGGATGGTCACGAAAACGCCTTCGCTCGCGAAACCTTGATATGGCTTCGTGATGCAATACCATATCCAGCCTGCGGCTCCCCCGACCGCCAGAAGCAAAACCAAAATAAATAGCAGAACCTTTTTCAAATCGCCCTCGCGAACTCTTCTCGCCCGTATTTCACTTGGCCTCTTCTGCCGTTTGCACCGGCTGCTGCCGGTCCAGATACTGCTTCAAAATCAGAGCCGCTGCCATTGCATCTACGCCCGGCTTGGCGTTTTCCTTCTTTCGCTTTTTGCTCGAGGCCGCGTGAAGCACCCGGCCTTGGGTCTCTTCGAGCAACCGCTCCGCCTCCCAGCTCGTCAGCCGCTCGTCCACCATTTCTACTGGCAAACCAAATTGCTTGTGCACGCGTTGGCCGAATCGCGCGGCTTCTTCCGCCATATCTCCGCGCGTC
>Ga0210388_10001468_pt1 | contig 18555 bp, 15 predicted proteins | sample IncBWC19OmetaG_FD_155485 | JGI IMG/M metagenome (GOLD analysis project Ga0210388, IMG submission 155485) | Forest soil microbial communities from Barre Woods Harvard Forest LTER site, Petersham, Massachusetts, United States - Inc-BW-C-19-O ... | reverse complement strand
GCGATCGCGGGAAGGGTGGCGTTGTGGATGGCGGTGCTGTGCCCGTTCACGGCGGATTACACGGCGGTGGTCCTGACCGAAACACTGGCTACATTTATTACGACTGCGGCGGTGATGGTGTTTGTTTATTTTTTGACTGAGCCGGCGCTGGATTTTCCGGCGGGCCCGTTGCCACAGCGATCGCCAGTAGTGTTCGCTGGGTGGTCTTTGCTGCTGGGATTCATCGTTGGGCTGGGAACTTTGGTGCGGCCGGAGACGCCGCTGGTATTGGTCGCGGCCGGGATTGTGCTGTGCGTGCGTTGGTGGCGGCGGGTGAGTTGGCCGAAGCTGATACTGGCGACGTGCTGGATGTGCGCGGGTTTGCTGCTGCCGCTGGCGCCTTGGGCTGCGCGGAATGCGCGAATACTCGGGCGCGTGGAATTTCTGGGACCGCGTTTCGCACAAACTTATGGAGATTTTATTCCGCGGGGTTACTTCGCGTGGACGCAAACGTGGATGACGCGATTTGGTGAAGCGTATCTGGTGACATGGAAGCTGGGGAAGGAGCCGATTGTTATCGCGGCGGTGCCGCAGGCGGCATTTGACTCGGACGCGGAACGCGCCCGAGTTGCGGAACTGCTTGGGCAGTACAACCGCGATCTGAAGATGACGCCGGTGCTGGACCGGGAGTTTGCGAATCTGGCGGCGGAGCGGACTGCGCGGAGCCCGCTGCGTACTTATGTTTTTGTGCCGGCGGAGCGAATTGCGGCGATGTGGTTTACGCCGCGCATCGAACTGTTGCCGTATTCGGGGAAGCTGTGGCCGGTTGGGGAGCAGTGGCGCGGGAATCCGGTGGATTTCGGCATTACTTTTGGATTTGGGATTCTGGGCGCGGTGTATTTGGGACTGGCAGCGGTCGGGTGGTGGCGATGCCGTGCGCAATTGGCAGCGACGCTCTTAGTTTTATTTGTGACGATACGCACGGTGGCGATGACGCAGCTGCAAACTGTGGAGCCGCGGTACGTAATTGAATGTTTTCCGATCGTTGTGGCGCTGGGCGCGTTGGTGTGGACCATCCCGACGCGCGGCGAAAAGCCGGTCTAGGATTTGTCGCGGGCGCCAACCGTCGCGGGTTCCTGCGGATGAACGAAATTGGCGGCCGGCGACGCCGATGTTGAGACTGGCGGCGCTGCGGCGGTTGCTGTGGTTGCGGCTTCGGCCTGCGCGGGCGCTTCGATTTCCCAATCGCAGCCTTCTTTGATGCAGGTGCGGAAATTTCCTTGCTTGGTGCGCTTTTCGACGATGAATGGCGCGCCGCATTTCGGGCAGGGTTCATTGACCGGCTCGTGCGGCGTGGTGAAATCGCAGTCGGGATAGCGGCTGCAGCCGTAGAAAACGCGGCCTGCGCCGCGTCCGCGCGAAATGCCGCGGCGCACGAATTCGCCTTCGTTGCACTTTGGGCATTTGATGCCGAGAGTGATGGGGCGCGTGTACTTGCACTTCGGATAATTGGTGCAGCCGATGAAATCGCCGAAGCGGCCCTGGCGGCGCAGGAGCTGCGCGTCGTCGAGCGGGCATTTTTCATCGAGTGGAACGTCCGGCTGGCGCGCGATGCGCGTGCCACTCAGCAGACGGCGGGTGGTCTTGCAATCCGGGTAACCCTTGCAGGCGAGGAAGACTCCGAAACGCCCGCGCTTGATGACCATTTCCTTGCCGCAGTTGTCGCAATATTCGATTTTAGCGACGCCATCGGCTTCGGCGGGAAGCTCGGGCGAAAGATCCTTGATGTAATCGCAGTCCGGATAGCGATTGCAGCCCAGGAAAAATCCGTGTCGGGAGATGCGCTCGAGCAATTCGCCCTCGCCGCATTTTTCGCACTTTAGCCCGGTGGGTATTCCGGCCTTGTAGGACAGCATCTGCTCGTCGGCTCTATCGAGATCCACGACGAAGGGATCCCAGAATTCCTTCACGGCTTGGCGCCAGGGAAGTTTGCCCTCTTCGATTTCGTCGAGCTCTTCTTCCAGGCGCGCGGTGAAACCCACGTCAAAAATATCTTCGAAGCTTTTCACGAGCAGCACGCTGACGCGTTCGCCGAGCATGGTGGGCGAGAAGCGGCCCTGATCCTTGGTGACATATTCGCGTTCGACGATGGTGGAAATAATGGCGGCGTAGGTCGAGGGGCGGCCGATGCCTTTTTCTTCCAGTTCTTTCACCAGCGTGGCGTCGTTGTAGCGCGGCGGCGGCTCGGTGAAATGCTGGTCCGGGCGAATTTGGTCCAGGCGCAAGGACTGGCCTTCGCGGACTTGCGGAAGTGAACGGCCCTCGCCTTCGTCGTCCTTCTCGTCGTCCTCGCGATCAGCGCCCGCGGCGGGAATCTGATAGACGCGCAGGTAGCCATCGAATTTCTGGACCGAGCCGGTGGCGCGGAAAGTGTAATCGCCCGCGGAAATATCAATCGTGGTCTGATCAAAAATCGCTGGCAGCATTTGCGAGGCGACGAAACGTTGCCAGATCAGCTGATAAAGCTTGAAGAGATCATCTTCCAGGAACGGGCGGACGTCTTCGGGCGCGCGCAGCACGTCGGTAGGACGCACGGCTTCGTGGGCTTCCTGTGCGTCCTTCTTCGATTTGTAAAAATTGGGCTTCTCTGGCAGGTAGCTTGCGCCGAAGCGTTCCGGAATCATGGAGCGCACCTGATCCAGCGCGTCATTCGAGACGCGCACCGAATCCGTGCGCATATAGGTGATCAGCGCGACCGAGCCTTCCTCGCCGAGCTCGATGCCTTCATAGAGCTTTTGCGCGAGCGACATGGTGCGCTTGGCCGTAAAGCGCAGGCGATTGTAAGCGGCCTGCTGCAGTTTGGAGGTGGTGAACGGCGGAGGCGCGTGCCGGCGCTTTTCCTTCTGCGCGACCGAGGTGACTTGCCACTTGGCCTTCTGCACGGCGGCGACCACTTTGTCCGCGGCCTCCTGATTCAGAACCTCGATGTCCTCGCCTTTGAACTTGCTGAGCTTGGCTTCGAACAGCGGCGGCGCGCCGGCGTCGAGCAGGGCGTGGATGGTCCAATATTCCTTGGGGATGAAGGCGCGGATTTCCTGCTCGCGCTCGACGATCAGGCGTAGCGCCACGGTCTGCACGCGCCCGGCGGAAAGGCCGCGGCGGACTTTGTTCCAGAGCAGCGGCGAAACCTTGTAGCCGACAATGCGATCGAGCACGCGGCGGGCTTGCTGCGCGTCCACTAGATTCTCATTCACCTCGGAAGGATGCTCGAACGCGGCCTTGATGGCTTTCTGCGTGATTTCGTTGAACATCACCCGATAGATTTTCGGCGGCGCGCCATTGGTCTTGGGAGGTTCTTTCTTGGCGGCGGGTTTGGGCGCCTTCGCCTCGCCTTCTTTCTCTTCGTGTACCACCAGATCCGCGTACTTCTTGGGCTTGCCCAGGATTTCAGCCAGATGCGCGCAGATGGCTTCGCCTTCGCGGTCCGGGTCGCCCGCCAGGTAGATGGCGTCCGCCCCCCGGGCGGCCTTCTGCAGATCGTGGATAACCTTGATCTTGCCCGGAATTACTTCGTAGGTCGGCTCAAAGATGTTTTGGGCCGTGACGACCACCGGCTTGGCGACTTTCTTCTCGGGTGCACCAGCCTTGGCCTTGCGTTTCTTCTTCTTTTTGCCGTTTTCCTGCCCGGGCAGAAGAATACCGATCGTTTTCTTGGGCAAGTCCATCACGTGGCCATAGGAAGCCTTGACCAGGTAATTGCGGCCGAGATACTTGTTGATTGTTTTCGCCTTGGCAGGCGATTCGACGATTACCAGTGATCTTGCCATGCTCTCGTTTTTTCCCTCACGCCCACATTGGATGCTTTTAGCTATCTTGCGGACTTCTTATCATTATATACAAGCGTTTTTATGCGCTGCGGTTCTCAAGCTTGAGGCGACGTTCCATCCTATCTGCAATTGTCCCGGCTGGTTACAACAGGACTTTGAGGAATTGCTTCCCTGGCAACTGACGTATCACGCCTTTGAGCTCCAGGTCAAATAAGGCGGCTAGCACTTCGGAAGAAGTTAGTCTCGAAAGTTCAACCAGATCGTCCACATGGCGAGAGTCGTCCACGCCAAGCAGGTGATACAAAGTGCCCTCCGCGGGGCCAAATCTTCTCGACGAGTAGGGCCCTTTCCTCACTGGAGTCCGTCTCGACGGGCAAAAGCTCGGCGCGAATCGGCGTGGGCAGCTCTTCGAACACGTCTTCCCAGCTTTTCTCCAGCTCGGCTCCCTGTTTGATTAGCTGATTTGGGCCAAAGCTGGTGGCCTGGGTGGCGTTGCCGGGGGGCGCCATAGACTTCGCGCCCAAATTCCATGGCCAGGCGAGTCGTGATCAACGAGCCAGAGCATTGCGCGCCTTCGACGACCACCACACCCACGGACGCTCCCGAAATGACCCGGTTCCGAATCGGGAAGCTCCTGGGGGCCGGGGAAGGTGCCCATCGCGAATTCAGAGATGATGGCGCCGCGCTCCTCCATTTCGGCGAAGATCTTTTTGTTCTCCTTGGGATAAATCACGTCGATCTCACAGCCCAGGACGCCGATTGTGGCGCCCGTGAGCGAACTGAGCGCGCCCTTGTGGGCGCAGGAATCCATGCCGCGCGCCAGACCGCTGACGATTACCAGATATCAGCCAAATCCCTGGACAACTCCTCAGCCATTTGATTCCCATAGGGGGTGGGACGACGCGAACCTACGATCGAAATCAGGTGGCGATTCAGAAGTTCAATGTTTCCGCGGACATACAGGAGGGGCGGTGGGTCATAAATCTCGCGCAGCCGCTGCGGGTACTCCGGCTCGTCCCAAGTCAGCAAGCGGATGCCGGCCGCTTGAGTCTGGGCCAGTTCCTTGGCTGCGGCGCTCATCGGCTGCCGGCAGGCGGTGGGATTCCAGTTCGGTGAGCGAGGCGTTGAAAATGGCTTCGGGGATGCCCATCGCGCGGCGGAGTTTGCCGGCCATGCGTGCGCCCAGGCCGGCGTCAACGCAGGCGCCAGCCATCCCAAGTATTGGTCGGGAACCATCGAAGTTGCGGCCAGCGTACCTGTGTAGTACAAAACCTGTCAAGGTAACTAAATGCTTATCAATGCTGGAGCGCCGCGAATTATACGCGTGGCGCACCTGGTAGGATTCGCAGGCGGGATTAGGTGAGCAGTGGGCCATTCTTGTAAACTCTGCGCGGCAAGAATGAGCCACAACAAGTGTAGGAGGCGCGCCTTGAAGACCGCAATTTCCGTGCTGGTGATTTTCTTGGGAATTTCTTCAGCGGCATTGGTGTGCGCGGCTCAAACCATTCAGGTGGACATCACACCGGGGCATGCGACGAACCGCTTCGTGCCCAATCAGGCGCTGGGCGCGGGCGTGGATCGTATTGCGCAGGAAGCTATAGATAAGGACCTCGTGCAACCCGCGCTGGACAGGGCGCTCAGTTCTGGCTGGCAGCCGGTGAGTTTTCGCCAGAATACCGAACTGGCGGTGGAAGCGTGGCATTGGAATCCGCAGGGAACCTGGAGTGATGCGAGCGGCAAAGGATATTTTACCGGCTCCGCGAATCCCACGGAATTTTTGCGCTATTCGTACGGCTACTCGCTGCCGCATCGGGGATTCACGCGCAATGATGGAACGGACAATTCCGGTTTTTCGCGGCTGACGGATGGAGACGCCGCCAGCTATTGGAAGAGCAATCCGTACCTGACGCAGCGATTTACGGACGAAAGCGATTCCGCGCATCCGCAATGGATTGTGGTGGACCTGGCGCAGCTGCAGCAGATTACGAGCATTCAGATCAAGTGGGCCGAGCCGTACGCGGTGCGCTACATCGTTCAATACTGGACGGGGGACGATCCGATCAAAGCTGCGACGCGCGGCGTGTGGCAGACTTTTCCGGGCGGCGTGATTACGAACGGCCAAGGCAGTTCGGCTACTGTGCAACTGGCCGCGAATCCTTTGCCGGTGCGATTTCTGCGCATTCTGATGACCGAATCTTCCAACACATGCGATTCGCACGGTTCAGCCGATCCCCGGAATTGCGTTGGCTATGCAATCTACGAGCTCTACATTGGGACCACGACGGCGGATGGAAAATTTCACGACGTGGTGCGGCACACCGCGGACCAGGAACAAACGACGACGTATTGTTCTTCGGTGGATCCCTGGCACGAACCGTCCGATTTGCGTTCGACGAAACAGGCGCAGGTGGGCTTCGATTTATTTTATACGAGCGGCGTGACGCGCGGGCTGCCGGCCATGATTCCGGTGGCGCTGCTTTACGACACGCCCGATAACGCGGCCGCGGAGATGGCTTACCTGCAGAAACGCGCTTACCCGGTCTCGTACGTTGAAATGGGCGAAGAAGCGGACGGGCAATACATGCTGCCGGAAGACTATGCGGCGCTTTACGTGCAATGGGCGACGGCGCTGCATCGCGTGAATCCGGCTTTAAAGCTGGGCGGGCCTTCGTTTCAGGGCGTGAATAGGGACATTGAGGTTTGGCCGGACGCGAGCGGCAACGTTTCTTGGACCGCGCGCTTCGTGAATTATCTGAAACAGCATCAGCGGCTGAATGACCTGGCATTTTTTTCTTTTGAACATTATCCATACGATCCGTGCCGGATACCCTGGGGCAGTTTGTACGATGAGCCGGAGCTGGTGAATCACATCATGCAAGTGTGGCGGGAAGACGGCGTGCCGGCGAACATTCCGATGTTCATCACCGAAGGGAACCTTTCGTCGGCTGCGAGCGAGACGTACATGGACGTGTTCTCCGGGCTTTGGCTCGCGGATTACGTCGGTTCGTTCCTGAATGCCGGAGGTAGCGGCATGTATTACTTCCATTATTTGCCGTTGCAGATGGAGCATGGCTGCAATGATTCTCCGGGAACTTTTGCAATGTTCACGGTGGATGCGGATTATCAAATCCAGCAGCCGCTGGCGCAATTTTTCGTGGCGCAGCTGATTAATCTGGAGTGGGTGCAGCCGGGAAGCGCGGAACATCGCGTGTTTACGGCGAAGGGCGATGTGGATGACGGCGCGGGTCATGCGTTGGTGACGGCTTATACGCTGCAACGTCCCGACGGGCAGTGGTCGCTGCTGATCGTGAATCGCGACCAGCAAAATGCGCACGTAGTGCGAATTTCTTTTCAGGAGCAGGCGGCGCGTGGCGCGGCTTCATTCGTTGGTCCCGTGCAGATTTCGACTTTTGGGCGCGAGCAATATCATTGGCAGCCGGCGGAAACGCGATTCATGGCGCACGACGAGCATGCGGGGGAGCACCCCGTGGTGGTGAATACGAAAGGGTTCGCCGATCCGGATGGGCCGATCAAGCACGCCGACGAAAATGCGACGCGGGAAACTTCTTACGAGCTGCCTGCTGCGTCGGTGACTGTGATTCGCGGAAAAATTGGTACGAATTGAGGATGGCCATGCTCGAAAGGCGTGGCTTCCGCGGCTAAGGCCTGCCCGAAGTCGATGCCGATGCGACTGAGCCCTTCGATCCTTCCGCCGGGAGGATCTCAGGCTAAATTGAAGCCCCGCCGCTTCGACGAAAGTGCTGCTAGAATGCGCGACATGCGACGCCACCTGATGCAGTTGCTCGCTCCTCTTTTGGTAGTTCCAGCGGCGGCGATCTTCGTTCCTGCCGGCGTCAAGGATCGTCCGTGGTGGACCGTGCAGACCAGCGGGATTGATACGAATTTGCGAGGCGTGAGCATTGCGGAGTTCATGGATTCCCACCAAGCTCCCGCGCCGGTAGTGTGGGCTTCCGGGTCGAATGGCGTGATTCTGCGATCAACGGATGGGGGCAAGACGTGGCAGCGGCTGCGCGTGCAGGGCGGCGAGACGCTGGATTTTCGCAGCATTCACGCATTTGATGATCAGAAGGCCTACGTGCTGTCCAGCGGAGACGGCGACAAGTCGCGGATTTACAAGACGATGAATGGCGGAGCGACCTGGAAATTGCAGTACACGGACAAGCGCAAAGGATTTTTTCTCGATGCGCTGGTGTGCACTTCGCAGATCGAATGCCGCGCGGTCGGCGATCCCATTGATGGAAAGTTCGTGATTCTGCGCACGCGGGACGGCGAAACTTGGGAGCAGCTTCCCAACGACCAGATGCCTGCTGCGTTGCCTGATGAAGGCGCTTTCGCCGCGAGCGGAACTTGTCTTGCGATTTACAACGATCAGGACATCTATTTCGTTACGGGCGGGCCCGCGGCACGTGTGTTTCATTCCAGCGATGGAGGCTACACCTGGACGGTGAACAGCACGCCGATCGCCAGCGGCAACGCCTCGTCGGGGATTTTTTCGATTGCGGTTTGGGATAAGGCTTTGGTTATCGTGGGTGGCGATTACAAAGACCCTGAACGGCCATATCGCGTGGCGGCCTATTCGCAGGACGCCGGCAAAACTTGGACGCTGGCGGCGCAGCAGCCTGGCGGATTTCGTTCCGTAGTGGCTTGGATTGATGGAGTGACGCTGGCCGCTGCCGGGCCGAACGGCGAGGACATCAGCGAAGACGGTGGCATCCACTGGAAGCACACGGATTCGCTGAATCTGAATGCTCTGGCCATCTTGGACGTCTCGGACGGATGGGCCGTGGGGCCAAAGGGCTCGATTGCACTGATGGAGAATCGCAAGGAATACCAAATTCGCGACGAGCGTGAAGGGGGAAGCGATGCGGCTGCTCGGCAGGGGCACTAGGTGTGCGCACTACCGAAGCGGTTACCGCAGTGACGCAGAGACAGAACGATTGCGATTTAGCTGCTGACCGAAGGACGCACATGAGAATCCCAATGAAAATTGTATTGCTGGCTGTGGCTGTGCTTGGTTCTTTGTTCTTGGCAGGCGTGTCGCGGAGCCAAGCCGCCTACCCCGCGAACGGCATTGAAGGCATGTGGGACGGGGTGCTCGGCGGGCAGCTGCATCTGGTCGTGACAATCACGAAGTCCAGCGGCGGCGAGCTGGGTGGCACGATGAACAGCGTGGACCAACACGCCGTCCTGGCGTTGAGCAACGTGACGCTGCACGGCGACGCGCTGCGTTTCGAAGTGCCGCGCGTGGGTGGCGTGTATGAAGGCAAGCTGAAGAAAAACGGCCGCGACATTTCGGGCAGCTGGACGCAGAGCGGCGTGGCGGCGCAGGCGCTGGATTTCACGCGCCGCGCGGGATCCGGTGGGTCTTCGAATGGGAGTGCGGGCGGGACTTCAAACGGGACTTCGGCGGAGGAGGTGCCCAAGGCCGAACACACGCCGAAGCCTGTCGCGCCGCTATTCGACGCAGCAATTCCCAACGCGCCGGCTGCGTTCAAGGCGGATGGGAATTGGCATCTGGTGTACGAGCTGCACATTGCGAACCTGGATAAGTGGGAGTACGCATTCACGCGCATTGAGGTGGTCTCCGCGGATGGGACGCAGAAAACGCTGGCAACTTTTTCCGGTGCGGAACTGGATGGAATGTTTATTCATCCGGGGGTGCACAACGCGGAAAAAGTTTCCAAGCTCGCGGCGGGAGAATTCGGTGTGCTGTTCCTGTGGGTCACGTTCGATAAGCTCGAGGATATTCCGGCGGCGATTGCCGAACGCATCAGCGTGAAGATCGGCGATTACCCGGAGGCGCTCTCGATTGTGACTCCCGCGACGAGCGTGAACAAAAATCCCGTGGTGGCGATTTCTTCGCCGCTGCTAGGGGAGGATTGGGCGGCTGCCAATGGGCCATCGAACACTTCAAACCATCGTCGCGCGCTCACTCCCATCAATGGCCACGCGTATATTTCGCAGCGCTTTGCGATTGATTGGGTGCAGGTGTATCCCGACGGCAAGACGTACCAAGGCGATCCCAGCGACAACAAGAATTATCGCGCGTACGGGACGGAAATTCACGCAGTGGCGGATGGAGTGGTAACGCAGGTAGGAGACGGCATCCCGCAGAATACGCCGGGCGCGAAATCTCTAGCGGTGCCGATCACTCTCGAAACGATTGGCGGAAATCACGTGATCATGGACATCGGCAACGGCCTGTTCGCGTTTTACGCGCACATGCAGCCGGGCTCGCTGCGTGTGAAAGTGGGAGACAAGGTCACGCGCGGGCAAGTGCTGGGGCTGCTCGGCAACACGGGAAATTCGTCGGAACCGCATTTGCACTTTCAGATCTGCAACGCTAATTCGGAGTTGGGCTCGGAGGGCTTGCCGTACGCGTTCGCATCATTCGAAGTGCAGGGGAAAGCCGGGGAAGACAAGCTGTCCATGTTCCCGGGCGGCCCCGTGAAACACGAAATGGAAATTCCCACGGAAGATGAGATCGTCCGATTTCAAGACGTCGGAAAATAGAAAAGTGAAGATGGAAAGGCGAAACGCTGCGTTTTGGTTAGAGCACCCTAGAGTCGCAGAGGTCGCTGAGAAAACCTGCCGAACCACGGCGGCGTGACTGCCGGTGCTGGAGTTCGCGTCCTTGGGCGCGCCGTAACAGTTGGGGGTTTATGTTATATTGACCATTCGTATGTCGCGAGCCGCTGAATGAGCAAACTTCGCATCTCGATTGTTGAATATTTGAATACGGCGCCGCTGGTGTGGGGATTCACCGATGGGCCGCTGGCGGGGAAGTACGATTTGTCGTTTACCTGGCCGTCACAATGCGCGGAAGCGTTGCGCAGCGGCGCGGCGGACGTGGCGATCATCCCTTCGATCGAATACCAGCGCATGGAAAACGTCGTGGCGCTGCCGGGAATGGCGGTGGCGGCGAAAAGCGAAGTGCGCAGCATCCTGGTGGTTTCGAAAAGACCGATCCAGCGCGCCAAGCGCATTGCGCTGGACGCCAGCTCACGCAGTTCGCAGGCGCTGGTGCGGATTTTGGCCGCGGAACACTGGAACATCCAGCCGGAATTCGTCGAGACCGCGCCGGACGCTTCCGAGATGCTGAAAAATGCCGACGCGGCGCTGGTGATCGGCGACCCGGCGTTGCGCATCGCGCTGAAGATGGAAGCGCTCTCCGCGAAAATTCCGGGCGGCGGCGATTGCTGCAAAGGCGATCCGGAAGATATGCCGGTGCCGGGCTTCGAAACGATTTTCGTTTACGACGTGGCGTATCAGTGGAGCGAAATGACTGGTAAGCCCTGCGTGCTGGCGATATGGGCGGGGCGTCGCGACGCGATTACGCCGGAAGTGGTGGCGGATTTTCAGGCGTCGAAAGCATACGGCCTGGAGCGCCTGCGCGAAATTTCCGAAGCCGCGGCGATTAAGCTGGACATGCCGCCGCGCGCGCTGGAGCGCTACCTGGCCGACAACATTCATTTCGGCCTCGAGCCCGAATATCTCGCGGGCTTGAATCTCTATTACGAAAAAGCGGCGGCCGCCGGATTGATTCCCCGCAATCGTCCGCTGGAATTTGCCCCTTCGCAAGCCGCAGCTGCTTCCTCGTCCACGGCTCGCCGCCGAGTGTGATGGCGTGGAGCGGATCGGAACCCTCGCCACCTTGCGACGTTATCCCATAAAAGGCATGGCGGGTGAAGATGTGGCAGCCGCGCGCGTCACGTTCGCGGGCATCGTCGGCGATCGCGTGTATGCCTTTGTGGATGGGCTGGATCAATCCAGTTTTCCCTGGATGACCGCGCGCAAGGCTCGCGAGTGGCTGCTGCTGCGGCCGCGCTTTCTGGATCCACCGCCCGTCGAGGAAGAAATTTCCGCCGCCGAGCGTTACGCTGCGGAAGTGGTCACGCCGGAAGGCGAAAAATTCACGGCCGGCGATGCGAACTTCACGCAGTATCTGGAGCGACGCTTCGGCCATTCGCTCCGGCCGCGCTTTTCGGAGCGTTCCATGACGGATGCGGCGCCCGTCTCGATTTTCGGCTTGGCCACGGTGCGCGGGTTATCGTACGAAACCGGCCTGGCGCTTGATCCGCGGCGATTTCGCGCGAACTTCTACGTCCGCTGGGAATGCGATGATCCTTTTTACGAAAACCAATTGGTGGGCCGCGCGTTGCGGATTGGCGGGGACGTGACGATTCAGGTGGTGAAGAAGGATGGCCGCTGCGTGATCATCACACTCGATTCGGAAACGGCCGAGCGCTCGCCGGTCGTTCTGGAGAAAGTCGCCCGCGAGCACGACGGGTGCGCCGGAGTCTATGCGGCCGTGTTGCGCGAAGGCATCGTGCGAGCCGACGATCCTGTATACTTGGCCTGAGACAAGCGGGAGACGCCGCAAATGGGAATCACACAACAGGAAGCGCTGGAGCTTTTCAACTCCGATGACCTGATCGGCATCGGCATGGCCGCGAATGAAGTACGCCGCGCGAAGACCGACCCGCGCGTAGCCACCTACCAGATTGACCGCAACATCAATTACACCAATTTCTGCACGGAATATTGCTCCTTCTGCGCGTTCTACCGCCCGCTGGGCGCGAAAGACGGCTACATCCTGCCGTTGGAATCCATTTACGAAAAAATCGAAGAGATGATCGAGTTGGGCGGCACGGGCGTGCTGATGCAGGGCGGCTTGCATCCGGACCTGCGCATCGAGTTTTACGAAAACATGCTGCGCTCGATCAAGCAGAAATTTCCGCAGATACATTTGCACTGTTTTTCCGCGCCGGAGATCGGCTGCATCGCGGAAGTTTCCGGGCTATCGGTGCGCGACACCATCGCGCGGTTGCGCGAAGCCGGCTTGGATTCGATTCCCGGCGGCGGCGCGGAAATCCTGGACGATGAAATTCGCGCGAAAATTTCGCGCCTGAAGTGCCGGTCGGACGAATGGGTGAGCATGCACCGCGACGCGCACGCGCTGGGTATGCGCACCACGGCCACGATGATGTTCGGCTGCGGTGAGGAATATCGCCATCGTGTCAATCACCTGGAAACCATCCGGCGGATTCAGGAAGATACGGGCGGCTTCACCGCATTTATTCCTTGGATTTTCGCGCCGGAAAATACGCCGCTGGGAAAGAAAATTCCCGAAGCCACCGCGTTCGATTACCTCAAGACGCTGGCGATCAGCCGTCTGTACCTCGACAATATTGACCATATCCAGTCCAGCTGGCTCACGCCGGGTATCAAAATCTGCCAGGTGGGTTTGCAGTTTGGCGCGGACGACGTAGGCAGCATCCTGATTGAAGAAAACGTGGTGTACGCCGCCGGCGTGCGCAACCGCACCAATGAAGCAGAGCTGCGCCGGATTATTTCCGATGCTGGTTACATCCCCGCGCAACGCGACACTCTGTATCGTTCATATTTGTTGAAACAGTAGACGACCCACCGCATCGTTAAATCCAAAAAGAGCCGGCGAGACGCTGGCGCTACGGAAATCGGGCGCGGCATGCCGTGCCCCCACGCGCGTACGGATTGACCATCGTTGACGCAACTTCTGAGGATGACTACGCGGATAGAATTACGGCGGGTTCGGCTACCGTGGCGGGAAATTCCAGGCTGATGCTGGCGCCGAACGGCTGCTTGTTGCTCAGCACGATCTCGCCGCCGACTTCTTGAATGATGCCGTAACAGATGCTGAGGCCGAGGCCGGTGCCTTTGCCCACAGGCTTAGTGGTGAAGAATGGATCGAAGGCGCGGTTCAAGTCGTTGAAGCCGGGCCCGGAATCCTCGAAGCGGATGAAGACGCGGTCGCCCTGGCGCGTGGCGGTTATCGAGATGGAGCGCTGCGCGCTTTCTTCCACAGCGTCAATTGCATTGTTCAGAATATTCAACAGCACTTGCTTGAGTTCGTCCTCGCCGATGGAAACGCGCGGCAGGTCCGGCTCGATGTGCAGGTCCATCCGTATGCCGAGCTTGCGGACGTGGAATTCGCGGAGCTGGATGACGTCGTGCAGCGCGGCTTCGAAATCGGCGGCGCGCGCCGCGGGATTATTCTGGCGCGCAAAACGCAGCAAGCCGTCCACGATGCGTTTCATGCGACGCGCTTCCGCGCCCAGTTTCTCCACGCGTTTCGCGGCCTTCTGGCCTTCCACTTCCTCGCTCAGCAGATCCGCGTAGCCCATGATGCCGGTAAGCGGGTTATTCAATTCGTGCGCCACGCCCGCCACCAACTGGCCCAGCGCCGCTAATTTTTCCGAGCGCACCAATTGATGATGCAGGCGCGAATTCTCGATGGTCACCGCGAGATCGGAAGCCAGCACTTCCAGCTTCATGATTTCGGCGGTCTCGTTGCTTGCGTTGTCTTCGCTGGTCGGCGTGGCGCTCAGGCACAGGCAGCCCAGGTGCGAGCCGCGCCAGGAAACCAGCGGGACGAGCACTTCGTGCTCCGTTGCGCTGAGGGATCCTGCGCCTCCGTCCGCGGAGCGGATGAGGAAGGAATTGTTGCCCAGCTGCGTGCCTTGCTTGCAGAGTTCCTTCACCTTCTCGATGGTCCACGCTTTGCTGCGTTCCTCGAAGGCCGACTTTTGCGCAGCCGAAAAACCCGTGCAGCCGCCGAGGCGTAGGGAACGATCGTCACGCGCGAGGAAAAGCGCGGCGCGCGGAAAACTAGTGGCGCCGGTGACGGCGGCGGTAATTTCTCCGCAGAGATCCCCGGGGTCGCTGCCAGCGAGCAGGCGCGAGGTGATTTGCGAAAGTTGCAGCAAGAGCCGGTTGGCGGCGCGCTCGCGCTCGTTGGCGCGCTCGATCACACTGGATTTATCTTCGATCAGCGCGAGAATCATTCCAAAAGCTACGAAAAATTTCGGCACATTCCACAGTTCCGGATTCACTTGCAGCTTAGGCGCATAATGCGCGACCAGCGCGCCGGCGGGGAACACCGCGCCCCAGGCCAGAAACCCTCCGGTCACGGTAATCACGCCCGGTGAAGGCCGCGGAAAGCGTTTCCAGTAAAGAATGCCGCAAAGGCCGAAGGCGAGCGTGAGGATGGCGTTGATGCCCTGATCGGCGCTGCCGGAGAGCTGGGAGTGAATCGTCCAGATTCCGATGACGGCCAGAATGATCGCGATGCCGACGGCGTAAGGCTTGGTGTGGGGAAAGCTGCGCAGCGCAAAAGCCGCGCCGCCGAAGAAAACCGTTCCCAGCGCCAGGGCCATCAGCCCGTAAATGTGCCAGTCGAAGACTGCAGCGACGGCGTGGAAGGCGGTGGGCAGGGCGAGAACGGCCAGCATCGTGAAGCGATTCTTGCGATTTTCCACGGCCTGCGTCATCGAAACGACGAACACTACGCCGGAAAGTTCCAGCGCGCCGATGTCAATTGACTCCAGAATATTTTCGAGCGTGCCGGTGTGCGTTTCGAAGGCTTGAATGAAAAAGTGCAGGAAAATCAGCGCCCAGGCGTACGTCCATAAACGAATTCGCGTCGAAGGAGCATGCTTGCGCAACGATAGAAAAATCCCAACCAGGACGAAAAGGACGAGAATCGTGGGAAGCTTGTCGAGCAATGAATTCACTGGTTACCCCTGGAAGTACTAAGGCTACGGGTTGGGGGGAGGCGAAACAATAGAACGTCAGTACCACGGGCTGCCGCAGTTCCGTTTTGGGAATTGCGAAACCGTGCTTGGTAAGTTCTATTGTTTCAGTGGTATGCGGAGGTTTAGGGTGACTTCGCTACCTTCCGGCAGGTCCACCGGATCGGCCGGAACGAAGACTCCCCGGAGGAACCTTGCGCGCAGGGTGCGCGGGGGATTTGCGCGCGGCGGCGCTGGCGCTGGCGTCGCGCGCGCGGCAGCGGGCACGATTTCGTTTGCGATCCGGGATTTGCGGTCTTCGAATTTGCGCACCCCGGCGGAATCGAGGGCGACGTTCGCGAGCGCGTCGGCGTCGCGATTCAGTTCACGGCGGACGTGCTCGATGGCGAAATATCGTAACTGACGGCTGAGTTTTGTGGCCCGTTCGTAGAGCGGTTTCAGGTCCGCGCTCTTCACTTTGTAGCGGCCCTGCATCTGGCGCACCAGCAGTTCGGAATCGCTGCGGACGCGCAGCGCGGCGATATTGTGACTCGCGGCGTAATCGAGCGCGGCGAGCAGCGCGAAATATTCGGCGACGTTGTTGGTCTCGCGGCCGATACTTTTCGCCAGCTCCAGCGCGATCTTTCCTTCGGGGTCGCGCAGCACCACGGCGTAGGAAGCGGGGCCGGGATTGCCGCGGGACGCGCCGTCAATATTTGCAACGTACACGCCCGGTGGCGGCGCTGCCGGATGAGAATCGGCGAATAGGCGCGCGCTTCCTGGCGGAGGAATTTTGCGGGTCGGGTTCATCGGCGCGCCACATTTTCCTGCAAATTCGCCGGGGGCAAGCTGCATGGGGCGTGCTGATTCGTGGCCAGTTTCGCTTTAATTTTCACGGTGGGAGGGCGTGGAACCGGATGGATCGCCGGCGGGTCCTGCGGCAGCCGCCGAAGCTGCCGGTTCAAGGTAATAGAGAATGCGCGTGCAAGTCTCGCAGTGAAACATTTCGTGGCTGGTTGAGCGGCGCATCTCTTGAAACACGTGCGGGCGAATGCGCATCCCGCAGGCGCTGCATTTTTCGTCGCGCACTTCGGCGAGCGCCACGTTGTCGTGCTTTTTCATGATGCGGTCGTAGTGGTCCAGCATGTCTTCGGGAATTTCAGAGGTGGCGCGGGCGCGTTCGGTGTTTCCTTCGGCCAGCTCTTTTTCCGCGAGCGCTTTTTCTTTTTCGATTACGGCGCGTTCGCCCCGGGCCACTTCTTCCACTTCTTTCAGCGTTTTTTCCGCGGCTTTGATTCGGCGGTCGTATTCCTCGCCGGCTACCATTTGCTCGAGCAGGCGGTCTTCCGCTTTGGAGATTTCGTCTTCGGCGTTCTGCACTTCGTGCTGCAGAGCTTTATAAGCCTCGTTGGTTTTTACTTGGGAGGTTTGATCTTTGTATTTGCGAACGCGGTCTTTCCACTGTTCGACGTCCAGTTCGTATTTCTTGCGGTCTTTTACGGTGGCGACTTGCGCGGCCTTGCTCTTTTCCAGCTCCGCTTTGGCGGCGGCGACGCGGCCGTCCACTTCCGCGATTTTTTTGGGCAGCGCCGCGAGCCGCGTCCGCACGATTTGCAGGCGCGTGTCCACGCTCTGCAGGTCGAGCAAATTCTGTAGGACCTTCAGCACTGGGACCTTATTCTAACACAATGCCGCGCGGGCCTGGCTCGCGGCCGGGCGGTATCCTTCCCCGCTAAGCCCAATAGATACAGCGCCGTCCAACACTGAGTCTTTTTCGTCAGGTCATCCGTAGTATGAATATGACGGGCAGCGCAATACTTTACAGCGCGATGGTAGGCGGCTTAGCGGGCCGCGAGAGCACAGCAGCAATGTACTGGGAGGGGCGGGTGGCTCTGGACAGCGACGTAGCGCAACTTCGGCGCGGCGATCTCGAGGCGCTGTCAACTCTGCTGACGCGCTATCAGAACCGCCTCTATCGCTATCTGTTGCGCATGGTGCGTCAGCCGGCCGAGGCAGAAGATTTGTTCCAGCAAACCTGGCTGCGCGTGGCGGAAAAAATTCAGCAGTACGATCCGCGCCGCAGTTTTGAGGCCTGGCTGTTCACGCTGGCGCGCAATCTGGCGATTGACCATCTGCGCCGCATGCGTCCTGAAAGCCTGGACGAGCCGATTGGCGATTCCGCTTCCGGAGAAACTGCGGCAACGCGTTTGCCGTCGCGCGAGCAGCCGCCCATCGAAGGAATCCTCCAGCGGGAACGTTCGCAGAGGCTCGGCGTGGTGCTGGAAATGCTTCCCGTCGTGCAGCGCGAGGTCCTGAGCCTGCGCTTTGAGGAAGAAATGAAAATTGAGGAAATCGCCGAAGTGCTGGGCGCGCCGCTTTCCACGGTGAAAACTCGTTTGCGCCGCGCGCTGGAGCGCTTGCGCGTGATTATGGAAACCAGCTATCCCGGAGAAAACTGGCAATGAACGAACACGACAAAATCCGGGCGTTGCTCTCACTGGCCGCGGCGGACGTGCTCGATCCCGGCGAAGAAAAGCAATTGCTGGATCATCTGCGGACCTGCGATTCCTGCGGCGCGGAGCTGGAGAAATGGAAGCTGCTGGCGGGCGGCTTGCGCCGGCTGCCAACGCCGCAGCCGCGCTCCATCGTGGTGGAGCGAGCGCGCGCCCAGGCGCAGATTCGCCTGACCGAGGAAATTGAGCACCGCTGGAATCGCACCGTAATCATCGGCCTGCTGGTATTCGCGTGGATTTTGACGCTGCTGAGCTGGCCGCTGGTGCGCTTGTTCACCGGCGGTGTGCTGGGAATGCTGGACCCGCGATTCAATCACGCCTGGATCGTGTTTGGCGTGTTTACGACGACGGTATGGCTGGCGGGAGGCGCGGCGGCTGTGTTGCTCTCGATGCAGCAGCGGCGCGAAAGGAGATTGGCATGAGCCGATTCACACAGGAATTGAAAGTGATTCCGCGCGCGATGCGGATTATCGTAGCATTCGTTTTACTCGCGCTGTCCTCGGCGTTCACTCTGTTCGTGATGTTTTCAAACGATCAAGGTCTCGCGCACACGCCGGAAGCGGCCAAGCTTCTGATGATCGTGGGTGTGGGAATCGTGCCGGCGATCTGGCTGCTGCTGATCGGCTACGTGTACGCCGATGCGAAGCGCCGCGGCATGCGCTA
>Ga0210388_10001467_pt1 | contig 18558 bp, 12 predicted proteins | sample IncBWC19OmetaG_FD_155485 | JGI IMG/M metagenome (GOLD analysis project Ga0210388, IMG submission 155485) | Forest soil microbial communities from Barre Woods Harvard Forest LTER site, Petersham, Massachusetts, United States - Inc-BW-C-19-O ... | reverse complement strand
TGGGGTGTCGGCTCGAAGTACCCAGGCTCGAGCAGATGCTGTTTCATCACTTCATCGTTGAGAGTGATGCCCAGGCCCGGTTTATCGGGCACCGTTACGAATCCTTTATTAACGATCGGCTTTTCGACACCGTCGACCAGATCGCTCCACCAGGGGACGTCGACGGAATGGTTTTCGAGGACCAGGAAATTCTCCGTAGCGGCGGCGCAGTGGACGTTGGCCATGCAGGAGACAGGCGAGCCGGCGAAGTGCATCGCCATGGGGACTCCAAATTCCTGGAGCGCGTCGCCAATTTTCTTAGTTTCGAGAATGCCACCGGAAGTGGCGAGATCGGGGTGGGCGATATCGATGGAATGATTTCTTGCGAGCTCAATGAAAGCTTCCTTGAGGAAAATGTCTTCGCCGGTGCAGAGAGGGACTTCGATGTGATCCTTAATCTCGCGGAGCTGTTCCGTGCGCTGCCAGGGGATCATGTCTTCGAGCCACGCGGGGTTGTACTTTTCGAGCGCATTGGCGAGGCGGATGCAGGAATGGACGCCGATGTGGCCCAGGTGATCGACCGAAAGGGGAACTTCCCAACCAACATGTTCGCGGACGACGGCCATGAAGTTCGCCATTAGCTCCGCGCCCTTGTGGGTGATTTCGATGCCGGTGAACATGTGCTCCTTGCGGGCCCCCATGGTCAGTTCTTCGCCGGCGGGATAGGTGAGCGCGCCGGGGACATCCTTGACGAGGTCGACACCGAGGTCCATTTTAAGCCAGGTGAAACCCTGCTCCTTACGTTTCTTGAGGCGGTCGCCATAGACGTTGGGATCGTCCGACTCTGTGGTGTCGGCGTAGCAGCGAATCCGGTCGCGAAACTTCCCGCCGAGCATTTGATAGACGGGAACGTTGTAGGCTTTGCCCGCGAGATCCCACAGCGCCATTTCGATAGCGCAGACGCCTCCGCCCTGGCGCGCGTGGAATCCGAACTGTTTTATTTTGCGGAATATTTTATCGACATTGCAGGGATTTTCGCCCAGAATGCGGCTTTTCAGCATCAATGCGTAGGTTTTCGACGCGCCGTCGCGAACTTCGCCGAGACCGTAGATACCTTGATTGGTATCGATGCGGATCACGGGGCAAGTCATGGGCGCGCGCGCCAAAGTGGCCACGCGGAGGTCGGTGATTTTCAGTTCAGAGGGCTTAGAGGCAGTGTTGGTGTACTGCATCATCGCATCGAGAGTGTTGCCACCCCAGATGGTTGCAGCGGTTACGCCAGCTGCGCCACGCAGGAACATCCGGCGCGATTTTAGTGGGATCATCGTGGCCCCCGTTGGGTGTATTATACATAAACATTACAGTTCTGCAACTGTAAATTTGTAAGGAGCGTACGACCATGATGAACCGGCGCGAGGTATTTAAACTCTCTGTGGGAGCCCTGGGATTCGCTCAACGCGAGGGGGCCGCGCAGGAGAAAATCGCAAAGGCGGTTCGTGGTTTGCCCTCGCCGAAGATTAAGGATGTCAGTGTGATCGCAACTGCGCCGGCGGGGTTGCGGCTGGTGGTGGTGAAGGTCACCACGGATCAGGATGGGTTGTATGGCTACGGATGCGGAACGTTTACGCAGCGCGCGGATCTGGTGGTTCCGGCGGTGGAGAAGTATCTAAAACCGTTTCTGATCGGCAAGCCGGCGGATCGGATTGAGGACATTTGGAACGCGAACTATAACAGTTCCTACTGGCGGAATGGGCCGGTGCTGAATAACGCGATCAGCGGCGTGGACCAGGCGCTGTGGGACATCAAGGGCCGGCAGGCGAACCTGCCGGTGTATCAACTGCTGGGGGGGAAAGTTCGCGAGGCGGCCGATTGCTACGGACATTCGGACGGCGCCGATTATGCGCAGACCATCGAGAGCGCGAAGAAGTGGATCGAGCAGGGATTTCGATTCGTGCGGGTGCAGGTCGGCGTGCCGGGGATGGCTGGATATGGATCGCGCCGCGCCGATACCGTGGTGAAGGGTTTGCACAGCGGTCCGGTGTTCGAACCGGGAGTTTATATCCGGCGGGCGCTGAAGTTGTTCGAGGAATCGCGGAAGGCGCTGGGGGACGATATTGAATTGCTGCACGACGTGCACGAGAGGGTCACGCCGATTCAGGCAGTACAGTTCGCGAAAGATGCGGAGAAGTTCAAATTGTTTTTCATGGAGGACGCACTGTCACCGGAGGATATCGCGTATTTCCGAATGATCCGGCAGCAGTGCGCGACGCAGCTTGCGATGGGGGAATTGTTTAACAGTCCGCATGAGTGGCGTCCTTTGATTACGGAGAGACTGATCGATTTTATCCGCATTCACGTTTCGCAGTGCGGAGGCTTGTCGCCGGCGCGAAAGATTATCGCGGTCGCAGAGCAGTTCGGAGTTAGAAGCGCGTGGCATGGGCCGGGGGACGTGTCTCCGATCGGGCACGCGGCGCAGATTACTCTGGACGTTACGGCTCCTAACTTCGGGGTACAGGAGTATTCGCCGTTCAATGAGCGGACTCAGGAAGTGTTCCAGGGATGTCCGGTGATGAAGGACGGATATTGGTACGTAAACGAGGCTCCGGGGTGGGGCATCGAAGTGGATGAGAAGGCGGCGGCGAAGTATCCTTACGGGTTCGGCGAGAATGGCGAGAGGAAGACGCTGAACGGCGGGTGGGGAGAGATCCGGCGGCTGGATGGGACGATCATCAAGCAGTAGCTTATTGGCTTAGCTGTTTGAGGATTTGCTGAGCTTTTTGTCGGATCGCGGGATCGTTTCCTGCGGCGGCTTTTCGCAGGTTTTGAGTCGCGCCGGCCAAGTCGCCGGTTTCGGCCTGTGCGATTCCTAAGTCGAGATATCCGCGGTTGAAGCCAGGCCGTACGCGGATGGCTTCGCGATATTCCTGGAGCGCGGCTTCGGAGTGTCCTTCGTTCTTGAGTATCGTTCCCAGAAGATCGTGAGGTTCGGGTAGGGAAGGGTTAGTCTCGATGGCCAGGCGAAGTTGATGCTCGGCTTCTTCAGGATGATTGAGGCGAGCCAGCGTTATCGCGAAGTTACAACGCGCTGTGGTGTTTTGTGGCTGGGAGCTTAGCGCCCTTTCGAAATGTTCGGAGGCTTCTAAAAGCTCGTTTTTCGAGGCGAGAAGGATTCCCAAGTTAGCCTGGGCGTCGGCTAGATCTGGCTGGATGCGGAGGGCGGATCGGAAGGCTTTCTCGGCATCTTCCACGTTACCTGACTCAGCTAGAGTCGAGCCGAGTGAGTTATAAGCATCCGGAAGGTCGGAGTCGAGTTGAACGGACTTCTTGAAGGCGGCGATGGCGTCGGCTTTCTGTCCGGACTCTGCGCGCAACTCGCCTAGGGCATACCAGCCTCTGGCGTCGTCCGGGGCGGCTTCGACGGCTCGCGTCAGGATAGCAGCGGCGCGAGACCGTTGACCAGTCGACAAGAGCGCATCGGCTAGTCTCCTTAATATCCATGCCGAGGTTGGATCGCGCTGCGAGGCTTGTTCGTAGGCGGCGATGGCTTTTGAGGGATTCCCTTGGTGTCTCCACGCCTCTCCCAATTCAAAGTAAAAGTCCGCGCGGGCTGGCTTCTGTTTGTCGATCGCGGAACTCAGCAGGTCGATTCCCTTGTTCAGGTTGGAGTCGTGCTGGACTTGGGCAACGGCGAGGTATAGAGAGTCGATGCTTGCGGGATAGTAGGGAACTACTTCGCCGTGATAGGCGGTTGCCTCAGTCTCGTGAGTTTCCGGAATCTCAGCGAGAAGACTTGGAGGGGGTTGGCGCTGGATCAGGTGATCTGTCATCACGGCGTGAACGACGTCGTCGGTACGACGCTTCGGCATATGACAGGGGATGCAATTCGATGCGGTGGTGTGTTTGTCACTCAAAGTATTGTGACAGGAGCGGCAGGCTGCATTGTAGTGCATTGATGCTTGCTCGCCGCGAGGGATGTTGTGAGGGTCGTGGCAGGTCAAGCATGTTAGAGCACCCTTACTTCCCAGGAAACAACGGGATTTACGCAGACGCACAACCGAGCTTACGATTTCAAACTTCGGTTGAGGCTCAGAAGCCCGATCGAAGAACAGTACGAAGCCGGCTAGAGGCTCGCCAGCGCGGTAGGAAAACGGACCTCGGTCGAATCGACGGATCGCGGACGGAAGGCGGAGGCTGGTAGTCTGTAAGTGACATTGCATGCAGACCTCCATTTGACGATCGCCAGTGAGCCGCTTGGGATTTAGGATAGATTTGCGAAGATCGTCGGCGGTAGCTTTGGATTGAGCTAGCTGGATATGCCGGGAACCGGGGCCATGGCATCGCTGGCAATCGATTCCTTCCGGGAGAGGGTACGTGTAGACCGGAACACTGTTCTGACGGTCGTGCCCGGCGGGTATCTTAGGGTAAGCATTATGGCAGAAGATACATTCGTAGGCGATCTTTCGTGGAGTGATGAAGCGATCGGTGTCATATCCCGGATTCATCGCCCAGAAGCCGTTGTTTTCGGAATACCAGGCTAGAGGGAGTTCCTCTAAAGTTCCATTCTCACCTCGATGCAAATAGGTCCGGACATGGTTGCCCGAACCCATTACGAAGTCGATTTGCCATTCCTGAAGATAAGCTTGTTTGCCGTCGCGGTCCGGTTGCCATCGACGCTGAAAGTATATGCCTTCCCGCTGCTGCATCGAATAGTATGCACGGGTAGGCTTATGATAGAACGGCTCGCCGGTCGTAGGTTCGCTGCCCGGGCGATAGAAAGACCGCGCCATGCCGGTGTTCCGGTAGGTCCGATAGACTTCAGAGTGACAGGTATTGCAGATCTTCGAATCGACGTAGGCGGGTTTCTGTTGTGCGAAGCCCGGAGCGGTTATGAACACGCAGACAAATAACCGCTCCTTGAACATCCTATTAGGATACGCTTCTTAGAAATCGAATCGGCCTACCAGTTGCAGGAAGCGAGCCTGGCCCGTACCCGTGATCAATCCATAGGTGGGGGCATTGAAAAACGGTAGCCCAGCGGAATTCGCCGAAATGGCGAGCGCTCCGTTTGGCGCCGAGAAATTGGTATGGTTCACGGCGTTATACGCTTCGGCTCGGATGGTGAATTTCAATCGTTCCCGAAGTTGAAACGCGCGGCCTACGGAGACATTGAGATCGACCTGGCCTGGCCCGCGCACGACGTCCCGACCCAGGGTTCCAATGCTCACGGGAAGCACCTGGACGCGGCTCGACCCTGAACCCGAAAAATAAGGTCCGGTAGGAGCAAGCGGAAAATTCGATGCGGTTGCGGGCAGAAGATACTGTACGCCGGTGCCGTTAGGAGTCTCTGGTGTATAGAGACTCACGCTGGGATTAATGTCATTCGGCCGCTGTTGGTTCGTTCCGGTCTGGGAGGCATTTTCATTGCTTTGACCGATATAAACCGGGAGTCCGGTGTGGATCGTGAACATCGGAAAGATCTCAAAGCCTCTGACCCATTTGTTCCCTTTCGTGCGGTATTGAACGGCCGCGGTGAAATCGTTGGGACGGTCGAATTCGCTCAGGCCCTTGTTCAAGCCGAGGAACTGTTGAGGAAATTGTCCTAAATTGAGTCCGGAAGGTTGCGAGAAGCTATAAATACCGCTGGCGTCGTCGAGAGACTTAGAACGGGTGTAGTTCGCAACGAAGGTCAGATTATCACCATATTGCTTGCGCAAACTGGCCTGGAGCGCGTTGTAGCTGGACGATCCTTCCATGTTCAGAGAGTTGAAGCTACCGATGGTCGGATAAGGCCGGGCCTCCTGGCTGGCCAGGGTGGTGTTCGCGAGTCCTACCGCGGAATCAATTGCCGGATTGTAGGGCACGGTGTTGGTAGGCAGATTAACGGCAAGGTGCACACCCTTGGTCCCTACATAGTTCACATCGGCGACCAAGCCTTTTACGACCTCGTGCTGCACTCCGAAATTCCACTCCTGCGCGTACGGCAGCTTGTTGACCTGCGTAAAGCCGTCGTAGTCAGTCAGTGTCAATGGATTGGCCGGCGTGCTGAACTGGGCGATGTTCGCTTGCGGGTTTTGGACGTTGTTGGTCACCACGGAAGGCTCTCCCTGAGAGAGTTTGAAAGGTTGAGGAATGCCAGTTCCCAGATTCGGGAATGACTGCACGACAGTATATCCGGGGAAAAGAACCTGACCGCCGAGATCGGAAAAGATTCCCGCGTAGAAGATGCCGTAGCCGGAGCGGATGACCGTTTTGGGCCTGGGACTATACGCGAACCCAACACGCGGAGCAAAGTTCAGTTTCGATGCGCTGAGATTGAGAGTGTTCGAAACGCCGTTCTGATCGGCGAACAATACTTGCCCCGTAGTGGGATCCACGCGTGAGTATTCGTTATTTGCGGAGGTGAAGGGAGACTCATACTCCCATCGAAGCCCTAAATTCAAAGTGAGGTTGGGGCGAATTTTCCAGTCGTCCTGAACAAATAACCCCACATTGTAGTTGCGTCGGCCGATGAGAGGCTGCGCGAGAGAGTAGGTGCTGGTTTTGATGTCTCCCAGCAAAAAATCCGCAAGCGCATCGATGGCGTCGCCGGAGGTATTTTTCGCCGAAGTGATGGAACCGTCGAACGAATAAGTGCCATTCACGTCGCCTGTGGGGTTACGGTCGTCGAACTGGTTTTTACGCAGTTGACCGCCGAATTGTATCAAGTGGTTCCCTACCGATTTCGAGGTGGTGAGAATGGTCTGGTAATTGTTATCGATTTGCGTTCGCTGCGTGTTGCTGTTGGAACCTAGCTGACTGAAACCACTAATGTTGATTTCCGGCGCAGCCTGGCCATACTGAGTACCGATTCCCAGCGTGGTCGCATCGTTGATGCCGAAGCTTGGCGGGAGGATTTCGGAGTTGTTGCGGAAAAAGCCAAAACGAAACTCTGTTACCAGGGTTGGGCTCCACGTTCTAGTCACTCCAAAGGTCGACTCATAACCAGTAGTTTCACTATTTCCAACGGCGTTTTCGAGCGGACTACCGGGGAAGATTGGCTGAATGGGCGAGTAGTTGTTGAAGTGGACGAGGGTGCCGAAGAAGCGCATCTTGTCGGACAGAGCCTCGTCCAGGCGAACGACGCCTGTGTTGGTTGTAGGGTGGCTGGATCCGATGGACACGAAATTATTGGTCGCGATGTTGTCGGTTGCGTTCGTGGTCCCAGGGGAGTTCGGCGCAGGAACGAGTCCGAGAATCTTCAAGGCCGCGGGATCGATCAGAGAGGACGGAATGACATTGCCGGGAAATGGCGCCTTCGTAACCGGATTGTAGACCAAGGTGGGCGACCCGGAGAAGTTTCCCGTCGCATACGCCCCGCTAGGTACCGAAGAAGTATTGTTAAACGCCGACGCTTGAATTAGACCTTCGTAATTAATGAAGAAGAAAGTCTTGTTAGCTCCGTTGTAAACCTTCGGAATGGATACGGGTCCGCCAAGTTTGCCTCCAAACAAGTTATAGCGGTCTTCAGATCTCTTCTTTCCGAGCAGGTTATTGAAGTAAGGATTCGCATCCATTGCTTCATTGCGGAAGTAGCCATAGGCTGCGCCGTGGTAAATATTGGTGCCGTTGTTGGTAAGCAGAGTGACCACCGCGCCCGCGCTCCTTCCGTACTCGGCGGAATAAGAGGACGCCAGCACCTTAAACTCGCGAATGGAATCGGCAGGAGGCAAGGTCTGTGGCCCACCCGTTGAGCCAGTGATTACCGAGACACCGTCGATCGTGAATTCGCTGTTGAGTGTCCGGCTGCCGTTGACCGATAGCTGGGAGGAACTGATTCCGCCCTGGCTGGTGATATCGCCGCCGGAGGACACACCGGGCGTCAGGCTGAGAAGGTTGAGAACATTGCGGCTCGGCAGAGGCAGGTCTTGTAGTTGGTCCGGGGTGATGGTATTTCCGAGCGATGAGGTATCCGTCGCGAGTTCCGCCGCCGTGGAACCTTCCACCGTGACCGTTTCTGAAACCTCGCCGACCTGCAAAGTTAGATCGACATCCGCACGCTGGTCCACTGAGAGATGCAGATTTGAAATCTGTTGCCGCTTGAAGCCCGGAGCGGAGGCCACCACATTGTACTGACCTACGGGTAGATCGGGAGCGCGGAAAACGCCCGTTGCGTTCGCATGCCCAGTCCATACGACCACGCCAGTATCGGCGTTGGTGATGGTGACGGTGGCGTTGGTAATCGGCGCTTTGGTGGGATCGCTGACGGTGCCGGAAATGACGCCGTTCACTCCTTGAGCGCACACGGAGGAGATAATAAAGACGAGAGAAAACAGGCCGAGCCATAGGACCTCGAACGGCCGGGACGTTGCAACCAGGCAACGATTCATAATGTACCCCTTTCCAGCAAACGAATTCGGAGGTCTCACATTGTGAAACTCCAGAGTTATGACAATTTTATTGCGGAGCGCGGGAGCGTGTCAACCCCCGCATGGCAAAGAGACCGTGAACGCCCTAGCGTTGGTAGCGATACAGCTTACCGGCCTTCATGACGAACACTACGCGGCGGACGGCGGTGATGTCATCGAGAGGATTGCCGTCGGTGGCCACCAAATCCGCTTGGAAGCCGGGCGCGACGGTTCCAATTTCCTTGGCCATGCCGAGAGAATCAGCGGACAGGGACGTCGCGCTGACGATCTCATCCATCGGTTTGTCGTGCGCGTCGCGGACGCGGTAGATGAACTCCTCGGCGTTGCGGCCATGCGAGCCGGCGACGGCGTCCGTGCCGAAGGCTACTTTGACGTGATGGGCGCGGGCTCTGCGAAGGACATCCTCAGTAGGTGCGATGCCCTTTTCCAGCGTGGCCAGCGACGCAGCGGAGAAAGTGTAGCTTTGGCGGTTGTCGAGATAGTTGTGCAGGACCAGAAGGTTCGGATCGAAGAAGGTGCCGCGCTGGGCCATTAAGTCGAGGGTTTCATCCTTTATAAACGTGCCGTGTTCGATAGAGGTGCATCCGGCCAGCACGGCAGCACGCGCGCCGGCGTCTCCGATGGCATGGACCACGGAGCGGAGGCCGACGGCTTTCGCTTCGGTGCAAACCGCTTGGATCTGTTCGTCGGTCATGCTCTGATCGCCGCCTGCGCCTAATCCGGTGGTCGCGAAGAGTTTGATCACGTCCGCGCCATCCTGTTTGGTTTTGCGAACCAATTCCCGCAGGGCTTCGGGGTCGGGTCGCGTTTTGTCCTGATTGGTCCCTTGAATCTGGCGGAAAGAAGTGAGAATTCTAGGGCCGGGCAAGAGCCCGCGATTCACATAATCTCGGACGGACGCGTCGATGGCCGCGCCCACGCTCTGCACCGTGGTGAATCCTCCGGTGAGCGTGGTCCAGGCATCGGCGGCGGTGGCGAGCGCCATGTCTTCGGGCTTACCTCCATTGTTGACGGACTTGTTGTTGGCGTCGAGATGCCAGTTCAGATGAATATGCGTATCGATCCAGCCGGGCATCACGGTGAGGCCGCGAAGATCGTAATCGGGCTTAGCAGTGCCAGGCGCGACAACGCGGATTTCGGAGCCTTCGATCACGATTTGCTGGTTCTTCAGGATGCCGCCCTTGCCGTCGAGGATGGTGCTGGTTTGGATGACGATGTGCTGCTGCGCGAAGCAGGCCGCGATGGTGAGCAAGGGCAACAATAGCTTCTTCATGTGTCGCTATTGTCCCCCAAAATCGGTTATCCGTGACGCAGCGCGACCATGGGATCGACGCGCGCGGCCCGGCGGGCGGGAATGGAGCAAGCTAGCGCGGCCACCGTGCCGAAGAGGAGAGCCGCGGCGATAAACGATATCGCGTCGTTGGTGCGGATCCCTTCAACTAAGGAACCAAGGGTCCGGGTGAGGATCAACGCGCCCACGATGCCGGCTGCGATTCCGGCGGCGGCGAGGGTCATGCCGTGACTAAGAACCATATTGACAACAGTTCGGGAAGAGGCTCCCAACGCGATCCGGATCGCGATCTCCTGCAAGCGGCTATTCACGAAATAGGCGATGACCCCGAAGATGCCGACGGTGGCCAGGATCAATGCTAGCGCGGCGAACACGCCCATAAGAGTCATGTTGGCGCGCTGCGTGGATAGCGAATCGTGGAGGCGGTCTTCCATGCTGGCGACGTCGAAAACCGGCTGATTAGGGTCGATGGCGTGAACCGCTTTCGACGCGGATGCGACGAGGCCGGACAGCGGAAGATCGCTTTTCACGATCAAATACGTTTCCGGCTCGAAGGAATCGTGAAAAGGAGCGTAAATCATGAACGGATCCACAGGCCTTCGTCCCAGTTCCTTGACGTTGCCGACGACACCGATGATCTCGCTCCAGTTTCGCGAGGAACCAAACCGGAGGTGTTTCCCCAAAACGTTCTCACCCGGATAGAACTCCTCTGCGAAAGCCTGATTCACGATAACCGCCGGTTCGTGTTCGGCGCCGCTAAAAAGCCGGCCCCGTAGGAGCGGAATTTTCAACGCTTGAAAATAATCCGGACTCACGCCTGAAACGGGCAGAGTCGGCCGGCCGCCCGTTGGCGGTTCGGGACGTCCTTCGAAAGACACGCCGGCCGCGCCGCCGCTTCCGATCAAAGGCAGTCCTCCGCCGATCGCCGCTGCCTGCACTCCGGGAATCACGCGCGCATTTTCGAGGATTTGCGCGTAGAACTCCGACCTCTTTGCGTCCGGATATTTCCGCGGGGAGGGAGCGACTTTCAGCGTAAGGACGCCCTTCGGATCGAAGCCAACGCCGGCGGTCGCGAGCCGCACGAAAGTGCGGATCAACAGGCTGGATCCTATTAATAGGACCATTGCCGCCGCGATCTCGGCGATAACCAGGATGCCGCGAATCTGCCGCTGTCCGGGACTGCCGCTGCTGCGTCCTTCTTCTTTCAAGGCATCGTGCAACCCGGCGCGTAACGCGGCGAGCGCCGGCACGAGTCCGGTGATCACGCCGGCGGCGAGAGTGATGGCCAGCGTGTACGCCAGCACCGTTGTATCGAGCCTCAGCATATCGGCAAGATGCAAGTTCGCCGGGAGGAAGGTTCGCAATGCGCCGAGACTGAGGTAGCCGATCAGCAATCCCGCGAGTCCGGCAAGCGTGCAGACCAGAAAATTTTCGGTCAGCAACTGGCGGACCAGCCGCGCGCCGCTTGCGCCTACGGAAGCGCGGACCGCGATTTCTTTTTTCCGGGCGATCGCGCGAGCCACTTGCAGACTTGCGATATTCAGACACGCGATCAGCAGCACCATCGCGACCGCGCCTTGCAGAACCAGAATCATCGTCCGGACGTTCCCGGTGAGCCACTGGCGCAGAGGCGTCACGCGAATCTCCATGTTCTTCCGCATGACCACCATTCGCGGGGGCTCTTCGGATGCCGTGGCCTGGATCGCGCTGGTGAGTTCCTGTTGCAACGCGGATAAAGAAACGGCAGGTTTGCGCCGCACCAGGACGCGTAGGAGCCGGAAATGTTCCTGGTCCTGCCAATTGGGATTGACGGGCAGCGACATCGGCACCAGCAGTTCGTGGCGATAGTTATTGTCGGGAAATTCGAAGCCCGCGGGTAGCACACCGACGATCGTTCGTTCGATCCCGTCCAGTTGAATCACTTTGCCGATCACGTCGGCCGAAGCGCCGAAGCGCCGTAGCCACAGCCCGTAGCCGAGAATGACGGTGGGCGCGGCGCCCAGGCGGTCTTCCTGTTCGGCAAAATTGCGGCCGGCAGCCGGCGTCGAACCTAGAAGGTCCAGCAACTGCCAAGTCACCATCGTTCCTTCGATACGCTCCGGTTCACCGGCTCCTGTCAAGGTGAGCGAGCTTGCTCCGCCGCCGTACGCAGCGATCCCGTCCACCGATTTGAGGTTCGCTCGCCAGTTTGCGAAGTCGGGGCTGGGCGGCCCGGGGACGATCGGCTCATGCGGCCAATATTCGGTGACGTAAACCAGGCGGTCCGCAGCGTTGTAAGGCAGTTGCTTGAGCAGCAGGGTATTTACCACACTGAACAGTGCCGTGTTCATTCCGATTCCCAGAGCCAGAGAACCGATGGCAACGATCGTGAAGACGGGACTTTGCCGTAGAATGCGCAGCGCATAGCGGAGATCCTGAGACAACTCGTCGAAGAAGCGGATTCCAGCGGTGCCGCGAACTTCATCCTTGAATTTTTCGCGGGAACCGAGTTCGAGCCGGGCCTGTCGTTCGGCGGAATCTTTCGAATGGCCGGCGCGCGCCAGATCCGCGGCGCGGAGTTCGAGGTGAAGGCGTAGTTCGTCGTCGAGGTCCTGTTCGAATTTGTTGCGATGTAGGAACGCGCGTAGGCGGGAAAACATTTACACCTCCTCCGGACGGGTCGCGAGCGCGGTGGTCATCGCGACCACCAGGCGTTCCCATCCTTCGCGTTCGGAGCGCAATCGCTTGCGGCCTGTGGTGGTCAAGCTATAAAACTTTGCTCGCCGGTTATTTTCTGAAATTCCCCATTCCGATGCGAGCAATCCCTGATATTCCAGGCGATGCAGCGCCGGATAGAGCGCCCCTTGCTCGATCTTGAGGGCTGCGCCCGAGATCTGTTGGATCCGCAGCAGCACTCCGTAGCCGTGATGAGGTCCCAAAGAGACGGCCTTCAGGATCAAGAGGTCGAGAGTTCCGGGTAGCAACTCGGGGGACGATGGCATCGCGTTCTCCTAATCTAGCTAGGAGAAGCATATTCCTATCTCTCCTAAGTTGTCAAGGAGAGCGGTCAGACCTTCTTGCCCTTGGCTTGTTCCAGCAGATGATCGCAGCCGCGGGCGCTGAGCGCCATCATCGTGAGCGTCGGATGCTTGTCGCCGGTGGAGGGGAACGCATTGCCGCCGAACACATACAGATTCGGAATGTCGTGGGTCTGGCAGAAGGAGTTCAGCACGCCTTCTTTCGGGTCAACGCTCATGCGCGCAGTACCGACCTCGTGAATCGCTCCTCCGAGCCGATCGCGCGCCACGCCGGGGGTTGCGTCGGGCGACCCCGGACCGCCTGGAAAACCCGCCGGACCGCCGCGGCCCCCTCCGGCAATCACTTCGCCTCCGGCTTTGCGAAAAAGCTCCTCCGCTTTTTCTTGAAAATCCGCGATCAGTTTCCGGTCGTTATCCGAATGCGTGAAGTGAATCTTGAGCACCGGGATACCCCAATGGTCCTTCACTTCCGGATCGAGCTCGACGAAATTTTCCTTCTGCGCCAGCATCTCCGCGCCGGCGTTCCACACGCGAGCCTGTGCGACGTAGCGGCTCTTAATCTCTTTCTTCCACGCCGATCCATAACCCGGAACGGACGCCGCGTATTGCGGATATTCAGTCTGTCCTCCCGTCGCGTTCATGACATAGCCGCGGATGAAATCCTTGCGCGCGGTTAGTTTGTCGATGTTTTGAAAATTGGGGATGGTGATGCCCGCGGACTTCCCGTCGTCGAGGCGCGCGGGACCGCCGCGGAGCTTCGGAAGAATGCCGGAGACAGCGCCGCCGCCCACTTGGTCCATCATGTAATAACCCAGCAGACCGCTCGAATTGGCAAGGCCGCCTTCCGTAGAAAGCAGCATCAGCCGGGTATTTTCGAGCGTCGACGCCGCCAGGATTACATACTTCGCGTCGACATCCACCGGCTTATTTGTGAAACGCTCTATATAAGTGACGCCCTGCGCCCGGTTTTCACTATTCATCCGGACGCGCGCCACCACGCTGTCGGTGAGCACTTCCAGATTTCCCGTTTTGAGCGCCGGCGGCAACGTCACGGCGACGGTATTGAACATCGCTCCGACATCGCATCCGTTGACGCAGTTTCCGCAGTAATGGCAAGGCGGTCGATTGTTGAGCATCCGCGTCAACTGCGCGAGCCTCCGATGCGTTGTGCGCCAGCCGAGACTCTTCGATGCGGCGGTGAAAATCGTCTCCGCGCAGTTGAGATTCATGGGCGGAAGAAACTCGCCATCGGGAAATTGCGGCAGGCCCTCTTTCGCGCCGCTCACGCCGATGAAGCGCTCGACGCGGTCGTAATACGGTTTCATGTCCGCGTAATCGACCGCCCAATCCATGCCGTAGCCATCGCGCGACGCAGCCTTAAATTCGTAGTCCGCCATGCGATCGCTCGCGCGCGCCCAGTGCATGGTGCGTCCGCCGAGGCAGCGCGAGCGCGTCCATTGATAACTGGTCCCCGGCGACGTCGTGTACGGATTCTCTGTGCTGTCGAGCATGATGCGGTAATTTCGCTCCGTGCCCGTATAGCGCCGCAGCGCGCCAGGCCGGTTTTGCCCGCGAAACTCCATTTCGTATAAGAACCGGTGATGAAAATCGTGCGCCGGAACCACGTTCGATCCCGCTTCGAGCATCAGAACCTTCAGCCCCGCTCTAGACAGCTCCATCGCCGCCCAACCGCCGCAGGCGCCCGATCCGACCACGATTGCGTCGTAGCTTTTCGCCATAGCTAAACCACGTGGTGCTGCGGATGATCGCAGGCTGGAAAAGTCGTGTTGTAGGAGTTGCCCTGGTATTCCAGCGCCTCAATCATGCCCGCGCGCGAAGTGTAAAAAGCGAAGGTGTTCTGCTGTTTGATCAAGCGATACGCGAAAAACGCAGGATGGGTGGCGGAGCGGTCCCGCTCCGGCTTCGACATCTCTTCGACCAGTTGCGCGCGCGCCTTCGCGTCGGCGTCGTGAAATCCGGCTTGTTTCAATGCGGCCATCGCGTCACGCCACTGCTTCTGCATCTCCGGCGCGACATCGTCTGCGGCGTGCAGCAGGTAGTCGATGTAATGGGCGCAGTGCGCTTCGCGGGCGCCCGGCGTATCATCGGTGGGGATCAGGATCTCAGTAAACGCCTGCAAGGCGGCAAAATCCGCGGCCGGGAAAAATTTCGGCTGATAATTGCGCAACAAAGGCGGCTCCGGAGGAGCATCGGCCCCATGGTGATGATCGTCCGCCGCGCGCAGCCAGGCGGAGAAAAACTCCGCGCCCCCCGGAAGAGCGGCGGCGCGAACGGCAAGGTTCAAAATATCGCGGCGACTTGGCATCGCCGATAGTATATCGCCTTCGTTCCGCTCCCAAAGTGCATCTGGTCCGGCTCGTGCCTATATAATCACCCAATGTCCACAGTCCAGACCGCCCGCGGCCCCGTCGATTCCGCCGACCTTGGCACCACCTTGATGCACGAACACGTTTTCGTGCTCGATCGGGAGATTTCCGAAAACTTCCCGGAGGATTGGGGCGGGGAGGAGCCTCGCATCGCCGACGCCGTCGCCCGTATGAATGAGCTGCATTCGCGCGGCGTCGATACCATCGTCGATCTCACCGTGCTCGGCCTGGGCCGCTACATCCCCCGCATCCAGCGCATTGCCGATCGCACCAACCTGAACATCGTCGTCGCCACCGGCATCTACACTTATTGCGATCTTCCTCATTATTTCTCTTATCGCGGCCCCGGCACTGTCCTCGGCGGTCCGGAGCTGATCGCCGATATGTTTGTCCGCGACATCGAAGAAGGCATCGCCGACACCGGAGTCAAAGCCGGCATTCTGAAATGCGCCACCGATGCTCCCGGCCTCACTCCGGGCGTCGAGCGGATCCTCCGCGCCACTGCGCAGGCCCATCGTCAAACGGGCGTCCCGATCTCCACCCATACCCATGCCCGCCGCCGCGTCGGCCTCGATCAGCAGCGCGTGTTCCATGAAGAAGGCGTCGATCTCACGCGGGTCGTAATCGGCCACTCCGGCGATACCACCGAACTCGATTATTTATGTGAGCTGATGTCAAACGGCTCCTATATAGGGATGGACCGCTTCGGGATAGACTCCATTCTTCCCTTCGAAGATCGGGTCGCGACGGTGGCCCGTCTGTGCGAACAGGGCCACTCGAACCAGATGGTGCTCTCGCACGACGCCGCGTGCTACAACCACTGGCTCCCGGAACGCCAGCTTCCGGCGATGCTTCCGCGCTGGCATTATCTGCACATCCACAACGATGTGATCCCCGCGCTCCTCAGCGCCGGTGTCTCCCAGGCCCAACTGGACGCCATGCTGATCGAAAATCCCCGAAAAATTTTCGAGCGCCAGGGAGGTTACTGAATCCTGTATCATGTGTTTTTGAAAGGACCACCATGCGCTTCTCTTCTGCCCTAGCAACCGCAGCTCTCCTGCTGCTCCCAGCTTTCACGTATGCCCAGGACGAATCTTCACGCAGCGTCGCCGGAGGAGGCATCACCGTCCCAGGCTGGACCGGCAAAGTCGACGCCGCCGAAACCAAGGCGGGCAAAACCATTAACGACGCGAAGTTCGCCAAGGAAGGCAACGCGATCCACGTCACCACCGGACCCGAGGGGAGCTATTGGAATCCCGCCAATAAAGCCTCCGGCGATTACACTGTCAAAGCCACGTTTAACGAGCCGAAATTCCAGAACCTCAACTCCCATCCCCACCCCTACGGGATCTTCATCGGTGGAACCGACCTGGGAACGGACAAGGACAATTATCTCTACTGCGCCGCCTACGGCAACGGGAACTTTATCGTGCGCGGCTTCGGCCCCGCGGCATTTCAAATGAACGGCCGGCGCGGCGAAGCGAACGCCGCCGTACATAAAGCCGCCGCCATTGGAGAGCCCGTCACTCAGGAAATCGCGATTTCCGTGAAGGACGGCAAAGTGGATTGCTCCATTAACGGAACCGTGGTCGCCAGTTATCCCAAAGCCGACGTAACTGCCGCCGGGAAACTGGCCTCAACCGACGGGATTTACGGTCTCCGCTTCGGACATAATACGGAAGTTATTGTGACCGGCTTGACTATGACAAAGAATTGAAACATTCCGGAACAAAAGTTTAAATATTCACGCCTTTAGTACTTGAGTACCTAAGGTACATAGGATAAGTCAGGCCTTTTCCTTGAGGTCTTTGTCTGAGTGCTACGTAGTCCCCTTACCCTTAATATCGATCCATGCAAGCACTCACGCTCCTCTCGCTCTATCTGAAACGGTCCTGGAAAGACAAACGCGGCCAGGACTTAATCGAATATGCTCTGATGGCCGGCTTCGTTGCAGTTGCTGCGGGAGCCATCATGCCCAACATCGCCTCGAGCATTAGCACCATCTTCAGTTCGATCGCGTCCGTCATGACCGGAGCCGCATCGCAAGGAAGCTAGCCTCCCGTCTTACCCACGGGAGCGGCGGGGACTGATTTATTCCGTCCACGCCCCGATATTCAAACATAGAGGCCGTTCATTCCCACCCGGAACGAACGGCCTTTGTTATTGGAACTTTCGTACGATTAAAAAAAGTACTATCCCGCTATTCCCCACTCCTGCCCCGTCGACGATAAATAGTATGTTCAATGTCGACCGAGCCTTTTGTAGATCATTACGAGACCATGCAGATCAGCCCCAACGCCGATCTGGACACGATTCATCGCGTCTATCGCATCCTCGCCCAGCGCTACCACCCCGATAATCACGACACCGGGAGTTCTGAGTTATTTCACTTGCTCGTCGACGCCTATCAAACCCTCAGCGACCCTGTAAAGCGAGCCGCCTTCGACATTGAGCACCGCACCGCGCGCCGCCTTACCTGGAAGATTTTCGACCAGACCACGTCCGCGCAAGGTGTCGAAGCTGAACGCCGCAAGCGTTCCGGCATCCTCGCCCTTCTTTATCGCAAGCGCATCGCCCAGCCGGATCAGCCCTCTATGAACCTCAAGGAATTCGAGGATCTCCTCGGCGTTCCCAAAGAGCATCTCGAATTCACCCTGTGGTATTTGAAGGAAGGCCAGTACGTCACCCGCAGCGACAACGGCCGCCATTCGATCACTCTCAAAGGCGTCGATCTCGCTGAATCGATGTCCGAAGCCCGGACCGAACCCCTGAAACTAAACGCCCGCGTCGCCTGACCCCTCTTATAATAAGGAGTGCTCTGCTACCTAGACGCCTTCTCCGGCATCAGCGGCGACATGACCGTAGGCGCGCTGCTCGACGCCGGGGCCCCCTCCGCCGCCCTAATCGACGCCTTGGAATCCCTGTCCACCGGTGCGAAATTCGCAGTGGAGAAAACCAGCCGTAGCGGTCTCGCCGCCTCGAAATTCAAAGTCCACCTGAGTCCCGAGCCTCAGAAACATCGGCATCTCCACCATATCCTAGCCCTCATCGACCAATCCAAAATCCCCACGTGCGCGAAACACAATGCGGCCGCCGTGTTCCAGCGCCTGGCCGAAGCCGAGGCCAGGGTCCACGGAGTAACGATAGAAAAGGTCCACTTCCACGAAGTCGGCGCGGCCGATTCCATCGCGGACATCGTCGGAGCCTGCGTCGCCCTCGACCTCTTGAATGTTGATGACGTCTGCTGCTCCGCCATCAACGTCGGTTCCGGCACCGTCCTGACCGAGCACGGCGTGCTCCCCATCCCCGCGCCCGCCACCGCGAACCTGTTGGCCGGAAAACCCATCTACGCCCGCGGTCCCGCCATGGAATTGACCACCCCCACCGGAGCCGCCCTCGCCGCGACCCTATCCACCAATTTCGGCTCCATGCCCCCCATGCGTATCGCAAGCATCGGCCACGGCGAGGGCGGCTCCGGT
>Ga0210388_10001466_pt1 | contig 18560 bp, 14 predicted proteins | sample IncBWC19OmetaG_FD_155485 | JGI IMG/M metagenome (GOLD analysis project Ga0210388, IMG submission 155485) | Forest soil microbial communities from Barre Woods Harvard Forest LTER site, Petersham, Massachusetts, United States - Inc-BW-C-19-O ... | reverse complement strand
CTTGTTCTAGCCAACAATCGCCGCGTAGACATCACCCTTAGCACCACAGGACAACAGTCCATTCGCCGGTACCCGTTCAACGCCAAAGATTTCTTGGCGCTCATTAGCACCAAGAGCGTAGAGAAAAAGCCACCACAAAAGAAAAATCCCTGACGGCAGCGGCGGAGCGCGGACTTCACTCACTAGCGTATTCGGAGCGTGGCGGGATGCCCGCCGCCTCGCTCTTACGCGGAGCGGTAACCTGTGCGTGAAGAAGTTGAGCGCGCTTTAGCGTTGAATCCAAATTTGGCAGAAGCCCATATCCAATTGGGTCGGATCAAACAGCAAATCGATTTCGAAAGCGGACTCCCTACTGAAGAGCTTGCACAACGACCCGCGATTTACCGCATTCTTGAAGAAGCTCAACCTGCCGATCTAAAACATATTGCCATATATCTGCGCCTAATTCCGGCAGACGGGAGCACTCAACTTTCGCTATTCGTCTTGAAGCGATTCTTATCGATTTTCAGCGACTTAATCTTCGATTCCAGCGTCGAGCGCGGTATGCCTAACTTGCCCGCGGCCCCGTGTGGCCCGAACACGCGACCGCGGCTTTCCTTCAGTGCTGTCTCAATCATGCTCTTTTCTTGAGCCGAAATTCTTCGAGAGAATTCTATTTGGTTCTTCGGCTCGCTCGAATCTTGCTCCATTGGCAACCAGGCTTCGTCGATGGAGAAAATCTCCGTCTCGCAGAGTATTACCGATCTTTCGATAACGTTCTGTAATTCGCGGATATTTCCAGGCCACAGATAGGATTGCAGCAATTCCAGAGTCTTCTTATTGACACCTTTTATGGTTTTACCCGCTTTCTGTGCGTACCGATCGATAAAGTATTGGACCAGCAGGAAAATGTCATCTGCCCGTTCCCGAAGAGGAGGCATGTGTATCGGGAAAACATGCAGGCGGTAAAACAAATCACTCCGGAAGGACCCTGCGCGGACGGCGGCTTGGAGGTCCCGGTTGGTGGCGGCGATGACACGGACGTCAGCACGGATTCGGCGAGTACCGCCAACACGTTCGAATTCGCGTTCCTGCAAAACGCGTAAGAGGGCGATCTGCGTTTCGATGGGAAGCTCTCCGACCTCATCCAGGAAAATCGTGCCTCCGCTTGCTAATTCAAAACGGCCCAACCGTTGCTGCGTCGCGCCCGTATATGCTCCCTTTTCGTGACCGAATAGTTCCGAAGCGACCAGATCCCGGGGTATCGCTGCACAATTCACGCTCACGAACGGGCGTAAGGTGCGGATTGACCTCCGGTGAATTGCGCGTGCTACGAGTTCTTTGCCCGTTCCTGTCTCACCAAAAATGAGAACGGTCGAGTCGCTGGGCGCAACCTTGGAAATATGGGAGAGTACCGTTTTCAACGCGGGTGATGTTCCTACGATCTCCTCGAACATCGAAGTTTTATCGATCTCTTCCCGAAGAGCTACGTTCTCGCGCTGAAGCCTATCTTGAGCCTGCTTGCGATCCTCGATGTCGGTACCGGCAACATACCATCGCATGACCTGCCTTTTGTTGTCGTGGACAGGGTTGTACCGGACGAGAAACCAACGATAACCTCCATCAGCTTTGCGCAGCCGCACCTCCAACTCGAAAGCAGTGCCAATAGAATGACCGCGGTCAAAAAAGGCGCGCATCCGATCCCCGTCTTCAGGGTGAACGAACCAACACATATCGCGTATTTGCCGCCACTCTTCTAGGCTGACGCCCAGATAATCAAGCCCTATGCGGTTGGCATAAATACGTTCGTGGTCGGGGCCGAATACACGGATGAGTTGAGGAGTGAACTCCAGCATCTGCCGCCACTCTGCTTCTTGTTCCCTGATCTTTTCTTCAGCTCGCTTCAGAACAACGTTTTCGTGGCGAAGCCCGTCTTCAGCCTGCTTGCGCGCATGTATATCCGTCAGCAGATTGTACCAACACACGATGCGGCCGCTGGCGTTACGCAGTGGGAGCCCACGCGATTGGAACCACTGATATTCGCCATCGGCCCGACGGAGGCGATGTTCGACTTGGTACGGCAAACCGGTCTCTACGGCATGCTGCCAGGCAACCTTCACCCCAGGAAGGTCGACCGGGTCAACCGCATCGCTCGTACCCCATTTCTTCAATTCCTCAAGCGTGCGACCGAAGTAATCAAGGACCTGGCGGTTGACGTGCGCGACCTCGCCCTCGGGCGTCATGACCGCGATGAGACCAGGAATCGTCTCAACGATGAGGCGGAAGCTCTCTTCGCTGCCGATATCGATAGTTGCTCTCCCAAATTCCAGTTCGCCAGAACTGCCCCAAAAAGGGACGGCGTTACCCGGACATGCTTGATGGAAACATCCGGCATTTGGTCCCATCCGTCACTAAATTCGTAGCCGGAAGCGCTTGCCATGAGAAAATCCAAACTTTCGATGGGACATGTTCTCAATGTGAGGCTTTGGAAGTCTTTCAGAAAACTATCAAAAAGGATGAAAAACTCTCAATCGCCGTATAAGCTAACGAAGCCTATGAGCAAGTCGTACCGTTTCGGGCAGTTTGTGCAGGATCCAGGTAAGCGCACGCTGTCTCGCGCGGACTCCCCCGTTTCTCTTACCCCTAAGGCTTTTGATGTGCTGCTCTTCCTAGCTCAGAACCCCAACCGTCTGGTCACCAAGGAGGAATTGCTGCAAGCCGTGTGGGGCGACACGTTCGTAGAAGAGGGGAATTTGGCGCAATATGTCTGGCACTTACGCAAAGCCCTCGGGGACAATTCGGAAGAACCGCGCCTGATCGTGACCATCGCTCGAAAAGGCTACCAGTTCACGATGGACGTCATAACGGCCGACGCGGGGGCCGTCGCAAAGGACCAGGCGGCTCAAGTCTCCGTCGAAGGCTTGCTCGCCAAGACGCAATCCCCTATCGAAGGTCGTGCAGTAACAGCGATTTCAAACGCGCCAAAAACTTGGCCGAAAGCTGCGTTCCTGGTTGCGTCGACCATCATTTTGGTGGCGGCCGCCTATGCTTCCTGGCAGCATTTCGCGGGCGTAACGCCGCCGAGGCCACAGAGAATTATGCTCGCAGTGCTCCCGTTTCAGAATCTCACCGGCGATCCCAATAAGGAATATCTGGCAGACGGTCTGACCGAGGAAACGATTTCACAGTTAGGCAGGCTCAACCCGGAACAGTTGGGCGTGATCGCGCGAACCTCCGTCATGGGATACAAGCACAAGGACGAACGCCTGGACCAGATCGGACGCGATCTCTCTGTGCAGTATGTGCTGGAAAACAGCCTCCGCGAAAACGGAGACCACATGCGCCTTACCGCTCAGCTCATCCAGGTTAAGGACCAAACTCACTTATGGTCACAGGATTACGACTATCTGGCTAAAGACATCCTCAATGTCCAGGACGACGTAGCCAAGGCTGTTGCGCACGAAATCGGGCTGCGGTTGACTTCGAAACAGCATGCAGAGTTCGCTCAGTCGCACCCGGTCAGTGCAGAAGCCTTTGACGCCTACTTGCAGGGACACTACTACTTTGAACGGGACTCAGACAAAGATACGGACATGGCTGCAAAGTATTTCGAACGGGCGACTCAACTTGATCCCTCGTATTCCTTGGCTTGGGTTGGGCTCTCTCGGGCACGCAACTGGCAAGTCAACGTAAACCTAATTCCCACTGAGGAAGGTCACGGGCTTGCGCGCGAAGCAGTTGAGCGAGCGTTAGCGCTGAACCCAAACTTGGCACAGGCCCACGCCCAAATGGGACGGATTCAACAACAAGTCGAATTCGATTGGGTTGGAGCGGATGCATCCATCCAGCGTGCGCTTGCTCTCGAACCCAGAGATCCCGAATTCGTACGATTGGCGGCTTTCTCGGCAGCCATTCTCGGCCGCCTTGAGGTAGCACTTGCTTTGAATCGCCGAGCCGTTGACTTGGATCCCCTCAATGCAAATAGTTGGGAGCAGTTTGCAGAGACCGAGATTTCCATGGGGCGGCTAGACGAAGCTGTAGCGGACTGCAAGAAGGCGCTCGAGTTGAACCCCGATGTTGTGGCCGCCCATAAGAACTTAAGCGAAATCTATGTGATACAAGGGCGGCCGCAGGATGCTTTGCCCGAAATCAAGCTCGTGCGCTATGACTTAGTACGTGCGTTTCTGTATCCGATTGCGTACTACGCACTTGGACGAAAAAAAGAGTCGGACGCCGCATTGAGTGAGCTAATTACGAAATACCATGGAAGAAGTGCGTACGAGATCGCCCAGGTTTATGCTTTCCGGAACCAGTCCGACGAAGCGTTCGAGTGGTTAGACCGAGCTTATGCCCAACGTAACAGCGGCTTGATCAAGACGAATGTGGACCCTCTGCTGAAGAGCTTGCACGGCGACCCGCGATATGCCGCGTTCTTGAAAAAACTCAACCTCCCGAATTGAAATAGGAAGCCATACTTTAGGTAATGTGTGGGAGACGAAGCCTCCCCGTTCCCGAATAAGGCCCAAGTCCTTCCGAGAAGCTCTTAAAAAAGATGAAAAACCCAGAATAGGCCTATAAGCTAAGCGAATTGCTATGAGCAAGTCATACCGTTTCGGGCAGTTTGCGCTGGATCCGGGCAAGCGCACGCTATCTCGCGCGGACTCACCTGTTTCTCTGACACCCAAAACCTTCGACGTTCTGCTCTTTCTAGTTCAGAACCCCAACCGCCTGGTCACCAAGGAGGAACTGCTACAAGCCGTGTGGGGCGACACATTCGTAGAAGACGGGAACTTAGCGCAATACGTATGGCATTTACGCAAAGCCCTCGGGGACAACTCGGAGGAACCTCGCCTTATCGTGACCATCGCTCGAAAAGGCTACCAATTCACGATGGATGTTACAGTCGCCGACCCGGGAGTGGCCGCAATAGAGGATGCGGCTCAATTCTCCGCTGAAAGTTCCTTTGCCAATACGCAATTCCCTATCGAGAGTCTTGAAGGAAAGCCGATTTCAAAAGCGCCAAAGCCTTGGCGAAAAGCTGCCTTCTTGTTTGCGTCGACCCTCATTTTGGTGGCAGCCGCCTACGCTTCGTGGCGGCATTTTGCAGGTGTGACGCCGCCTAGGCCGCAGAAAATCATGCTCGCCGTGTTGCCGTTTGAAAACCTCACCGGCGATCCCAACAGGGAATATCTTGCGGACGGCCTGACCGAAGAAATGATTTCACAGTTAAGTCGGCTAGACCCGGAGCAGCTCGGTGTGATCGCAAGAACGTCCGTCATGAGTTATAAGCACAAGGATCGGCGGCTGGACGAAATTGGACGCGATCTTTCCGTGCAGTACGTGTTGGAAAACAGCCTGCGCGAAAGCGAAAATCACCTACGGCTTACGGCTCAGCTTGTCGAGATGAAGAATCAAACTCACCTATGGTCACACGATTACGACTATCCGACGAACGACATTTTTAGCATAGAAGATGATGTATCCAAAGCGGTTGCACGCGAGATCCAGTTGCGTTTGACTTCGCGGCAACAAGCAGCGCTAGTGCGCCAACACCCGGCTAATCCGGAAGCCTTCGACGCTTACATGCAGGGGTTTTACTTTTTTGAACGGAACTCCGACGAAGACACTAATCGGTCCGCAAAATCCTACGAACGAGCGGTCCAACTTGAACCTGACTATGCGTTAGCTTGGGTGGGGCTGTCCCGCGCGCGCCATTGGCAAGCCGTCCGAGGTCTAATTCTCAGTGACGAGGGCCGCCGGCTCGCCCGCGAAGCGGTTGTGCGAGCTTTAGAGATAAACCCCAACCTGGCAACTGCTCATATCCAAATGGGGCGGATTCAGCGGCAGGACGACTTCGATTGGGCCGGAGCGAATGCTTCCACACAACGGGCGCTCGCCCTCGAGCCCGAAAATCCCGAAATCGTAAGAATGGCGGGTTTCTCGGCCCTAATACTCGGGCGTTTTGATGAAGCTCTTATGCTGGATCGCCGAGCTATTGAATTGGATCCCTTCAATGCAGAGAGTTGGGAGACACTTGGTGAAACCCAGTTCTTTGTGGGGCAGCTCGAAGAGGCTGAAGTAAATCACAAGCGAGCGCTTGAACTAAAACCGGACATTTGGTTCTCTCATTACTCTCTAAGCCAGACATATATTCTGCAGGGGCGGCCGCGGGACGCTTTGCCGGAAATCGACCGAGTGCAACAACAAGTAAGAGACTGGGGTTTGTATTTACACGCTGCCGCATACTACGCGCTCGGTCAGAGAACAGAATCAGATGCCGCTTTGAGAGAGTTGATTGCGAAATACGAAGGGGTCGATGACTACTCTATCGCGAGGGTTTATGCTTTCCGAAACCAGCCCGATGAAGCTTTCGAGTGGCTTGATCGAGGTTATGCCAGACATAATGACGGCTTGATTCAAATGAAAATAGACCCCCTGCTAAAGAACTTGCACAACGATCCGCGATATACCGCGCTCTTGAAGAAACTCAATTTCCCGATCTGAAATAGGTTCACGGATGCCGTTCACGACGAGCGTGTGCTGCTGGATGGCTTTCCGAAGCGGCGAAAATACAGCTTCAGCAAAATCTCGCCGTGTAAACTTCTAAGCAGCCTTAGCAAATCGCATGGCCACCGAGTTCATGCAATAGCGCAAGCCGGTGGACTTTGGCCCGTCATCGACCGTCTTAATGGATGACGAAGGCTAGCGCCTCAGAAGATGCCACACTCAAATCGACTTCGCATCTAACCTTTGCTTTATCATGTTTAGGCTCCAGTCCGGCACTCTGACGAGACAAATGGAAGGGAATCCAGTGAAGAGGCAACCTCTGAGCAAGAAAAAGAAAATCATAAGTCGGAAAACCATACGCATAGAGTGGGGCGACTGCGATCCCGCGCAAATTGTTTACTTCCCACGCTACTTCGCCTACTTCGACGCATGCACAACCGCCTTGTTCCTCAAGGCCGGTTTGCCAAAGAGGAAGATGCTCAAGGACTATCGCATCATCGGAATTCCGCTCGTCGACGTGCGAGCGTGCTTTATGGTGCCATCGCGGGTGTCGGACGTCGTAGTCGTCGAGTCCGAGATCACCGAGTGGCGCCGCAGCAGTTTTTGCATCCATCACAAACTGTTCAACAAAAACGTCTTGGCCGTGGAGTGCAATGAAATCAGAGTATGGGCGGGCGTTTCTGCTACAGACACCGAGAAAATCGAGGCCAAACCGGTGCCGCTGGAAGTGGTTGCGAGATTTTCTCCCGTAGAAGGCCAGCGCCGTAGCCGTCCTGCTCCGCGACCGAAACGGAAGTGAGGATGCAACTGCACCCGCGCGCTGCCCTCGAAGTGTAGCGCTCGCTATTCTTCATTGAGCCGCGCCCGACAACACGCTCGGTTCTTCTAACTAAATGTTGTCGGGCCGCGGAGTTTGCCAAACTCTGAGCTACCGGGCCACCGGCAATGCCACCGGTTGTTCGAGCCGAAACTCCAGCAGTGTCTCGCTGGGTATTGACAGCTGTTCACCTTTTTTGGAACTGGCAATGGCTGTCCCACCGGCAACGCCGATAAGCGCGCCAATCCCCGCTCCTTTTCCGCCTCCAGCAATCCCGCCGATAAGCGCACCCAGCCCTGCACCGCCAACAACTTTTTTCGCAGTGTTCCCACCTTCGCCTTTTCCCTTGATCTCATACGTACTGGTGAGAAGCGGATAGGTGTTCTTGTTGATCACAATATCGGTCAGTTCCAGTACCAGCTCCGAGCTGCCTTTAAACCTGCCAGAGGATTCAGCCGTAATGAGCTTGCCGTAAACTGTCGCGCCTCTCGGAGCCACCACGACGTCTTCTGCTTGCAAATTTGTCTCCAGGCTCGCTGTGAACCGAAACCCCGCCTTTTGTTTGGTGGTGTCAATGGAATCGATCATTCGTATCAAGATCCGTGTTCCGGCCGGAACTGTGATTCTCTTCACGTTCTGCGGAGCGCCCGTGGCCTGGTATGCGGTTGCCAGCACCAACAGGATAGTTGCAGCCCAGCTAATTCCCTTTCGCATTCCTTCTCTCCTCCTCAAGGTATTCACGAGCCCGCTCCTACAATCGGCAATTCCGCTGCAATTCGAAGATCGATAATCGAAAGCAATTGATGCTCAACTTGAATAAAACGCGCAGCCGTGATTGCGCCCAATTCCTGTTTGACGCGGTCATAGTATTTTGCAAGAAGCTCGCCTCGCTGCTTCTGATAAGCCATCGCGTTCTGAACCAGCTCGTCGGCCTTTGCATCTGTCATTTGCGCATAATTAACGGCATATTCGTGGATGTTCGCCACCCTTTGATCATTCAGTTTGGACAATTCCGTCTCGTATTCGGAATAGATTGGCCAGAACTTTGCCGCATCAGCTGCACTTAACAGCATGACCGCTCCCATGATCTCGTCTTTCTGCTGGCGCACATCGGAGCGCAGCAGCTGAATATAGGCTTGGATATTCGTCTTTTGATTCGTTGCGGCAGGTGACGTAGCGGCAGGCTTCGCAGCTTTCTTCGGTGGTGGCGTCGCATCTTGGGACCACCCAGCTGGTACAAAAACCAGCATCGCCAGAAGCATTACCCAAACGGCTCTCTTTTTATTCATCTTTTCCCCCTCCAGGGAACTGCGGATCAACTATGGTCGACAATTCGTCGTTACAGACAGGTTCTCGTACAGCACAAGAAGAGCGGCGGATTATTTTTGCAGCGATTCCCTCGCCTTCTTCCTTTCTTCTTCTCGCTCGGCTACCAATTTATAGGCCACGTAATATTTGTAGATGTTTGCAACGTACGTGACCGTCTCCATTCCGATCCTCTCTGCGGCGACAAACTCCACATTGCCAAACCATACATTTGGGTCAAGATCCTTTTTCGTTGCTTCCTCTCGCAAAGAGTGAATCCTGCCGGGCCCTGCGTTATAAGCCGCAAAAGCAAAGAGCAGTTTGTTTGTGTCATCCATCGGCTCGTTTGCAAAATACTTGTCCACCATGAAGCGGATGTACTTCACACCCGCGTGAATATTAGCTTCCTTCTGATGGATGTCGCCGACCTTCATCTGATCGCCCGTTGTTGGCATCAACTGCATAATGCCCACGGCTCCGACACCGCTTTTTGCATCCTGATTCAGCGTCGATTCCTGGAATCCTTCGGCCATCATCAACAGGTAGTCGAGGTTGTATTGAGAGCCATATTTTTGGAACATTGAGACGGTTTCTTGAAATTTCTTCAATTCGTCCGGTGCAACCGCATTCTTCAGCATTTTTTCGTTGCGCGCGTATCGCGCAATTACGGCGTTTCCGAAGGCGGTCCCCTGTTTATGAGTCTTCAAGAATTGATCGACCGCTTCCTTCAACTTCGGACTGTTCTTGCGCGTCGCCCAGCCAATCTGCCCGGATGCGTCCAGAAGAACATCTGGATTCGGTCGAATGTTGGTATAGATCTTTCCCCACAGAATTGGAAGATATGCCTTGGTGATAACAATAGGAATCAATCCAGCGTTGAGCATCTCCAGAAGATCTTCATCTTCGAGATTCTCCGGAGCCAGCCGCAGTTTTATCTGCGCTTTGCCCTGACTCTTGAATCGAGCATTTAGCGCATCTAGCCGTTCCCAATAGCTGGAACTCTTGCGGACAAAAACTTCCTGCCCTGATAGATCGTCGATGGAATGGAGAACAGGAGACTGCGGCCCGGTCACGGCAATCTCTTTTACCCCAGTCACAATGGGATCCGAAAAATCAACCACCTTGGATCGCTCGGGTGTAATCTCCAACGTACCGGTTGCGAGATCTCCTCTACCTTCAACAAGCCGGGGTAGTAACTGGTCGCGGGGAACGGGCATGAACACAACTTGAAATTTCGTGTTCTTCACTTTTTGCGGAAATTTAAGATTTACCCAGTCTTCGAACGCCTTCATGTATTCATACGCACTTCCGTGCTGCACGCCATTAATCACGTAGTACTGCGACTTGGAATAAACCACAAGAACCCGAATGAAGCGGCGCTGTTGTAGCATCGCGTCAAAATCGCCAGTCCATGGAGCGCCCTGAAGTTTCGGCGCCGCCGGCGCCTGATTCGTCTGGCCCGGAGCCGCCGCCTTCGTTTGGCTGAAGGTCACAAATGCAGTCAGTGACTGAACAAGAAGAAGAGCGCTCAGTAGTGTTAGTCCCAGTTTCAATCGCTCTCTCGTTGTCCCAAACGTGAAATTGTTCACGTCCCCCGCCTTCACGTCTTGGCGATGGAATCGAGCAAGCAACTTGCGAATCGCACGGTTCGCTGCCACTTAAGGTAGGCCTTCCGAAAGGAGTCTTCCCTTTCTACTCAAGGTCTTGGGCCTGCATTTAACCTGAACGACGATCATTTCCATTCGGGTATCGGACATCGAATTGAGAGAGCCTATGTGGGAGCCGTGGAGCCGAATACTGTTAAAACTAACAGTACCCTACCTGCTCTTTCTTATGGTCCCCTGCCTTCGTCGTCAAATGTGGGGACATGGACTAGAGGCCGTCTGCCCGCCTCTTAGGAAACGCCCTCAGTGTAGCGGTACGTCTATTCCGGTCTCGACGCCGGGTATCAGCAATCGTCCCAGATTAAGAAGCGGAGGAACATCAAGGACTAATTTCCAAAGTCAGAACGGAGATCGACCGTGAGAAATCGTCGTGGTTCCCGACTATGGTTGACAGTGCTGCTGGCTGTCTCCCTCATGTCGCTGCCTGCAAGCCTCTTAGCGCAATCCAAAAAACCCAATATTTTGGTCATCTTTGGCGACGACATCGGCCAAGCCAACATCAGCCGCTACACGCACGGGGTAGTGGGCTACATGACGCCAAATATTGATCGTATCGGTGAAGAGGGTATGACCTTCACGGATTATTATGCGGAGAACAGTTGCACCGCGGGCCGATCATCGTTCATCACCGGCCAGAGTCCGATACGAACAGGCCTGACAAAGGTAGGTGCCCCCGGAGCGCCAGTCGGCCTTCAAAAACGAGATATAACCATTGCTGAAGCGCTCAAGCCTCTAGGTTACGCAACAGGCCAGTTTGGCAAGAATCACCTGGGTGACCGTGACGAATACCTGCCAACCAATCATGGCTTTGACGAGTTCTTTGGCAACCTCTATCACCTAAACGCCGAGCAAGAGCCGGAGATGCCGTACTGGCCAAAAGATGACCCCGAATTCCTCAAGGTCTACCATGTCCGAGGCGTCATCCACTCCTACGCCGGCGGCAAAATTGAAGATACCGGTCCGCTAACCATTAAACGCATGGAGACCATCGACGACGAGACCTCCAACGCGGCGATGGCATTCGTAGACAAACAGGTAAAAGCGGGAAAACCGTTCTTCGTCTGGATGAACTTCACGCGGATGCATATCTTCACGCACGTACGTCCAGAGTACCAGGGCAAGAGCGGCATGCCTGGCAACGACTACGCCGACGGTATGTGGGAACACGACCAGGATGTCGGTAAGTTGCTCAAGCAACTCGACGACCTGGGAATTACCAAAGACACCATCGTGATTTACACCACCGATAACGGTCCGAATCAGTTCAGCTGGCCTGACGCGGCTACGACTCCTTTCCGCAGCGAGAAAGATTCGAACTGGGAGGGGGCATTCCGTGTGCCGGCAGTTGTCCGCTGGCCTGGTCATATCAAGGCAAATGTGTGGTCCAACGAGATTGTTTCGGGGCTCGACTGGTATCCCACTCTACTTGCAGCGGCGGGCGACACCACAGTCAAGGAACGGTTGTTGAAAGGCTGGGCGCCGACCACAGGCGGCTACGTCCATAAAGTTCATCTCGACGGGTACAACATACTTCCCTACCTTGAGGGACAAGCGGCACAGTCGCCGCGCAAGAACTTTTTCTATTTCGACGATGACGGCCAGCTCGTCGCCATGCGACATGAGAATTGGAAATTCGTGTTCTGTGAGCAACGCGCTCCGGGCAATCTTCTCATTTGGGCCAACCCGTTCACTTGTCTGCGACTTCCGAAAATCTACAATCTACGCATGGACCCCTATGAGCGGGCCGACATCACTTCCGACCAGTACTACGACTGGACAGTGCGTAACGTTTACTTGAACGTGCAAGGAACCATCCTGGCTACGGAGTTCATCGAAACTTTCAAGGACTACCCCGCCAGCCAGTTGCCGGCTAGCTTCACCATTGATCCCGAATCGATTCTGAAAATGCTACGCGCTCAACAGCATGCAATAGGCAAGGACTAAAGGATCGACGGCCGGGTAAAAACGGGCGTTTTCTGATACCTGATCCGTGAATGCCAGCTGCCACACTGGCAGGGTTTTCAGGGCAGGGTTTTAACTTCGTCCTCTGCTGACAGAAAGTGGGCGAGTGCTTTGGCTACCTGCAGAACAGATGCGGAGGGTGGATTCCAAGCCGTTCGAGGAGTTCGTTCAAGCGCGAAAACTTCTCGTTGATAAGTGTCTGCTCGGCATTGTCAGGACTCAGCTTCTGCAAGAAATGTATGGCACTATCATAGGCTTTTCGACCGTTGCGAGTATTCCGTTCTTTATTTTCTTCATTCCGAGTGGACAATGCCAGTTCGCAGAACGTGGCCCCAAGGTCCAATTCTACCAGGACAAAACCAAGCCCCGCTGCGTTTGGCATTTCTGTCGGAGTAACGTTTCCTTTCATCTTTGAGAGTTTCCTTACTCGTGCAGTACCACACTCAAAAGAGAAGTATTGACCTGAAGACCGCCGTTATACTTGATGAAGCCCAATTTCCTGAACTTGTTCATGAAGAAATTGACCCGTGAGCGTGTCGTGCCAATCATCTCGGCCAGCGTTTCTTGCGACATCTTGGGGAGAACTCCCTGAGGTTGGTCTTCTTTACCGTAGCGGGCAAGCAATAGCAGAGTGCGTGCGAGCCGCTTCTCGCTCGAATTGAACAACTGATCAACCAGGTCAGCCTCGATCCGGATGTTCCGTGCCAGCATGAACTTGATGAACAGGTCGGAGAGGCCATGTTCCGCGTGGAGCACCCTGAACATTTCACCTTTATCAATGACGAGCACAGCGGTGGACATAACTGCGGTGGCCGTCCCCATGCGAACGGGCTGCCCTGCAAGACATCCTTCACCAAAGAAGTCGCCCGGGCCCAGAATGGCGACGACGGCCTCTTTGCCGACTTCATTTACGACGGTCAATTTCACGCCGCCGCTTTGCAAATACATCACGCTCTCGGCGGCATTACCTTGAGCATAGAGGACCTCCGCTCGGTTAAACTCCTTGAGCTTTCTCGCCACACCGGCGGAATCGAGAAAGGTTTGAGCATCGAAAGCGAGTTTCTGCGTGGATTTGCTTTTGGATTTAATGCTGCTTGATTTCGCGTTTTGTGGCATAAAACTATTGCTCCATAGTTGGACAGGTACACCATAACCGGAGCAAGAACGGGGGCAGAATTCTACCCTATCATAGTTATGAGGCCTAAACGAACATCAACGATTGACAGCGATAGCTCGTTTGGGAGCGATGGAGTTGCGTTCGATTTCTGCAAAAAGTCGGCTCATTTTGCGAAGGAGCAGCCGCCTGCGCTCCGGGTCTTTCGTCGCCTTGAGCGTGACCAGTGTTTCTTCAAGCTCTCGCAGTAGCTCGGCTAATTCATTTGATTGTTATTAGACATATACGGGCAAGATTGAGCCTATTACTCCGGCGGTGGCCCGTAAATGTTCGCGTGCTTAAACTAACCTTCTTCGGCGCCGCCGGTGCTCAACCTGGCCCCTGACAAATAACGATTTTCGCGCACCAATTCCCGCACATCCCCACTCCTCCATTTCTCCGGTCACGGCTTAGTCAGGAGCAACCGACCGCAACCTCTAAGGTTTTCACACGCCTCATATACAAATGAATTCCGATATGTTCTACTTTGTGGTCCACCCTATACTTTCACCGAGACGCCCCAAAAACACGTCTACCCGCTGGCCGGGACCTGGCCCGCAAGGGATGACCATTGGCCTCGACCGAGAAGCGTCAAATAGTCCTGAACTCAGCGGCTGAACGGATTATCCCATTGTCTGAAAAGACCAATACTCCACCAGCGATTCCCGTACAGGAACTACAAAGGCAGGTCAATGACCGGTTTGGCGTGCTTCCGAGCTTTTTCCGGCTCTCGCCCGAGACTCCCGAGATCACCGAAAAACTATGGGGATTTGCCCAAGCAGCCTATCTCGATAACCCCCTGCCCTCGGTTTTTAAGGAGCGGCTTTTCGTCTATCTTTCTCGCTTTTGTGCAGTCCGCTACTGTATCGCGCGCCACACCGGATTCTTGATTGGACTTGGCCGACCGGCCGGCGACAAGGACGCCCGTGCTGAAAGCGTTGCGGATGTAGTCAAATTGCTGCGGCGGCCTTTTCCTCGCGGCTCTGAACTAGAGTCGCGCCTTTCGTTTTGCTCGAAGTGCCCTGCTCCGCTCATCGAAATGCCGGCGGCCGACACACAGTTGGAAGACGGCCTTTTTTCTCTTGCCAGTCATGTTTTCTTGCAGACGGCGGACGCACCAGTGTGCCTCGATGCCTTGGAGCGATTGCTGGGCCCCGTCCGATTTCAGTACCTCTTACTTTTCTTGTCGTTCGTTCGGGCAGCGCACTACTGGACCAAGGTTCATCCCGAAATCCAGATTGAGGACGACATCAAGCAACTTCTGGCGACGCATGAAGCGCTAGCTACTTGTATTCTGAACGATCAAGAAACCAGCACCGACAAGATCACTCAATCCATTTTGGACGAACTTCCCGCGTTGCGTCTCAAAGCCGATAAGGCCAATGGCTTGCTCGCCGCAATCGTGGATTCTTCCGATGATGCGATTGTTAGCAAAACTTTGGAGGGTGTCATCACAAGTTGGAACGCAGGCGCAGAGCGGCTCTTTGGTTACACAGCCAAGGAAGCCATTGGCCGGCATATTTCCATGATTATCCCGCTCGACCGTCGGGATGAGGAAACAAGCATCATTGCGCGACTCAGTCAAGGCGAACGGATCGATCATTTCGACACCATTCGCCTGCGAAAAGATGGCTCTAAACTCGAGACATCGCTGACGATCTCGCCACTCAGGGACGCCTCGGGAAAAATCATCGGAGCTTCGAAAATAGCGCGTGATATCGGCGGGCGTAAACGGATCGAGCGTGAATTGCATGAGAGCGAACAGCGTTTCCGCGCACTCGCTGGTGCGCTCGATACTCAAGTGCAATTTCGGACTCAGGAACTGCAGCGGAGAAATGCGGAGATTCTTCAGCAGTCGGATCAGCTTCGCGACCTCTCAGCAAGATTAATGCGTACCCAAGACGAAGAACGCCGGCGCATTGCCCTTGAGCTGCACGACAGTGTCGGTCAGAATCTGGCCGGACTGGCAATGAGCCTTGCACGATTCGAAGACGATGCGAAACACAATCCTGCTCGATTCTCCGAAAACATCAAAGATGCCAAGGACCTGATTCAGAATCTAACTCAAGAGATACGCACAACCTCTTATCTTTTGCACCCACCAATGCTGGACGAACTAGGCTTGTCATCTGCACTTCGGTGGTATGTAGAAGGTCTGGCCCAGCGCAGCAACCTCAGGATAGAGGTTAATATTCCCGACAACTTCGAAAGGCTTGCTCCGGAGATGGAACTGGCCATATTTCGTCTCGTGCAAGAAAGCCTGACAAACATCCATCGCCATTCAGAAAGCAAAACTGCCGTAATCCGCATTGCTCGCGAGGGTGACAAGATATATGCGGAGGTCCAGGATCGCGGTAAGGGAATGTCCAAGGAACGATTCGCCGAGGTTCAAACCCAAGCGGTCGGCCTGGGAATTAGAGGAATGAAAGAGCGTGTGCGTCAATCTCAGGGCGAACTGATTATCGATTCCAATGCCTTGGGTACAAAGATTACCGCTATTTTCCCGGTCAGAACTCCCGCACCAAAGGAAAAGGGAAAGACTTCACGACAGGGTGCGACATAATGTCCCGCACAGCAGTCCATTCCGCGAAACGGCGGACATAAGAATGATTATCGGCGCGACGCTTCAAGGAAAAATGTAGAGGCCGTTGACTTACCTCAGATACTCTCTCCGCTTCCGTCACTCGATTCACGAATTCGCCTCGTTATATACTCCGGGAATGAAGCGCGCCGTCCGAAGTCGCCGCAAAGTATACGGGCAACTCCTGAAGCATGCCCGCCGCCAGCCGCATCGGGAATGCTGCGGAATTCTAGCGGGGCAGGACGGACTAATCACGCAAGCGTTCCCTGCGAAGAACGTCGCGGCTGATCCCGTCAGGAATTACGTGATTGCGCCCAAGGAGATCGTGCGCCTGATGGGTGAACTCCGCAAGCGGCGGCTCGAATTCCTTGGCATCTACCACTCGCATCCGCATTGGCTGGACGAAAACGAGCCTTCGCCCAAAGACATCGCGCTGGCCTGCTATTCCGAAAAGATCTATTTCATCGTCACGCCTCGGCCATACGCAACTACCCCCATTCGGGCATTTTCAATCCGGGATGGGCGTGCGATGGAACTTGAAATTCAGGTCCTACCCTGACGCAAACGCGCAGCGGCTTACGGTCCCAAATCTTCTCTCAACTTGTCCGGTTTCCGTAGTACTCAGGCATGTGTAACTTTTGACAGATGTTTCGCCAGGACTTTAAGAACAGAATCCACGCGGTCCGATGTCAGACCTCGCACTTCGATTGAAATTGTTTTGGAGGAATTATGAGTAGGAAAGCGTGGGCTGCCGTCACGGCAGCTTGTTTATCTTGTCTAATAGTCGCAGGTTGCGGCTCTGACTCCAAAGTTGCCCAGGACGCGAAGGAACTCGAAGCGTTTGAAACCGCCAAAGACGCCTACGTTTATGCGTACCCCTTGATGACCATGGAGATGACGCGCCGCGTCTCCACGAATCTCGTAGAACCGAAAGGGACCTTCGCGCCCATGGGGCAATTCGCCAAGCTGCGCGAATATCCCAACGCTTCGTTCAACGCCGTCACCGCGCCAAACGCCGACACGCTTTACACCATCTTGTGGCTGGACGTTTCTAAGGAGCCTTGGGTCGTCAGCATTCCAGACTTGAAGGGGCGCTACGCCTTGTTCCCCATGCTGGATGGCTGGACAGACGTGTTCCAGGATCCTGGCAAGCGCACCACCGGAACTGGCGCGCAGAAATATGCCATTACAGGACCGGGCTGGAGTGGAACGCTTCTTGCGGTCGTGACTGAATATAAATCACCGACCGGAATGGTCTGGCTGCTGGGTCGCATCTATTGCACCGGAACACCCGACGATTACAAAGCGGTGCACGCGCTGCAAGACCAAATGTCTGCTGTGCCGCTGTCGTCATACGGGAAGCCATACACACCCCCACCCGGAACAGTTGACCCATCCGTTGACAAGAAGGTTGCTGTACGCGACCAAGTCAATGCGATGGACGGCGCATCGTACTTCAAGCTTTTTGCCGAACTCATGAAGACCAACCCGCCAAGCGCAGACGACGGACCCATGGTAGCCAAGCTCGCGAAGATCGGGATCGTGCCGGGGCAGGATTTCGACGCCTCGAAGCTCGAACCGAGCGTAGCTGCCGGGATCGCTAAGGCCCCCAAGCCTGCGCAGGATAGAATCGCCGCATGGATTAAAGAAGGCGTAGCTGCGGGAGATGCGAAACTCGAAAATGGCTGGATGTTTACCACCAAGACTGGCCTCTACGGCACTAACTATCTTCAACGCGCGATGATTACTTGGATTGGCTTGGGCGCAAATCGTCCTCAAGACGCCATCTACCCGACATCCGAAGGTCCCGAAATCGTCTCGAAGTATAACGGCGCAAACAAATATGTGCTGCACTTCGACAAAGGTCAGATGCCGCCCGTGGATGGCTTCTGGTCGGTGACGATGTACAACGCGCAGTATTTTTTCGTGGACAATCCACTCAATCGCTACAACATCAGCCAGCGCAACAAATTCACGACGAATGCCGACGGCTCGACCGACATCTATATTCAAGCCGACTCACCAGGCAAAGCCAAGGAATCGAATTGGCTGCCTGCGCCAAAAGACGACTTCGTTTTGATGATGCGTTTGTACTGGCCAAAGGAGAAAGCCCCGTCCATTCTGGACGGCTCGTGGAAAATCCCTGGAGTAAAGAAAGTCAGCTAGCCGCAGGCCGGGGGGAGGCCCGATAAGTGCCTCCCTTTTTGCCAAGAAAAATTCAAGCTCCTCTAAGTCCGGTAGGTCGGATTACCGGAGAAGGCTTTTTGCGGCGGTCCACTCAGACTGTACCGCGTTTAACTGGATTGGTATTTTTGACAGGTCCGTTCATTGGCCCCCGCAAATACGCTCCTCACCGCGCTAGGTCGCGGAGTGTAACGAACCTCAGGGAGAATCGAACAACATGAAAATCGGAATAATTCGAGTGATGATGCTCACTCTTGCCGCCGCTGGTGGATTGACCTCCGGCACTGCGTACGCGCAAACTCCGCCGAAGATGAAAATGACGACACCCATCCCATCCTCCATCACGACACCGGACTTGGTGGACAGCAGTCTCGGCACGCTGAAATTCTTTGATGGATTCCCTGACGA
>Ga0210388_10001465_pt1 | contig 18561 bp, 19 predicted proteins | sample IncBWC19OmetaG_FD_155485 | JGI IMG/M metagenome (GOLD analysis project Ga0210388, IMG submission 155485) | Forest soil microbial communities from Barre Woods Harvard Forest LTER site, Petersham, Massachusetts, United States - Inc-BW-C-19-O ... | reverse complement strand
CGGACAAAAGGTACGCTAGGGATAACAGGCTGATCGGATCCAAGAGTTCATATCGACGATCCGGTTTGGCACCTCGATGTCGGCTCATCGCATCCTGGGGCTGGAGAAGGTCCCAAGGGTCCGGCTGTTCGCCGGTTAAAGCGGTACGCGAGCTGGGTTCAGAACGTCGTGAGACAGTTCGGTCCTTATCCACTGTGGGCGCAGGAAACTTGAGGGGTTCAAACCTTAGTACGAGAGGACCGGGTTTGACGCACTTCTGGTGTGGCAGTTGTTCCGTCAGGGGCATCGCTGCGTAGCCATGTGCGGAAGAGATAAGCGCTGAAAGCATCTAAGTGCCAAGCTCATCCCAAGATAATGTTTCCCGGACGCAAGTCCCTAAAGACCACGGGCAGACCACCCGTTTGATAGGTCAGGAATGTAAGCGCCGCGAGGTGTTTAGTTGACTGACACTAATCGGTCGTGCGGCTTGATTGCTTTTTCCTTCTGGGAAATGCAATTTCAACTCGCGAATTGTAGACGCCAATAGGCTCCTATGTATAGTTTTCAGAGAATCGCCGATCCGCTTCGGACAACGATCTTTTAAAAAATTTAGCACGTCAAAACCGTGCAATCCAATTTGGTGGCATTACCGCAGTGGTCCGACCCGTTCCCATTCCGAACACGGCCGTCAAACGCTGCATGGCCGATGGTAGTGGTTGTATAGCTTCCGCGAGAGTAGGTAGCCGCCAGTCTTTCAATAAAAAACCCGAAGAATCCTTTCTTCGGGTTTTTTGCTTTTCAAAACTCTCGTTTCTCTAAGTAGCGCTACGTGCCGGCCGGAGTGCGCCCGTCCTCGGGCGCTGCCATATTCACCAGCCAAATTAACTTGGCAGACCGGGAGCGTCCCTTACCTCGTATGTTGCAGCGACCGGAGACGGTCGCACTCCATTTAAGGGTTTGCGGAAGATGTTTTCCAAAGCGAAATTGCACTTGGAATTCACACCCCGATATCTTCATTCCACAACTCCGGCTTGGCCTTGATAAAATCCTTCATCAACTGGATGCACGTTGCATCGTTCAATATCTTCAGATCCACCCCTTGCGAACGCACATAAGCCTCCGGCCCTTGGAACGTCACATTTTCGCCCACCACGATCTTCGGTATCTTATAGAGCAACGCCGCGCCGCTGCACATCGGGCAGGGTGACAAGGTCGAATACAAAACACAGCGTTCATAAACCTTCGCCGCGAGCCGGCCGGCATTTTCCAGGCAGTTCATTTCCGCATGATGGATCACGCTGCCATGCTGCACGCGCTGGTTGTGGCCGCGACCGATGATCTTGCCGTCGCACACCAGCACCGAGCCGATGGGGATGCCCCCCGCCGCCAGTCCTTTTTTCGCTTCTTCAATCGCTGCTTCGAGAAAAATGTCCATATTGTTACGTGATTTTTGATTTTTTCCTTGAACGTGTCTCCATTTGCGCGAGCTTTATCGCGCTGAATGAAAGCTGCGTCAAACAAAATTTCCGCCACCGGCGGCATTTTTACAGAAAGTCCGATCCGCGACCTGGAAGCGGTCGTCCGTTCGCGCACGCCGCTCATCATGCTGGAAAGTCCCGAGGAGACGCAGATTCTCCGGGTCGTCCGCGAAATCGCCAGGCATCTCCAGCTCAAGGCCTTCCGCTGGACCATCACCGAAGGGCTGGAAGCGCTCGACCCAGCCGACCAGCCGCTGCTCACCGTCACCAAATCGCACGAAGTCCTCAACTATATCAAGACCTCCGCGCGCCACTCGATCTTCGTGCTGCTCGATTTCCATCCGCACCTGCAGGACCCGGTGCACATCCGGCATCTGAAGGACATCGCGCTTTCCTATAATAAACATTTTTGCACCGTCATCCTCGCCGGGCCGATCGTGAAGATGCCGGAAGAACTACTGCCGTACACCGCTGAATTCCGCCTGCCGATGCCCTCGCCCGATGAAGTTCGTGGAATCGTCTTCGACGTCGCCGGTGAATGGGGCGCCGAGCATGGCCAGCGCGACGTCCAGACCACGAACAAGGTTGTTGACCTGCTCGTGCGCAACCTCGTCGGGCTGTCCTCGACCGATGTTCGCCGCCTCGCGCGCAAGGCCATCAACGACAACGGCGTCATCTCCGAAAACGAGATACCCGAGGTCATGCGCGCCAAATACGAACTGCTCGGGCGCGACGGCGTGCTTTCCTTCGAATATGATACCGCGAGGTTTTCCGACATCGGCGGAATGAAACACCTGCGCCAGTGGCTCGAACTTCGCAAGGAGTTTTTTCTCAACGATGCCGAGGTGGCATTGGATCCGCCGCGCGGCGTCCTGTTGCTCGGTGTGCAGGGTTGCGGTAAAAGCCTCGTCGCCAAGGCCGCGGCCGGCATTTTCAAATGCCCCTTGCTCCGGCTCGATTTCGGCGTGCTCTACAATAAATATTACGGCGAAACGGAACGCAACCTGCGCAAATCCTTCGAGACCGCCGAGGTCATGTCACCGTGCGTCCTGTGGATGGATGAGATCGAAAAAGGCATCGCCGTGCAAAGCGATGACGACGGCCTTTCACGCCGCATCCTGGGAACGTTTTTAACCTGGATGTCCGAGCGTAAAAAACCCGTCTTTGTTGTCGCCACCGCGAATGACATCACCCGCCTCCCGCCGGAACTCGTCCGCAAAGGCCGCTTCGATGAAATCTTTTTTGTGGACCTCCCGTCGCCGGAAAACCGCCGCGACATTCTGCTCATCCATCTGCATAAACGCGGGCTTGCCGCCGCCGATTTTGATATTCCCGCGCTGGTCGCGGCCACCGACGGATTTTCCGGCTCGGAAATCGAGCAGGCGGTTGTTTCCGGAATGTATTCCGCCTACGCGCGCCGGCAGCTCCTCACCCAGGAAGATTTCCTCGCGGAAATCCGCGCCACCCGGCCCCTGTCCGTCGTCATGTCGGAAAAAGTCACCGAACTTCGCGAATGGGCTTCCACCCGCACCGTCCCATGTGATTAAATTTCGGGCTGTAAATTTGCATGAGTGAAATTCTAGTCATCGGCCACCGGAATCCCGACACCGACGCCATCTGCTCCGCCATTGGCTACGCGGAATTCAAGCGCCGCACCGGCATGCCCGAGGCCGTGGCCGCGCGCTGTGGCGATACCAACGACCGCATCGACTTTGTCCTGAAAACCTTCGGCGTGCTCGCGCCCAAATTCGTCGCCGATGTCTCGCCGAAAATCTCCGACGTCATGCAGCGCAGAATCTTGAGCGTGCGGCCCGATTCCACGGCCGCCGATGCGTTGCGGATGATGGATGAAAAAAACCTGCGCCTCCTGCCCGTGCTCGACGAGGCGCAAAAATGCCGCGGACTGCTCTCGCTGTTCAAGTTGTGCAAATTTCTGTTTCCCGCCGCCAGCCGCAACGGCGGCGCACAGAACTCCCGCGAAGTCGTCTCCTCGCTTTCCAACCTGGCCCGCACGCTCGACGGCCAGTTGCTCGTCGGTTTCAACGCCGAACACGAGGAGGAACTGATCCTGATGATCGGCGCCATGGGTCTGGAATCGTTCACCGCGCGCCTGGAAAAATTTCCGCCGGAAAAATCATGCGTCATTGTCGGCGACCGGTGGGATATCCAGAACGTTGCCATCCGCGAAGGTGTCCGCGTGCTCATCGTCACCGGTGGCATGGGGGTGGAACCGAAAACGCTCGAGGCCGCCAAAAAAAACAATGTCAGCGTCATCACCTCCCCGCACGACACCTCCACCACGGCCTCGCTTTGCCGCGCGGCGGTTTCGGTGAGCTACGTTCTGAACGAGGAGTTTTTGTGCTTCCGCGAAAACGCGCCGCTCGCCGCCGTGCGCGACGAGGCCATGTCCTCCGGCTACCTGGCCTTTCCCGTGCTCGGCAGCGAGGGCCAGACTGTCGGGATTCTGTCGAAGACCGATTTTTTGAAGACCGTCTCGCGCAAATTGATCCTCGTGGATCACAACGAACTTTCGCAGGCCGTGCAGGGCGCCGACGAGGTGGAAATCATCGAGATCATTGATCACCATCGCATTGGGTCACTGGCCACCCAGCAGCCGATCCTGTTCCGCAACGAGCCGGTCGGCTCCAGTTGCACCATTGTCGCCGATTGTTTCTTCCGTTATGGCGTCGAGATGCCGCGTGATATCGCCGGACTGATGCTCGCCGGGCTGGTTTCCGACACCTTGAACCTCACCTCGCCGACCACCACCTCGCGCGACGTCGAGATTTTAAAAAAGCTGGAGGTGATTTCGCAGGTCAACGCGCGCGAGTTCACCGAAAAACTTTTCGCCAGCGGCTCATTGCTGACGCTCAAGCCCGCTCCGCAAGCCATCAAGACCGATTGCAAGGAATACGAGGAGAACAAGATCAAATTCAGCGTCGCCCAGATCGAGGAGATCGGCTTCGAACAGTTCTGGAAGCGCAAGGACGAGCTGCTCACCGCGCTGGAACTGTTCCGCGCCGGCAAGCCATTTCACTTTTCGGCGCTGCTCGTCACCGATGTCACCACGCAAAGCTCGCTGCTCCTCGTCGTGGGCGACGAAAAATTCATCAAACGCATCACCTATCCGCGCCGGGAACCCGGCATCTACGAACTGCGCGATGTCGTCTCGCGTAAAAAACAGTTATTGCCGTACCTGACCCATTGCCTGCGCGAAACCGAAAAGGGCGTGAAGGGTTGAATCCGGGAAATACTCTGGACAATTTCGCAAATTGCAGACGGCCAGCGGCTCGGATGATCTTCGCATAATCTGGAATGTCCAGCTGCTGTTCCTTCTCCCTGAGGGAGAAGGTTAGGATGAGGGGGAAGGCGATATTCATTTTGTAATTGCACTAAAAAGTTGGATGAACGCCCAAATTCCGCTATAAAGCCGCGCCATGTTGAAGAAAATTTTCCAGCCGCTTATCGCCTGGTACCTCGGTGCGCTCAAAACCGGCGGCTTCGCGGTCATCGCCTTGCTGATGGCGCTGGAGGGATCGTTCCTGCCGTTGCCGAGCGAATTTATCATCCCGCCCGCCGCGCATCTGGCATGGACGGCCGGTTTGAACTTTTTCCAGATGCATTTCACCGGCTGGCCGGCGGAAATGGGCGTGGTAATCGCCGGCGCGCTGGGCGCATGGATTGGTGCATCCGCCATGTATTGGCTGGTGCGTGTCGCGGGCCGTCCGCTCGTGGAGCGTTACGGAAGATTGATTTTTTTCCCGCCGGAAAAATTGGAGAAGGCGGAGCGGTGGATGTCGCACTATGGCGCGGCAGGTGTGCTCGTGGCGCGGATGTTGCCCGGCGCGCGCCAGCTTGTCGGCATCCCGACCGGCATCGCGAAATTCAGCTATCTTCAATTCTCCATCTTCACGCTATTGGGCGGGCTCATCTGGTGCTCCGTGCTTTGTGCCGTCGGCGTCAAGTTTGGCGATGATATGCAGCACACCGAAAATGCTGCCCGGACGATCGGCATCTGGGTGGGCGGCGCGGCGGTTTTCTTTGGCGGCCTTTATTACTTCTTCGTCCACCGCCATTTGCAGAAAAAGGCCTGACGCGATTTTCGCCGAGGCGCTGGGAGCGTTTCTCCCTCTCCCAGCGGGAGAGGGCCGGGGTGAGGGAGAGCGCAGCGCCATGAAACGAGAGGTCACAGTTTTCTTGAACTCCTCTCGTTGGTCATGCTTGCGTCCGTGGCCACCCGCCATTAAATAAATTTCCTTTGCGTCTTTGCGCTGAAAAAGTGCTTTGAATCAACAACATCCTTTTTCCCGTACGCATTGGCAGGCGAACATCGCACACGTCGCGCCAAGAACCGGCGCTGCCAGATAAAGCCACAAATGCTCCAGATGGCCCGACACCAAGGCTGGCGCGAATGATCGGGCAGGATTCATCGAAGCGCCGCAAATCGGCCCCGCAAACATCGCTTCCAAGCCGATGACTGAGCCGACCGCGATGCCCGCCGTGATGCCTTTTTCCTTTGCGCCGGTCGAGACATTCAGAATCGTCAGCATCAGGAAAAAAGTGAGAATGAATTCCAATACGAACGATTGCAGCTCCGAGCCGGCCGGCATCGTTGCCCCCAGCAATTTATTTTCCGGAAAGAGCAACCGCAACACCCCGCTTGCCAGCAGTGCGCCGATGATCTGACCGGCGACGTAAACCATAACGTCCCGCCCCGGCAGGCGACGTGATGCCCAAAAACCGATGGTCACGGCTGGATTGAGGTGTGCACCGGAGATGTCGCCGAATGTATAAATCATCGCCAGTACGATCATCCCGAACGTCAGCGCCACGCCGACATGAGTGACGCTCCCGCCAATCACCTGGTCGATGACGATTGCCCCCGTCCCCGCAAAAACGAGCCCGAAGGTGCCCAGCAATTCGGCCGTGAATTTTTTGAGCATGGGTTTTATTTGCCGGCTGCCTTGGTCTGGTCGCGCCGGCCATCCGCATAGGCCTGAAACACCAGCTTGATCTCATCGCGCACGCGGCGAAACACCGCGAGCTTTTCTTCCTCCGTGCCCGTTGCATGGGCTGGATCATCAAAACCCCAATGGTGACGGTTCAACTGGCCGGGATAAATTGGACATGCCTGGTCGGCATTACCGCAAACCGTGACGACCGTTTCCACCGACTGGTTCAAAAACTCATTCATGGACTTGGAATGATGGCCGGAAATATCAATCCCGACTTCCTTCATCACCTGAATGGCCAGCGGATGAACGTAACCGGCCGGCATGGAACCGGCGCTGACGACGGTCAGGAAATCGCCGGCCGCTGCCCGTAAAAAACCTTCAGCCAGATGACTGCGGCAGGAATTGCCGGTGCAGAGAATGAGAACGGCCGGCTTCATTTGGGGCATTGGCGTTGACATAATTCGGCCGGACTTACCTTCAAAATCTCCTTTAATTTCCTGCCGTCTGACTTGATCTGGTCATCTTTTTCGATGGCTTTGGTCAGCCAGGAAAACCCTCCCCGGACCATTGTGGAAGCCTCCCTGCCGGGCAGGCGGTAATAAACCCAGCGTTCGGTTTTGCGGCTTTCCACCAGCCCGGCCTGGTGAAGGATGGACAGATGTTTGGAAACCGTTGATGGTGCGAGGCCAAATAGTTCGGTGATCTGGCAAACACACAGTTCGCCGCCCCGCAGCATCATCAACATCCGCACGCGGGTTTCATCCGCGAGCGCCTTGGTGAGGTTCATCAACTCTTTCATATACTTCGCCAAATAACGAAATATATTCCACCCGCCGGCCCGTGCTGTCAAGTCCGGTCGCGCAGCTGGCATTCATGCCCCTCCGTGGTTGAATAAATTTCCTTTGCGTCTTTGCTCCTTTGCGTTGAAATTCTCACGTGCCAGTTGCCGAAACCATCCGTAAAAAGTTGTCCACCGTGCCCCACAAGCCCGGCGTGTACCTTCATAAGGATCGTTTCGGCACCGTCATTTACGTCGGCAAGGCGCGCGACCTGCGCAAACGTGTCAGCCAATATTTCCACCCGTCCCGGCGCCTGGGCTGGGATCTGAAGTTCAATACACTGGTCGAGGCCATTGCCGATTTCGACGTCCATGTGGTCCGGAGCGACCCGGAATCGCTCCTGCTCGAAAGCAAGCTCATCAAGGAATTCAAGCCGCGCTTCAACATCATGCTGCGTGACGACAAACGCTACTTGATGCTCAAGGTGAACCTGAACGATCCCATCCCCAATTTCACGTTCACGCGTTTGAAGAAGGACGACGGCGCGCGGTACTTCGGGCCGTTCGTCAATTCCACCGGCCTGCGCAACGCCGTCGCGCTCGCCCGGAAACAATTCAACCTGCGCGGCTGCCGCGTGTTCACGCCCACGGAGGCGGATTACAAACATTGTCTCTACGCGCATCTGAAATACTGCACCGCGCCGTGCGTGGGCAACGTCACGCGCGAACAATATCTTGAACAGGTGAAAGCCGCGTGCGATTTCCTCGAAGGTCAATGCCGCAATACGCAGGGCTCGCTCGAGGAAGAGATGAAAAAAGCCGCCGCCGCGCATGACTTTGAAAAAGCCGCGCAACTGCGCGATCTCATCCGCGATCTGCAGGATACCTGGAAACGCACGGAAAAATTCGAACGCGTCCCATACAACCTGCCGCTCGCCATCAATCCGCAAAGCGACCTCGCCGCGCTCGCCGAAATATTGAAATTACCCGCCCCGCCGGAGCGCATCGAGGGGTTCGACATCTCAAACATCAGCGGCACGTTCGTTGTCGCTTCCTGCGTGTGCTTTAAAAATGGCCGGCCCGACCGCGCGAACTACCGGCGTTTCAAGATCAAGGGCTTTGAAGGTCAGGACGATTTCGCCAGCATCGCCGAGGTGGTTCGTCGTCGCTATTCTCGATTACAGCGGGAAGCCGATTCCGGGACAATCGGAGTGTCGCCGACCCAAAAATCAAAAGACGACGACAGCGGTCACGCCATCGTGGCGGAATTGCAGAACCTCATTGATACCACCGCGCGAAAAGTCCGATGGAGGAAGGCGGCGCAACCGTTCAGGCCCCCGGTCGCAGGACAACCTGAAAGCTCAAACCTGAAAGCGACAACCTTCCCCGACCTGATATTGATCGATGGCGGCCGCGGCCAGCTCGGCATGGCCTGCGCTGAACTGAAGAAGCTGGGCCTGGAAAAGATTCCTGTCATCGGGCTGGCCAAGGAATTCGAGGAGATTTATCTGCCGAATCGGACAGAGCCGCTACGTCTGGGGCTCGATCATCCGGCGGTAAAGCTGTTGCAGCGCATCCGCGACGAGTGCCATCGCGTGGCGAATAGTTTCAATGCGCAACTGCGGTTGAAGAAGATTTCGGAAAGCGTTCTCGACGAATTTCCGGGCATCGGCGAGGCGCGCAAGACGGCGTTGCTGAAAAAATTCGGCTCCGTGTCGCGGCTCAAGCTGGCAACCGTGGAGCAGATCGCGGAAGTATCCGGCTTTGGCGGCAAGGCGGCGGAGGAATTAAAAAGGTTTCTGACGGCGCGAACAATTTGATTGGAAATTATTTGTCCGCCAATTCGATGTGCGTAACTTTGATTTCGGCAACCGGATGATCCGGCCAAAAGGTAACGGCAAATCGGCCGACGACCTTAACAAAAACCGTTCGGTCTTGATTGTCTTTTTCAGAAAAATCACCGGTGTAATTTGGATTGTCCGCCAGCCAGCGAACAAATGCTGAAATCAATCGTCGTTACTCACCGGATTTGGGAGAGGAATCAAGCGCCGATTGGTTGATATAAACCGCGTAAGGCCGCATGAATCAGGCTTGGTCAAGACGGCGGTCAAATTCATCCGGCGTCAGCCAGTGCGATTTGTCCCGGTCATTGAGGCGATCCGTCACTTCGCGGCGATAACCCATGTCGTTCGCGTGGCGCAACTGAAGCGTGAATGAAATCAGCTCGGCCTGTTGGCGGTCGTTCAAAGCCGCGACCTGCTGTTTAAGCTGTTCAAAGCTCATGACCTAGTTTAACCCCAAGCCGGATTTGCGCAAGCGGCGGCGAGCGTTTGCTTTCGCCCTTCGGCGATAGATTGTTCGAGTTCGGGCATCATTTTATGAATCGACGGCGGATCACCCTTCCACGGCCTTTTCCAATCCATAACCCAGGCTGCCTAAAACTGACGCTCCCGCCAGGGACCAGGTCAGTAAAATGATTCCGATGGAAAAATGGACGGGTTGGAGGAAAATCAAGACCGATGCCACGACCATGCCCCCAAAAATACAACCACCGGTTCCTGCCAGACGCCGGATTCGTTGATTGGTTATGACCGGAAGAATCCTCCGGTACTTTCTCCAGCCGAAAATGGACAGAACGCTCACGGTGAGCGCGGCAAAAACCAGGATTCGCCCGGTCACGCCTACGGCGGCATCATATCTTGGCACGGTAAGAATCAACCAGATGGGAAACGCGGAAAGCCAGATGGCCAGCGTGGAATAGAGCAGGCCGATCGTTTTCCACAGCCGGATGCTCCGGGTGTCGCTGGCTTCAAAATAAAAAATGGCGCTGCACAGTCCGAAGAAAATGATCGCAGCCGCAGCGATCAGCCAGGCGTATTGTTCGTTTGGCCGCCAGTGCGCCGCATCAATCTGACCGCTCAGGAATCCCAGAACGGAACGCCAATCGCCGCATTTTTCCGGTGCGAGAGGGGATGCGACGAGATGAATGGTCAACAGCCGCAGCATGATCAACGTGCCGATGCACAACGCCAGATAGCCCATTGTTTTGACGGTCGTGCCTTCGCTTTTCTTGAATTCATGGCTGAGAACTTCGGGCCGGCCGATTTGCTGCAATGAGATTTCAAACGCCGTCCGGGCATTCGAACCTGATTTCATCTGCCGCTCAATCTCTTCACGCAGATGAATTTCCAGTTCGTTCAATGACGCAGGTGATTGGATGCCGGCGGCCAGCATTTGCTGCCGCCATTCGGTGATGGCTTGCTCAAGGTTGAACATGGTTTTAGGCGGTTGCAGTTTTTGTTTTTTGCCACGGCCAGAACAGCCGGATCGTCACAAATCCTAAAACGGTGAAGATAAAACAAAGTGGCTGGAACGCGTGGCTGAGCAGGAAGCCGGCACCGCCCAACGCATCCAAAATCGCCAGCATGAAGATGTACCGGCGTTCGCGCATGACGCCATTGAACAACAGCACGCTCGCCACAACACCGCGCAGGTAAATAAAATCCATCAGCCACGCGAAAACGAAAAGCGGCGTGATCTGGACGTGGGGAAATACCGACATCAAACCGCTGGTGGTGTGATAAAAACTGCCCAGGCAATAAATGAGCCAGAGCAAACCGATCAGCCGGTTGGTCCGTTCGACCGGGCCGGCACCGATCATTCCGGCAATTCCAACATCCTTTTTGAATTCAATTTTCAAACGGTCCGGCGATCCAATACACGCAGCGGCAATGGCAAAGGCTGCCTGCGGGTTTGCACCGGCCTCCACTGCCCGGCTGATTTCCTCCCGCAGATGAACTTCCAGTTCTTCCATGGGCACGGGCGACTGGATGCCGGCGGCGAGCATTTGCTTGCGCCAGGCCACGATGGATTTTTCGAGGTCAAACATATTGCTCCTTTTTCAAGCCGGATAGAACGGCATGGACGAGGGACCATTGTTCCTGATGCTTGGCCATCGCGGTTTTGCCTTCTTTTTTCAATGAATAGTATTTCCGTTTGCGGCCGGTCTCGCTTTCACCCCAGCGTGACTTGATCAATCCGCGGCGCTCGAGGCGGTGGAGAACGGGATACAACATTCCGTCGGTCCAGTTCATCTTGCCCCCGGAACGTTCCTTGACCTCCTGGATGATGGCATAGCCATAGCTCTCTCCTTGTGCGAGCAGCGACAGAATCAGCGGTTCGGCGGACGCGGCGACGAGTTCTTTGCGAATCATAGGGGAACTATACATTGAGAGTCTATGTATGTCAAGCAAATGAATTTTTCGGCAATGTCCTAAGCCGGGAAAAAGGAAAAGCCCGGAGGGCTTATGGAAATTAGCCGGGGATGAAATCCCCGGGCCGGTGACCAAATTGCATTGCGCCCCGGCAGGGGCGCTGGAAATGGATGATTTACGGGACGTTATTGATGATGATTTCCGCCGCCCCTGCCGGGGCGGAATTTTATTCCGCACAAATACCGGGGGCGTTGCCCCCGGCTGATTTCCATAAGCCCTCCGGGCTTTTCTGTTCCCCTATACCAAACCGTTACTTCAGCGATTTCATGTCGATGACGAAGCGGTACTTAACATCGCTCTTGAGGATGCGTTCATACGCCTCGTTCACTTTCTGGATCGGGGTCATTTCGATGTCGGAAACGATGTTGTGCTTCGCGCAGAAATCGAGCATCTCCTGCGTCTCGCGGATGCCGCCGATGAGCGAGCCGGAGAAGTTGCGGCGCTTCAGGATAAGATTGAAGACATTGACCGGCAGCGGTTCGGCGGGGGCACCGACCTGCGTGAGCGTGGCGTCGCGCTTGAGCAGGGTGAGATAAGCGTTGATGTCGTGCGGTGCGGAAACGGTGTCGAGGATGAAATCAAAACTGTTCGCGTGCTTCTGCATCTCGTCGGCGTTTTTGGAGATGACCACTTCCTTTGCGCCGAGCCGGATGGCGTCGGCGCCTTTGCCGGGCGAGGTCGTGAACAAAACCACGTTCGCGCCGAGGGCATTCGCCAGTTTCACGCCCATGTGGCCGAGACCGCCGAGGCCGACGATGCCGACTTTCTGACCTTTGCCCACCTTCCATTTGCGGAGCGGCGAGTAGGTGGTGATGCCCGCGCAAAGCAACGGCGCGGTGGCGGCGAGATCCAGCGATTTCGGCACGCGTAGCGCAAAGGTTTCGTCGAGGATGATCGCCTCGGCGTAACCGCCGTAAGTTGTGCCACCGTGTTTTTTGTCCGGGCTGTTATAGGTGAAAGTTGCCCCGATCTCGCAAAGTTGCTCCTCACCCGCTTTACAGGATTCACATTCGCGGCAGGAATCCACCATGCAGCCAACCGCGGCGAGGTCGCCTTCCTTAAATTTTTTCACATCCTTGCCGGCCTTGGTCACGCGGCCGACGATTTCGTGGCCGGGCACGACGGGATAGACCGTGCCGCCCCATTCGTTGCGGGCCTGATGAATGTCTGTATGGCAGATGCCACAAAAAAGGATTTCCATCTCGATCTCATACGCGTCGGGGTCGCGATAGTTGAAGGAGAAGGGCGCGAGCGGCGAGGTGGCGTTTTGGGCGGCGTAGGCTTTGGTGGTTCGCATAAAAATTTTCTGTGAATTCTGAATCTACTTGGCCGGCCGCGTTTGTCAAACGGTCGTTCGCGAAAGAATTCCATTTTAATTTTTGCATTCGTTCGCTTAATCTTCGCGGGTGAACATTCAAGTGGCAGTCCTGTGCGACGCGGCGACGGACGACAATGGCAAACTGAACCTGCTCGGCTCGTTTGACACCATCTATGCGCCGCAGATGCCCGCTGTGCATCCCCAGTGCGCCGTCGCCCTGCGGGTCACGTTCCAGCCCGGCGACGAAGGTACGCGCAAGCTGATGCTCAATTTCATCAATGCCGACGGCCGGGCCATCATGAAGGGCATCGAATTGCCCGTGCCGGTCGCGTTGCCGGACGAGGCGCACTTTCTCACGCGCAATTTCATCATCAACATCCAGCAGCTCAAATTTGATGAACCCGGCCTGTATTCCGTGGATGTGCGGCTCGATGACGAGTCGCAAGCCAGCATTCCTTTGCTCGTGAAACTCGTCGAACGGCCGGTTGCCTGATTTTTAAACGCGTTGGGGCAGGTTTCCACCGTGCCCAAATTCGATTCGAAAAATTCTGTAATTTTTTTCAAAACTTTTTATCCTCTGCACCGACATGAACGAACCCATTTTGTCCCTCGACCTCCCCGGCATCAAAAAAGTCCGCTCCGGCAAGGTCCGCGAGGTTTTTGACCTCGGCGACAGCTTCCTGCTCGTCGCCAGCGACCGCATTTCCGCGTTCGACGTCATCATGCCCAACGGCATTCCGCACAAGGGCGCGGTGCTGACGCAAGTTTCCCATTTCTGGTTCGAGAAATTTTCCTCGCTCGTGCCGAACCATTTGCTGGCGAAGGCCAATGATCCGTTGCCGAAAAATCTCCAGCCGTTCGCCGATAAACTCGCGAAACGGTCGATGATCGTGAAAAAGGCCAAACCGCTGGCCATCGAATGCATCGTGCGCGGCTATCTTTCCGGCAGCGGATTGAAGGAATACAAAAAATCACAGACCGTTTGCGGCATCAAGCTGCCCGCCGGCCTCGTGGATTCCTCCGAACTGCCCGAGCCGATTTTCACGCCGTCCACCAAGGCCGAGCAGGGGCACGACGAAAACATCAACTTCGAGCAGGCGTGCGGCATCGTGGGCAAGGATCTCGCCACGCAGGCGCGCGACTTGAGCCTGATGATCTACAAGGCCGGGCGCGATTATGCCCGCCAGCGCGGCATCATCATCGCCGACACGAAATTTGAGTTCGGCCTGTTCGAAGGCAAATTGATTTTGATCGATGAAGTGCTGACGCCTGATTCCTCGCGCTTCTGGCCCGCCGACCAGTATGCACCCGGCAAAGGCCAGCCGAGCTTCGACAAACAATTTGTCCGTGACTACCTCGAAACCCTCACCTGGGACAAAACTCCGCCCGGTCCGAAACTGCCGGATGAAGTTGTTGCCAAAACTTCTGCGAAATACCTGGAGGCCTACGAGCGGTTGACGGGCAAAAAGCTTTAATTCATGTTGGAAGAACGCAAGTGTGTGCAGTTGATTTTGGATAATGGAATTATTGAGAATGGAAATCTCATTCTTCGCCATGACGAGAATGTTTTTCGACTTTCATTAGAATTTTCCAATCAAGTCATTGCCAAAACTGGACATTCGGTTTTTCACCTGCTTCAACAAATCCGTAAGGAGTTAGAAGCGAACAGAATTCTTCTAAATTGCTACGGTGCGAGTAAAAACGTTAGGCCTTCTGGTATGTCAATTAGCATGAGTGGTGGAATAAGGGCTTACAAACATATTTTAGGCACAAAACCTAAATTGCCGGAAGACCTTGTGGATATTTTTGAAACCGGACCAGATGTGCGACCGGTTACGGTTGCAGAACAAGACGCGTTTTTTGACGAATGGCTGGCTAGTGTTGGCATTGATAAAAATAAAAAGGTAATTCCATCTTCGGTTAAAATAAATCGCTGGTCGAAATGGATTTTATTCGGAATTTTTATTCTGGCTTTGGTCTGTTTTTGTTTTTATGTGCTAAAATGAATGCGTGCCAGTCGAACAGTTAAAATCAGCCCATCGCGGCGCCTTGGAAAATCCGACGAATCGGGTTGAGAGAATTTTCCCTCGATGGACCAGCACTTTTTATTCGCAATCCACGATAGGCGGAGTAAAGTTTGACCATGAACGTGTTTGACCGGATCACCGTGAATGCCAAAGTCATGTCCGGCCAGCCGTGCGTGCGCGGGCTGCGCGTGACGGTGGCCAATGTGTTGCGGTTGCTGGCGGCGAGCCATTCTCGTGAGCAGATTCTGGCGGCGTATCCGTATTTGGAGCCGGCGGACATTGACGCATGCCTCGCCTATGCCGCCTTGCGTGTGGCTGAAGAGGAAGTGGAACTGTCGCCCGTCGTGTGAAAATCGTGGTGGACATGAACTTGAGCCCGGAATGGGTTCAGGTTTTTGCGGCTTCCGGTTGGGTGGCGCAACACTGGAGCCGTATTGGTAAAGGCAACGCGGAGGACGAAGAAATTTTTCGGTGGGCGTCGGACAACGGTCACATTCTCTTCACTCAGGATTTGGATTTCCCGCAGATTCTTTTCACTAGTCAAAAAGGCAAACCGAGTGTTGTCCTCCTAAGAATTCAAGACGAACTTGATGCTGCACAACGTGGCCGGGTTTGTGCCGCCATGAAGCAGGCAGCGGCAAATTTACAAACCGGAGCTATCCTGGTCATTGACGAACGCCACATCCGGTTGCGTATCTTGCCCATAAAACCGTGAAATTGTGTGTCGTTGCCCAATACCATTTCATCCTGAATAAACATATCGGCCTTTTGGATTAAATTTTCAATGCAAACCGGATTGTTCTTGAGAAAACCACTGGCTCATCGAAAATTTCCGCAAAATGTTTCAGTTCAGATATTCACTCTGCCTACTTGTCCTTTGGTTTTTACGGTCGGCTTCGGCGCAGACAAATTTTCAGATTACTGGTGTCAATGCCGCCGGCCAGATCAACTGGACGAATTCTTTTCCCGCCGGTGTCTGTACCGTGGAGACCGCTACGCAACTCACCGGGAACGTTTCGTGGAGCACCGGCCAGAATTTTTTCACCACCAACTCCACCGGCCGGGGCGCATTTACGCCCACGAACGGCAACCAGTTTTTTCGCCTGCTGGCGGTGAACCTTTCCACCAATACGCCGCTGGCGTGGACGAATTTGATCCAGTCCTACGGCCTCCTGCACACCATCGCCGGCGACGGCGATGCCGGTTATTCCAAGGTCGGCGTGGACGGCTCAAATTACTGGCAGAGCAGTTACGAGGGCGGTTATGCCACCAACGCCGCGCTCTCGCGTCCGCATTTTGCGATGGCCGACAACGCGGGAAATATTTTCATCATCGATAAATGCAGTGATGCGCTGGAAAAAGTCACGCCCGACGGCCGCATCCACACCGTCGCCGGCACGCACGCCATTGGCAACGGGCCGGACGCGGCCACCATCGCCACCAACGTGGCGATGAACCTGCCGAACGGCCTGTTGGTGCGCGGCGATGGCACGGCTTACATCCTCGACACCGGCAACGGCAAGGTGCGCCGCCTCGCCACCAACGGCATGTTGACCACGCTCTTCACCGACAGCAGCGGCGTCAACGGCGGACGCGGCCTGCTTGTCAGCACGGATGAGACGTCCGTGTATTACTGTTCCGGCGCGGATTTACGGCATTGGACTCCCTCCGGCGGCAGCAAAAACCTGAACACACAGTTCAATGACCTGGGCAACATCATTTTCAACGGCACGAACCTCGTCGTGACCGATCGCGGCGACAACACCGTGTGGATCGTGAACACGAACAGCGGCGCGCGCACGTTGCTCTACGGCAACGGCGGCGAGAACCTGGTGGTGGATGATACGCGCGCACTGACCAACAGCCTTTACGGCGTGCGCGGCATCTGGCAGCCGCCCACCGGCGGCTATTTTCTCGTCATGGATTATTCCGCGCAGATGGTTTTTGTGGATGCCGCCGGCGTGCTGCACCTTTTTCTCAACGGCCAGAACGACGACCACGCGGGCGACGGCGGCTGGTTTTATTCGCCCGCGAGCTATTTCACCGGCCAGGGCCGCTCCGTCACGATGGACAACCAGGGCAACTTGATCATTGTGGAAAACGACACCGGCTATGTCCGCAAAGTTGACTTCCACCGCCTGACGCCGTGAAGCGGGGTTTAAGAAAAGTTGTAATCGTTAGTTTGCGTGAATGTTCTCCCTCACCCGCTGGGAGAGGGTCAGGGTAAGGGAGAGAGCATGATAACCCCTACGACTACAGTTTTTACACGCACTATTCCAATCCGCGGTCGAAAAGATCGTCTTCATCCAGTCCGAGAAAGTGGCCGAGTTCATGCAGAAAAGTCGTGCGGACTTCGTCGCGGAAAATTTCCTCGCCGCCTTCGGCAAAGTCCCAGAGATTTTCCAGGAACAGAATGATCTGCGGCGGCATCGGCACGGCATCTTCCTCGGCCATCTCCGCACCAGTGAAGAGTCCCAAGACATCGGGCGCGATGCCATCGGCCTGCAAGCCGGGGTTCGGCACGGGTTCGAGCGTCACGGGCAGTTTCGCCGCGCGCTCGCGCAGCGGCGGCGGTAGTTCCGCGAGCGTGGCCTCGACTTCCGCGGTGGCGAGGTCGCACAGTTTTTGCCAGTCAACATTCAGAAGGGGCTTTTAACCGCGGATGGACACGGATGAACACAGATAAAATGATGGGGGAGGAGCGCTTCGGCAATTCGGTATACCTAGGTTTGCCCAGAGCTCTTCCCCCTCATCCGTCCTGCGGACACCTTCTCCCTTGGGGAGAAGGCGGCAAGGCGGTGAGGCATGCACGTTCCTTGCGTCCCGTGCTTCTCCCGCCAGTTTTGCAAACCTCATAGACAACCACTGAAAGACTCGGATAAAATTAAAAAATAGTTTCTACGCCAATTTTTGGAATCCGTGTTTATCCGTGTCCATCCGTGGTCAAATAAAAAACTCGGCACTTGAACGATGTCCGTTTATCGTTGTCTGAATTCTAGAATTTATGACTGTAATGATTCTTCGGACCAAATGCGCTGTATTGGTTGCCCTTCTTTTTGCCACGCTCGTCGTTCAGGCACAGGACGTTTTACGCGATACATTGCCGAACGGGTTGCAGGTCATCATCGTGCGCAACACGCTCGCGCCGGTGGTCACCACGATGGTCAATTACAAGGTCGGTTCGGACGAGACGCCCGCCGGTTTTCCCGGCAGCGCGCACGCGACGGAACACATGATGTTCCGCGGCAGCCCGGGCGTGGATGCCGACCAGATCGCCGCGCTCTCCGCCTCGATGGGTGGCAATGACAATGCCGACACGCAACAGGCCGTGACGCAGTATTTTTTCACCACGCCGTCGGAAAACCTCGACGTGCCGCTGCACATCGAAGCGGCGCGGATGCAAAAGCTTTTGCCCGACGATTCGCTCTGGACCAAGGAACGCGGTGCCATCGAGCAGGAAGTCGCGCAGGACTTATCGAACCCGGTTTATGTTTTTTACACCCAGCTGCTGGAGGCGATGTTTAAAGGCTCGCCCTATGAGCACGATGCGCTGGGCACGAGGCCGTCCTTCGACAAGACCACCGGCGCGGATCTGCGGAAGTTTCACGACAGCTGGTATTGCCCGAACAACGCGATCCTCGTGATCGTTGGCGACGTTGAACCGACGAACGCGCTCGCGCATGTGAAGAAAATCTTCGGGAAAATCCCCGCGAAAACCCTGCCGGCGCGCCCGGACTATAATTTCTCGCCCG
>Ga0210388_10001464_pt1 | contig 18575 bp, 16 predicted proteins | sample IncBWC19OmetaG_FD_155485 | JGI IMG/M metagenome (GOLD analysis project Ga0210388, IMG submission 155485) | Forest soil microbial communities from Barre Woods Harvard Forest LTER site, Petersham, Massachusetts, United States - Inc-BW-C-19-O ... | reverse complement strand
GTTCGCCCCCCACCTCGGCGACGAGTGCTGGGAGCTTCTCGGCGGCCGGGGCTTTCTGCTCGAAGCCGCCTGGCCGGCCTACGACGACGCGCTCACCATCGACGAGCGGGTCACCGTCGGCGTGCAGGTCGACGGCAAGCTGCGCGGCGACGTCGAGCTCGCTCGCGACGCCAGCGAGGAGGAGGCCCGCGCCGCGGCCTTGGCCATTCCCAACGTCGCCAAGCACCTGGAGGGGCGCGTGCTCAAGAAGCTCATCTACAAGGCCGGCCGCATCATCGGCCTCGTCACCGGACCGGCCTGAGCGCAGCCGTCAGAACCGCAGCGTGAACATCGATCCGGGCGCGAGCGCGTGGAAGGGGATCATCGGCTCGGGCGGTGGCGCGCCCAGCCCCTGCCGCAGATTCTCGTTGAAGGCCGCGGTCGCCTCAGGCGCCGCCATGAGTCCCGAGATCCGCGCCACCAGGTAGACGATCGCCGCCGTCGCCAGGACGGTGATGGCGGCGCCCTGCTCCGCGTCCTGGAACACGCGATCGGTCACGCCGGTCGGGTGCTGGCCGTCGAGGTGAATCAGCCAGAACGCCGAGCCGACCCCCGCGCCCGCCGCGAGCCCGCTCATGATCGCCAGGAACGTCGCCCGGTCCGTGTCGTGGGCATAAAACCCGCCGATGCCGGCGATCGGCGACAGCGCCTCCAGGGTCACCGCCAGCGCCACGCTCTTTTTCTGGTCCGCGTACGCTTGCGCGGCGGCGGCCTGCCCAGGGGTCAAATCCGGGGCGGTCTGCGCCCGGGCGACAGACGTCAGCTCGAGCAGGCACGCCAGCGTCACGAAGATCCGCACGCTCCACCTTACCTCGCGAATGGCGGACCGGCCCGAACGATCGCGTCGCCGGCCGACGGCCGCGGCCCGCCGGTCAGCGCATGGCGGCCAGCTGCTCGCGCAGGACGATGTCGAGCGCCCGCAGGCGCCCGAACCCGACCCGCGGATACTCGAGATTGAGGATCACGTAGGCGGTCACGGCGATGACCCCGGCGAACATCACCATGTGCAGGTAGCTCGGGCGCCTTCGCTTGGACATCCCGATCCCGGCAAAGAATCCGCAGCAGAGCGCGATCAGCAGCAGCTGGATGAAGATCGCCACCGGCAGGTGCATCCTCAGCGCGGCGTAGCGCTTGCTCGCGGCGTCGAACATCGCATTGAGGCTCGGCAACACCAGCAGCGTCGCGCGCGGGTCCGGCGCTCGCGCGGCTGCGGCCAGGGCGTGGCTCCAGATCTGCTGCTGGAGCTGGTCGGCCCGCTCTCGCTCCGTGTTCGCTCCCCGGAAGTCGAGCAGCCGGTCGTAGAACGCCAGGCGTGACTCCAGGTAGCGCCGCATCTCCTCGCGGATGGGCGGCTGCTCCGCGGCGGGGAGCAGGTCGAGGCGCAGGTAGGCGGTGCCGATCGCGTTGGACTCCTCGACGATCAGCTGCCGCCGGTTCTCCAGGCGATCCGAGGCCCCGCTGAAGGTGAACGCCACGAAGAGGCCCAGCAACGCGTAAAGGGCCGCCTCCACCGCCGCGGTCCCCTCCGAACTGCCGGAGAGCTCGTCGCTCCCGCGCCGCAGCCCGTACCGGTGTCCGGCGATCTGTGTGGCGATCATCCCCAGGAACAGCAGCGCCAACACCGAGAAGAAGACCGCTTCCACTTTCACGCTCGACACACCGCCTCCCGAGGCTGAACCTAAGGCCGCTTCGCCCGGACACCGGCGCCCCGCCGCTCGCCAGGCTCGATTCGGGAGCGCGCCTTACACCCCGCGCGATCGCCCGAACTCATATTTCTCTCGATGTCCGACGTGAAGCAACAGGCGGAGCGCGAGCGACTGGCGGAGGCGGCGCGGCAGGAGCGCCCGTGGAAAAAGTGGGGCCCCTATCTGAGCGAACGGCAATGGGGGACGGTGCGTGAAAACGCCACCCGCGGCATCGAGGCCTGGAACGAGGTCAGCCACGACCAGGCCCGCTCGCGCGCCTACCTCAGCGGTGAAGACGGCCTCTGCGGGTTCTGCGACGACCAGCTGCTGCTCTGCTTCGCGCTCGGGCTCTGGAACGGCCGGGATCCGATCCTGAAGGAACGCCTCTTCGGCCTCACCAACAGCGAGGGGAACCACGGTGAGGACGTCAAGGAGTACTACTTCTATCTCGACAGCGCGCCGACCCACGCCTACGCCAGGATGCTCTACAAGTATCCACAGGCCGCCTTCCCCTACGGACAGCTGGTGGCGGAGAACGCCCGGCGCTCGCGCACCGATCTCGAGTACGAGCTGCTCGACACCGGCGTCTTCGACGAGGACCGTTACTGGGACATCTTTCTCGAGGTGGCCAAGAGCGATCCCGAGGATCTCTCGTTCCGCATCACCGCGACGAACCATGGCCCCCAGCCGGCCACGCTGCACCTTCTGCCGCACCTCTGGTTCCGCAACACCTGGGCGCGGGCCTCGACGGAGCCCCGCCCTCTCCTGGAGGTCCGCCCCCACCCGCGCAGCCCGGTGATCTGCGCCCGCCACGCGCTCCTCGGCACGCATTTTCTCTACTGCGAAGGGGCGGGGGAGCTGCTCTTCACGGACAACGAGACCAACCGTTACCGCCTCTTTGGCCAGCCCAACCCCACCCCCTTTCAAAAGGACGGGATCAACGACTACATCGTGAACGGGCGCCGGGACGCGGTGAACCCCAACCGGGAGGGGACCAAGTCGGCGGCCCACTATCTGCGCACGGTCGGCCCCGGCGAGAGCTGGCAGATCCGGCTTCGGCTCAGCCCGCAACCACCCGGCGAGCTCGCCGAGCCGTTCGCCACCTTCGACCAGACCTTCGCCGAGCGCATCGCCGAGACCGACGCCTTTTACGCCGAGGTGATCGACCCCAAGCTGAGCCCCGACGCCGCCAGCGTGGTCCGCCAGGGCTACGCTGGCCTCCTCTGGACCAAGCAGGCCTACGTCTACGACGTGGACGGCTGGCTCACCGAGCAGGGGGTGACGCGCGGCTGCCGCGACGACTTCCGGAACCAGCACTGGTTCCACATGTACAGCGCCGACGTCATCTCCATGCCCGACAAGTGGGAGTACCCCTGGTTCGCCACCTGGGATCTCGCCTTCCACGCCATCGCGCTGCTTGGCGTCGACCCCGACCTGGCGCGCGAGCAGCTCGATCTCATGACGCTCGATCGCTACCAGCACCCGAACGGGCAGCTCCCCGCCTACGAATGGAACTTCGACGACGTCAACCCGCCCGTCCACGCCTGGGCGACGATGTTCGCCTACCGGTTTCACGGCGGCGCGCTGGCCGAGGATGCGCTCCCGTTCCTCAAACGCTCGTTCCACATGCTGCTCGCCAACTTCACCTGGTGGTTGAACCGCAAGGATCGCGACGGACACAACCTGTTCGAGGGGGGCTTCCTCGGGCTCGACAACATCGGCGTGTTCGACCGCAGCGCGGCGCTCCCCACCGGCGGCTATCTGGAGCAGGCCGACGGCACCGCCTGGATGGCCTTCTTCGCCCAGAGCATGCTGGACATGGCGCTCGAGCTGGCGCTGCATGACCCGACCTACGAAGGCCTGGCGGTGAAGTTCTACGAGCAGGTCATCCGGATCGCGCACGCCACCAACGCGGTCGGCGACCGCGACGCCCTCTGGGACGAGGAGGACGGGTTCTTCTACGACGTGCTGCGCGTTCCCGGCCGATGGTCGACGCGCCTCAAGGTGCGGTCGGTCGTCGGCCTGCTGCCGCTCTGCGCGGTGACCGTATTTCGCCCGCATGTGCTGGCGCGGCTGCCGAAGTTCGTCGAGCGCGCCCGCTGGTACAACCAGAACAGACGGGATCTGCTGACGAACCTGCACCAGCCCGGCAAGCCCGGCGCCGGCGGCCGCTTCATGCTGTCGATGATGAACGACGACAAGCTGCGCCGCGTGCTCGCGCGCATGCTCGATCCCAACGAATTTCTGGCCGACCACGGCATTCGCTCACTCTCCCGCTATCACCGGGACCACCCGTACGTGTTCGACGCCGGCGGCCAGGAATACAACGTCCACTATTTGCCGGCCGAGTCGGACACCGGCATGTTCGGCGGCAACTCGAACTGGCGCGGCCCCATCTGGGCGCCGATCAACGCGCTCATCATCCGGGCGCTCTTGCAGCTTTATAGCTATTACGGCGACGACTTCCGGGTCGAATGTCCGACGGGATCGGGCCACACCATGACCCTCTACGCCGTGGCGGAGGAGCTCTCCAACCGGCTGGCCAGCCTGTTCCTCCTCGACGCCGGCGGGCGGCGGCCGGTGTTCGGCGGTGCCAAGAAGTTCGCCGACGATCCGCGCTTCCGCGACCACCTCCTTTTCTACGAATACTTTCACGGTGACAACGGCGCCGGCCTCGGGGCCAGCCACCAGACCGGCTGGACCGCGGTCATCCCTGCGCTGATGCAGCTCTTCGCCCACCTCACGCCGGAGATGATGCGGGCCCCCGACGCCACGCTCGCCGAGCTGGCCGGCCGGCGCACGCCCGAGCCCGAGCTGCCCGCCCCTCGCCCCTGAGGAAGCATCCGCGTCAGGCGAATTGCGGCGGCGATCCGCGGCGGCTTTGACCGGGCGCGGCGGCGTTATTGACCGAAGTGAAACGGTGCGCTGCGACCTTCATCACGGCTTCGGTGAAGACCTCACTTCGCTCTGGAATTCCGCCCTGGCGAGGCGCTACTGTCGCCGCCCGTCGCAGTCAAAATCCAAGGAGCAAAGAATGGGATCTTCTCTTCTTCACTTACTTCGGGATGAGCAGGGCGCAACCGCCGTCGAGTACGGATTGATCGTGGCCGCCATCGCCGGACTCGTCATCGCCGTGGTGTTCGTCCTCGGCAACAAGATCAACAACGTCTTCAACAACGTTCAGTCGGCCATGCCGTAGCCGAACGTCCGGCCTCCGCCACGCCCTTACTGGCAGAGCGCCTGGCCGCCGACCGAGACATAGGCTTTGGTCTTCGAGACCAGGTAGCCCCCGTCGGTTTCGGGCGTGGTCTGGGTCCCCTCGCCCGCGCCGAACGCGACGCCGATGACGTGCGCGGCGGCGAGCGCGCTCCAGTGCGCGGGAACGGTCGTGGCGGCCGCGCTCTCCACGCCCGCCGCGCTGCCGCCGAAGAAGTAGTCGACGCGGTTGTCCTGATAGTGATCGGCGGTGTTGTTCTGGCTGGCGTTGCCGACCGGGGTCTGCCAGTAGAGCGCCGGCGTCCCCAGCGCCTCGGTCAGCGCCTTCACCCAGGCGAGATCCTGCGCGTAGTCGGGCAGCGTCGTGTCGGTCGCGTCCCACCAGCTGTTGGTCCCCTTCACGATCTGGTAGTAGCCGGCGTCCCGGTCGCTGGTCTCGACGACCACGAAGTCGGCGCCGCTCTGCCCGCAGGCCGCCAGAAACGCGGCCACCGCCTTGGCGTCGGTGGTGACGTCGACGCTCTTGTTGGTGTTGCTGGCGATGTTCCAGGCCGACGACGACAGCCCCACCAGCGCGTTCGGCGCGTACGTGCGGACCATCGAGATCAAGCACTGCCCCATGCCGGCGATGGTGTTCGGCAGCGAGCCGCAGTCGGTCGGGTTCGCGCTGGCGACGGCGGCGGCGAGCGCCGTCGGCGATCCCGCCTGACGCGCGTAACCCCAGAAGTCGGGCTCGATGTGCAAGAGCGCCTTGTTTTGCCCGATCTGCTGCAACAGGAAGCGCCAGTCGGCGTAGTAGCGGGTCATGAGCGGGGCGCTGGCCGCCGCCTGCGTGACCTCCGCCGTCCCTTCAGCAAAGTTGGTGAACGTCGACTGCGCGGTCTGCAGGATCTCGTAGTAGGTGAACATCGGGACCTGCGCCGGCGACGGCTTCGCCGCGGCCTGGATGAAATAGCCGGCGTACATGCCGGGGGGCGTGTTGTAACAGCCCCACCAGGCGCAGCCGTTGGTGCAGACGTTCCCGGCGGCCGTGCAGGCGCTGCCGCAGGCGGTGCAGGGCGTCGGCGAATCGAACAGACCGCCCGAGATGTAAATGTAGCGGAGGTCGAAGGGCGCCATCGCCGCGGCGGCGTCCGACGTGCTGACGCCGACGAGGAGTCGGTTCTTGCCGAGCTTGCTCAACATCGACGACCCGATGCAGCTCCCCGCGGCGCCAGCCGCGCCCGAGCCGCCGGTGCCGCTGCCGCCCGTCCCTGAACGCCCGGCGCCTCCGCCGGTGCCCGAGCCGCCCGAGCCGGTCGCGCCACCGGCGCCCGTCGCGCTCGTCCCACCGGTCCCTCCGGTCCCGCTCGAGGAGCGGCCCCCCGCGCCGTTCGCGCCGCCCGTTTCACCGCCGGTCCCGGGGCTGCCGCCCGACGCGCTTCCACCCTCGCCGAGGGCGCCCTGCCCACCCGTCGATTCACCTCCGTCGCCGCTGCTCCCACTCTTCCCCTGACAGGCGGCCGTCGCCACCGCGAGCATGAACGCCAGGCCACAACGAGAGCGAGCTGTCATCGGCGACCTCCGGGGCAGAACGCCCACGCCGGCAAGAGGACCGGGCCGTTCATTGTATCCCCATCCCACGATCGAGGGAATGCGGCCCGCGCGGTGCGGCGCGCAACGCGCGGCGCGCTACTGCCCTGCCGGCGGCCGGGCGGCGATCAGCGCGCGGATCTCGCGGAGCTTGGCGATCAGCGGCGCTGCGTTGTCGTGCCCCATGCGCAACAGGATCTTCTGGCCCGCCGGGCTGGCCTCGAGCGCGGGATCTGCGTAGACGTAGAGGCCCCCTTCGAGCCGACCTTCCGAGGTCCCGCCGTCGGCCGCGAACCGCTTGACCGCGATCGGCTCCGCGGGCGTCGGCGTCGCCAGCAGGGTGTCGATCACCTCGACGACGCGATCGTTGAGGTACTTCCCGGGGTACCCGAGATCTTCGTACGCCTGCTGCAGCAGCGGATAGACCCGCAGGTAGAGCGCCACGGCCTTCTGCGCATCGATTCCCTCGGCGAAGCGCACGAAGGGGACGTAGCGCTCCCCATTGTGGGAGGCGATCGTCATCTCGCCGGCGCGTGCCTCGGTCTCGAACCGGCCTTCCGTGCTCTTCACCGGCCAAAGCGACGCGGACGCGTCATCGGTCGCCAGGTTGTTCAGCGTGGCGACGAACCGGCGGGCGATGCCGTCGAGGTGCAGGAACTCCCGCACCTTCTTGCGCCCGAGCAGATTGACGAGGGCGTTGTCGAAGTAGGAATCGGAGCCGTCGAGCGAGGGCAGCCCGCCCGCCGGGCCCCCCGGCAGCGGATGCCGGATCGCCGGCGCGGCCGGGGGCGGCGGCGCGGCGGGGGCCGGCCCCGCCGGAGCGATGGTGGGCGCCGGCGTCGCCACCACCTCCCCGGCCGACCGTTGATGCCGCCACCAGAGGAGCCCGCCGCCGACAGCCAGCAGGAGGACGAACGCGATGCCGTAGGCGCGGTTCACAGCCTAGGGTCTGCGCGACAACGGGCCCGAGGTCAATCGGGCGGACTCCCGACTCCCCCATTGGGGATTTGCTAGGGTTGCCGCATGTTCGTGCGACAAGGCTCCTTCGAGGTGGTCCCCGGCAAGCTGGACGCGCTCCGCGAGACCTACAACCGCGACTGCATCCCGATCGTGCGCGCCGCGCCCGGGAACGTCGACGTCTATCTCCTCGAGCCCGCCGGCAACGAAGGGCCGATCATCGCCGTCACCATGTGGCAGTCCGAGGAGCAGGCTCGCGCCTACGACGCGAGCGGCACCGCCCAGGCGGTCGTCGCCAAGGTGAAGTCCTTCTTCGCCGGCCCGCCCACGCTCCGCTCGTATCGGATCCGGCGCGGTGCCTGAGCCGACCCGTCGATTCACACCGAAATGGACCGGCAGGCGCAGGCTGGGCTAAAATCGCCGCGCGACCTAGGGGAGAAGGGTCAGCGATGGGAACGGTAGCGGGCAGGATAGGAGCAGCAGGACCAAGCACCGAGAGTTCGACCGCAGTTCAAAAAGCAGGCGTCGGCAGGTGCCCGTCGATCGACGTCACCTCGGTGGACGACGCCGTCGACTATCACTTGATCGCCAAGATCAGCGACCTTTGGCCTCGTCCCGAAAACCCCGAGGAAGAGGACGACCTGACCGAGACGCTGAGGAGTAGCCTGCGCGTGGCGATCACGGAGATCCTCGTCGGTCACAAGATCAGGGTCGTCGTGCCCTGAGCCGGCGCGGTGAGGCAGCGCCCTCGCGGGGGATCATCTGTAGGATAAAAGGCGACCACGCGATTGCCTGCGCGGCGAACTGACCGCCCCGCCCCGGGGCGGCCTCAATACGTGGGGCCGGAAAGCCGATGCTGAGAGCTGGCCCTTGCTCCAAGCCGGCCAGCGTCACTGCGGATGCCACCCTCAACGTCGACCGCGGCATCGCCCGAGACGGCCGTCTTGCTGGAACGCGGTCAGACCATCGACCGGTTCGTGATCCTGGGACTGGTGGGCCGAGGCGGCATGGGCGAGGTCTACGCCGCCTACGATCCGGATCTCGATCGAAAGGTCGCGATCAAGCTGCTGCGCACGCGCGGCGACGCGACTGACGGCAAGACGCGCCTCCTGCGCGAGGCGCAAGCGATCGCCAAGCTGCAACACCCGAACGTCGTCGTCGTCTACGACGTCGGAACGTTCGCGGACAGCGTGTTCCTGGCGATGGAGTTCGTCGAAGGCCGGACCGTCGGCGGCTGGCTGCACGCCGGCACGAGGACGCGGCGCGAAATCCTGGAGGTGTTCTTGGCGGCTGGACGGGGCCTCGCCTCCGCGCACGCAGCCGGGCTCGTGCATCGGGACTTCAAGCCCGACAACGTGATGGTGACCAACGACGGCCAGGTCCGGGTCATGGACTTCGGCCTCGCGCGACACATCAGCGAAGAGGAGGCCGCAACCTCGTCCCCCTCGTCGCCCGCGCCCGACGTCGATCCCGACCAGACGATGCAGCTCGGAAAACCGCGCGCCGAGGACGTTCCAGTTTCGTCGGGGAAGTACCTGTCGCTGAAGTTGACGCAGACCGGGGCCATGCTGGGCACGCCCGCGTACATGTCGCCCGAACAGTTCGCGGTGCGGCCGACCGACGCGCGCACCGATCAGTTCAGCTTCTGCGTCGCACTCTATGAAGCCCTCTACGGCGATCGGCCGTTCGAGGGGGACACGTTCATCGCGCTGATGACCAGCGTGACCACCGGCGCGATCCGACCACCGCGCGCCAAGACCGGCGTTCCGGTCTGGATGCGCAAGATTCTGCTGCGCGGGCTGGCCACGAACCCGGACCTGCGCTTCGCGTCGATGAACGCGCTGCTGGTCGCGCTGCAAACCGACCCCAGAGTGCGCGTGCGGCGGACGGTCGGGGCGGTCGCGGCGGTCGCGCTCGCCGCCGCCGCCGTGGTGGCCACCCGGCACGCCAGCAGAACCGAGCAAGCGCTCTGTCTGGGCGGGGCAGATCGCCTGGCGGGAGTCTGGGAGCCCTCCGGCATCCGCTCGCCGCGGAAGAGCGCGATCCATGGCGCCTTCGCCGCGACCGGCGCCAGCTATGCCGACCAGGCGTTCTCCAGCGCCTCGCGGTTCCTCGACCAGTACGCCGATCGCTGGGTGTCGATGTACAGCGACGCCTGCCAGGCGACGCACGTTCGCGGCGAGCAGTCCGCCGAGCTGCTGGATCTGCGAATGGGTTGCCTCAACGAACGTCTGAGCGACCTGCGCGCGCTCACCGACCTTTTCGCCAGCGCGGACGTGAAGGTGGTGGAAAACGCGGTCATGAGCGCCGGTTCGCTGGCCCGGATCGATCGCTGCGGCGACGTGGCGCTGCTGCGCGCCGTGGTCGAGCCACCCGCCGATCAGGCCACCCGGGCCCACGTCGAGGCGGCGCGCGCCAGGCTGTCGCGCCTCAAGGCCCTCGAGCAGAGCGGCAACTGCGGCAAGGCGCAGCCGCTGGCGACCGCCCTTCTCGCCGAGGTGCGAAAGATCGGCTACCAACCGCTCGTCGCCGACACGCTGAACGCCGTGGTCGCGGAGGCGGAGCAGTGCGCCACCGCCTACTCGAACGTCGACCTCGGCGAAGAGGCGTTCGCCGTCGCCCTCGCAGCCCACCACGACGAGGCCGCCGCCAGCGCCGCCTCCCAGATTCCCGGCATGATCGCCGATCGCGCGCGGCAGCTTCCCCGCGCGCGCGATTGGTTGGCGATCGGCCGGGCGGCCGTGGCGCGGATCGGCGGACATCCCGCGCTGTCCGCGGACCTCGACTTCGCCGAGGCGATAATCCTTCAGTACGAAGGCCGCGGCGCCGAGTCGATCGCCCTCGCCCGACGCGCCTGCGCCGCGCAGGAGAAGCTCCGCGGCAAGGACCATCCGTTCTCCATCGTGTGTCGAAACACCGAGGCCGAATCGCTGGAGGCCGCCGGCCAGCACGAACAGGCGTTGGTGGTGATCTCGAGCGTGCGCGAGGCGTTCGCGCGCGTCCTCGGGCCAACCCACCCGTATGTGGCGATGGCCTGGAGCAACATGGGCGAGATCCTCAATTCGCTGCACCGCTACTCGGAGTCGGCGCCGGTGTTCGAGCGAGCGATCGAGATGTGGACGGCCGCGCCGGTGGATCCGCTCCAAATCTCCTATCCACGCACCGGCATCGGCCTCGCCTATCTCGGACAGCGGCGCCCGCTCGAAGCGATCGCGCCGCTGGAGCTGGCGCTGGCGACGCGTATCAGCGAAAAGTCCCCACCCGCTCTGCTCGGCGAGACGCGGTTCGCGCTGGCCCGGGCGCTCTGGGCGCGCCCCTCCGAGCGAGGCCGGGCCCTCGCCCTGGCGCGCCTCGCGCGCGACGACTACCAGCGGGTGGACAACGGCGGTCGGCTCGTCACCGCGATCGACGGCTGGCTGAAAACGCCCACCGCGAAGATCTAGACCGCCTCAACCGCAACTGATGGCGAGCCGCACCCCCAATAGGTCCGGCAAGCGGCTCGCCACCGCGACTTTTTGGTTTCGTTTGAGTGACGATATGTCACAGTAAACGACCATCATGTTTCGGCGGCTGTTTGCGCTATTGGTTTTTCTTTCGACCGTGGGCGTGTTCGTGTTTGGGTCGACAATCAGCCTGTTGCTCTTCGGCCGGTGCGACGCGGTCGCCTGGGCCGCCTCGCACAGGGTCCCGACGCCGCCAGCCGCCACACTCGGACGCCACAGCGTGCGCGTCCTCGAGACCCGGCGTATCGTCCCCAGCGACGGGCTGCCGCCGGCGGTCGACGTGAAGCGGTCCAACAACAACCTCGATGTCACCCGGTTCGGCGGGCGCACGTACCTCGCTTTCCGGTCGGCGGACAGCCACTTCGCCGGCGACAGCACGGTCATCCACGTGGTCAGCAGCGACGACGAGCGCGCCTGGCGGCCGGAGGCGCGGTTCGCGCTCGGCCGTGATCTGCGCGAGCCGCGCTGGCTGCCGCTCGACGGCCGGCTGTTCCTCTACGTCAGCATGCTCGGCTCGAGCTCCTACGCGTTCGAGCCGGAGCGGGTCGACATGACCGAGTTGACGACGCCCGGCCACGCCACCGTGACCCCCGCGCATGCGGACAGCGCGCCGAGCGGCAACTTCGGCCCGCTCGAGCCGATCGGGCTGCCCGGGCGCGTCGCCTGGCGGACCCGCGTGATCGACGGCCGCGGCTACATGACCGCGTACGCCGGCGGCGAGCACCTCTACTCCCTCTTTCGAAAGCCGATGGCGGTCGAGCTCTACGCGACCGCCGACGGCCGGCACTGGCTGCCGGCAGATCCGGCGCACCCGGTGGTGAGCCGCGGCGGCGGCAGCGAGACGGACTTCGCGCTCGTGCCGGATGGGTCGCTGTTCGGCGTGATCCGCAACGAGGAGGGTGACGAGACCGGCTGGGGCTCCAAGCTCTGCCACGCCACCAGCGCCGCGCTCGGCGCCTGGACCTGCACCAACGACCCGCGCAAGTTCGACTCGCCCAACGTGTTCATGCACGACGGCGAGGTCTACTTCTTCGCGCGCCGCAACCTCGCCAACGACGGCCGCTACGACCTCGGCGTGGGCAGCGGCCTGGCACGCATGCTGCGCAATCAACTGGCCTACATCACCGAGGCCAAACGCTGTGCGCTCTGGCGCTACGACCAGGCGACGGGAAAGGTGGGCTTCGTGCTCGATCTACCGTCGCGCGGCGACACCTGCTTCGCCTCCGTCGTGCCCGGTGACGCGCCGGATCGAATCGTCGTCTACGACTACAGCTCCGACATCGAGGGCCCCGAGCTCCCCTGGACGGCCGCCCAGCGGCGGCCGACGTACATCTACCGCCACGTTCTGCAGCTCGCGCCGCGCTGACGAGCCCGCTCAGCGCGCGGCGCCGGAGGGGCACTCACCCCCGGCCGCCGACGAAGCCTCACGGCTGCAGACTTCCGTGCTCAGTCACCTGCGGACGCGCATATGTGACAGGGATTTCTCGAGCTCCGAACTGGCTCTGCTCGAAGCGTATTCCCTTCGGCGTCGGCGCATATGAGGTCGTCTGGACAGGAGTACGCCGCCAGCTCGCCACAAGCCGAGAGCTTCGTACAACCGTTGAGTCGGAGGCTGGCACAGCTCGACGCTCCGATGGCGAACAAAGTCAGCACGATCCCTACCTGGAAAGCCGGCACGCTCTCTTCCCCCTCGGCAAGGATTCTACGCTCGCCGAAGCGAGGTTTCGTAGTCGTCGCGATCACAACTCACAGGGATCGCAGGGGGCGATTCCTGGCTCCGTCGAATCTCGCCATCCAAGAAAGTTCGGGAAGCTCGTTCCCACGACCTCGTTCGTGTAGAGCCCCCGGCGTCGATGAGACGTCCAGCAGGTCCCTCGGCCGAGGCCGAGGATTCGAATCTGGTGAAGACATCGCTCAGATCGGGAACCAATCAACGATGGTCCTCAAGGCCGCACTCGTGCTCATGGTTCACGCTGGCGCCGATGTCGAGGACACGATCGCAAACGATCCCGATCGGTGCGGGGTTCCTCTCCAGGCGAGACCTTGGATGAGGCGCGGGCAAAGCGAACTCGTCTGCTGAGGTGGCTCCGATGCGCATTGCACTCATCTCTGACCTCCATGGGAACATCGTCGCACTCCGCGCGGTGCTCGAGCACATAGCTAGGTCACGCGCCGATCAGATCGTCTGCCTCGGCGACGTCGCGACGCTGGGTCCAGCGCCACAACAGATCATCGAGACGCTCGCGGACCTCGGATGCGCCTGCATTCTCGGCAACCACGATGCCTTCCTGCTGGACCCCGAGCTGATCCATCGATACACGAACAGTCCGGTCATCGTGGCCGCTGTCGACGCCTGTCGAGCCGCGCTGGGCCCTGCGGATCTGGATTTCTTGCGGACGTTTCTACCCGCCCTGGACTTGGAGGTGGACGGAGCCACGCTCAGCCTTTTCCACGGCTCGCCGCGGTCGCACATGGAGGACCTGCTGTCGACGACGTCGGCAGATGCTCTCGACCGGGCTCTTGGCGAGCACCGTGCGACGGTGATGGCCGGAGGGCACACGCACATCCAGATGGTGCGGCAACATCACGGCACGCTCTTGGTAAACCCGGGAAGCTTGGGAGCTCCATTCGAGAGGTACGTGTCCGGGGGATCGCCCAAGATCCTGGCGCACGCCGAATACGCGACCGTCGAGGCAGGAGGTGGGTCAGTCGACGTAACGCTCCACCGCGTGCCCCTCGATCGCAAGAAACTGATCGCCGAAGTCGAGCGCTGGGACAACCCGCTTCAGAAGTATCTTCTCACTCAATACAGATCTTAGCGACGGCACAACCTCGCGGGAGATCACAACTCGTGCGTTCCGGTGAAGAAGCAGACCGGCCGGTTCACGTTCCCGCAGCGCGCGCCGGTGACAACGAGCGGGCGTAGCGACAGACCTGATCCCGGACGCCGACTGTGACCTATTGCTGCCGGCCTCACCGACGTGAGCTTCAGGCCCGGTTCCCGGCTGAATCCGTCTTGTTCTGGGCTCGGATGTTAATGGCAGGCGGAGCCGAGTGGGATCTCGCAGGTGCCGGCGCTGCCGTCCCCGCCGATCACGCAACGAGCCGGCGTTATACAGCCGGGTCCGAGGACCATGTCGCAGGCAGTACCGTCGGCCGTGTCGGACTTGCAGGTCCCCGTCTGCCCGGACCCGGCGACCCCCGTGCTCGTGTAGCAGCTCCCGGCGGTGCACTCCGCGAACGACGTGCTCGAAAGGTTACCGCAAGGGATACCGTCACTCACGTAGGTGATCGACATGCAGGTCTTCGAGCCCGAAGTCCCGCCGCAGAAGAGGCCGGAATCGCCGTCACAGCCGGCAGTGGTCCCCCCGCACGCGGTGCCCACCGCCTCGCCCGCGGCCTGGCAGGTCCCTGGGGTCGACGTCGACGCGACGGCGCCGACGCAGGTCAGACCGTAGCCGCACGGATCGTCGGCGTCGCAGGAGGCGTTGAGCGCGCCATAAGCGGCGCACATCGTCGTCGCCCCGACGCAAGCCTGTTCGTGCCAACAGCCCGACGAGGCGCACGAGGCGCCCGCCGACGGAGGCGCCTCGCAGGTCCCGCACGACGAGTTCTTCAGCCCCTGGCAATAGCCGCTCGCGCACTGGCCGTTGAAAGCGCAGGTGGCCCCGATGGCGCGGGGACCTGTAGCCGCGCAGGGCGCGGGGGGATTGTTGTTGAAGAAGTCGGCGCAGGAGTAGGTCGCGAAGGCCGCCACGCACGCCTCCACGAGGGTCGGAGTATTTCCGGTTTGTGGTGCGCTCAAGCCGTTGGTGCAGCTGAGCATCTCGCGCGCGAGGCAGTTCTCCATCGTCCCAAAAACGCGCGTGACGCTGTCGCCGCCCGAGCATGTCATCCTCTTCGTGCACTGGGCCTGCGCGATGTCGTTGCATGCCTGTTCGATCGTCGGAGCGACCGGGGAATCACCGCCGCCATCGGTCGACTTCGATTGGCTGGCGCCACAGCCGCCGATTGCGACGCACGCCACGGCCAGGAGCGCTCTTGGAACGATTCGAGCTCGCAGAAACGACGCTAATGACATGGTCGACCTATCGGCCTGGTCCCTTCCGACTTGAGCAGTCACGCTCTGGCCGTGATCCGCGCCACGACGCCGTCGTCAGCGACGCCGCGAACGTCGGGCGGCCGTCACGCTTTGTCGTGAACTCATCTCGACGATGTGCGCCTGTCGGGGGGTGTCCAAGTCGCCAAACACATGGGCTACCTACCCGCACTCGACGCTCGCCAAGCCGGCGGCCTCGGGCACCGAGTACGCCGACGCGCACACCACCACGTCGTCGGACTCGTTCCCCGGCACCCTGGCGTTCGCTACGGGCGGGACCCCGTCGTTCCCCGGCAGCTCATGGCTGGGCGACTCGCCCTCCGGGCGGGCGAAGCGCTAAGATCAGGCTGGACGCCGAGCTCGCGGCGCCTACCTGCCATGTCTATTCCTGCCACCTCCACGCTGATACGAACGTCCTCGCTCGAGCTGCGGTCGATCCGCTTCGAGGAAGTCGCCGCGATCTTGGACCTGATTCGGCGAGCGATCGAGCGCGGCTGCAGTCAGCACTACGATCCTGGCCAGCGAAACGCAGTGTTCCTGACTTACGCTCGGGGGCTGTTCGCCGAGGCAGTGGGGCCGTTCGAGGGGATCGTAGCGGTGCGTGAGGACGCACTGGTCGGCTTCGCGCAATTCGATCCCATCACGGGCCGGCTGCGCGCCGTATTCGTCGACGGCGATGCCCAGCAAAGCGGCGTTGGCAGCCGGCTGCTCGCCGAGATCGAACGTCGCCTCCGGCTGCGCGGTGGCAAGCGTCTTTACGGCGCGATGTCTCTGAACGCGGTCCAGTTCTACGCGCGCGCCGGCTTTCGCTCACTAAGTGGCCCCGAATGCCTGGCCTCCGCCGGCGTCTCAGTCCCAGTGGTGCGGATGGAGAAGCTGCTTCGAAGCTGATCGGCTGCCTGCCGACAGAGGCGAAAACGTCAGGCTACATCCCCCGCGCAATAGCCGGGTGCTCCATAGCAAGCACCCAGCACACAGGAGTTGGAGCACTGGCTGTTCGAGGTGCAGGCCCGGCGCGCGCAGTGACCGTCGGTGCCGCATGTGAAGTCCACCGGGCAGGCGTTGCTCACGGAAGTGCAGGAGGTCGGCGCGCATCGATGGTCGCTCTCGCAGCTCAGGCCGGCCGCGCAATCACGGTCGGAGAGGCAACCGGGTTGGCACGTCTTCTCTCCATTGCAAGCGCAGTTCACAGGATCGCAGATCGACGGTCCGGACCAAGCGGCGTCGACAGCGGCACAGTCGGTATCAAGCGTGCAGCTTTGCGTGGGAATGGCGCAGATGCCGCAGAAGCCCGGCGAGCCCGGAGCAACGCAGGTCGTTCCGAGCTGGCAGCCGGAGCTCACCCAGCACGGTCCGTTGAGACCGCTTGCGCCGGCGGCCCCATCCGCGCCACCGCGGCCATCAGTGCCGCCTCCACTCCCCCACCGCCAGATCCTCCTCCGCGCCCGCCTGAACCCGTGACACTACCGCCCAAACCGCCGCCGCCATCGTTCGTGCTGGAGACGGATCCGCACCATGACCGATAGTACAGCAACTCTCGGACCAGACGCGGAGTGGCTACCGCGCCAAGGACCGATCGCTCATCAAACCCGGTGGGCTCTATCCGAATGAACCGTGGCAGGAGTGCCGCGGTTCGCGATCCTAACTTTGTTCGGTCCCGTGGGTCTTCTGGCGGGCGGCGGGGTCCGTCTGGATTTGTTCCCATGCTGAAGAGACTCGTGTTGGTCCTGCCCGTCATGTTCTGCTGGGGTTGCGTCGGACAGTGGCCCGGTTTGCTCACGCCGCAAGGGGCGGCGGTTCAGCTCGCTGATGAGAACATCGTGCGACAGTGTCAATACCTCGGAGACGTGACCGGGGGATCGAACACGCTCGAATTTGCCCGCAACGACGCCCTCAATCAGGCGGCGACAATGCAAGCAACGCATGTCGTGTTCGTGAGCGAGACAGCGTATCAGGCCATGGCGCGCGCCTACCGTTGTCCGGCCCCAGCCCGCACACCGGCGGCCGTAGGGAGCGACGACTCGCGTGTCGCTAAGGTTCGCGCACGTGAGCAAGCAGCAGGCGCAGCCGCGGCCCCGGCCCCGGCCCCGGCCGACGGAGTGAGCAGCGATCATGTTGCTAAGGTTCGCGCACGTGAGCAAGCTGCGGGCGCGGCGGCTGCGGACCAGCACTGAACGCGAGATCGTTGACACGGAAGGCCCCGGTCCGGCAGCCGCCCGCTCTGGCCGGCCCGGCGCGCGATAGATCCGTTGAGTGAAAGGTCGCGCACGAACGAATGGGAAGCGTTGACCAGCGCGAAACCCGCCACCTCGTCGATCCCATTGGACCCCCGGCACCGCACGCAGCTGCCGCCAAGCAAGGGAAACCCCTACAGGGAGCCTGGGAGTCTCCGGACAAGACCGATACTGCGGTCGAGCTATGGATCGAATCGCGCCATGCCTGTCACTTCACGCAAACGTTTCGATCTGCGGCGCTGCGTGCCCATGTCGCGCGAGGAAGAGCATCTCCGTGCTCTCAAGTATGTCGATACCCGGGACCCGGCCCTGACCGAGCGACTGGTCCTCGCGCAGGTCAGGCCGAGGACGCAGATCATCGTCCTCACCGTCCACGATGGGCTCGGATACCTTCGCGCGGCGGGGAAGGCTGGGGCCGACGCATTCTTCGTTTCACCGCCCAATGCCGGGATCGATAGGAGTGTGCGATGATGGTGGTGTTGCTCGTAGAAGACAACACGAGCGAGGAGATGCTCGCCATGCGGGCGATAGAGAAGGCGAACATCCCCGCGGATGTCGTCGTCGCGCGCGACGGCCAAGAGGCGCTCGACTACCTCTTCGGATCCGGCGCAATCCCCCGTACCGTGTCGAGTCTTCCGACCGTCGCGTTGCTCGACCTAAATCTCCCGAAGATCGGCGGTCTCGAGGTGCTCCGCCGGATTCGCGCGGACGTACGGACCCGACGCCTCCCCGTCGTCGTGCTGACCACCTCGAAACAAGAGGCAGACCTTGCACGCGCCTACGATCTCGGGGCCAACGCCTTCGTTTGCAAGCCCATCGCTTTCGACGAGTTCGCCCGCGCGGTGAACACGTTGCTCGCCTTTTGGCTGGTCGTCAATGAGGTGGCGCCTCCAGCGGGCGCTGCTCACGTTTAGGCTCAAGGACTCGACTCCGACCTTTTGTCGCAGAGGGCAGCCCTCCGGCAGGCCATAGCCGACGGAAGCGCCGATCTCACGTCCGCGATGATCCGTCAGGCGCCGCGGCTCGTCGCGCTCTCGGCCGCCGTGCTCCACGCGGCCGGGAGCTACTCGTCCACTCGATGATCGAACAGCTCGGAGATCTTCTTCGTCCTCAGCGCGTCTCTCTCCGGTCCTTCAGGCGGTAGCTTCGCCGCTCCGTGCTCGGAATCGTCGCGGTGGGCCTCGGAGCAGAAATGACCGAAGTGCATGAGTTCGGCCGGTTGGGTGCACTTACCACCCTGCCAGAGGCACGGGCCGTCGCTGAGATCGGG
>Ga0210388_10001463_pt1 | contig 18577 bp, 18 predicted proteins | sample IncBWC19OmetaG_FD_155485 | JGI IMG/M metagenome (GOLD analysis project Ga0210388, IMG submission 155485) | Forest soil microbial communities from Barre Woods Harvard Forest LTER site, Petersham, Massachusetts, United States - Inc-BW-C-19-O ... | reverse complement strand
GCAAACGCTTCGCCTGGAGGAGAAGGGGTATCCGCCCGTTTATTACTTGCCCCGCAACGATGCAAACATGTCGCTGCTCGTTCGGACCACGCATTACAGCTATTGTCCGTACAAGGGTGATTGTACCTACTACAGCATTCCGATCGGCGGATCGAAATCAGAATACGCCGTTTGGACATACGAAAAACCTTACGAGGCAGTCGCCGACATTAAAGAACACCTGGCGTTTTATCCCTCGCGGGTCGATGCAATCGAAGTGATCTCCGAAGTATGAAAGGAATCGAGATGCCAAAGACTACACCCGAACAAAACAAGGCCCTCGTCTTGGAAGCGTTCGAAACACTCTTTAACAAGCGCGATTATGCGGCCGCAGAACGATTCTGGTCGCCGGACTACATCCAGCACAGCGATCATATCGCACCTGGCCGCGACGGTCTGTTCAATCTCATCAAGAGCCTTCCGCCAACGTTGAAGTACGAACCGGGAGCGATCGTGGCAGAGGGAGACATCGTGATCGTCCACGGGCGGTTTAGCGGTTTCGGTGCTCCTGTGAATTGGATTGCCGCAGATATTGTACGCATTCATAACGGAGCCCTCGTCGAGCATTGGGACGTCATTCAGGATGAAAAGACAGAAGAACAGTCGATAAGCAAGCGGCCCATGTTCGGAACTACATTCCCGACCTACGCTTGAAACGAGCAAGTCTCGACGGGTAGGTTTACGAATGACGATGACCCATAATCAGGTCGGCCCTTGCATCGAGCTAGAGCGCTCTTTGCCAAGCGAGGTGGCTGCGATTTCTCCCTTCGTGGATAGGCTCATGCTCTTGTTCAGGAAGTGCGGCTGTGTTTCTGAGGGCGAGAGCGGGGTTGAGATCGCATTGCGCGAAGCCCTCGCAAACGCGATCATTCACGGAAATCATGAGAACCCCGGAAAGCACGTCCATGTTCGTTGCCGCTGTGCACCTAGTGAAATCTCAATCGCGGTAAAGGACGAGGGACGAGGATTTGACGTTAAAAAGATAGCGGATCCAACTGCTCCCGAGAATACCGGATCTGTTCATGGTCGTGGGATTTACCTGATGAAAGCGCTGATGGATGAAGTGCGCTTCGAAGAAGGTGGGGTTGTCGTTCATATGCGCAAGAGCGCCGGCGAAGCTGCAGCCAACGATTGCGAAGAAGAACTCTCTGGAGTAGGTTAGTTTCCGATTTTACGATTCGAAATCCATATAGAAAGCATCTACTGAGAGAAGATCTATGTCTGCGATTATCCAAGCCAGTCCCGTCGAAAAGTTATCGCAAGAACCATTGCCCACCGGAGATTCGTGTGTCCTGATTATTTTTGGAGCTTCCGGCGATCTGACAAAACGGAAGCTGATCCCCGGTCTGTATAACCTCGCATGTGAGGGCTGCATGAACCCTCAGTTTGAAGTTCTCGGGATCGGCCGCACGCCCATGAGTTCTAAAGAGTTTCGCAAGAAGAGCGGGGAGGCAGCCGCCAAGTCGAAAGATACACGCGACTTCAGCGAGTCGGGATGGGAGGACTTTGAAAAGCGGCTCCACTACATGGTAGGCGACATCAACGATCCGAATTTCTATTCTCAGTTGCGCGTTCACCTGGAAGAGATGGAGAAGAACGGTTCGAGCCCAAACCATTTGTTCTACGTATCAACTCCCGCGTCAGTAGCGGGACCCATCATTGAAGGGTTGGGAGCAGTAGGACTGAGCCGTCGCGACATAGGGTGGACGCGAATTGTTCTGGAAAAGCCGTTCGGGCGGGACCTGGAATCGGCAAACGTACTGAATGACGTGGTGCGCGGCGTATTCGACGAAAAAGCGGTGTACCGGATTGACCACTATCTTGGCAAAGAAACAGTGCAGAACATCCTCGTTTTCCGCTTCAGTAATTCGCTGTTCGAACCGGTGTGGAACAGGAACTACATCGACTATGTAGAGATCACCGCTGCTGAAACGGTAGGAGTCGAAAACCGAGCGGCGTTCTATGAAGAGACGGGCGCCCTGCGCGATATGGTGGCGAACCATCTACTTCAGTTGCTTGCGTTGACTGCGATGGAGCCGCCGATAGCGTTTGACGCGGACTCAGTGCGGGAACAGAAGGTGCAGGTATTTCGATCCATCCGGCCGATGAGTGTCGAGGACGTCGCACGATTCACCGTTCGAGGGCAGTACGGTTCCGGCGTGATTGACGGAAAACGGGCACCGGGATATCGGCAAGAATCGGCGTGAATCCCAACTCCACAACCGAGACCTACGCAGCCGTAAAGTTTCAGATTGAGAACTGGCGTTGGGCGGGAGTTCCTTTCTACATCCGGACCGGGAAGCGTCTGGCACGAAATTTGACCGAGATCCGCGTGCATCTCAAACCGACGCCGCAGGCATTGTTTGCGAATACATCGTCGGGCATTGATCCGAATGTCATAACAATCAGCATTCAGCCAGACGAAGGAATCTCGATCGCGTTCGACGCAAAACGGCCGGGAACACAAGTGCGAACGGTGACCGTTCAGGCCAACTTCTCGTATCAAGCGAGCTTTGGCTCGAAAGGGCCGGTTGCCTATGAAACACTGCTGCTCGACTCGATGCGTGGCGACGCAACGCTATTTACTCGCCGAGACGAAGTAGAGGCGGAGTGGCGCATCATTACGCCGATTGAAGAAGCTTGGACCCAATTACCGGCGCCCGAGTTTCCCAACTATGCCGCGGGTGGCGAACCAACCTTGTGGCATGAACTGCTCGGAATCAGCGGCAGTACAACCGAGCGGTCCATCGGTTATGGCAAATAGTGTCTGGGTTTGCCCTCACGCGCCTCTGCCATCAGGACGGGAACCGCCACACCCCGATTTGCGAGACACGCGCGTTCGACGGTTTCGGCCACCTTGATCGAATGTACTCTCAACACCGCGTAGAGGAGCGCTCGCTTGTTGGGAAACTCAGGAGACGAGTCCGCAAGACGACTTTGGAATGGACGAGCTCATGAATCTACCCGCCATCTCGATTCGAAATCACTGCCTGTCGCCGACGCGAGCCAAAGTGGCAATCGATGCACCTCTCGGCTTCGTAAATTACGCTCGGATGTTTCCCGAGCTACCGTCGTTTGAGGCCGATGAGCAATTCCTGCATGCTCTCGGCCGCGCAGGTGGTATCTGCGATTGCGGAGATGTCGAAGACACCCCCGATTCCCTGGGTGACACCGCCGCCGGTTGGCCCATCTTCGGCCAATTTGTGGCTCACAACATTACGGCTGACCGGTCCATTTTGCAAAGCCATACCAACACCGCGCAGTTGCACAATGCGCGCAGCCCGCACCTCAATCTTGAAAGCCTCTACGGCGACGGACCGACTGGCAATCCATTCCTTTACCAGCGCGACGATCCAGCAAAGTTCCTTCTTGGGCTCGACCGAGCAGACCTACAACGAAACACCGAGGGCATCGCGATTATCGGCGACCCGCGCAACGATTCGCACATGCTGATATCTCAGCTGCACCTCGCCATGCTCAAGGCTCACAACGCATTTGTCGATGAAGCGCGGCTCACAGGAATAGTGAACGACCGCGTATTCGACGAAGCAGCCCGGCAGTTACGATGGCACTACCAGTGGCTCATCCTTAACGAGTTTCTGCCGATACTCGTTGGGCGGACGCTTGCAGATCAGGTGCTTCGAGAAGGCCCGCAATGGTTTCGCCCTGGGCACAGTGGATTTATACCGCTAGAGTTTGCCGACGCCGCCTATCGCTACGGCCACTCCCAGATCCGCCACCGCTACCGATTGAACTCACAGACCGATCCCGTTCCACTTTTTCCCGATCTCCTGGGATTCCGCGCCGTACCGCGTGAGCACGCGATCGACTGGACATTGTTCTTCGACGCACCCGGTGCGCCACCGGCGCAGCGATCCAAGAAAATGGACGGGAAGCTCGTGCGCGCTCTCATTCAGTTGCCGGTAGCCGTCACCGGTGAGTGCGAGATCGAAGATTACCATTCACTCGCGGTCCGTGATCTACAACGCGGACAAGGTGTGGGCCTACCGTCTGGCGAGGCCGTAGCTCGTCACATCGGAGTCACGCCACTTACCGTGGAGCAGGTTGGCATCAGTTCCACTGGCTGGCATGGTGAGACTCCTCTCTGGTATTACATTCTCCGCGAAGCCGACGCTTGTAGAGGCGGTCATCGTCTTGGTCCAGTAGGTGGCAGGATCGTGACGGAGGTGCTCGTTGGACTCATCGATGCGGACCCAACGTCCTTTCGTAAGAACAGCCCGGAATGGCGCCCTAAAAAAACACTTGGTGAATTGTTAACCTCCTGAAGTGGAGACTAGGCAAATTACTAGCTATGTCATGGATGCATGCGACAGATTTTCGTTCCTCTGCTCAACTCCCTAATCCTAATAAGAATGTGAACTACTGATCGGTTCGGGCACCTTCCAGCGAACATCGCATGGCAGGGCGTCGTTCAACGTCTCGGGGGAGGATCATCTCGAATGAGTAAGGCGCTTTGCAATGCCGTATCAGCCTATCGAAAATTACGGAATCATCGACAACATGCGGACTGTTGCCCTGGTAGGCATGAATGGACCGATCAATCGGGACTTTTACCTGCATTTTCGATTCGCCCAGGTCGGAAGCTGTACCAACTCGAATTTCCTCTGCTACAATTCAGGACAGAGCATGGACAGATGCTCGGCGTCGCGATAGCCTGCGGACAGTTTTTGGCGGTCTTTCATACTGTCCATTTACTGTCCATTTCGTGCCGAAAATTGGTTATATTCGGTGGAACCGATTGAAGCAGGCGAAACGGTTGACAGCAAGAATAGACAGTAAACATGCGGCTTTCGCCCTAACCGTATGAAAAGCAAGAGGGGACGTAGTTCAGTTGGTTAGAACGCTGCCCTAGCATCCTACCTCTAGTATATCTATAGTATTTTCAATCACTTGTTCAATAGCTGCCAAAAGCGCACTGTCACCAAGTAGATCTCGTTTCTCGTCCTTATTTAGTCTGCCAATATCGCTTAGAAATGCCAAAATATCCTGAGACGTGGCCGTCACAGGCTACTGCTGAAGCATCGTTCAGGTTCTAGAGCGCCATGTATCGATCGCTCTCCTTTATCCAAGGTTGGGACAAGAATCCGAGGAAAGACTTCAACTAGTTAAGGGAGTCTTTCGGGGTTCCTTTATGCCCACAAGCTCATGTCCTCCCTGTCTTATGGTGCAGGTGCAGTTTCAGTTCGCGACAGTTCTCTTTCCCGCAGCCAAGTGAAAATCACCGGAGTCACAATCAGCACATGCAGCAGAGAGCTGACCATGCCACCTAGTACAGGTGTTGCGAGCGGTTTCATCACTTCGGCCCCGGTGCGCGTAGACCACATGATGGGTAACAGGCCCGCAACAACCGTGGATACGGTCATAATTTTAGGACGCAGACGCAACAAAGCACCTTCCATCACCGCTTCACGCAGTCCCTGTACGGTAAGCGTGCCGGTAGCGACTTTCTTCCGTTCGACGGCTTCTTCCAGGTAGATCACCATCACTACTCCGGTCTGGACAGCGGTGCCGAACAGGGCGATGAAGCCCACCCAAACAGCGACCGAAAAGTTGTAGCCGAGAAGCTTCAGGAGGAAGACTCCGCCGCTCAGTGCGAAAGGTACAGCAAGGATCACGTGGGACGCTTCTTTGAAGGAGTTGTATGTCTTGTAGAGCAGCAGGAAGATGATCACGAAAACGACTGGGATGACGAGTTCCAGACGTTTCTTTGCACTGATCTGGTTTTCGTATTGCCCGCTCCACTCGATGTAATAGCCGGGCGGCATTTTCACCTCGCGGGCCACAGCGCGCTGCGCCTCGTCCACGAACCGGCCAACGTCGCGCCCCCGCACGTTCATCAATACGCTCCCGCGAAGGAGTCCGTTCTCGCTGCTGATCATGGACGGTCCCATCACCACACCAAGGTCGGCTACTTGTCCTAGCGGAATCTGGGCGCCATTGCTGGCCGTGACCAGCACGTTATTCCGAAGCTCTTCAGGGTCCTGGCGAAATTCAGGGGAATACCTCACCCGCACGGGGAGTCGTTGGCGGCCGTCAATCGCGGTTGTGAGGTTCTTGCCGCCGATCGCTGTCTCGATCACGTCCTGTACGTCACCCACGTTGATTCCGTAGCGAGCTGCTGCTTCGCGGTTTACTTTGATTTCCAAATACGGCGCACCGGTGATGCGCTCGGAATAGAGATCCGCGACGCCAGGAACCGGACGCAGAGCACGCTCGATTTCGGTCTCCTTCTGCTCGATGGTTTCGAGGTCGTTGCCAAACACTTTCACTCCGACTTGCGTGCGAATACCAGTCGAAAGCATGTCGATGCGGTTGCGGATCGGCTGGGTCCAGATGTTGGTCACGCCCGGCAGACGCAGCTTTTCATCCAGTCTTTGCAGGATCGTTTCCTTGGTCGTGCCAGCTGGCCATTCATTCTTGGGTTTGAAGTTGATGACGGTTTCAGTCATATTCACTGGCGCTGGGTCGATGGCGCTTTCAGCGCGACCGATTTTGCCAACAACACTCTCGACGAGCGGGTCTTGGGCAATGAGTTTGTCCTGCCAACGAAGAATCTCGGTTGCCTTGGTGAGGGAAATGCTGGGATCGGTAATGGGCATGAACAGCGCAGTCTCTTCATCGAGCGGCGGCATGAACTCGGAGCCGATCGTAGTCGCCAGCCAGAGCGCCGAGGCAAAGATTACAACTGCCGCACTCAGCGTCATGATCCTGTGCTTCAAGGCCCAGCCGAGTACTGGCTTGTAAATCATTCTCAGAGCGTGCATCACTGGATTGTCGTCTTCCCGGTGCAGTTTTCCACGGATGAGGAACGTGCAAAGTACTGGCACCAGAGTGACTGCGATCAGTGTGGAGCACACCATGGCGAAGGTCTTGGTGAACGCCAGTGGGTGAAACATCTTGCCTTCCATGCCGGTGAGTGCAAACACCGGGACGAAAGCCAGAATGATGATGGTCATCGCAAAGAAAATCGGCCGGCCTACCAATTTGGCCGCTTCCAGCGTGATCTGGCTAATCGCTGACTGGTACTCGCCATGTTCTTCGTAATAGCGCTCGGCGTGCCGCAGCACGTTTTCTGTCATCACGATGCCAGCATCGACCAGCACCCCAATCGCAATCGCGATTCCGCCTAGGGACATGATGTTGGACGAGATGTCCGCATAGTGCATGAACAGGAACGATCCCAGTACCGCGAGCGGCAGCGGAATCGTCACGATGAGAATGCTGCGAAAGTGCCACAGGAAGATCACGTGCGCGAGCGTAACCAGAACGATCTCTTCGAGCAGTGCCGACTTCAGAGTATTCACCGCGTGAAGGATCAATGTACTGCGGTCGTAGAAAGGAACGATGTGAACGCCCTTAGGTAACCCTGGCTCCAAGGCTGCGAGTTTCGCTTTGACGCCGCTGATGACTTCTTGGGCGTTGGCTCCGTTGCGGATGACGACGACACCGCCGACGACATCTTTACCGTCCTTGTCGAGAACGCCGCGGCGGAATTCTGGTCCCAAATGAACATTCGCGACATTGCGGATATAGACGGGGGTGCCTACCGTGGCGGTCAGGACGATGTTCTCAAGGTCCTCCGTCGAGCGAATCAAGCCAATTCCACGGACTGCCATCTCCTGGTCGCTGGTCTCGATGACCTTCGCTCCGACGTTGGTATTACTGCGCTGAACGCCCTCGATGACCATGCGCAAGGGGATGTTGTAAGCGCGCAGTTTGATGGGATTAACATCGATCTGATATTGGCGTACCCAACCGCCGATGCTCGCCACTTCTGCCACGCCAGACACGGAATTCAGCTGGTACTTGATGAACCAGTCCTGCAGGGAGTGTAAGGTCCCGCCGTCGTAGGGTCCCTCGACGGTGTACCAGAAGACCTGGCCCACGCCGGTTGCATCTGGACCCAAAACAGGTACGACTCCCTCGGGCAGGAAGCCCGATGCCAAGTTCAAGCGTTCCAAGACTCGCGTGCGACCAAAATAGGGGTCGATGTTGTCCTGGAAGATGATGTTGATCATCGAGAAGCCCAATGCCGACGACGAACGTACATCCCTTACTCCCGCCAGTCCTTGGAGGTTGACGGTCAAGGGATACGTGATCTGGTCTTCGACTTCCTGCGGGCTACGGCCTGCCCAGTCGGTGTAAACGATCACCTGGTTTTCACTGAGATCAGGAATGGCGTCGATCGGCGTCTTTAGCAGTGCCCAGTAACCCCAGACGGCCAGCAGGGCGTAAGCCAGCAGAATGAGGCCGCGGTTCTTGAGCGAAAATTCAATGAGACGGTTAATCATGACTTCTCCTAATCACTGCGCGTTCAACCGGGCGTGATAGCTGCCCAGGAGTTGCCCGTTGCGGCTCGTGTTCACTTCGACATTCCAGGAACCCGCTGTCGGAACCTTGATCGTGCCCACATAATCAGAGCCCTTCCAAACGAGGTCGCTTGCGGTGCGCATTTCGCCCATGCCCATCGCTGGCATCGCCGGCATGATTAGCTCGACCTTTACTTGGGCATCAGTCACCGGCTTTCCTGAAGCGTCGAGCACGGTCACATGGAGTCTCGCATCGGAGTTGCCGCGAGGTGTTTCTGGGTCAGAACGGAAGGTGAGCTTGATCTGAGAAACGGCGGGTGCTTGTGCCTGACCTTGGTTGGCCTGACCATGATCGAACTCCTTTGATCCGCCAAACATCCCGGTCATACCACCCGTGATTCGAGTCTGGGAATCGATCAAGAAACTGCCTTGGCTGACGATGCGTTCGCCTTCTTTAAGGCCCGTGAGCACCGGGTAATAATCCGTGCCTGCTGGACCGAGCTGCACTTGCCGTCCTTCGAATTCACCATTTCCTTTGGCCACGTAGACGAACTTGCGCATACCCGTATCGAGAACGGCAGAGCGCGGGATTGCTAGAACGTCGTGTCCTGCGGGTGCGGCAAATTTAACTTGCACGAACATGCCGGGGCGCAATCGCATGCTGGGGTTCGGAACCTCGATGCGAGCTGAGGCAGTGCGGGTCTGAGGGTTAATGGAGGTATCGAGAAATCCCACGCGCCCGTGCAGCGTGGTGCCCGGCAGTGAGTCGGAAGTGATCTCAACGGGCTGGCCGGTGTGCACGGAAGGCAAATCAGGCTGGTACACATCTGCCTTCACCCAAATCGTGCTCAGGTCGGTGATGGTAAAGAGGACTTCTCCTGCGTTTACGTATTGCCCTTGCGTAACTTTGCGTTCGGTCACGATGCCGCTGACGGTCGAGTAAATGGGAAGCTCGATCTGAGGCTTCGCCGATGATGCGATCTCATCAAGCTGCTGTGCCGTGAGTCCCCAGAGTTCCAGCCGGCGGCCGCTGGCGTTTACGAGGTCTTCGGCGCCAGACATTGCCAAGAGCTCTGAACCCGTGCCGAGACGCTTTCGGTTGTCGAGAGAAAGTCTGTATTCCTCGGCGGCAGAAAAGACTTCAGGGCTGTAAAGGGACGCAATGGTCTGACCACGGCGCACTTGCTGGCCCGTGAAATCCAAGTAGAGCTTGTCGATGCGCCCACCGATGCGCGCACTGATCGAAGCCAGTTGCGTCTCCGGTTCGTCCACCTTGGCAACGGCCATCAGAGCGCGTTGAAGGTTACGCCGCTTGACTTCGACCGTTTCGACACCAATGTCTGTCTGCTCTTTCTGGTTTAGCTGAATGCTGGAGACAGAGGCGTCCGCTTGGACTCGTTGTGCGCGTTGAGAGGTCGTCTGCTCTGCCGCTGGCTCGTACTTGGGAATAGAGGCCTCTTGAGACTGGGCAGCGCTAGGGTCGGGATGCCAAAGGCGTATTGCGGTGTAGGCGACTAACGCCAACACCAGTCCGAGAGCGAGTCCTGTTACGAGGAATTTCTTTTCATGCTGCGTCATTGGCGCACCTCCGGAGTGATTTGGGGCAGAGAAGCTTGCGGAACGGTGGTATCGGATTCGTGTCCCTCCCGCATCAAGGGAGCTCCCACCGCACGTTCGAGGCCCGCAATTCGAGATTCGAGTTCGGACGCGGCGCGGTAGTAATCGAGTTCGACTTCGAGAGTCGTATTCTGACTGTCAAGCAGGTTGAGGAAGTCGGTGCGGTCGGCCTGGTAAGCAGCGACGGTTGACTTCAGCGTCGCCTGAGCTTGAGGACGAAGCGTCTGGCCGTAAAGATCAACCAGGCGCTTCGCAGATTGCGCGCGAATTAGAGCTTCCTGAATTTCCTCGAAGACGAGCGCACGCTGGTTGTCGAACTCGGCTCTCTCAGCCGAGACATCCGCCTGCGCCTCGGCGATCTCGGCGTCGTGGCGCCCGCGGTTTAGCCAGGGCAGTGTGACGGAGAGCTCGGCCATGTACGTGTTGCGATAGCGGGTGCCGTCCGGCATAAGCATGTAGCCTCCGCTGAGGTTGTAGTCCGGTGTGTATGACTTCTCAGCAAGCTTGGTGCGAGTCTCGCCCTGCCGCACGCCGGAAGATGCCATCGCCAGTTCGGGCCGATTCTCCAAGGCGCTTTTTTCCAAGTCCAAGAGCGAGGGAAGCTTCTGCGGCGGCGAATATTGGCCCTGAACTTCGAGTGGAGATCCGGGGTCCCGTCCTAGTAGCGTATTCAGTCGGGCTCGCGCGAGACCCCCATCCTGTTCGAGCATCACGAGGTGCTCGACGAGTTTGGTGAGCGCGATCTGTGCTTTTAGCACGTCCTGCTGTGGGACGCGCCCGACAACATATTTGATCCGCGCCGACTCCGACGACTGGCGAGCCAATGCGGCCTGCTCATCGTGAAGCAGGAGTTCGTCCTGATTGCGGAGTAGGTCGTAGAACGTCTTTCGGACCTGAGCTGTCACATCGCGCTTCTTGGCCTCCAGCTCCGCTTTGACCTGCTCCACTCCCTCGGAAGCAAGTTGTGTGCGCAGTGCGCGCTTGCCCGGACCGGGCAGTGATTGGTTGAACATGAACATGTGTTGCGTCTGGTTCAGATCCCAAGGCTTGGCGAGTGGTGTGCCCCAGCCGCGATACATGAACTCGGGGTCGCTCAACGATCCGGCACTGCGCACCCGTGTCTCGGCGATTGCGACGCGACGCATAGCCACCCGGATTTCGGGATTGTTGGTCAATGCTGCTGTTTCAAGTTCAGCAAGGCTCATCGGCGGAGTGGACGGCCGAGAGTGTTGATGCTCCTGCGCCAAAAGGCCGGTGACGCCATATAAAGGATCGGCATCAGCGGCTGGCTCGCTGGCAGAGCCAAGCACACCGCTGCAGGCAATCAACAGACAAACACATACATGTAGAGCTTTCATTGCTCCTCCTAAACAATTCATAAATAGAGGCATAGGAGGCGCGTCCGCGTCGTGCGCACCAGGGGCGCAGCAAGACGGAGCACGGCCTCGTCCGGGCAATGAAAGCTGTCTAGATTCTCAGAACGGAGTTACAGCCGGGAGAAGGTTCGGGAGGTGGAGCATGCAGAAACGAAAGATGGGAGCGCACTGTTACCGCGGGCAATGCTCCTAACGAGGCGACGGGCGGTATCACAGCAATTGTGAGAGGACGAATCGGCCCGGCAGCCTGCGCCTGGGGAAGAACAGTGTTTGTTGGTCCTTGAGCCTTGCAGCAGGAATGACTGGCCGGCATCATTGAACTTCCACATTGCTCCGCCATGTGGTGGCAACATTCGCGCTCCGTGGGAGTCATCGTCGCTCCTGGCAGGACGCACGCCATAGCGGGCGTGATTGCCCATAGCAGGGCGATCGTCAACAGCGCGAATGCTCGGACCTTGGTCACCCTCATAAGTGTACTGCGTTTTCTGACTTCGATGAACAGTCCTTACTAGAAACAATAACGTTAGCCCAACGTGGATGACTACCGCTGTGACCGCGATCACAGCTGTAAAGGCTGTGGTAGGCGGCCACCATGGTTCATCTTGGAAACCTTGCTGGGAGGTAATTCTCAGCAGCAATCGCACGGTCTTCCTTTGAGGGCCTGCCAGCCTTCCCGCCCGATCAGCGGTAGGAGGCACAGGGCAGCCACGGGATCTGCCCAGGTGATTCCCCAGAAAGCATTCGCGACTAGGCCTCCAAGGGCGATGATCGACAAGTAGCCGCAGAGCGAGGATTCCGCTGCGTCTGCTCTCAGTGCCGCACTCGCTGTCAAAGCGGACAACTGTCGCTTCTGTCGTGCCAGCAGTGGCATTCCAACCGCCGCGACACTCAATACGGCGATCCCGAGCAGGCTTGGCCTCACTTCACGATGGCCAAGCAGCGCTAGTGCGGCGACAAGCGCTACGAACGCCCCCAACGTGAATAGAAGGCAGCCCGTAATTCTGGCTGCTAACCGCTCTATCTGGTCGCCATTCGACTTCGAACGGAAGCGCCAATAAACGACAACCGCGGAAAGGAGTTCGATGGCGCTGTCGCCTCCGAAGGCGAGCATGGCGGGGCTATGAGCCATCCGTGCTGCCGAAAGGGATACAACGGCTTCCGCGCTCATCCAGGCAATCGTGATTGCTTGAATCCGACGAATGCGGTAGAGCGTGGCGTTCGCAGGGACTGGCAGTACGGACTCCATGGAGGAGCATTATGACACCGATGCATCTTGACTCTGGAATGCATTCCAGGCTTCATAATTCCTATGGTGCAAAGAACAAGTTCCAAAACCCTTTATTCCGGGGCTCTAGCCAGGGCGGCGGCGGTGAGTCCAGACACGATTCGACACTATGAAAAGATCGGCGTTCTCCCACGAGCCTCGCGAACACAGTCTGGTTATCGAGTCTATCCAGCGAGCGCGTTGGATAGAGTTCTTGTCGTGCAGAGGGCGCTTCGGATCGGATTCACTTTGGGAGAGCTAGCTGAAGTCTTGAAGGCTCGTGATGCTGGAGGCGCTCCTTGCCGTCGTGTGTACCAGCTTGCTCAAGAGAAGCTCAAGGGCATCGAAGCCGACATTGAAGCGCTCAAGCTCACGAGACGATATGTGCAGAAGGTATTGGCGGACTGGGAGCAGCGTAGTCAGAGTGCGGGTCCGGGGCAGCCATCGCACCTGCTGTATTCGCTCAGTGACTCGGTAAAGAACTCTGGCATCACAGCAAATCAGTTTCGGAGGAAGAAGAAACCATGAAGGCACTAATCGCATTGCTTCTGTTCAGCGGGCTGCAAGTGGGAGCACAAGACATGCAGTCGTGTCCGATGCACAAAGAACACATGAAAGCGGCTTCGCGGCATCAGGCCGACGTTGAAAAACACGGGGATGAGGCAATGGGCTTTTCCCATGACAAGACCACTCATCATTTTCGCCTTTACTCGGACGGTGGGGCTATCGAAGTGACTGCCAACGACAGCAAGGATTCACAAAGCACGCAGGCCATCCGTTCCCACTTGACGCACATTGCCACAATGTTCTCCAACGGCGAATTCTCCATTCCCATGTTCGTCCATGACCAGGTGCCGCCCGGTGTTTCCGTGATGAAGGAAAAACACGCCGAGATCTCGTACAGCTTCGAGGAGTTACCTACGGGTGGCAGAGTGCGTATTAAGACAACAAATCCCGACGCGCTGAAAGCCGCTCATGACTTCCTTCGCTTCCAGATTGAGGATCACCATACTGGAGACACCGCCGAGATCCCGGCTGACCGCTAGTCGCCTCAAGATTCAAAGGATTGAGAGAAGGACAGACACCTTTATCGTAGGTGAACAGCCCCCGCTATCAGACCAACGATGGCCCCGGCCAGGACAAGCCACGCGGAGTTCACGCGAAACCGAAGCAGTGCGATTGACGATGCCACGGCTAAAAGAACAGTGAGAGTGTCAACAATCGATGCTCGCCCAAGTTCCCAAGTGACAGCAGCCATCAACGCGAGTGACGCGACATTCACACCATCAAGGAAAGCCCCGGCAGGCTTGGACTTTCGAATACGCGGCACCAGTGGACCACTCACCGCGACTAGAAGAAACGCAGGAAGAAAGATGCCCACGGTGGAAATGACAGCACCGCGAATTCCTCCAAGAATGAAGCCAATAAAAGTAGCCGTTGTGAAAACGGGTCCTGGCGTTACTTGCCCCACAGCAACGGCATCTACAAGCTGCGCGTCCGTCAACCAGCCTCGATGGGTTACCAGATCGGCTCGCAGGAAGGCCAATAGTACATAGCCGCTGCCGAAGACGGTTGCTCCTAGTTTCAAGAAAACCAGGAAAAGCGAAACTAGACTGAATGATGCTGTGGTCGCCAAGATGCCGCCTCCAATCGTCAGAAAAGGAAGCACCGACAAGGACACACGCGATGTTCTTAAGGCAGGCGCGCACGTTATTCCACCGGCCAGCAGAAGCAATAGCAGCGGATGTAAACCGAGAACAGACAGCACAAGAGCAAGCGCCGCCACAAATCCGAGAAACGTTGTCTTAACCGCTGTTCGTCCAAGGCTCCAGAGGGCTTGAAGGACGACTGCGATGACGACGGGCTTAATTCCATAGAGGATGCCTGCCATCGCCGGGAGCTTGCCAAAATGGACGTAGAGCCATCCAATACCGGCGACCATAAGTGCTGCTGGAAGAATGAAGCAGCTACCAGCGATTAGCAGACCCCTCCAACCTGCGCACAGGTAGCCAATATGAATCGCCACTTCGCTGGAACTCGGCCCAGGAATGAGATTGCTTGCGCCGATCAAATCGAGGAATTTCTCGCGAGAGAGCCACTGCCGCCTGCGGACGAGTTCGTCTTCCATTATCGCGATGTGTGCCGCTGGTCCCCCGAAAGCGGTCGCGCCCAAGCGGAGAAAGAACAAAGCGAGCTCATCGAGAGGGACTTGTTTCTCTTCGGAAATAGACTCTGGAGATGCAAGGGCTGGTTGTTCAGCCATGAGTTGCAGCCCGTCTTTCTGCCAACCATGCGTCAAGGGACCACGCGCCAGCACCAACCAGCAGCAGAAAGACGAGACCGAGCAACATGCTCACATCCGTGCGGGCTTCATGCAACGTTCCCCAAAATCTGTTCTTCGCGAACGTGATGATTTTGGTCGAATATATGGCAACCGCGATATCAATGAGAAGTGGAACAGTCGCCAGCCGCGTAACAAGACCTATCAATAGCAGCGAGCCGCAAACAATCTCAACCACTCCGACAAACGGAGCCATGAACTGCGGCCACGGGATGCCGATTTTTACAAAGCGTCCGACTCCGAGGGAGTCGGCGAACAAGAACTTCTGTATACCTTCGGAGAGGAAAACCCAGCCCACCAAGACGCGAATCAGCACGACCGCCTTCGACGCACGACTCTCCCAGAGTGAGTCCGCTTTTATGGGCATTGCTATCTCCTCGCTAGAATCAATAGTCTTGGCATCAAGTTAAATAGGCTAGACGTAGTCGAACAGGGTCATAAAGCCAAAGTCCATGTGCAGTTGTTGATGGCAGTGGAACAGTGTGAGGCCAGGATTGTCCGCCTTAAAGTCTACTTCGACCTCTTGATATCCGCCCACCATCACGACATCCTTCATCACGCCGGCGGTCGGCTTGCCAGCGAGTTTGGTGAGTTCGAAACTGTGACGGTGAAGGTGGATGGGGTGAATATCGTCGCTGGCATTGCGCATACGAAGACGGTAGCGCCTGCCTTCCTTCAAGTGAAATGAGGCAGAAGCAACTCTCTGGGCCATCGGGTAAGCGACCCCGTTAATCGTCCATCGGTTGAAACCCTCTTCGGCGGCATTGTCCTTTGCGAAGGTCATCTCGAACGTTTCATCCGGCGAAAGTGCAGTTTCACCGGCTTTTGCGAAACGCAAATAATCCCAATGAAACAGTTTCGGCGGTGTCCACGCCGGCTTTGCTTTGTGTCCCGCATATTCCAGGACAATACCCATGCCGTGACCGCGATCGTCATCCGCAAGATCACCCATGATCCACACGCCAGGATGAGTCATCTCGACGATGGCAGAAATGCGCTCAGCCGTTCCTAGCCACAGCACCGGAACCTCCGTAGGCGTCGGAGCCGGATTTCCATCTAAAGCGACAACCTTGAAAGAATGCCCTGGCAACGCCAAGCTGCGAATCTCGGTTGCGCTGCCATTGAGAATATGAAAGAGCACGCGCTCGCCCCGTTTCACCCGCACCGGCTCGCCATGCCCCAGCATGCGACCATTGATCGTGAAATATCGATAGCCCACTTCATAGCCGTGCGGCATGCCCTTCGCGAGTGAGGCTTTCATCGCGGACTCGCCACTCGACTCCAGTTCCTTCACTCGCGTGGAGGGAGCAAGGAAATCTTGGGCCATATCGCCGCCTTGACTGAAAGACGGTTCGAACTCCTTTAGAACCAGAAAGACTTCCCGATCGTAGCTCCCAGCCTCGCGCTTGGGTTCGATGTACACGGGGCCGACTTGGCCGCTGTATTGTCCCGCGTGGAGATTGGCGCCCGCCCGATTATGCGTGTGATAGAAACGGAAACCTGATGGACGCGGAGTGAAAACAATACGCCGCATTCCGTGCGCTGGGATGAAGGGCGTTCCTTCTTCGGCAGCGCCATCCACGTCGGTGGAGACTATTTGGCCATGCCAATGCAACTGCTCAGGAGTGTCGGTGTCGTTGTGGACTTCGACCGTCGCTGGCTGACCTTCTTTGAACCGTAATAAGGGTCCGGGGAACTGACCGTTATAGGTGATCGTCGAGACGATGTGTTTCGGGGCGATCTCGACCGGACTTGCCGAAATTCGTAAGACGTAGTCGGGTCGGTTCGAATCAGGCTGAGAAGAACTCGATCCGAGAGTCTCCAATCCGACCGCAGCCCCTAGGCTCAGCGAGTTTTTGGAGCGGAGCACTCCAGCACCGGCTATCATCCCCGTCATTCTAAGAAAGTCCCGGCGACCGGGTAGTTGTTTTCCCACAAAGTGTCTCCAAATACTGCGGACTCTTGTTTCCGATTAGTTTATTCCGCGCGCAAGCGTCTTGGACAGAAGTGCCAGCCATTCGCGATAGGTTTGGATCTTCTAGTCGACCAAAGGCTGAGCACTCTCCGGTTCGACTTGACAGTGTGCCGATATTTCTGCAATTATCGAAACATGCCAGTCGCCTCAAGTAAGAAGAGTACCGATCAAGTTGCAAAATTCGCCGACATGCTTTCTGCGATGGGCACCGAGCCACGCCTTCGAATCATGCAATTGCTGCTGTCCGCGCATCCCGACGGCTTGGTCGTAGGCGATATCCAGTCGGAACTGGACATTCCGAATTCCACCCTTTCCCACCATCTAGACAAATTGAGGAACGAAGAGCTTGTGAACGTCCGCCGCGAGAGCACGTTTCTGCGATACACGGCCAATACGGAAGCGCTTCAGGAACTGTTGCAGTTCCTCTACGCGGAATGCTGTACTCGCAATAAAGCAGTCAAACCCCAAGATATCGTCCAGCTTTGTAAATAGGAGAGGCCATCATGAGCACCACCGACATCAAGGAAGTAGTCAAAGAAAAGTATGGCCAGGCAGCCTTACGCGTAAAGTCAGGCGGAAGTAGTTGCTGCGGAGCAACGGCAGCAAGCGGCTTGGGCTGCGACCCAATCACGTCCAATCTGTACGACTCCTCGCAGACGGGGCAAGTCCCTGAGGAAGCCATGCTCGCCTCGTTAGGGTGCGGAAATCCGACCGCATTGGCGAAGTTGGGCGCTGGAGAAGTGGTTCTCGATCTCGGCTCTGGCGGTGGCGTGGATGTCCTGCTTTCGGCGAAGCGAGTTGGTCCCATGGGCAAGGCATACGGTCTGGATATGACGGACGAGATGCTCGCGCTTGCCAATGAGAATAAACGCAAAGCGGGCGCCGAGAATGTGGAGTTCCTGAAAGGCGAGATCGAGCATATTCCTCTGCCAGACAATTCGGTGGACGTGATTATCTCGAATTGCGTGATCAACCTTTCCGCGGACAAAGACCGTGTCTTGCGAGAAGCCTTTCGCGTGCTGAAGCCTGGCGGCCGCTTTGCGGTTTCCGATGTTGTGACCCGAGGCGAAGTCACACCAGAAATCCGCCAAAGCGTGCTTCTATGGGTCGGCTGCGTGGCAGGTGCGCTTGGAGATGACGAGTATCGTAACAAGCTCTCTGCGGCAGGTTTTGAGCAAATTGAGATCGAGCCGACGCGGGTCTATCGAGCAGAAGATGCGCGCGACTTCCTAGTGGCTGCCGGCGTCGATGCCGACGCCATTGCACCGCAGATCGATGGCAAGTTCTTGAGTGCGTTTGTTCGGGCCGTCAAACCGGCAGGTGCCGGTGCAAAGGCATGTTGCGGACCAACCTGCTGTAACTAGGAGAAAGCACGTATGCAAGGACACTACAACGTTCTATTCCTGTGCACGGGCAATTCCGCACGCTCCATCATGGCGGAGGCCATTCTGAACTTTAAAGGCCGTCCCAATTTCACCGGCTACAGCGCGGGAAGTCATCCGTCTGGAAAGGTGCGCCCCGAGGCCTTGAAGCAGCTCGAAACGGCGCACATTTCGACGAGCGGTCTGCGCAGCAAGGCATGGGATGAATTCTCTCTGCCGGATTCTCCTAAGCTCGACTTTGTCTTTACCGTTT
>Ga0210388_10001462_pt1 | contig 18584 bp, 12 predicted proteins | sample IncBWC19OmetaG_FD_155485 | JGI IMG/M metagenome (GOLD analysis project Ga0210388, IMG submission 155485) | Forest soil microbial communities from Barre Woods Harvard Forest LTER site, Petersham, Massachusetts, United States - Inc-BW-C-19-O ... | reverse complement strand
GCTCATCGGCCTCAAGTTCCAGGTGTGCCTTGATCTCCTCGGCAAAATCATCCGCGCTCCGCCTGCGTTTGAACATGCTATGCCTCCTCGCTGCTCGGTCCTGCGCTTCCTCCCAGAATCAATTCCATCGCCCTCGTCAGCCGCTGCCACTCGCTCGTCTTCTCCGCAAGCTGTTTTCTTCCCTTCGGAGTCAGCGAATAAAACCGTGCCTTGCGATTGTTTTCACTCACGCCCCACTTGGCGCTGATCCACTTTTTGTCCTCCAGCCGTTGCAGGGCCAGATAGAGCGAACCATGATCAACGAAAAAGATCTCTTCGGACTGCCGTTGGATCGACCGCGCCACGCCCTGGCCATGGACCGGACCTAGCAGAAGAGTCTTGAGAATCAGCAGGTCCAGCGTCCCCTGCAATAAGGCAATACGGTCACCGAAATTGTTTTGGGTAGTCATCCGACCCGAGTATCGCGCCGCTCGGGTCGGATGTCAACCCGAATCCTCAAGTTGTCATCCTGAGCGAAGCGAAGGACCTGCGGTGTCTTGCAGTGAGCAGTTTTATCGGAACTCGAAATGTTCTGACTCCGAAAATTAAAAACTGAACTTCACAGCAAGCTGCATAAGCCGCGGAGCCGTGGCGCTAACGATCCGGCCGAAGTTAGGATCTTCCACCTGCCCGTCCACCGATGCAGCGCCATAGAACTGGGCGTGGTTCAAAGCATTGAAGGCTTCGGCGCGAAACTCAAGAGACTTCGATTCGGTCAGACGCACATTCTTTTGCAAGGTCAGATCGAAGTTATCAATCCCCGGACCGTAGAAGACGCGCCGCTTGGCGTTGCCCAGTTGACCGATACTCTCTTCAGGAAACAATGCAGTATTGAACGCGGCCCGCCCGTTTCGTCCATCCGTGTTGATTTTCAACGGTCCCGAAAGAGATTGCGGAGTATCCAGCAGATAGTTATTCACTCCATTCCCAAGCGTCCCCAGAAGCGAGTTATCGGAATTGTCGTAGAGCGTTACAGGAAAGCCGCTGGCGAAGCGAGTAGTTCCCGAAAGGCTCCACTCCGTAGTCAGACGATTGGTCCTGTCGAAGACTCTCTGAACAGGCAGCGCCAGGGTGTAACTCGCCACAAAGCTGTGCTTCTGGTCCCACGCCGAGATCGTCCGGCTCTGCCTTGGATCGATCGGATTGAGCTGCTCCCCGATATTGGATCCTTGATCGATCGACTTTGCGTAGGTGTAACTGAGCAGAAGCTGCGAGTCACCTTTCCTGTAGCGAAGCGTAGTTTCAAAGGCGTTGTAGTTGGAATTGGCCACGGATTTATCGACTGTATTTTCGCCGTAATCCGGACCCTGCCCGACGCGCGTGCCTCGAATCGTCTGGGCCGCACGATTGGTATAGGTAGTGTCCTCGCCAAAGGGACCGCAGCCGGCAATGCTGAGGCAGAGAGCAGGACTGCCGGGATTGGCCGGAATGACAGCGAGAATATGGTGCCCCTGGTTGCCGGCATAGCTGGCCGTCAATAATGCATGTGCGGCGATCTGCCGCTGAATCGAGAACATGTAGTTGCTGATGTAGGGAGCGCGATTCCGGTAGTAGAAGAACGGATCGGCCGCCAGCGGCACAAAGTTGGCCCAGTCGACGGATGCATCCGGATGCTGGGCCGAGACATTATGCGGCGGGAAGGGAAACGGAAACCGTTGCCCGTTATTCACGCCGCTGGCAGCCGTAATAAACGGTGTCTCCAGCAGCGGCGGTCCGGGGCTCAGATAGTTGTACCCAAACGGCGGCACAGCGTACATGATCCCCGCAAGCAGCCCCGGGAACTCGGTGTAAAAGAGACCGTAGCTTGCCCGAATGCTGCTCTGCCCGCTGCTTCCGAAAACTCTGCTCCAGAAGCCCTGCTCAAATCGCGGGGCGTAGGCAAAGCCGATCCGCGGCGCGAAATTCCTGTAGCCTGTGGGCGCGAGTGTCTTCGGAATTCCCGGATCGCCCGCGACGAGCAGCCCCGGCAGCGCTCCAGGATAGAGCGTCGATTGCGCTCCCGGAACGTAAGTCTGGATCTGGTTGTATTTCTCCCAGAAGGGCATGATCAGATCCCAGCGCAGCCCCATGTTGATGGTCAGGTCATTGCGCGCCCGCCAGCTATCCTGGCCGTAAGCGCCGAAATAACGGTTCCGCAGGTAGAACGGTTGACCCGAAGACTGCGTGAAGTTGCTCGGTACGCCGATCAAAAAATCTGCATAAGGATCGCCCGTTTCTGTCCCATCGATATTGAAAGTTCCATTGAACGTGGCGTTCGGATGCTCATTCACCTGATCCAGATGGAACTGGCCTCCGATCTTCAGCGTATGCGCGCCAATCACTCTCGAGAGTCCGTCGCTCAGGTAATAAGTATTGTTCACCTGAGTCTCGTTTGTGATCGGAACTCCCATCACAAAAGTTGGAAATGTGATGTTCTCCACGCCTTCAAACTGCGGAGCCTGAACGACAATCCCCGGTGTTCCCACACCCGTCATGAAACCCTGCGACGCCAGACTCACGCCCAGCCCGCCCTTCGGCTGCCCGACGATATTCGCATTGCGTAAATACCCGGCATGAAATTCATTGATGGTGTTCGCACCGATCAGCTTGCTGTCGCCCAGCGACAGAAGCTGCGCACGGCCGATAAACAAAGCGTCGAAGCCGGGAATGCTCGCCCCCGCAACTGAGCCCGGGTATGGGTTGTCGAGACGATAGTCGTCGACGAAATAATATGCCGAGATCTGGCCCAGCCGGTTCTTGCCGTCAACGCGTACTGAGCCCTTGTCGTCACGAACCGTCTGCGCAAATGCCGAGCTCGAATATTGGCTCGTGCCAACATTGGGAGACGGAATGTACTCGAGCAGATTCCTGCCCGGCGCCGACCAGGCGCGTTGCGGAATCATCCCTCCGGGAAACAAGCTGGAGTATGCCTCTCCCGCCGTCACCGGATAGCCCAGCTTCTGCGTGAGCAGCGAAGCCAGATAAGGACCGCTGACCGAACCTGTAAGGTCGTTGAAGCCTCCGCTCCGCTGAGCCGCAGTCGGCACTGAGATATTGCCCGTCGAAACTCCCTGGTTAGTGCGAGTGCCCTGGTAGTCGGCGAAGAAGAACAGCCTGCCGGTCTTCACCGGGCCGCCGATCGTACCGCCGAACTGGTTCTGCTCGAATGCCGACCGTGTCGGATCGAAATATCCCCTCGCATCCAGCGCCGTGTTGCGGAAAAACTCGAACGCGTTCCCGTGAAACGAATTGCTGCCTTGCTTGCTGACAACGGTGACCATTCCGCCGTTGTAGTTCCCGTACTCAGGATCGAAGTTGTTCGTCAGCACCCGGAACTCTTCGATCGAATCGAGATTTGGAATGATCGAGGTCCCGCCGTTCATGTGCTCCTGCACATCCACGCCGTTGACCAGAAATCCGTTCGACGACTCGCGCTGCCCATTAATGGAAAGATTCCCCGCATTCAGATCGCCCGATGGATCGAGGCTCCCGGTAACGCCCGCCATGATGACCGAGCTCGGCAGCAAAGTAGAAATCGGAGCCACTCCCGGTTGAATGGCCAGCAGATCCGTGTAGCTTCTTCCGTTCAACGGCAGTTCGGTCATCTGCGTGCCCGATATCACCTCGCCCAGGTGGGTCGCGATGGTTTCAACCCCAACGCCCGCATCGCTCGTGACAATTACAGTATCCGGTCTGGCACCGACGGAAAGCGTCGCTCCGATCTGCAGAGCGGAATCCGTGTCCACCGTCAGGTTCATCTTCTGTTGCGCCGCAAATCCGGGGGCAGAAATTTTCAGATCGTAATGGCCGACGGGAAGATTGGGAAAAGAATATAACCCGCGCCCGTCGGAGACAGCTTGATACACAATCTGCTGCCCCATATTCACCAGGCTGAGCGTGGCTCCAGAGATCGCCGCTCCACTCGGGTCGCTGACCGTCCCCGAAATGCTGCCCCCGGTGGCTGCATGCAAAGGCACGCTCGCCAATAGCCAGAAGATGGGGAGCAGGAGAAAGAGGCATCTTCCGATGGGACCAGTCGAAAACGGCTTCGAGGGTACCATGCTTACCTCACCGCACAGGTTGCTGGCGGTCTTTCCGATCTTATTACTTACACTACGCACCGGTCTTGCAGCCGGATTGAGCGAAAATCATCTTTCCCGGCTATCGCGGAGTCCACATCGGATGGCTGGTAAACAGCCCGCCCACAATGCCGAGCTGATAAACCAGGAATGAGCCGAAGCACACGCTCGCCATGCCTGAGACAGTTCCAAGGTATTGGCTGAGTTTCGCGGAACGTTGACCGGCGAACGTCAGTGGCGCAGCCATAGCAGCAGTCATGCCCATCATTCCCACCATCGTTCCGGCGCCGAAGACAAGAAGATACAGCGTCGCCCACACTGGATCGTGAATGGTGGAAAGAACAAGCAGCGCGACCGCAGCCGAACCAGCCAGCCCATGAACCAGTCCGATCACCAGCGGCCGAAGCCAATGATAGATTCCGAGCTGACCAGCACCATTCGCGCCCTGCCACCAGCTGCCACTCGGACCAATGGATTGTTGTCGACGCGCCAACACTCGGTCGCCTGAAATCGCCGCGGGAGTAAAGAACAGCGTGATCTTCTGCATCGCTCCGGACAAATTCAGTACTCCCAGCAGCACAAGCATCAGCGCAACGCAGAACTCCATCGATAAGCCGACGCGCGGCGGTATCTCCACTTTGAAAAGAATGATCATCGAGCCCACGATGAAGATCGTGATGGTGTGACCGATGCCCCATACCGAACCGATGATCGCCGCGCCTCGGATGCTCTTCTGCCGCGTCACGATCGTCGAGATAGCCACTACATGATCCGCATCCGTGGAGTGCCGCATTCCAAGAACGAGCCCCAGTCCAGTCACGAAGAGCAGAGGGCCGATCTGTGCCTGGGAAATCGCAATCAGATGAGGGTGCATGGATGAGACTGCCTGCGCCGCCAGCACTACCCCGAGCACTGTGATGAAAACCGAAGATGCGAGTGGAAGCCATCGCTTCGTAAGCGGACCATCCAGTGCCATGCGGGACATGAATCGTCTTGCAAAGACCATCAACATGCCGAAGCCGATAAGAACGGCGGCCAGCCCCACGCTGAAAGCAACAATCAGGAAGAAGCCGAGACCGATGCGGTGCAGCACAAAGGCGCTCAGAAGAACGATCAACGCCGCCGGGCAAGGTACGATGCCGCCGGTGATCCCCAAAGCGAAGAGCTGCGTAAGAGTCACCGATTTCGCCGGGACCGTTGCCGTTGCAACATCGGCCGGCTGCTCGTCGGAAGTCCTGCGCCGGAAAGAGAACCAATGTTGGTGCGACTCTCCGCGAAGATGCGAGTGGTCGCTCGCCGTGCCGGTCAACCGGCGCAGAGCCATGTAACATCCCAAAGCTGCAATGGTGCCGCCCGAGAAAAGGCCAAGCCACGGATACAGCTCCTCGGGAACGATGGACCGTGACGCATACAGCGTGATCGCGCCCAGCGCAAAGACCCCCGCCGTGTGCGATATGGTCACGATCAGGCCAAGCAGAACGGCATGAGCAGCCGTTCCGCGCGAGCCCACAAGATACGCCGCAACCACAGTCTTGCCGTGACCGGGCTCAAGCGCGTGCAGGCCCCCGAGGCCGGCTGCGATAAAAGCGGCGGTGAATAAAAACCAGAGGCTCAAATGCGGAGCAGTAATCAGCTCAGTAAATTTGCTCCGCGGCGTCTGCTGATGGTTCGCCCTAAGGGTAACGACAGCCGGAGTTGGCGCGATTTCATTGGAATCTCGCACCGGAGCGGCTGCAGGATGAGGCCGCGAACCAGGTAAGGGTTCTCTCATCGCACCAGCATGGTCGGCCGGTGATGCCGAGGTCAGAGCCGAAGCCGCAGCCGTCGAACGTGCCGCCACCGGCACAGGCGGCCGCAACGGAGCCTTCACCGCGGCAACTGAGGGTAACGTGGCCACAAGCGAAGCCTCCAAAGCCTGGGGTGGGCTGTTCAGCAAATCCGTCGGATAGTTATTAAGTTCATCGCTGCGATCGATTGCAGGCGCCGAGCTCGAGACCAATGAGCCTGCAGATGCCACAGCGACAATCTCCTTCCATCCTGTGTGTCCCGGATAGTTGTTGTCCTCATAGCGCAGTTGCACATGCGTTCGATCCACGCCGGCCGGGTAGGCAGCCTCGTAGACGAAGCCCATCTTCATCGTCGGCAAGCCGCCCGCGCCCGGCGGAAAGAGTACCCCGCTCGATATCATGTGTAGCGGCTGCGTCTCGCCATTCAGCGTCAGGATCAAACCACGTCCCAGCTCTGCGCCTCGATTGGCCACGTAGCGGGATACAGCTCCGTCCTTTGCATCCGCCTGAATATTGCCTTGCTGCATCTCCTGGTACGCCGGAATCTCAGCAAGATCGATAAAGTATTGGATTGTCACGCCACTGCTTTGGAGGGTGATCTTCGAATAATGATTCACGCTGAAGTTGCCCATAGGGTGAGCGACAGCCATCCGTGCCATACCCAGCAGGCAGCCAAGGATCAGCAGAGCGAGTCTTGATCTAGCGTGCATGGTCATCGACGCTCGCTTTCGAACTGTTTTCCGCTGTCAGGAAAGAAAGACTCTTGCGCGCAGCGTCCGCATAAGTCAAGTGAAAGTGAGGATTGATCGCAAGCGCAGCCATTAGATCCTGCTGCGCCTCTTCGTACTTGCCGGCTTTCGCGGCGATGACGCCGCCGTGGTAGAGCAGCATCGCATCGCGCGTCCCGTATTGGAGAGCTTTCTCGCTCGCCTGGTAAGCCTCGTCGTATTTGCCATTCTTGTAGAGCGCCCACGCCAGCACATCCCACGTATAGACGTCCTGCCGAACCTCCAGCTCCTTTCGCGCGAGCGCCTCGGCTCGATCGAGCTTCAAACCATGGTCGGCATAGAAGAGCGCGAGATCGCGATTGTGAATTTGCTCGTTGATCTCGCTCAGGTGGCCGATAAACTCGACCAGCTCGTATTCCTTGCGCGCCTTGTCAGCCTGCCCCATCGCCTCGTACACATCGCCAAGCGCCGCTGCATACTCGGGATACGGCACCGCCGTGATCGCCTTGTCATAGAGGTCCGCAGCCTCGCGTAAATTGCCTTCGGCGCCTCGCACCTTGGCCAGTCCAGCCAATGCCCGGTAATAACCTGGGTAGAGATCGAGCGCCTGCTGGTAGGCCTTCTCGGCATGCTTCATATCTCCCAGCTGAAAGTACTCTTCGCCTGACTGGTAGTTGGTCCACGCACGATTCTCAGCAGGCATGTGCAGCTCATTCGCAATCTGCAGCGCGGCATTCGTTCGTTGAATCGCACCCGGCGTATCGCCCGCAATGAAGCGCAGGTAAGCCACCCGGCTCTCGCGCTGATATGCGATCGCCTGCTGTTCATCCGCCGATCCAAAGGTGCTGGTCAGTTTGGAATACGCTTCATCGGCCTTCTTGTAATCGCCCACATCGGCCAGCGCATCGCCGGCAATCGCCCACGGCGAAGGATCTCCGGAGCCCGCGGCCAGGGCCCTCTGCGCCCAGTTGTAGGCATCCGTAAAGCGGTGCTCAGCCATGCAGGCAACCGCCATTTGCGTCATCGCGAAAGCTGCCGCGGGATCATTCGAAAGCAGTGAGAGCGACTTGCTCAACGCAGATTTCGCCAGTTCATAGTCCGCCGCATCTCCGGTCTCTCGGCCTTTCTGCAGATAGGCTGCGCCCAGGCTCGCGAAGGCCTTGTAGTCGCCGGGATACAGCTTGACCTTGATCTGCATGCGTTGGATCAACCCATCGGTATCGTTGGTCTGACCCCGCAACGCGGCAGGCAGCGTCACGAGGGTGAGGAGCAGGGCGAGATAGAAAATACGTCGAAGCATGTTTTCTCCACGCACGCTTAGTTTGCAGCGGCTGCCGCCACAGGAGCAGCCATTGCCATATCCAGGGCTCGCCGCGCTTCCTGCGAAACCTCGGACGCTGGGTTCAGCTCGAGCGACGACTTCAGATAGCTCGCGGCTGCGGAATTATCATGTTGCTTCTCTGCAATCACCCCGGCGTGATACAGAATTTCCGCATCCCGGATGCCGGTTGTGAGAGCTGCCTTCATCTGTTTCTCCGCCTCGCCGTACTGCCCATTCGCGCAGAGAGCCCATGCATAAGCGTCCAGCGTGGCGATATCCTGCCGCTTGCGCGCTTCGCCGGCCGCAATGCGCAGGGCATCCGCCGGTCTGTTCGCGTTCGACAGGTAATAGAGAATCAAATCCCTGTTTGCATTGTTCGGGGTATCCGACAAACGGAGCGCCTGATTCTCGAACTCTGCGTAGGCAGTCTTCGCCTCCGCCGTCTCTCCAGCTCGCTCCAGCGCATTCGCCAGCTCATAACGGCTCTCCAGTGTAGGAAAGCTCTTATTTCTCTGGCGAAGAAGCGCAACCGCCTGTGCATAATGCTGCCGTGCGGTTTCAAGCCTCGCCGACGACTCGAGCGACAGGGAGTAATCCGGAAAGGCAATCAGCGCCGAATGAAGAAGCTGATCCGAGATGTCGAAATGGTCCAGCGCAATCTGAATCTCCGCCATCTGCGTCAGAATCCAGGCCTGGTCCTCTGTCTGCGTTGGAGAAGTTTCCTGATACGCCTTGGTGTAAAAGTCCAATGCGCCGTCTCCGTCCCCGTAAATCCATCGCAGACGCGCAGCCCGCAAAAGTCCCGGAACATTTCCCGACCGCAGATTCAGCATCCATTGCGTCTTGTCTACCGCCTCCTGGTACGCGCCGGTCTCAATCAGGCCATCTGCAAGCAGCCCATACGTAAGAACATCGTCGGGAACCTCAGCGTTGAGCTTCCGCGTAAGTTCGATGGCTTGCTTGAATTCGCGGCGTCCCAGAAGGATCATCGCCTTCGCCTTCAGGCCTTCGAAGTTATGCGGATCCTTGCCCAGGGAGTGTTGCAGCGCTGCTTCGGCCTGATCGTAATAGCCCGGGTCTCCGGTTTCCCGCGCCCGCCCCACAAGCGCCGCGGCGAGATCGTTATAAGGCTGTGGCTCCTCCGGATGTGCGGTCACCTCTGCCTTTGCCCATGCGATCTTCTGCTCTGCCGGTGTCCTGGAGTCGGTCGATATTATCTGGCTCCGGCCTCGCCCGAAGGCGGCCAGAAAAATCAGAAGGAAAATTGTCTTTCTCATAAGCGGCCTCGACGATCGTGAATCGATTGGGCTAAGAAATCTTTGCGGTGAAGCCTGGAACTGCGCGGTTCTCCACGCAGTCCCAGGGGTTGAGAGTGAACTAATCGATTGGGCCGCCGCCAGGTTCGCCCGGATCGATGTGGCGGCGATTTCTGCCGCTCGGGCAGTCCGCCAGATACGGAAACGTCTCGCGGAAGGCAGCATCGTTGACGTTGACCCCGTCGCCGAGCATGTTATTGGGGAAGATATTGAATCCCTTCACCAACACACCGCCCACTGCAACGCGGAGAGTGATATCCACGGCGTCGTCAAACAAACGTCGTCCATTCGGATAACCCGCAGGATCGCCGCCGATCAATCCCAGGCGGCTCGCACTGCCCAGCGGAGTTGCCGGAACGCCCGTGTTCAGGCGCATCATGTCGGCGATCGGGCCGGCTGGTGTGCCTTTAGCGGCAATCGGAGGAGCGTAGGTAACCAGTGGGAGCAGGTCTGTACGCGGAGCGGGAGGAGACTTCAAAGCCCCGCCATAGAGTGCGTCCACGACATGCACGATTGCCGGATCGAGATCGAAATGCGCAAACTGGCTATCGTTCACAGGCTGGCTCATGCTCCAGTAATCTTTGGAGCCGATGCCGATCACCAGTTCATTGATAAGGGGGTTGCCGAATCGCTGAATCTGATTGAAGCCGCCAAAATCCCTTTGCGGGTAAGGAGAATTAAGTACCCTGAGCTCTCTCCGGGAAGTCGTTCCCCAGATTCCAATGGTCGCGGCGGGCGAAGTTGCCGGTTCCACTCTTCCCGTGCTGGTCAGCATCTGGATCGGAATTTCCAGCGCGATGCTGTTCACTGCGTAGCCGGAAACAGTATCCGATGCGAAGTTTTCCGCAGCGCTGTTCTCGGTTGCTGTCTGCACGCCCGGGATACCCGATCCCAATGTGCGGAAGTTGACAGTATCGAACGTCGCGCCGAGGTCGATAAAGAAAGGATCGTCCGTGGTTCCGGCCAGCACCGAGATACCGTTGCTCAGATGATAAGTACCGGCGCTGAAAACGGAATCGTAGTCGATGGTCCTTGGCCCCGCATTTGCAGGAACGGCAAAGAAAGGCGAGCCGTCATCGTTCTTTAATTGGACGACCTTGTCCGGAACTCTGCGACCGTCCCAGGAGGATTTGTAAGTTACCATCTCGACGGTGTAGGTCTGGCGCAGATTCAATCCCGGGCTGTTGAAGTCCGTGATCTGAGGCGGCACCACGAGCGTGTTCGTACCGGGAGCGTCCGCGCCGTTAGGGCCGATGCCGGCCATTGCGACGGGGACGTTCGGTAGCCCGAACTGTTGGGTCTGGAAGCGGATCCGGAAGTCGATATCGGCAAGCGCGTCATGGTTATTGTCGACGTGAATCTCGTAAAGAATATTCGGATCGAACGGGAACCACGTTGGACCGTTTGCCGGCTCCAGCAAAGGGTCGACACACAGAATGATCGTAACTTTCGATGGTGCAGTATTGGGTGCCTGGTTGGGCCCATAGCTCACAAAGGCGTACATATCTGTGATATCTGCCTTGTGATCGAGGGCGGTAATGGGCGCCTCACGGTGGCTGGAAGCGAACGCGCCGGTTGACGCGATCATTCCAGCAGCCATGAGCACGGCAGCGGGACTGCGAAACAAATTCATCGTTTCTCTCCTGGGATAGAGCTGCCTCTCATTCGCCAGGCAACAGGGAAGTGCCGGCGAATGACCTAAGGGGTGGTTTTGGAGGGGCCCACGCGCGCTGCAGGCTCGTCCGGCCGGATCGACCGATTCTGATATGCAATACGCCGTCGAATCAGGATTGGATTGGAGCCACGATATTTTTTTTCCGTGAAGACAACCCGGCCCTTTGCCGTGACAGCGGGCGGGAAAAAGAACGGCGACTGTGACATTTCACCGGCAAACAATTCAGAGACAATTGAAAGACAATTCAGAGTCGGATCAGAGGCAGGCGCATCGGAAAAAAATCCCCCGCGCTAAACCGAATACCCTCTGCTTCGCGCCGAATCTTTGCAGGCCTTGCTCCGTCTAATACCTAGACCATCTGTGGAGAATGAATGACATGGCCGCTTTTTGCGCTTGCTGTGGAGCAGAGATTACGTTGAAGGCAGAAGCGTGTCCCGTTTGTGGCACCCCGCGGCACGGAATGTTCGTGCCCGATCTCTCGCCTTCGCTGAAAATCAGTACGAATCGATCCGAAGAAGAGGCGAAGTGCAGGATTCGCGCCAACTCGCGCCTTGCATCCCGTCAGTCCGTGAATCGAAAATAACTTTTTATTGAGATTTTCCTGATCTCTCTACCGCAGTCGTCCGCAACGCCGTAGCCAGCACCGTGACGCCTCGTTTCAACTCCGCCGCATTACATCCGGCAAAGCCCAGAATGAGAGCCGGTTTGACCGCGCTCTTCATTGCAAACGTCGAGAGAGGAATGACCTCCAACCCGAGCATGCTGGCTCGCTCGGCCGCCACCACGTCCGGCATCGAAGTTTTCAGCCACGCCACCGTGCGCATGCCAGACGCGGCATCAACCACATCGAGCTGTCCATCCAGTTGCTTCAACGACGCTTCCTTCAGGATCGACATGCGTTCCGCATAAGTCTGGCGCATCCTGCGAACATGCAGGCCGAAGTGGCCCTCAGAGATGAACTCGGCGAGAATCGCCTGGTCGAGCGTAGGCGGATGACGGTCAACAAAACTTCTCATGGACTCGAAGACATCGACGAGCCGCGGCGGCAAAACCAGAAACCCAAGTCGCAGCGCGTTGAAGAGCATTTTGGTAAAGGTGCCGACATAAATTACCGAGCCGGATTGATCCAGGCTTTGCAGCGCCGCAACCGGCCGTCCGAAGTAGCGGTATTCAGCGTCGTATTCGTCTTCCACAATCCACGCTCCCGCGCTCGAAGCCCAGTTCAGCAACTCAACGCGGCGCTCCGCCGACATAGTGACGCCCAGCGGAAATTGGTTTGCCGGTGTGCAATAGGCCAGCTTCGCCTGCGGTGCAAGCTTGCGTCCTGCGGCCACGTCGAGCCCATCCTCATCCACCGGCACAGCAACGATGCGCGCGCCCGAGGCACGCAGCGTCTGCCATGCTCCGGGGTAGCCGGGGTCTTCGATCCATGCCTGATCTCCGGGGTCCAGCAAGAGCCGCCCAATTAGATCGAGAGCCTGCTGCGCTCCCGAAGTGACGACGATCTGTTCGGGAACACAGTGCACGCCGCGCGACGACCCAATATATTCCGCGATAACCCGCCGCAGCGGCTGATAACCTCCCGCGCTGCCATGGCCGTAGAGCGAGCGCGGCGCACGGCGCAGCACCCTCGCCGCAACCCGCGCCCACAGACCAGCCGGGAAGAGGTCGATCGCTGGCTCGAAGGCACGAAAGGCTTTGCCGACCGAATGTGGCGAAGGCAGAACTTCAACACCTTGCAACATCGCCCGCGCCCGTTTTGAAATCTTTGCCCGCGAAGGTGGAAGGCTGGGCGTGCTCCGCGTGGGCACGGCTTTCATCATCCCGTCCGGCAGTCCCAGCGTCACGTAGGTCCCCGAGCCGACCGCCGTCGACGTATACCCTTCTGCCTGCAATTGATCGAAGGCCGCGACTACCGTGCCGCGCGACAACTGATACTGCTCGGCGAGACTTCGGGTAGATGGCAGCCGTGAGCCGGCCTTCAGACGCCCTTCAAGAATCGCAGCGCGAAGTTCCGTGTAAAGCCAGCACCACAGCTCCTGCTCCTCGGCCGGAGCGTTCAGCGAGAGGTCCTGAAATGTTTCGGTCTTGGGCATGAACCGCTTCTACTCAGTAGCTGTCCCTGAAGTGGACTACTCGACAATTCGATTATGGACCTTTCCGTTAATCCATACCTCTTCTACTCTGAGCATGAGGAGATTGACTTATGAAAACAAGATTGGAAGCTCACAAGGCATCCCCCGCGGCCTACCACGCGATGCTCGCGCTGGAGACATTCGTAAGCAAGTCGTCGAAGTTTGAACCGTCGTTGCTCGAGCTCGTCAAAATGCGGGCTTCGCAGATTAACGGGTGTGCCTACTGCATCGACATGCACTCCAAGGATGCGCGCGCGCAGGGTGAGACCGAGCAGCGCCTCTACGCCTTGGATGCGTGGCGCGAGACACCCTTCTTCACCGATCGCGAGCAGGCCGCGCTCGCCTGGACCGAGGCATTGACCCTGATTAGCGAAAATCATGTGCCCGACGCGGTCTTCGAGCATGCGAAGCAGCATTTCTCGGAAGAGGAGCTCGTGAATCTGACCATGGCTGTGATCACCATCAACGCATGGAACCGGATCGCCATCTCATTTCGCATGGTGCCGGGAGAGTACCAGCCGGCCGTGCACAAAAAAGCAGGAGAAAAATAAATGAAGCCCTTCTTACTCCTCTTTGGTCTGATAAGCGGAACCCTGATGGCGCAACAGGCGAAGGTAACGCCGCTCTTGTCGAAGGATCTGGCCGGCGTTCCCGGAAAAGAAGCCCTGATGATTACGGTGGACTATCCTCCCGGCCACGTCGACGAGATCCATCGTCACAACGCGCAGGTTTTTGTCTATGTGCTTGAGGGCTCCGTAGTGATGCAGGTCAGGGGTGGAAAAGAAATGACACTCCAACCCGGGCAGACGTTTTACGAATCGCCGTCAGATGTCCACGTCGTGGGTCGGAACGCCAGCAAAACCGAGCCTGCCAAGTTCCTTGTGTTCTTCGTGAAGGATAAAGGCGCGCCGGTCCTGGTGCCGGCAAAGTAGCGATCGAAGCTTGTCGATGGAATAGAACGAAGGGAGCTGAAGAAATGAAAATTTTCATAGCCGGAGCAAGCGGCGCCATCGGCCAGCCGCTCATCGCAGAGTTGATACAGAAGGGTCACGCGGTGACTGGCATGAGTCAGTCCGAAGCAGGTGCAAAACGGCTTGCTGATCTTGGAGCAACGGTAGCAAAAGTGAATGCCTTCGATGCGCCCGCGGTCGAGAAGGCGCTCCGTGACTCAGGCGCGGAGATCGTCATCGACGAACTGACATCCCTGCCGAAGGATCCGGCCGATCTTCCCTCGGCTCTGCCCGCCGACGCCAAACTGCGTCTCGAAGGCGGGGGCAATTTGCATCGCGCTGCAGAGGCCTGCGGCGTTCGCCGCTACATCCAGCAGGCCAGCGGATTTTTCCTGAAGCCCACATCCGGTTTGGCGGATGAATCCGCTCCTCTGGACGTCGGTGCAAGCCCCGGCGTCGCATCCAGCGCAAGAATCTACACGCAACTCGAAGCGCGTGTTCTCAATTCTAAGATGGAGGGCATTGCGCTTCGTTACGGATTCTTCTACGGACCCGGAACCTGGTATCACCCCGATGGGGGAGCCGCCGATCAGGTGCGCCGGCAGCAGTCTCCCATCGTAGGCGCAGGGAATGGCGTGTGGTCTTTCGTGCACATCGAGGACGCTGCACACGCCACCGTAGCCGCACTGACCGCCGAGCCGGGCATCTACAATGCCGTCGATGACGACCCCTCACCGGTGAGTGTCTGGCTGCCCGCGTTCGCAAAGTCGGTCGGCGCTCCACCGCCCCCGTACATCACAGAAGAAGCAGCGCGTCAGATTGCGGGAGAAGATGCCGTGTACTACGCCACGAAGATTTCCGGCGCGTCGAATGCGAAAGCCAAACGGCAACTCGGCTTTCAACCTCGTCGCCTCCAGTGGCTCGTCCCCTAGACTGGCTTGTCGGTTGACCGCTACACGTCCTGGCGGCTCCGTTCATTTTCCTTTTCCGACTGGCGCGCCATCAGCGGAATGATGAACAGGATCGCCAGCAAAGTAGTGATCATGCCGCCCACAACCACCCTCGCCAGCGGCTGCTGAGTCTGCGCACCGATCTCGGTGGCGACAGCAGCGGGCAACAGTCCGAGTCCGGCGGCAAAGCAGGCCATCACCACCGGACGCATCTCATCCAGGCAGCCCTTTTCAAGTCCCTTAACGGGGCCCTCTTCGCGTTGGGCGCGGCGAATTCCGGAGAGGAACACGAGCGCTCCCAGCGTGGCCACACCAGTCAGCGAGGTAAAGCCCACCGCGGCGGAGATGCTGAACGACGTATGCGTCAGGAACAGCGTAAACACGCCGCCAATCGCCGCAAAGGGCAGCGTGCCCACAATGATGAATGCGTCCTTCCACGTGCGGAACTGAATGTAGAGCAGGATCAGAATCATGAGCACGCTGACGGGAATAATCAACGCCAGCCGCTTCTGCTCCTTGCGCAGGCTGTCGAACTCTCCGGCCCACGTATAGTCGTACCCGGTGGGCAGCTTCACCTTATCCGTGAGCTGGCTCTGCAGATCCTGAATGGCGCTCGCGAGATCGCGTCCTCGCACGCTGAACTTGATCGGGATATATCGCCGTCCGCCTTCGTGATAAATCATGAATGCGCCATTGCGCAGAGTTACATCGGCCACCGCACTCAGCGGCACCTGGTTGCCCTCGGGTGTCGAGATCAGTATTTTGCCGATCGCATCCGGGGTATCGCGGAATTCCGATGAGTAACGAACCGCGAAGTCGAAGCGCCGGTCGCCATCGATAATCTGAGTGACAGGCGCACCGCCAACAGCCGCCTGCACAATGTTATTCACATCCTGCGGTTGCAGACCGAAGCGTGCGGCCTTCAATCGATCGATCGACACCAGGAGGCTGGGCTGACCGGTGACATCGAAAACGCCGACATCCGTAATGCCCGGAACTTTATTCATGATCCCCTGGATCTGATCGGCAAGCCGCGTCAGCTCCTCAAAATCCTTCCCGAACAGCTTCAGCGAATTCTCGCCCTTGACGCCGGACATCGCCTCTTCGACGTTGTCCTGAATATTCTGCGAGAAATTGAAATCGATCCCGGGATAGCGGCTGAAGTCCTTCTGAATGGCGCTGATGAGTTCGTCTTTATTTCTGTGAAACTGGGGACGCCATTGCCCGACCGGCTTGAGATCGGCGAGGAACTCCGCATTGTTGAACGTGCTCACGTCCGTGCCGTCGTCCGGACGCCCCATCTGTGAGACCACCTGCGTGATCTCAGGATAGCCGCGGAGAATCGCGCGAATCGCATTCGTGATTGTTTCGGATTGCTGAAAAGAGATGTCCTGCTGCATCGTCGCGCGGATCCACAGATTGCCCTCTTCCAGCGCCGGCATGAATTCGCCGCCGGTCAACTCGAAGAGCACGACCGACGCAACCAGCGCGCCAAGCGCAATGAGCCAGGTGATTTTGCTGAAGCGCAGAGCCTTCGTGAGCAGCCAGTCGTAGTTTCGTTTCAGAAAGCTGCTGAGCCAGGTCTCGGTTGCATCATGTTTGATTCGCTTCGGCACCGCAAACGATCCCAGCACCGGCGCAAAGATAAGCGCGAAGATCAGCGCGCCCGTAAGCGCGAATCCATACGTCACCGACATCGGAGCGAAGATCTTGCCCGGCACTCCCTGCATGGTGAAGAGCGGAATGAACGCAACGAGAATGATCAACGTAGCGAACAGCACGGGTTTCGCCGCGTCGGTCACGCCTTCCATGATCAGCTCGCCTACGTCCTCACCTTCCACCCGCCGCGAAATCTTCCGATACACGCTCTCCAGTACCACGATCGAAGCATCGACCAGAATGCCGAAGTCGATTGCGCCAATGGAAATAAGGTTCGCTGAATGATTGGTCAGCACCATCATCGCGAAGGCGAAGAGAACGGCGAAAGGAATGGTAATGGCGGCGATGAAGGTGATGCGCAGATCGCCGAGCATGCTCAACAGCACCAGCGTCACCAGAATCAGCCCCGTAATGATCACATGCCGGACGGTCGTCGTCGTGGTCTTGATCAGCTTGGTGCGGTCGTACATGGTCTTGATCTGCATGCCCGGCGGCAGCAGGTTGCCCGTATTCAAATCGTGAATCTTCTGCCGCAGGCCGGCCAGCGCGGGCAGGGAATTGCCGCCCTTCTGCAGCAGCACAATGCCCTCGACAATGTCTGGATTCTCATTTTTTCCGGCGAAGCCCAGTCGCGGCTGATGACCCTCTTTCACCGTGGCCACATCGCTCAGCAGGACCGGTGTTCCGTTCCGCTCGGCCACGACGATGTTGTTCATCTCGCTGAGCGAATGCAGCAGGCCGATGCCGCGCACATTCACGCTCTGGCTTCCGAGCGTAAGGTAATTGCCTCCCGCGTTGGCATTGCTGTTCTGAACCGCATTGACCACCTGCGTCATGGTCACGCCCATCGACAGCAGCTTGTTCGGATCAACCTCCGCCTGGTATTGCCGCGTAGTCCCGCCAAAAGTTGCGACGTCGATGATCCCCGGCACCTGCTTCATCTCGCGGACCACCAGCCAGTCCTGCGTGGCCTTCAACTCGTTCAGCGAGTAGCCCGGACCAGTAAGCTCATAGCGATAAATCTCTCCAACCGGAGACTCCGGCGACAGTTGCGGCTGCAGACTATTCGGCAGGTTGACCTGCTGCAACCGGTTCAATGCCTCCTGGCGATCGATGAAGTAGTCGCTGTCGAAAGTGAAATACATCTTCACATCGCTCAACCCGAAAATGCTGATGGAGCGAATCTGCGCGAGCTTCGGCGTGCCGTTCAGCCCGGTCTCCAGCGGAATCGTCACCTGCTGTTCCATCTCTTCTGCCGACCATGAAGGGTTCTGCGTAATGAACTCAACCATAGGCGGCGAAGGATCGGGATAAGCTTCGATATCAAGCTGGAAGAAGGCGTAGGCGCCGATCGCCAGCGACGCGAGAAACAAAATCAGAATGATGTTGCGAAAACGCAGCAGCGTGCGGATCAGTCCGTGCATTACTGGTCCTCTGACTCGCGCAGCAGCTCCGCGCCGGTAGATACAACTTTGTCTCCGTCCTCAAGCCCCTGCGTGATCTCGTCCGTCGTATCGTGAACCGTGCCCAGAGTCACATTGCGCCGGCTGTACTTGCCCGGCGAGGATTCGACAAAGACAAAAGTATCCTTGCCATTCTGAATCACCGCCGTCGACGGCACCACGATGGCGCTCCCCTTTTGATTCGTAACCGCGATGGTTGCGTACATCTGCGGCTTGAGCTTGTGCCCCGGATTCGGTAGTACCACGCGCACCTTCAGCGTCAATGTCGCCGGATCGACCGCGTCCGAAATATTGTTGATGACTCCGTGATAGGGCTGACCCGGATAGCCTGTGACCGAGATGTCCACCGGCTGCCCGGTTTTCACCGACGCAAGATCCCGCGGATAGAGATCGCCGACCACCCAGACTGAATTGATGTCCGCGATCGTCGCGATGGACGTGGCGTTATCCAGCGAGCGCTGCAGCTCGCCCGTCGCCGTGCCCACATCGAGCACCACACCGGT
>Ga0210388_10001458_pt1 | contig 18609 bp, 13 predicted proteins | sample IncBWC19OmetaG_FD_155485 | JGI IMG/M metagenome (GOLD analysis project Ga0210388, IMG submission 155485) | Forest soil microbial communities from Barre Woods Harvard Forest LTER site, Petersham, Massachusetts, United States - Inc-BW-C-19-O ... | reverse complement strand
AGCGGTTGCGGCGGTGTTCGGCGTAACCTGCGGCAACGATGTGAGCGACCGGAACTGGCAGCGAGGGCCTGGCAAGGACGTGCAATACTGGCGCGCCAAAGGCTGCGACACCTTCGCGCCGCTGGGCCCGGTTATCGTGACGGGACTGGATTATTCCAATCTGCTGTTAACCACGAGGCTGAACGGCGAAATCGCCCAGCAGCAGCGAACGAGCGACTTTATCTTCGATGTACCAACCGTGATCTGCTTTATCAGCCGATACGTGACGCTCGTGCCGGGCGATCTGATCTATACCGGCACACCGGGCAACACGCGGCGCATGGAGGCAGGTGATGTGGTGGAGGTGGAGATCGAAGGTATCGGCACGCTGCGGAATCCGGTGACGTCAAATGAACGCCGCTGACAGCTGAAGGCGCATGCACCATTGAGCGTCAGGTGGTCGCTGGATTCCACTGATCCGAGAGCATCCGTGCGTACTCCTCGGATGCGTAGATCTCGAACTGGAAGCGTTTGGGATCCAGCGGAGTAAAGGCCTTCAGGTGCTGAAAACAGATGAAGGCATGGTCCGCGAAACGGTGATAGTTTCGGAGAAAAATCGGGGAGAGCGTTTCCGCCCCGGGGGGGTCGCTGAACAGGCTGTGAATTCCGATGGCACGCGAAAATACAGCGCGCCGGTCCGTTACACCCCAGGCTTCAAGCTTGCGCTTGACGGGGTCAGGTGGCTCCTCCACCACCAGCGCCGCGAAGCTCTGCTCCACAATGCGGGCGTCGGCGTCCTGGCCCGCGCTCACGTGTTCCACGCACTGGCGCAGCCAGCGGAAAATATCTTTGCCGAGAAAGATCAGCATGCGAACTTCCTGATACCTTCCGGCCAGCATGCGGCGATAGAGAACGGAATCCTCTTCGTCAGACCCGAGCATCCCCTGCAAAGACAGCGAGGCTTTGACTCCCTCCAATGGATCGCCGGTGTCTCCGCCCCCGTTGAACGGGTGCAGGATCAGCGGCGGTAGCTGTGACATTTCATTCATCCTGAATACTAATCGGTAGGGTCCGTGGAAAACTGTAACGCTTTCCGGGCACTAACGGCGCTCCGTAAGCAGCACTTTTGCCTTCACGCTCGCGTCTCCGCGCAATACCTCCACCTCCACTTCATCCCCCGCCTTATGCGCCCGCAGCGCGTATGTGAAATCGTATAGATTCTGGATCGGGTCCGTGCCGAATCGGATCAGAATATCACCCGCCTTGAGGCCGGCCTTGCCGGCGGGCGACTCCGGCGTGATGTCGGCAAAACGCACGCCGCGCGGTGGCTCGGCAAAGTCCGGAATGCTTCCGAAATACGGGCCATAACCGCCGCCTCCCGCGGAGCCCGACAACTGGCCCGCGTGCGGGTTGTTCTCCTTCTCCTCGACGCGCACGAACTGAGGCCGGTCTGGCTGAGTGTCGAGGCGATTTTCGATATCCGCGACGAGTTGCAGAACCTCAACCGCATCCGGGGCGTCGATCTTGTCCCAGGTGTCGCTCGGCTTGTGATAATCGCCGTGCAGGCCGGAGAAAAAGAAAAGCACGGGCACCTGTTTGGCAGTGAACGATGTGTGATCGCTTGACCCGTACCCGCTGTTGTCGGAATAGTCGACATGCAAGGTCGGGAAGCGGGGCGTAATCGCGTCCAGATCTTTGCGCAGCGTGGTGCCTGTGCCCGCCCCTCCGATGAACAGCTTGCCGTCGCGCACGCGGCCGATCATATCCATGTTAATCATCGTCACGGCTTTGTCGAGCGGCAACTCAGGATGGTTGGCGTAGAATCCCGAACCGAGCAGCCCCAGTTCCTCACCCGCGTAAGTCATGAACAGAATACCGCGCTTCGGTTTGGGCAACGCCGAAAAATGGCGCGCCAGTTCGATCACTCCAGCGGTTCCCGATGCATTGTCGTCAGCGCCCGGATGAACTGTGCCATTGAGCGAGGGTGCGAGCGAAAAGGGGCCGCCGAGGCCCAGGTGATCGTAATGCGCGCCGATGATCAGATATTCGTCCGATTCACCCGGCAGATAGCCCAGTACGTTATGCACCGTTTTCACGACGCGTTCGACATCGATATTCTCGCGCACTTCGACGCCCTTGAAAGCGAACGAGCGTGGTTTGACATCGGTGTCGATGCCTTTTTCGATCTCCATCAGGTCTTTGCCCGCGGCCCGGAACCACGGCTCGACCGTCTGTTCTTTCACCTGCACGAACAGAATGCCCGCATCCGTGGGACCTGCGGCGCTGCCGAACGCTTCGAGCTCCTCGGCGGTGGTCTTGTGGTTGATGCGGTCGTTGACCAGAATGACTCCCGCCGCGCCATGCCGGCGCGCGTTGGCGGCCTTGCTGTAGAACTGGGAGTGATCGGTGTAAATCTTGCCGTCGAATATGCTCTTCTCGTCGTACTCCTGGGGCTCATGCGCGAGCACGAGAACGAACTTGCCCTTTACGTCGACGCCCGCATAGTCGTCGTAGTTGTATTCGGGCGCCGTGATTCCGTATCCGGCAAAGACCACTCCGGCGGAAGCCTTTCCGTGCGCCGAAAAACTGAACGGCACGAAATCCTTGTTGTACTGCAGCGATTGCTGCTCGCCCGCGAGCGAATAATCGAGGCGATTCCCCTTGCCCGGCTTGGCGCTGGTGGTGACCTCGAAGGCCTGCAGATAACTCTTGCCATCCACCTGTTTCAAGCCATCGGCCTTGAACTGCGCCGCGATATATTGGGCCGCTTTTTCCAGTTCCGGCGATCCGCTTTCGCGCCCCCGCATCTCCGGCGAGGCGAGGTATTTGATGTGATTCAGGTAACGGTCCGCGTCGAATGCGGCATCGCCCGCGGTCGCTGCGAAAACACCGCCCGCAAGGCTGAGGATAACGCCGACGATTGCAATTCTGCGAGTCATTTGGGTTTCAGTCCGACCGGGTTGCTATTTGGGGGGGCAACTCCCGGCATCGGCAACTGTACACTGCAGCCGCAGTCTTCGCCAGCGTTCTTTGCCGTCTTCTGATACTCGATCTCGAAATCGATCACGCGCTTCAGATCGGCCCATTGCACCGTGCCCACCATACGCCGACCGTTGACGAACATCGTCGGAGTGGAATTGATCTCAAGATCTTTGCCGGCGTTCCTGGTCCGGGTCACTTCGTCTTCCGTGGCATGGGTATCCATGCACTTCGAAAGCTGATCGGCGTCGATCCCCTTGCCTTTAGCGAACTCAAGCGTTTTCTCCTTGAGGTTTTCCGGCATGATCTGTTCCTGGTTCTCAAAAATCCAATCATGAAATCCCCAGAAAGCGCTTGCGTTCTGGTGGAAGATACAGCGGCCGATCATCGCCGCCGGTTTCGCCCAGGGGTGCAGCGATTCCAGCGGGAAATCCAGATAGTAGAGACGCACTTCCTTTGGATACGCCTTCAGCAGTTCTTCGTGAAGCATCTTTGCCTGCTGCCGGCAAAACGGACATTCGAAATCGCTGAACTCAACCAGCACTACCGGCGCGCCCGGAGTTCCGATACTGGGCTGGTAATCCGTCTTGATCTTGTCGAGGTCTGCCTTGAACGGATTTTGCGCGACATCGAAGACGGTGCCGCGGATCATCTTCTGGCCGTCCTTCGAAACGTAGAATGTCTCTTCCTGGCTGGCCTCGCCCTGGGAACCGCGGATCTGCACCTGGTAAAAACCGGGCATCGGGGCTGGCAGCGGGTCGCCGACCGTGACCTCGATGGGAGGCGGCCAGACGAACAGGTGCCTGATATACGCCTCCAGTTTCGGCTTGTCGATCGTTGGTTTATCGACCGTGGGTTTATCGGCATCCTTCGGCCCCGACTGGGCGAGAAGCCCCCATTGAGCGAAAATCGCGGCGGCGGCAAGAAGAATCGTGAGTTTACGCAGCATTTTGAATTCGAATCGCTTTCGTTGAAAGGAGTTGACGATGGCGTCCCGGACGGGAGGACGCTGAACGCTATTATAGCCATTCCGGGCCGCGCAAACCGGTGGCTGGGCGGTTGGCCGCCGCCCTCCGTAAATTGTTTGTAAAACTACCATTTTTCGTAACTTGGAGTCGCGCCCATCCGTCAGAGCGGATAGGCAAAATGGTGAGCGTCACCCAAAGTACGCGAAACGTTACGCCTGAGTTGGGCCCCGTTGGTCCAGGTGCTGGTTGTGATAAAATCCAAGCATTCGAAGTCGCATTCCAAATCCGGGAACGGAACGGCGCGTGCTACCGTCAACGGGTGGAAGGCGGCAAGGTGACATTTAAGAGTTTTGTGAGACCGGTCGACTGAGATGCCTGAAGTTCCTCCCCACGATCGAAACAATACTTCCGCACACGACGCCAACGGCGAAGTGAAGATGCAGACGGATATCAACGACCATTTGAACCGGCTGTTCGCGGCGGATAAGGCTGAGATGCCATGGTGGGTCTCGCTCTATGAGAATATCCGCGATGTGGTGAAGCCGGAGAAGCTTCCGCCCCTCGTACTCACTTCAAGGCCCGTCGCGGTAAAGAGTATCTGGGGCCTCTACAAGGGCGACCCCAAGTCGTGGGGGATGTCGCTCGCCATCCAGGGCACGATCGTTGCCCTGCTGCTGTTCACGTTCACCAACGCGACGGTGCAGAAGAAAATTGCCGAGAATCTCAACCTCCTCGATCCGAACATCCCGAACTACATCCCTCCGAAGACGGCGGTTGCGAAGGGCGGCGGTGGTGGCGGCGCACGGGAAATCAAGCCTGTATCAAAGGGTGCTCCCCCCGTGTCAAAGGCGTTCATAACGCCACCGCAGATTGTGGAGCGGCGTGCGATATTGACGGTCGATCCTTCGGTTGATGCGCCTGTGGTTCCGAGCACGGCTCCTCTGGGCGACATGCTGGGCAAGCTCGTCAACGGTTCCAACGGATCGGGCTTCGGCGGCGGCATGGGCAGCGGCAGCGGTGGCGGCATCGGATCGGGCAAAGGCGGCGGTCTTGGGCCCGGTGAAGGTGGCGGCATTGGCGGCGGCGTTTTCAAGGTTGGCGGCGGCGTGAGTGCGCCCCTGGTGATCTTCAAAGTTGACCCCGAGTATTCCGAGGAAGCGCGCAAGGCGAAGTACAGCGGCGCGGTGATGCTTTCGATCGTCGTGGATACGGAAGGCCGCGCGAAGGATATTCACGTGGTCAAGAGCCTCGGCATGGGCCTTGATGAGAAGGCCATGGAGGCAGTCGAGAAGTGGAAGTTCAAGCCTGGCATGAAGGGCGGCCAGGCCGTTGCCGTCAAAGCCACTATCGAAGTCAATTTCCGCTTGCTCTAGCGCGGTTGGTGCAAGGCCCCTAGCCTGCCTGACTAGCGGGGTCCAGTAACTCACTCACTCTTTCGGGACTCAACCCGCTCTGCTCGATGGCGGTTTCCCGTATCGTCCGTGCAGTCAGATAAGCGTTTTTGACCAGCATCGCGGCATTCTCATATCCGATTTCCGGAGCCAGCGCCGTCCCCATCGCCAGCGATTGTTCGACAAACCCCGACGCCCGCTCGCGGTCGACTTCCAGCCCGGCAATCAGATGATGCGCAAAATTCCGCGTGGCGGCCGCGAGCAATTGGACGGATTCAATCACGTCATAAGCCATCACCGGCATCATCACGTTCAGCTCGAAGTTGCCCGCGGCGCCGCACCACGCGATGGTCGCGTCGTACCCGATCACCTGCGCGCAAACCATCAGCAGGCTCTCGGCAATCACCGGATTCACTTTACCCGGCATGATGCTCGACCCCGGCTGCACCGCGGGCAACTTCAATTCCCCGATGCCGCAGCGCGGACCCGACCCCATCCATCGGATATCGTTCGCGATCTTGGTGAGGGCAACCGCGCAGGCTTTCAAGGCCCCGCTGAGAAACACCACCGCGTCCTTTGACGCCTGGGCCTCGAAGTGGTTCTTCGCTTCGATGAACGGAAGGCCCGTGACGCGTGCGATCTCCGCGATTGTTTCGGCGGCAAAGCCTGCTGGGGCGTTCAGGCCGGTTCCTATGGCGGTGCCGCCCAGCGGCAATTCATACAAGCCTTCTAGCGCGCTCGAAATTCGTGCGATGGCGTTCTTCACCTGCTGTGCATAGCCGCCGAATTCCTGCCCCATGCGCATCGGGACGGCATCCTGAAGATGCGTGCGGCCGATTTTGATCACGTCATGAAACTCGCGCGCCTTGCGGCTCAGCTCGCGGTCGAGAAGATCGAGCGCGGAGAGCAGGCGATGCGTCACTGTTTCGACAGCCGCGATATGCAGGGCCGACGGAAAGACATCGTTGCTCGATTGGCCGCGGTTCACGTCGTCATTCGGATGGACCTCTTGCCCGGTCGCCCTGGAGGCGAGGTGCGCGATCACTTCATTCGCGTTCATGTTTGTCGAAGTGCCGCTACCGGTCTGAAAAACGTCCACCACGAACTGCGCGTCCTGATGGCCATCCGCGACCTCCTTCGCAGCCTGTTCGATGGCAAGCGCTACAGGGAGCCTCACCCACCCGCGGACTCCATTCACATGCGCCGCCGCGGCTTTGACGATCCCCAAAGCGCGGATAAACGGGCGCTGCAGCCGCAGCCCGCCGATGGGAAAATTTTCCACGGCCCGCGCGGTCTGCGCGCCGTACAGCGCCGCGGCCGGAACGGCCATCGCTCCCATACTGTCGTGCTCGACCCTCGTCTTGTGGTTCGTGCTGCTTCCTTCGGGCAACGCCATGTTCGTGGTCTCCTGTAATTGAGAGTATGCACGCCAATCGCCTGATTCAAGAGAAAAGCCCGTATCTTCTGCAGCACGCGCACAATCCCGTCGATTGGTACCCGTGGGGCGATGAAGCGTTCGAAAGAGCACGCCGCGAAGACAAGCCCATTTTCCTCTCGATCGGCTATTCCACATGCCACTGGTGCCATGTGATGGAGCGCGAGTCTTTCGAAAATGAGGCCATCGCCGAGCTGGTGAACCGCTGGTTCGTTCCCATCAAAGTGGATCGCGAGGAACGGCCCGATATCGACCGTATCTATATGAATTACGTGCAGGCGACAACGGGCGGTGGCGGCTGGCCGATGTCGGTGTGGCTCACGCCCGAACTCAAGCCCTTCGTCGGAGGAACCTACTTCCCGCCCGAAAACCGTTACGGCCGCGCCGGATTTCCGCTCGTGCTCGAGCGCATCGCGCAGGCCTGGAAAACCGAGCGATCGAAAATCGAAGAAAACAGCAACGGCATCATGGAGCAGCTTCGCCTGCAGGCCAGTGCTGCGGAAACAGGCGCCGATCGTCTGGAAACTTCGGCCGCGGATACGGCGTTCAATCAGTTCCGCCGCTCTTTCGATTCGAAGCTGGGCGGATTCGGCTCCGCGCCCAAATTCCCCCGGCCATCGGTGCATAATTTCCTGCTGCGTTACTGGAAGCGAACCGGCCGTGACGACGCGCGCGACATGGTGGTCGAGACGCTTCTCGCCATGGAAAAAGGCGGCATGCACGATCAGCTCGGCGGCGGATTCCATCGCTATTCGGTGGATGAATCCTGGTTCGTTCCGCACTTTGAGAAGATGCTCTACGATCAGGCGCAGCTGGTGATTTCGTATCTCGAAGCGTTTCAGATCACGCAGGAAGAGACGCTTGCGAAAGCCGCCCGGCGCACGCTCGATTATGTGATGCGCGATATGACCGCACCTGAGGGTGGATTCTATTCCGCGGAGGACGCGGACAGCGCCGTCGATGCGGCCCACCCCCACGAAAAGAGCGAAGGCGCGTTCTATATCTGGTCGATGCAGGAAGTGGTCGATCTGCTCGGACCTGATCGTGCGGTCCGCTTCGCCGAAGCGTACGGAATGGAGCCCGACGGCAATGTGTCGAATGATCCGCACCACGAGTTCACCGGGAAAAACATCCTGTTCCAGGCGCAACCTTTCGAAGATTCAGGCGCCGAAAAGATTCTCTTCGACGCCCGAACGCAACGGCCGCGTCCGCATCTTGACGACAAGATCCTGACCGCTTGGAACGGCCTCATGATTTCGGCATTCGCAAAGGGCGCGGCGATACTTGATTCGCTAAGATACGCGCAGGCCGCGCGACGCGCCGCGGACTTCGTGCTGTCGACTCTCCGCCGCGAGGATGGAACCCTGCTGCGGCGCTTCCGCGCCGGCGACGCCGCGATCGCAGGGATGCTCGACGACTATGCGTTCCTCGCCCAGGGATTGATCGATCTCTACGAGGCTACGTTTGACTTCAAGTACCTTGAAGCCGCGACCGCGATCACGGGAAAACAGCGCGATATTCTGGAAGCGGAAGCCGGCGGATTCTATTCCTCCGCCCACGAAGACGCTTCGCGCCTGATGCGCATCAGGGACGATTACGATGGCGCGGAGCCTTCGGGAAACTCAGTCGCGCTGCTGAATCTGCTACGGCTGCATCGCATCACCGGACGACTGGATTTCGAAACATCCGCGCGCAAATTGATCGCGGCGTTCCATGGGAAACTTACCGCGATGCCTTTTGGATTGCCGCAGATGCTTGCCGCCTGCGAATTCGATTGGGCTCCACAGAGAGAGATTGTGGTGGCGGGCGGCGAGACGCCCAGGCTCTTATGGAAGAACTTCGATCCGAACCGGATCCTATTGCATGCCGGCCCCGAAATGGCGGGCTATCAACCAGCCACAGCAGCGATGACCCGTACCGGCGTGTACATTTGCGAAAACTTCACCTGCCATGCCCCTGCGGTTACGGAGCAGGAACTGGCGGCAATGCTTGGGGATTGAGCCCTAGTGTCCCGTCCCATTTAATTATTTACAATGACGGCAATTCGTGGTTCAATGACGGTATGTTTGCTCGTGCTGAGGCATTGGCCATCGGCGAAGAACAGAGAAGCCAGTTGGAAGAGTTGCTGCGGACTGGGTCCACGCCGCAAAGAACCGCCAGCAGATGTCAGGTTGTGCTGTTGGCAAGCCAGGGGCTGTCGAACAACCTGATCGCCGGGCGAACAGGTTTGTCGCGGCCAACGGTATTAGCGGCACGGGCTGCGTTCGTTAAACGCGGCACTGCTGGTATCTGCGAGCCACAAAAGCGGAAGCGGTCGCGCCGGGTCCTGACGCCGGAACTGGAGCAGCGGATTCTGGACACAACTCTGAAGACCAGACCCGCCGACGCGACACACTGGAGCGCGCGCGTGTTGGCGTCGAAGTTGGGCGTCTCCCGCATGATGGTGCAGCGTCTCTGGCAACGCCATGACATCCAGCCGCACCGCGTGGAGAAATTCAAGATCTCGAATGATCCGAAGTTTGAAGATAAGGTGCGGGATGTCGTCGGCCTTTATCTCGACCCGCCTGACCGCGCCCTCGTGCTCTGTGTCGACGAAAAGAGCCAGATTCAGGCATTGGACCGGACCGCTCCGCTTCTTCCGTTGCGGCCGGGAATACCAGAGCGCCAGACGCATGATTACAAACGGCATGGAACGACTACCTTGTTTGCCGCCTTCAACATCCTGAATGGCAAGGTCATCGGCAGTTGCCTGCCGCGCCATCGCGGCAAAGAGTTTATCAAGTTCCTCAACCGACTGGAAAAGGAGGTGCCACCGGATCTCGACATCCATCTCATCCTCGACAACTACAGCACCCACAAAAGCGCCGCCGTCCAGAACTGGCTCAAACCCCAGAGACGCCGCCGTTTCCACTTCCACTTCACACCTACCAGCAGTTCCTGGCTCAATCAGGTCGAACGGTGGTTTGGTCTCATCACCGACAAGATGATCCGGCGAGGCACCTTCCACTCGGTCGAAGAACTGGAACGCGCCATCTACTCGTGGCTCGCCACTTGGAACGATATGCCCAAAGCCTTCGTCTGGAAGGCATCCGCCGACGTTATCCTCGACAAGGTTCGCCGTTGTAAAGAATTAGCCGGGACGGCGCACTAGTTCTGGAGTGTGTAGTTCACATCGACAGTGGTGATCACTTCGACCGGTTCGCCGTTCAACAACGTAGTCTGGTAGGCCCACTGACTAACCGCCTCGACTGCCGACTTCACCAGTTCCGGTGGACCCGAAACCACCGAAACATCCTTAACCTTGCCGTCCGCCGCAATCTCGACGAGCAACCGGACCGTCCCCTGAATGCGCGCCTCCTTGGCATCCGCCGGATACACCGGTTTCGGCTGCGAAACGAGCTTGGTTGCCATCACGTTCCCGCCAACCCGGATCTTCGGCGTTTCCGGCGCGGCAGCGAGCGGAATCACTGCGGCCACGAATAAGCACAGGGCGGCCAGCATTCTCCAGCCCGTGAAAGTCTTTGCTCTCGACATCCTTGGCTCCTTCAGTCCAGCTTATCCTTTCGGAGGAGCGACGACCTCGTATGGCCGCATCATTTCATTGTCCTCATGTTCGAGGATATGGCAGTGCCAGACATAACGGCCCGTATAGCCTTCGAATTTCACCATGATCCGCGTATTCGCGCCGGGCGTGGCCCTCACCGTATCTTTCCAGCCCGCTTCGTTGGCATCGGGCGGCACGGCGTCGCCGGTATAAACAACCTTTTTGTCGTAGATCCGGGCGTCGACGTCGATCGGGCGACGGTCGAGTATGCGGAACCGGACCAGGTGGAGATGGATGGGATGTGCGTCTTCCGTCAGGTTGAGCAACTCCCAGATCTCGGTCGTGCCCAGCACCGGTTTTTCCGAAACAGGGTCGTGCCAGTGTTTGCCATCCAGCACATGAACCAGCGGATCGCCGAGCACGTTGTCCACTTCCTCGAGCGTGAGTTGGCGGGTCCGGATCGCGCCGGTCTCCGCGATTGGCGGGATCGCCCGCAGCGTTGAGGGCAGCGCGCTGGGGTCCGCCACGCTTTCGGACGCCACGCGGAACTGCATGAGCGGGACGAAAAGATTGTTCAGCAAGATCCGCTCGCCGCGGTGCTCCGCGAAATCCACCACGACGTCGGCGCGCTCGCCTGGTGAGATCGCGAGGCGGGGCACGGCTGTCGGGGCGGCGAGGAGCCCCTGGTCCGTTCCGATCTGCTGAAAGGCCGGTTCGTTGCCGAGCGACAAAAAATAGAACCGCGAATTGGCGGCGTTCAGGATACGGAACCGGTATTTGCGTGGCTCGACATCAAGGTAAGGCAACAGTTTTCCGTTGATGAGCGTGGCGTTCCCGGTGTACTCCGGTATCCAGGGGGCATCGGGGAACTGGCTGACGGGATAGTAGATCTGACCGTCGGTCCCGATCAGGCGGTCCATCAGCACGAGCGGGATTTCGTACTCGCCCTTCGGCAGATTGAGGGCGTCCTCGAAGGAATCGCGGATCACGTAGAGCCCGGCCATGCCCGCGCAAATGTTCAGCCGGTTGATTCCCATGGCGTGGTCGTGATACCAGAGCATCGCGGCGTCCTGCTTGTTCGGATAGTGATAGGTGGCCGACTTGCCCGGCGCATACCAGGCCTCGGGCCAGCCGTCGCTCTCCGGCGGGACTCTCCCGCCGTGAACATGCACGACCGTACGGGACTCCGGAAGGCCTTTGCCGGCGCCCATAATGGTGTGGTCAATGGGGAGAAAATGCTTTGCGGGCAGCTGGTTCGGCCAGTCGATCAGAATCTCTTCGCCGCTGCGAGCTTCGATAGTGGGCCCGGGCATGCTGTTTCCGAAGCCCCAGAAACGGGTCGGCTGGACATCCCGGTGAATCTTCGAGAAGAACTCCCGGATGGGAATCCGATAGAAGGGAACCTGTTCCTTCCGCGAAGGGTTGAGGCGCTTGCCGAGCGGCTTTGCGACTTCGGGACGAGGCAGGGGATCCACGTACGGTGTCATGCGTTCGGGATCGATCAGGGGCGGGGCCGGCTTCATCTTCGGCAGATGCACCATCTGCGCCGTCCCAAAACGAGCGGCGGCGGTCGCGAGACCGCCGCCGGCTAAGAATTTGCGTCGTGTAATGTGGTGCTCCGGTTTCAGCAGGTTATCACGGTAGTCCGGTGACAGGTGAGAGAATCGGCATATTTGTGTTGGGAGGCGGGCCAGTCGGGTTGGTGAAGTTGAACATGGCGTTGATGGGATTGGCAACGGCATCGAACGATCCGCCGCCGACTCTTCCCACAAGCCAGTTGTCCTCGATAAATCTGGTAATCGAAGTCTGAATCGTCTCCGTATGATCGATGTAGTTAGCCTGGGCCCAGGGAGAAATCACCAGCAGAGGCGTCCGCACGCCGGGGCTGCAGCGGCCGTTCACCGGCAGACCGCTTGAACCCGGGCCAGGAAGCTGGGGTGTGGTTCCCAAAGTTCCGCAGGCGTTCGTTCCGGAGATGGTATCCGAAGTCGAGAACGAACCGTTGATAATCGTCCCCTGCTGATGGTCGTACCAGCCGTCGGAATCGTCGTAGGCGATGATTACAGCGGTGCTGCTCCAGAAGGACGACTGCATGAGCGTGTTCACCACTTTCACCATGAAAGCCTGTTCGTCCAGCGGATTGGAGTTGCCCGGATGCGCGTCCTGATAAGACTGGGCCTTCAGGAAACTCACTGCGGCCAGATTACCCGCCGCCAGCGAGTCGAAGAAATCGTGGATATCGTACTGATGGTTTGCGGCGTCGCCTGGGAAGCCGATGGATGCCACGCTCGTGGGGCGAATGTGAGTAAGGTTGCGGGTAGAGGCGTAATACTGGAACGGCGCGTGGTGCTGCACATAGTCGCCTTCAGTCAATCCGGTGATTGGCGAAACCGTGGTCCGGTGGCAACCCGTCGTCCCGTTCGGATTGACCGCGGTCAGGTCGAAGCCGCCGGTGAACCATCCCCAGGTAAGTCCCGCGGTGTTGAGCAGATCGCCGACATTCGTTCCGCTCATCTGGACCTGGAATCCGGATGAACAGGTATCCCCCAACGGATCGGCATCGCCGATGAGCGTCATACCGCCCTGCCCATCCGCAATCGCATTGCTTGATGGACCGTTCAGCGTGGCAATGATTCCGTTCGTCTGGCCGGAGATCACATTGAGAGCGCCCGGTGTGGAAGGTCCGAAATTCGAGTTATAGGAGTTATCGCTGAGCGCGAAGTTCTGCGCGTACTCCCACATTGCGGTGACCGTGTTGCCGTCGAAGTAGCCCATGTTGATGCCCTTCGTCAGGACTATAGCGGGGGACAGCACCGTCATGTTGGACGAGGTTCCGGCCGAACCGGTCTTCGACGGAAAGAGATCCATGGCGCCGAGATCGAAAGAGTTCTGTTCAGGTGTGTAGCTGTGGCTCTGGCTGGGCGTCAAAGCCTGAGTTCGATTGAGGCGGAACGGATTGGTCGCACCCGTGCCGTTTGCCGGGTTGAGATTGGGGTTGCTCGTCAGAAGCGTGGGGCTGGTTTCGTAGTTGTTTGCCGCTGGCGTCCCCGCGAGAGCCGTAAAGCGCGGCTGGCCGGGAGGGTTTACCGCATGCGGATACGTGCCGAAGTAGTGATCGAACGATATGTTCTCGCCGTAGATCACGACTACATGCTGGATCGGCGTCGTCGGCGTCGTGGCCACAATGGTTTGGGCGCTGGCGATGAACGGATTCATGACCAGTCCGATGGTCAAAGTCACACTTGTACCGATTGCAAGAAATGAACGCATATCTCTCCTTTTGAGTCGTCGGATAAAGTGAGTCAGGCTTTCCGGCGCAGCCGGGAAGAGCCGACCATGGCCAAGCCGCCGCCGATCAGAAGCAGAAAGGTTGAGGGCTCGGGTGTAGCCGCCACATCGTCAATCGCCAGTCCCGAATACAAGGACGGGTTGCTTACCGACTGCGTGATCTGAATGCCATAGATGTCGGGCGTGGTGTCCGTGACGTACAAATACCCGTTCCCGGGGTTCGAATTTGTCTCCGATATGGTGATTTCGTCCGCGACGCCCAGATTCACGCCACCCGCACCCAGAGCCTGCAGAAAGATGTTCACGGGGTTGCCGTTGATATCTTCGTCGGAATCCGCAATCCCGACGCCCATCGCGCTTGCTCCGCCGGCGAGAGAGATGGTCAGGTTGGCGGTGCCGCCGATGCCGTTGTCATACAACTCATTCGGGGCACTCTGCGCACTGTAGGGGATTACGTAAAGACCGTCGCCGCTGGAGATGGTTACCTCGCTCGAGTATGTGTTGCCGGAGACATTGGTACAGCCGGTCGCCGGGATCGGGAATGTCGCGCACGCGGCCAGGCTGTCAAAGTTAACGAGGCCCCCTAAATTTGGGGTGGGTTTGGTAGTCGGGGGCAAACTGTACGCGTTCGCCGGCGTTCCGACATTCCATATCGGAGTTGCCTGAGTTAGCAGCGGCATCATCAGCATCAAGGGAACGTAGAGTAGCGGTTTGATAGTCAATGTATTCTCCTGTGAAAACTTTACGAGGCTACCAGTTGCATGTTTCATTTGGATAACTATCCAATGGCAGGTTAACTACTGGCCAAGCCGAGCTGTACCAGTACGCTCACAGTGCTCTTCGTTTCAGTTAGCCGCACTCGGCGAATCGTCAATAAGGACTGATTTGTAGCGTGTTTGTCATCTGGTTCTAATGGAGTAGTCAGACATAAGGTTTAAGGTAGTGTTTGCTCTGAATTCACCCACAGAACAACATTGAGGAGAAATGCGCCAACTACTTTCGATCCCCGTCAGTATCCTTCTCGCCCTGAACCCGGTCTGGTCCAGCGTGGCGGACGCCCAAAGCCCGACGCCTGCAACGCCCATCCAGCATGTGGTCGTAATTTTCGACGAGAACAACTCTTTCGATCATTATTTCGGCACCTATCCGAAGGCGACTAATCCTCCGGGGCAGCCGCGCTTTGTTGCGCTACCGGGCACGCCCACCGTCAACGGCTTCAGCCCGGGTTTGCTGACGAATAACCCGAATCTGAATGCGGCGAATGGCTCGGGCGCGTCGAACCCGTTCCGGTTGAATCGTACCCAGGCGCTGACTGCGGACCAGAATCACAATTACGGGCCGGAACAGGCCTCTTTCGACCATGGTTTGATGGATCTGTTCCCGACCAATACAGGCACAGCTGGCTCTTCGAGCAGCATGTCGGTGCTTACCCCGGCGGTCGTCACGACGAAGGGCCTGGTAATGGGTTACTACGATGGCAATACGGTCACGGCGTTGTGGGAGTATGCGCAGAACTTCGCGCTGAACGATAACTCCTATGGCACCCAGTTCGGGCCTTCATCGCCAGGCGCTGTGAATCTGATTTCGGGTCAGACCAACGGAATCAATCAGGCCACCGTTGTGAACGCAAATGCCTCCGACGAGGTTGCGGACGGGCAAGGCGGCTTCACGCTGAACGGCGACTCCGATCCTCTGAATGACTTCTGTGCGGGTTCCAGCAAAATGCAGATGAATTTCACATCGAGCAACGTCAACGTGGGCAATCTGCTCAACACCGCTGGACTTTCCTGGGGTTGGTTTCAGGGTGGCTTCGATCTCACGGTCGTCAATCCGAACGGGACCACGGGCTGCAACCGCAGCACGGTGTCGCCAATCACCGGACTGACGGAAGCGGATTATGTGCCGCACCATGAGCCGTTTCAGTTCTACCCGAGTACGGCTAACCCCAGCCATACACGCCCGACGAGCCTGGCGTCTATCGGTCTGGCGGGTGACGCAGCCAATCACCAATACGATCTTCACGACTTTTTCGATTCGCTGAGCGCGGGAAACCTGGCCAGTGTCAGTTTCCTGAAGGCGCAGTCCTACCAAAACGGCCACGCAGGCAATTCAAATCCGCTGGACGAACAGGCTTTCATAGTGAAGGTGGTCAATACAATAATGCAATCGTCCTTCTGGAACACCACTGCGGTGATCATCGCCTATGACGATTCCGACGGATGGTACGACCACCAGATGGGGTCGATCGTGAACGGTTCGTTCTCGACCCTGGATGTGCTTACCGGCGCCAGTGCCTGTGGTACTTCGGGCATCACGCCACAGCTTCCCGGGCCTAACACCGGCAGCTTGGCGGTGAACGGCCGCTGCGGCTATGGAGTACGGCAGCCGCTATTAGTGGTCTCACCCTGGGCGAAGCCGAACTACGTCGATCACACATTGACCGATCAGACTTCGATACTCCGCTTCATTGAAGATAACTGGAGCCTGGGAAGAATAGGCGCCGGCTCGTTCGATGCGCTGGCGAATCCGATCACCAGCATGTTCAACTTCACCCAGCCGACGCCTCAGAATCCGAACACGCCGATTTTGTCCTCCGTCACCGGACTGCCGTGACAAGCTAAGATCGAGCACGCGGTAATCGCTTTTATTTTCGTAGTAGAACGGAGTCTGGCTATAAAGCGGCGCGATTTTCTGGTGAGAAGCGGATTGCTCTCCGCGTTGGCAGTGAGGGGCAAGCCTCAGATGCGGCATCGTGCGACGGATCTGGCGGGCGTGTCGCTGAATACGGCTGGGTTGCCAAAGTATGTGGATGCGCTACCTGTCCCGGAAAAAGCGCGGCCCCTGCGCAAAGGCTTCTACCGCATCACGATGCGCGAGTTTCAGGCGAAGATCCATCGTGATATGGCGCCTACCACGTTTTGGGGCTATGAGGGCATGTCGCCCGGCCCGACCTTTGAGGCGCGCTCCGGCGAAGCGATCACGGTCGAATGGGTAAACAACCTTCCCACGAAGCATCTGCTGGCGGTCGACCATGCAGTGCACGGCGCCGAAGAGAATGTTCCCGAGGTGCGCACCGTGGTGCATCTGCACGGAGCGAAGGTGCCGCCTGAAAGCGACGGCAATCCGGAGAGATGGTTTGTGCCGGGGCAATCGAAGACATCTTCATATCCGAACCGCCAGGACGCCGCCGGGCTCTTTTACCACGACCATGCCATGGGAATCACGCGGCTGAACGCGGGGGCGGGGTTGTTCGGGCACTTCCTGATTCGCGACGCATTAGAAGACTCTCTGGGCTTGCCTGCGGGCCGGTACGAGATACCGTTGTGCATCTATGACCGGCTGTTTCAGCTGAACGGTCAACTGCAATATCCCAAGTCGTGGACGGATGATTACAATGGCAACGCCTTACTGCTGAACGGCAAGCTGTTTCCCTTCCTGGCGGTCGAACCGCGGCCCTATCGTTTTCGCGTGTTGAACTGTTCGAACGGGACGTTCTTTTCGCTGTCGTTTTCAAAGAACAGTCTAAGTCTGGTGCCGGGCACCGAACCCTTCCAGATGATCGGGTCGGATCAGGGCCTCCTGTCGGCGCCGCTCGAGATGAAGAGGATCGCCCTTACTCCGGCGGAGCGGGCCGATATCGTGATCGATTTCAGCTCTTATGCGGGTAAGACCATCTACCTGAAGGACTCAACTTCTCCCATCATGCAGATCCGCGTGTCGGCGGGTGAAGCCGGTAAGGCCATGTCATTGCCCGCGTTGCCTGCTAAACTCCGCAATATCGACCGGACGCCCGAAAACTCGGCCGTCAGGACGCGCGAACTGACGCTGATGGATTACATGGGCGCCGGCGGCAGGCCCACTCACATGTTGTTGAACGGCGCACACTATGACATGCCGGTGACCGAGAAACCAGCTTTGAATTCAACCGAGATCTGGACGCTGATCAATCTGACGGAAGAACCCCATCCGATCCACCTGCATTTAGTTCGCTTCCAGATCCTGGACCGGCGGCTGTTCGATCCCCAGGCTTACATGAAGACCGGAAAACTGGTTTACACGGAACCGGCGGCTCCGCCCGAAGCGCATGAGGCCGGATGGAAAGACACCGTGCGGGCGGACCGGTTTCTCGCCACGCGTATTATCGTTAAGTTCGAAGGCTACAAGGGCCGCTATGTCTGGCATTGCCACGTGCTGGAGCACGAGGACAACGAGATGATGCGGCCCTACGAAGTTATCTGAAACGCGGCTGAAGGCTGCGTCTACCTACGGCGCGGAACAAGTCTCCGGAACGCCGGTAGAGGCATTGAGACACAGCTGACGGGCTGTGGCATTCGGCGTACTTGTGAAGTTGAACAGACCATCCAGCGTACCCGCGAGCGCATCGAACGAGCCGTTGCCGATTCTTCCCAGGGACCAGTTGTCTTCAATGAAGCGCAGGACGGAAGTAGTGTCGGTCACCGCGTGGTCGACATAATTCTGTTTGGTGTAAGGGCTGATTGCGATCAGCGGAAGGCGTGTTCCATAACCGCAGCGGTCGAGATAGCCGCCGAGAGGCGTCGTACCGGTGCCGCAATGGAGTGTCGAGCCAGCCAGCGTGTCATTGGCGGAGTCGCTCGATTGATTCACGATCGGCGGCATCACGTGGTCGTACCAGCCATCGGAATCGTCGTAAGTAATGAAGATGGCCAGGTGAGGCCAGTAAGATGACTGCATCAGCGTGTTGATGGTGTCCGCCAAAAACGTCTGCTCCGACAGGGGATCGGACTTGGAGGGATGTCCGGTCTGGCTGGTGGGAGCTTTCAGGAAAGTCACCGTTGGCAGGTTGCCGGCGCTCAGGGCGTTCTGGAAATCGATCAGGGAGTAGTTATGGTTCGCCTGATCGGAGGAAGTGCCGATGGCGGCGACGGAACTGGGCGGGAGATGACCCTGATTTGAGGTAGTTGAGTAGTACATGAACGGCGCATAGTGGCTGTTATAGCTTTGACCGTCGGGAGTGTTGCTGCAGCCGGAACTGGTAATGGGTGT
>Ga0210388_10001456_pt1 | contig 18629 bp, 9 predicted proteins | sample IncBWC19OmetaG_FD_155485 | JGI IMG/M metagenome (GOLD analysis project Ga0210388, IMG submission 155485) | Forest soil microbial communities from Barre Woods Harvard Forest LTER site, Petersham, Massachusetts, United States - Inc-BW-C-19-O ... | reverse complement strand
GTGCTACCCCGCGTAGGGAGTGAGGCTAGGAACAGCATTTGCGCGCTGATTGCCGTACTCTGTGCCCGAGGTGTCGGACGAGCTGTACACGGAGAAGGGTAATCCACCGTGGAAGGTCATCAGAGTATTGGCCTGCCAGCCTTTGGTGAGAAGACGGAGATGCTGCGAGCCGGGAGCTTCATAGGTAAGCAGTCCGACGAAGATGTTGCGGTTATCGAAGTCGCTTGGTCCATAGTCTCCCTTGAAGTTCGTGCTGTCTTGCGGGAGCGCACCGCGGTAGGCCGTAACTTCGTCAAAGCTGTGCGACCAGGTGTATGCCGCCTGGCCGGTGAATCCATGCATGCCCGAAGCGCGAATCGTTGCCTGCAGGGAATTATAGTTCGAGGTTCCGATGCTTTCGATCTGGTTGATGAAAGTAACATCCGGAAACTGCGCGGAGTACGGCCGCGCACCGCCGCCCAGCGCCGCCTGATTGATGTCGAGGATCGAGAGCAGGTGGCGCCCTTCGGTTCCCACATACCCGACCTGCGCTACAACCTTGTTCGTCAAGCTCTGTTCCACTTGAACGTTGAAGTTGAAGTTCCGGGACGGAACGAAGTTCTTTGCGATGGAGAAGAGACTTGCAGAAGCAGCCGAATCGGGGAAGGTGCTTACACCGTCGGCAATCGTGTAGCGGCTTCGCGTGCCGGTTACGACCGGGTCCGGACCTCCCGGATTGCCCTCGACACCGTTCGGCGCGCCATTGCCGGGACGGTTATCCAGGAAGGGATTGAGGTTGGGCGTATCGAAGTAAAGGCCGGCTCCGGCACGGACGACGGTCGTCGGAGTGGCCTGATAGGAGAAGCCAATGCGAGGACTAAAGTTCGTGTAAGTCGGATCATAGAGGTTGCTGATCTGATCTCCCTGATACACGACTCCGCCGAGGTTGGGACGGAATACAGAGAGATTCTTCCACGGATTGTGCAGAGGGCCTTCGTAATCCCAGCGCAGACCGTAGTTCATATTCAGCTTCGGGCTAAGTTGCCAGGAGTCCTGGGCGAAAACGGCAAAGGTATTCACGAAAACCTGACGATCGGGATCGCCTAAAGCAATCGACGAGGTCTGCACATTGCCGGCGAGGAAGTCCGACAAGGCGTCGATGCGCGGATCGCCTGAGTTCCAGGGGACGACTGAGCTTCCCGTGGTGGGATCGACATTCTGGGGGGTGGGCCCCTGCGATCCATCGAAGGTGAAGCTGCCGAGCGCGTGACGATGATAGAACTCATCGAGTTGCGCCTTCCGCCATTCGCCGCCGAACTTGAACTGGTGCTTACCGACGGTCCACGACAAGTCATCTGTCAGGTGACCGGTGATATCGTTGCGTCCCTCGGGAGGCGTCTCGCCGACGGGGTCAAATCCGGTGATCTGAATATTTGGTGCGCCGGGAAGCGTGGACCCGGTTACCAGGCCGAGTGATGCCACGTCGAAGCTGTTGTTGAAGTCGTTGAAGACCTGATTGAAGTAGTTGACTCCGGCAAGCACCTGGTTGGTGATTGTGGGAGTGAACACGTGATTGTAGACAATCGCGTAGTTCTGCACGTGGATGGGAGCTACTTCGTAGTAGTAGAAGAGAGAAGATCCGACCGGCGCCACCTGATTACCCTGCCCCACAAACCAGTGAGCCGTCAGACTGTTCTTGTCGTTGATGGTGTAGTCGATCTTGGCGAGACCGTTGTAACTATAGCCGTATTCAGGTGTCGAGCTGTTGTAGTTATTCACCACGGCCGGAGCACTCCCGGTCGCTTCTGCAGGCCACAGGGTGGCGAGCAGCTTTGTCGACACCGGGTTCACCGGAACTCCGAATTTTGCCAGCGTCGCACTTGCTTCAGCCTGCCATGCCTGCGTCGGCTCCGTCGCCTGATCGGGAACACCGATGGTGAAGCGCTGGTGCTCATAGGTAGTGAACCAGAAGAGCTTGTCCTTAATGAATGGGCCGCCGGCGGAGAAGCCGTAATTGTAGTTACGGACCTCCTGCTTCACCGGAGCCGTGAAGGGATTCGTTGCGCCGAGAAACTCGTTGCGATTGTAATAATAAGCGGATCCGTGGATACCGTTGCTTCCCGATTTGAGCGAGAGATTCACGCTGCCGCCAGGATTGCGCCCCGATTCAGGCGCAGCCTGCGTCTGCGCGGAGAACTGGTCGACCGCGTCGATGGGCAGGATAATTCCTGCAATGCCGGAGACACCACCCTGATTGACAGCGGGGATGTTATGCCAGAGATCGTTGTTATCGATGCCGTCGATCTGCCAGTTGATCTGGTTCGCGCGCGTTCCGTTGAGCGACCCGTAGCCGCCTGCTCCGGAGTTGGAAAAGCCTGGCGACAGAATGATCAGCTGTGTGAAGTCACGGCCGTTAAGGGGTGTGTCCTGCAGCGGCTTTCCGCCGACGCCGGCGGTCTGTGTTGTCGAAGTGGTGTCCAGCGTCAGGGCGGCCGCGTTCACCTCAATGGTAGTAGCTGTCTGAGCTACGTTCAGTCGAATCGGCAGTGTATAGATAGTTCCGGCAGTTACCGGGACCTTATCGACTTTGACTTTTTGAAATCCCGCTGCCACGGCACTTACCTGATACGAGCCGAGGGGGAGGTCCTGGAAGGAGAACTCGCCGCCGCTCGAAGTAATGGTCGTGTGACTCACCCCAGTCGCGGAATCGGTAGCTTCGACCTGCGCCGCAGGAACTACCGCACCCGACTGATCGGTGACCGCTCCATTGATGCCGCCACGGAAGGTCTGTGCATACGCTGACGGGAAGAGGAGCAGCATCGCTCCTACAAGCACTATCCATGTGGATAGGAATATTCGCCTGCTTCGGAATGACATTGAACAAAGCCTCCAAAGGGTGTTGTGCGGGATTTAATTTTTCGTTGTCTCGGAGTTCTCGAGTGAGTGTCACCCAGACGGTCAAGAGATCAACATCTCTTACGTATCTCGACCGATCCATCGCAGAGTTTTGCGATGCAAAAGACTGTAGCGGTGACTGCCATGACCCAACGTAGGTCAAGCGTTGTATCGGCACAAGCAGAAAATTTGTCGCTATTACTGATTGCTGATCGACGCTATAAGCATAGGTTTATCGAGCGGGTATTGAACCGCCCGACCAGCAAGAATTTGAAACAGTCATTGGAGCTGATTCGAAAGGGCTATCGCCGGCTCCTTGTTCATCCGGCGGGAATCTGCAAAGGAGGTGGATAAATCTTGCTTATGCGTTCCCTTCGTAAGTCCTTCGCGATCGTTCGCATCGCGTCCAGCCGTCGTGCAGACGGCCGATATGGATAAATCTTCGCGCGCCCGCTGCATCGATTCGAGTTACCCGCATGGAAGCTTGCGCTTTTGAGGAGTGCACAGGCGCGCGGCGAAGATCTTTTGCGTTGCTTTAATCGCTTCTCAATGCCCTCATCGGATCGACGTTGGCTGCGCGTTGCGCAGGCAGCGCAGCGGCCACGATCGCTACGATGGCGATCATCGCCATGGCCAGGAGGAAGACGAGCGGATCGGAATTCGATACGCCGAAGAGCTGGCTCTTGAGCAGGCGCGTTGCCAGCAGGGCCAGAGGCAGAGTCACCGCGATGCTGATGCCGGCCAGTTTCAGCACGTCGCGAAGGACAAGCCGTACGATGCCGCCACGGTCCGATCCCAGAGCCATGCGGACGCCGATCTCACGAGTCCGCTGCGCCGTGGCGTAGGCGAGCACGCCATACAAGCCGATGCCTGCGAGCAGCGTAGCCAGTGCGCCGAAACTGATCGCCAATAAGCCGATCATGCGCTCGTCGCTGATGTTTGCGTCGATCTGCCCATCCATGGTGGTGAGGCCGTCAGCCACCAGTCTGGTGTCAATTCGGCTGAGCGTCTGGCGAGCTGCGGAGATCGCAGTGTCTGGAGACTGATAGGTGCGCACGTAGTAGCTGGTGCCCGCGAGGGGCGGATCCTGTGCGAACGGGCGGTACATCGTCTCGCGGATCTTGCCTTTCATACCGCGATGAATGTAGTTCCGCGCGATGCCGACGATCTGCATATCGTATTTCACGTCGCTGCCAGCGCCTGATGCCAGCATTCTTCCCAATGCTTTTTGCGGCGTGCCGAAGAAACGCGTTGCCAGCGCTTCATTCACCACGACGACTTTGGGATGGGCCGCGTCGTCCGTGGGCTCGAACTCGCGTCCGGCAAGGATGGGAACCTTCAGCGTCGCGAAATAGCCGGGAGTGATGGCGGGCACCTCAACATCCATGTCCTCCTCCTCGCGCGGCGTGTAGCCCTCGATGCTGATGTTGCCGCCCTCCCCGTTGCCCGCGAGCTCAGGATCGTCGGTCGCGGCCACGCTCTCGACGCCGGGGATCGCGGCCAGTTGCTCACGAATGTTGCGATGGAGCGGCACGAGAGCGCTCTCGGAATAGCCGGAGAGATTCGGGTTGAGGCCGAAGGTGATGAGATGATCGGTTGCGAATCCCACGTTCACGCTGCGCAGGTTCTCGAGCGTCCTCACGAACAGGCCTGAGCAGACCAAGAGGAGCAGGCTCAGCCCAATCTGCAGACCAACGATGACTCGGCGAAACGTCAGGCTTCCACCGGTGCTGGCCGCGCTCTGCTGCTTCATCTGCCCGACCAGATCCGGTCTCCACAACTGCACCGCCGGAGCCATGGTGAATAGCAGGCTTACGACGAGAGCGACGGCGAAATTGAAGGCCAGCACCCGGCCATCCACGCTGGTTGAGAATGGCGGCTGGCCCTGGCCGCTGGTCATCCTGCTCACCAGCACGTGCGTCGCTACCGGAACCAGAATCAGTCCGGCTGCGCCTCCCAGCAGCCCCAGCAGTGTTCCTTCCAGCAGCAGCTGGCGAATGACGCGTCCCCGTTGCGCGCCGAGCGAGTAGCGCATGGAGAACTCGCGCAGGCGGCCCGCGGAGCGCACCAGCACCAGGCTGGCGACATTCACTGCTGCCATCAGGACCACCAGCAGTACCATGCCCATGACCACCAGTAGCGGCGTGCGAAGATCATCGCGCGAATAGGAGAAGCCGCGCGCACCATCCGTCACCAGCAGCCTGCTATTGGTGACGAAGCCGTCGACAAAGCGTTTGGAATTCTGATGCATGACGGGCAGCTCTGCGGTTCGCAGAGCATGCCACAAGGGAGCCATCGCCGCCTGCGCCTGCTCACGCGTCTCGCCCGGCTTGAGGCGACCGAGGATGTTCAGCCACCGTGAACGGTGGTTATCCAGATCGTCCCAGTTCGGAGTCACAATCGGCTTCATGGTCATGGGGACGAAGATATCGGCCGGCGATCCCCAGATGGCGCTGTCGAAGCCGGGAGCCGCGACGCCTACGATCTGAAAAGGGTGTCCATTGACGGAGAGCGTTTGCCCTACGACGCGCGGATCTTCGCCCATGTGATTTTTCCAGTAGTGGAAGCTCAGGACGACGAGCGGGCTGCCGTTCTTTTGCACATCGTCGGCCTGCACCAGCAGGCGGCCGGCGGCCGGCTTGACTCCCAGCACGTCGAAGTAGTTTCCGCTGACCAACTCCGCTGCGACGAGCGCCGAGTGTTGTTGCCACATAATTCCAGCCTGCGTCTGCAGCATGGCAATCAGCCCGTCGAAGGCCTGATTCTGGTCGCGAAGATCCTTGTACATGGGATAGGAGAAGTACGCTCCCACGTCTCCGCCGCTCATCGACGTGCGGCCGCTCCAGGCGGTTCCGGTGTTCTGCAGCAGCACAAGCTGCTGCGGATCGCGCACTGGAAGTGCGCGGAGCAGCGCCTGATCGAGCAGTGAAAAGATCGCGCTGTTCGCGCCGATGCCCAGTGCCAGGGTCAGCACCGCTGTGATCGTGAATCCGGGCGATTTCCGCAACTGCCGCAGAGCGAACTTCAGATCATCCCACATGACTCGTCACTCCAGGTATTGCAAATTTGTCCGTGTTGCAAATTCTGTCCGACGGATCCCACCGTATCTGGCGATGCTTGAACCGCGTTTCCTCTTGCCTGTTTCACTCCTGGCGCAGCGCTTCGATGGGGTCGACGGATGCGGCTCGGCGCGCCGGGATCCATGCGGCGGCGAGCGCGAGGAGCGCTATCAGCACTGGCACCGCGCAAAAGGTGAGAGGGTCGAGCACGCTGACTTCAAAGAGGAAGCTGCGTAGCACACGTGTAGTCATGGCGGCCGCGGCCAGACCTACGAGCGATCCGCCGCATGCGAGCAGAAGGCTCTGTTTCACCACTCCAAAGATAATCCGTCCGCGCGGGGCGCCGAGAGCTAGGCGGATTCCAATCTCGCGCGTGCGCCAGCTGACGATGTACGCGATGAGGCTGTAGACGCCGATGATGCCGATGACCACGGCGAGCGCACCGAAGCCTAGCAGCAGGATAGTAAGAGAGCGCGGCGCCGAAGCAGAGGCGGCGACCACCTCGTTCAGCGTGCGCACGCGCGTCACCGGCACCAGCGGGTTGAGGGTCGCAACTGCCTGGCGTAATTCGCCCGCGGCCTGCGCGGCGCCTGTCTGCGTGCGCATGACGACATACATCACCGGCGTCTCATGCGATCGCGTCATGGGCAGGTAGACCTCGTCGTCAAAGGTTCCGTCCAGACTGTCGTGGTGGGTGTTGCTGACGACACCTACGACGATCGAAGCTACGTTGGGATCTATCACCGCCGGCGATTGCTCATCGGACAACGCAACGACGTGCTTCCCGAGCGGATCCTGATTCGGCCACAGGTCTTGCGCCATCTTCCGGTTGATCACCACAGCGCGGCTCGCGCCCGACGCGTCGGAGTCCGCCAGCAGGCGGCCCCGGACAAGACGCAGGCCCAGCGTTGAAAAATAATTTGACGATACTGTGCGCGCGCTTCCCTGCTTTGCCGGTTGCTTCGGATCGCGCGTATTGCCCTCGGCATCGTAGAAATAATTCAGGTCCCAGCCGCTCATGGGCAACGCATCGGTTAAAGCTGCACCGGAGACTCCTTCGATCCCTCGCGCCCGATCTTCCAGGTCGTGAAAGAACGCCCCACAGTGCCCCGGTTGCTTGCATGCCGTGGCATCGAGCGACACCTCGGCGGTGACCAGTCGATCCGTGCGGAAGCCAGGATCAACGCGCGAAAGGCTATAGAGGCTGTGCAGCATCAGCCCGGCCGCGGTGATCACTACGACCGAGAGACCTATCTGTCCGATCACCAGCAGCATCGCTACGCGGAACTGCGAGGCCTTGCCTGCAACGCCTCGGCCGCCCGAGTGCAAGGTGTCCTGCAGATTGGGCGAGGCCATCTTCAGCGCCGGCACCAGTCCAAACAGAATGCTGGTGATGAGCGATGCTGCCCCGGCGAAAAGGAAGACATCCCAGTGCAATCCGAGGCCGGCGAGACGCGGCGTATCGGCCGGGAGAATGCGAGCCAGCGCCCGCAGACTTGTGGCAGCCGCAATCACTCCGACAACTCCGGCGAAGGCTCCGAGTAGCGCGCTTTCGAGCAGCAATTGCCGGATCAGCCGCCATCCGGATGCGCCCAGCGCTCCGCGAATCGCCATCTCGCGCTCGCGTCCCGACGCTCGCGCGAGCATCAGATTGGCCACATTCGCGCAGGCGATCAGCAGGATGAGTCCGACCGCGCCAAAGAGCAGCAAGAGTCGGGGACGTGTATCTCCCACCACCGAGTCCAGCAGCGGGACGACTGTGGTGTCTGCCTCCCACGAGTCCGGCATAGTCCACGGGAAAAGCGGCAGGAGCACGGGATGCAGCCTGCGCAGATCCGCCTGCGCCTGCAGGGGCGTCACTCCATCTTTCAATCGTCCCAGTGCTCGCAGCTCGAAGTAATTCCAAGGATCGATCGGATCGCCGCCCTTTAAGGAGATGGGGATGACGAACTGCGTGTCAGCGTAGGGGAAATGAACTCCGGACGGCATGACGCCGATAATTCGCCGGGAAATTCCATCGATACGGACGCTCTGGCCCACGACATCCGGATTGCCTCCGAAGTGCTGCCGCCAGTAGCCGTAGCTCAGCACTACGATGAGGTCGCGCCCGGCTGTCGCTTCATCCGGCAAGAAAAACCGGCCGACCGCTGGATGAAGCCCGAGAGTGTCGAAGGTATTTACCGTCACTCCGGTTCCGAATACCCGCTCGGCCGCTTCCGTCCCGGCGACATTCGACTCGATATCCCGGTCGTAGCCGGAGATCGCGGTGAACGATTGGGAGCGGTTCTGCAACTCGCGAATCCAGCCCTTGGGCAGGAAGCCGGAGATGCGAACCAGCCGATCCTGGTGTGCGTAGGGCAGCGGCCTCAGGATGATCGAATCGACCAGCGAAAAGATCGCCGTGTTCGCTCCGATTCCGAGAGCCAGCGTCAGCACTGCGGTGAATGCAAATCCCGGTGAACGTCTCAACTGCCGCAATGCAAATTTCAGATCAGCCAGCATCTTTGCCTCTCCAACGGTTTGAAATTATTCTTCGCGCAACGCTTCGATAGGCTCGATGGCCGCGGCGACTCGCGCCGGCAGCCAACTGGCGAGCAGCGCGATGCCCGCAATCGCAACCGCCGTGGTTACGAATACTATCGGGTCACCGGGACGGACCCCGAACAGCAGGTTGGCTGCGATGCGTGCGATCCCGGCAGCCATTAAAACTCCGGCGGCGATGCCGATTGCCGTCAGCAGGCCGGCGCGGCGCAGGAACATGTGCGCTACGTCTTCGCGGCGCGCTCCCAGGGTAAGGCGCAGGCCGATCTCGCGGCGACGCTCGCCCACCAGGTTGGCCATCACGCCGAAGATTCCAATCGCCGCCAGCAGGAGCGCAACCGCGGCATCCACCACAAGCATGGATGCGGCATAGATCAGGCCGGTCAGCGCCTCGTGCAGGTAGCCCTTGTAGGTCTGCATGGCATCGAGCGGCAACGTGTTGTCGAGCGTTGCCAGCGCCTGCCGCACCGAGGGCGCGAGCGCCAGAGGATCTCCATCGGCGACGACAACGTATTTCGCGTCATCGAGCGGCGACTGGGCGGCGTTCAGATAGACGGCCCGCTGCGCGCTCTCGTTCGTCCAGTCGTAATGAACATCACCGGCTACGCCTACGATCGTCACCCAGGGGTCGTTGCTCTGGCGCGTGACGCCCATGCGAATGCGATGTCCGAGCGGCGAGGATCCGGGGAAATACTGATCGGCGAATTTCCGGCTCACGATCGCCACCGGCGTTGCGGTGGGACCGTCGCTGTCGTTGAAGCCGCGTCCGGAAACGATCGGCACACCCATGGCATTCAGGAATTCGCTGCTCACGGTGAGGCGCGCCGCTCCCTGAAACTGACCCGGCGTTACGGAGCGATTCTCGATGCGGAAATCGTCGACCCAGGTGCCTTCATTCCCATAAGGCAGGCTTGTGGTGATGTTGGCGCTCTTCACGCCGGGCAGCGCGCGGATGCGGCTGAGGCTGTCGCCAAACCAGCGAATCTGCTTTTCTCCAGTGGTGAAACGTTCGGAGGGCAGGTGGACGTTAAAGGTGAGGATCTGCTCCGGGCGATAGATATCCGCCATGTGCAGAGTCGCGTGCATACCTTTGGCCATCAGCGCTGCGCCGATCACCAGAGCTACGGCGAACGCGATCTGTGCGACAGCAAATAGATTGCGCAGGCGGTGTGTCTGCCCGGTTCCGGTGGAGGAGCGTCCGCCGGCTTTGAGCTGCTCGACCAGATTCACGCGCAACGATTCAAGCGCGGGTGCGATGCCCGAGACAATGCCCGCTGCCACTGCCAGCAGCATGGACAGAACCAGGGCGCGCCAGTTGAGAGAGATCGTTCCCCATCCTGCGATATATCTGGCTACGCGCTCGGGCATGAAGGCCAGATCGAGACGCAAGCCAAAGTGAGCCAGCAGCAATCCACCTGCGGCGCCGGCCAAGCCCAGCAGCACGCTCTCCACGAGGAGCTGACGGAGCAGAATCCAACGCCGGGCGCCCAGGGCGGTGCGGACCGCGATCTCGTTACGCCGCCCCAGTCCGCGGGCAAACTGCAGATTGGCTACATTTGCGCAGACGATCAGAAGCACAAAGATGGTCGCGCCCATGATCAAGCGGAAATACATCGACGTCAGCGGACCGTTGAGATCCTTCAGCAGTGGCGTGACGGTGACGCCCCAGCCGAGGTTCGTGGCCGGATATCTGCGAGCCAGCTGGCTTGCGATTCCCTGCATTTCCAGCTGCGCGGCATGATCGGAGACGCCGGGGCGCAGGCGTCCGAGCACCGAGTAGCTACGCGCGACGCGATCGTTCCGCTGCAGCGGTGTCGTCGCCATCGGCAGGAAGATATCCGCAACCGCTGGATATTCGAGACTGCGCGGCATGACGCCGATGATGGTGTAAGCCTGCGAATCCAGCTCAACCCTGCGCCCGACAATATTTGGATCGCCACCGAACTGGCGCTGCCAGAAGCTGTAGCTCAGAATGGTTACAGCATCGCGTCCGGGCTGCGCCTCATCGTCGCGGAAGCCGCGGCCGAGCCAGGGATTGACGTGCAGCAAGGCGAAGAAATTGGGCGAGACAATCGACGAGTCGGCGTGGGCAGCGTCTCCGGCGCCACTCATATTCATGGAACCGTAGGCGCGGACGGCGAGATCGTCGAACGACCGGCTATCGCGCTTCCAGTCTTCATAATTTGCGAACGCCACCTGGGCGGGCTCGCCGCGGTCCTGCTGCTCAGTCAGCGTCACCACCCGGTCCAGGTCAGGGACCGCCAGGGGATGGAGGACCAGGGCATCCATAAAGCTGAAAACCGCGGTATTCACCCCAATGCCGATGGCCAGCGTTAATACCGCTGTAATGGTGAATCCCGGTGAGTTTCGCAGCTGCCGCAACGCGTACCTGATATCTGCCCACATACATTCTTCTCCGAGAATCACCTCCCGGAGGAGTGCATGCCGGTGTCCAACTTACGGCGCGGGCTAATTCTCTGAATTTGCTGGGGTTGGGATGGAACGGCGGCTCAGGTGTTGTCCGCACTTGGGAAAAACTGTTCGGAATTGAACATCCGCGGGCGGGGTGCGAGCCGGGGTCCTATTTTGGACTCGGCGCGCCGGATGCGAGCAACGCTCGGACAATCTCCTCCCATTCGGCGTCGAGCGGGAGCCGGGAATCCGGCTTGCCGGCCTGGCCATACCAGTAGCTGGCGTTGCCAGCGTCGCCTTCTTTACGGTGCAGATAGGCATGCACCCAAGCTCCGTCAGCTGAACCGACATCCTGCGCAAGCTCGTGGGCGCGATTCCAGTCAGCCAGGGCATCCCACCACATGGCAGCAAGTAGCGGCGGAAGGTTCGCGGCCGAGGCCGGATCGTTCAGCGAGATTCGGAATTCTTCGAAGGTCATGCCGGTATTGTAAGCAGCAATAACGCCTGCTGAGGACGGCCCGGGATCCTCTCGCCCCGTGAATTCCGGCATCCTTGGGACGACCGGGGCGATCTTTCAAGACATGTTAAGGATGCCGATTGTGTCGTTGCCTGCGGGGTGCGCCCAAACTACGAGCAAAGTGGTCGCCATTGCGTTATGATGAAAACAGAGGGCGGAAATACACCTGATCGCTGCCTGCCCACGGCTGGCGGTGGTCGACGGCCGGGCAAGAGTTGAAAGCACTGAGCGAGTTAAATATCGGCAAGGTAGCCATTGTGGACGCTCTGGAATTGCCGGATGAGATCGGGCATCACCTCATGCATATGGGCTTCGTACCCGAGGCGCGAGTTATCGTGATCCGACGGGCTCCAGCGGGCGACCCCACCGTTTATGCAATCGATGGCTTCGAGATCGCCCTTCGTCGAGAAACCGCGCGATCCATTATGGTTCGTCCGCTTGAGGAAGGCTCCTGATGAGCGACTGCTGCGCCACTGAAACAATTGAGATCAAGGTTGAGCCTCGGATTCCCGGGAAGATTCGTACCGTAGCTTTGGTCGGTCCGCCGAATTCCGGCAAGTCTACGCTTTTCAATCGCCTGACCGGATTGCGCCAGAAGGTCGCGAACTACCCAGGCGTGACGGTCGAACAGCATTCGGGCAGGCTCAGCGGGATCGGCCGCAGCGACCTGATTCTCATCGATCTGCCGGGCATTTACAGCCTCAATTCGTATTCCGAGGACGCCCGTGTCTCCGTCGATGTTCTTCACGGACGCATGCCGGGAACTCCGGCGCCCGACGCGGTTCTGCTGGTGCTCGATTCCCTCCAATTACGCCGCCAGCTGATGCTGGCAGCGCCGATTCTTTCGCTGGGGCTGCCTACGCTCGTTCTGTTGAATATGAGCGACCTGATGGAGACCCGCGGCGGCGAAGTCGATACACTGGCGCTGGCCCGGGAACTGGGCGCACCGGTGGCCAAGATCAGCGCCTCGCGCGGGACCGGCCTCGATTCCATCAGTCATTTCCTGGACAGGAAGAGCGAGCCGGAGATACCGCGCACCCAGGGTCGACTGGAGCTGCCGGTCGTCGGTAATGCTCGCTCCTACCGGCAGTGGGCCACCGGCATCAGCACGCGGACCAAGTACAAGGCGCCGCTCTCCTCGGAGTGGACGCGTAAGCTTGACCGGGTTCTCCTTCACCGTATCGTCGGGCCCCTGCTCTTCCTGGCCGTCGTCATCACCGTATTTCAGGTGGTGTTCTCCATCGGACAGCCGCTGAGCGACGGTTTTGGAGAACTGCTCAACGGTGCGGGCGACAAGATCGGCACTTTTCTAGGGCACGGATGGGTTGAGTCCCTGCTGATCGACGGCATCTGGAAGGGCGTGGCCTCGGTGCTCGTCTTCCTGCCGCAGATCCTGCTTCTCTTTCTTTTTATTGGCGTTCTCGAGGACTCCGGCTACCTGGCCCGGGCTGCCCTGATCGCGGACCGTGTGATGCGCTCTATCGGGCTCAACGGCAAGGCCTTCATTCCACTGCTCTCCGCCTACGCCTGCGCGGTTCCGGCCATTATGGCCACGCGGACCATCGAGAACAAACGCGACCGCTTCGCGACGATTCTCGTCGCCCCTTTCATGACCTGCTCAGCGAGGCTGCCGATCTACCTGCTGATGATCGCGGCCTTCATCCCGAACAGACCGATCATCGGCGATTTCTTCGGGATGCGCGCCGCCGTCATGCTGTCGCTCTATTTGCTCGGTTTCCTGGCGGCGCTGGGGACGGCCCGGCTGCTGAAGTCTTCGATTCTCAAGACTTCCTCCGCGCCTTTCATTCTGGAGCTGCCGCAGTATCGCCTGCCCACGCTGCGTTCGCTGGGCCTGCGCGTCTTCGACCGCGGCAAGGTGTTTTTGAAGCAGGCGGGCACCATTATTCTGGCCGTCACGGTCGTCCTCTGGATTCTCAGCCATGTTCCCTTCCACTCCACTCTTCCGGATAGTGTGATTGGGCGTGTGGGTCACCTGATCGAGCCCATTATTCGTCCGCTGGGCTTTAACTGGAAGATCGGCATCGGTTTGCTGAGTTCCATCGTGGCCCGCGAAGTGATCGTCGGAACGCTGGGCACGCTCTACGGAGCGGACTCGCTCGGTCTGCAGAATGCTCTGCACCACGACCTGACGCTGGGCGGGGCGATGGCGCTGGTAGTTTTCTTCGCTTTTGCCATGCAGTGCACCTCGACGCTGGCCATCGTCCGGCGCGAGACCAACAGCTGGAAGTGGCCGGCCCTTCAATTCGCGTACATGAGCGTGCTGGCGTACGTGGCGGCGCTGGCGACGAATCTTCTGATTACGCATCTTTTCCTGTAATCTGGAAGAAAGCGCTGTTTTCCTGCGCTCCTTTCGCGATCAACTCAAAGCTTCGGCCCAGAGCCCAGTGATTCCGCTGAGACTTATGACAAAGCCTCGGCCATAACAGAGAGAACCATGATTTCAGTCAGCAATGTCAGCATGCGCTACGGCGCGAAGATCCTCTTCGAAGACGTCAGCGTAACTTTCGTCGCAGGCCGCCGCTACGGCCTCACCGGTCCGAACGGAGCCGGCAAGTCGACGTTCATGAAGGTACTTACCGCCGAGCTTGACGCCCAGAAGGGCAACGTCGTTCGCCCGAAAAAGCTGGGCGTTTTGCGGCAGGACCAGTTTGCCTTCGACGCCTATCGCGTGATCGACACGGTAATCATGGGCAACAAAGGCCTATGGGCGGCTCTGGAAGAGCGAGACGCCATCTACTCGAAGACCGACCTCACCGACGAAGACGGCATGCGCCTCGGCGAGCTCGAAGGAATTGTCGGCGAGGAAGACGGCTACACCGCGGAAAGCGATGCCGCCATCCTTTTGCAGGGGCTGGATATTCCGGATGAGCTGCACGAGCGCAAGATGAGCGAGCTGCAGGGCGGCCAGAAGGTCCGCGTGCTGCTGGCACAGGCGCTCTTTGGAAAGCCTCAGGCGCTGCTCCTCGACGAGCCTACGAACCACCTCGATCTCGATTCGATCCACTGGCTGCAGGACTTCCTGCTTAATTACGAGGGGACGCTGATTACGATCTCGCACGACCGGCACTTTTTGAACAGCGTGACCACGCACACCGCCGACATCGATTATCAGACGATCATCACTTACACCGGCGGATACGACGACATGGTGATGGCGAAGACGCAGATCCGCTCGCGCCTCGAGTCGCAGAACGAGCAGCGCGAAAAGAAGATTGCGCAGCTGAATGAGTTCATCGCGCGCTTCGCCGCCGGAACGCGTTCCAGCCAGGTGACGAGCCGTAAGAAGGAAGTCGAGCGTTTGCAAACGACGGAGCTTGCGCGCTCGAACATCCAGCGCCCCTTTCTACGCTTTGATCTACTGCGCCCTTCGGGCAAGACGGCACTTGAGTTTGAAGGCGTCGCCAAGTCGTACCTTGACCAGAAGGTCATCAACGGCTTCAGCGCGAACATCCAGCGCGGCGAGAAGATTGCGCTCATGGGGCGCAACGGGCAGGGCAAGACCACCTTGCTCAAGTCGCTGCTGACCAGTTCGCCCGACGACGCCGAGAAGGGTTTCACGCTCGACGCGGGCGCGATCAAGTGGGGACACGAGGCGCAGATCGGCTACTTCCCGCAGGACCACACGGGCGTGATCGAGCATGGCCTGACTGTCTCCGACTGGCTGCATCAGTTCGATCCGCGCGTGACGAAGGAAGAGATTCGAGGCATCCTCGGACAGATGCTCTTCCGCGGCGAAGAGGGATTGAAGCCGACTTCGGCGCTCTCCGGCGGCGAAGCAGCGCGTCTGCTCTTCTGCAAGCTCATGCTGCAGAAGCCGAACATCCTCATTTTTGACGAACCTACGAACCACCTCGACCTTGAGTCGATCAATGCCCTGAACATCTCGCTGCAGCGCTATGAGGGAACGGTCCTGCTGGTCACGCACGATCACGACCTGATCGACGAAGTCGCGACCCGCATCTGGCATTTCGAAAACGGCGCGATTGAAGACTTCAAGGGTCCTTACGAGGAATACATGACCGCTACCAGCGCGGCTCGCTAGTGGCGGCTATTTCTCCCAGCGCTACAGGGAAACCGCAGACGATCACCGGGTTTCACCAGGACGAGCAGGGCGATTGGGTGGCCGACCTTTCCTGCCGCCACACGCAGCATGTGCGGCATCGTCCTCCGTGGGAGCTGCGGCCGTGGGTGATCACGGAAGACGGCAGGCGGCAGCACATCGGCGCAACTCTTCTCTGCGTAAAGTGCGTAGAAGCTTAACGCAAACCTTTTCGAGGAGTCCTCGAATTTCTGGAGCAACTTGGCACTCCTGCTCAATGCGCAATCCGTCTCGAAGTCCTTCGGCGCGACGAATCTTTTTCGCGAAGTCTCGTTCACGGTCAATGACGGCGATCGTATCGGCCTCATCGGCCCTAACGGCAGTGGCAAATCAACGCTGCTGAAAATGCTGGCCGGTGAGATCGATGCCGATTCCGGCGAGGTGACTCCGCGCAAGAACCTGCGCATGGCTTACGTCGAGCAGGATTCGCAGTTCCCTGCCGACGCTACGGTTCGCAATGTGCTCGAATCCGCGCTCAAGCTAGCCCGCGTGCCGGAATCCGACTGGGACTCGCGCCTTCACTCCACCTTCGGGATGGCGGGGTTCGAAGATCTCGCAACCGAAGCAGTTACATTTTCGGGAGGCTGGAGGAAGCGGCTGGCTATTGCCGAGGCGCTGGTTCAGCAGCCTGATCTGCTGCTGCTTGACGAGCCTACCAATCACCTCGACTTCGTCGGCATCGAGTGGCTTGAAGCGCTTCTCGTCTCGGGATCCTTTGCCTCGGTGGTCATCAGCCACGATCGCTACTTTCTCGAGAATGTCGCTACGCAGATGGCGGAGCTGAATCGCGCCTACCCCAATGGCATGCTGCGTTCCAAGGGAAACTACAGCGAGTTTCTCGAAGCCAAGGAAGCCTTCCTGCACGCGCAGGCGCGGCATCAGGACGCGCTGGAGAACCGCGTCCGCATCGAGAAGGAATGGCTGCGCCGCGGGCCGAAGGCGCGCGCGACCAAGGCCAAGGCGCGCATCGACAATGCCAACCGACTGATTGCCGAGCTGGCGGATGTGAACAGCCGCAGCCGGACGGTGAGCGCGAACTTCGACTTCACCGCGACCGGCCGGCAGACCAAGCGGCTGGTTGAGCTTGAAGATCTCAGCTATGCGATCGAAGACAAGACGCTCTTCGACAAGCTCAGCTTTCATCTCACCGCAGGAATGCGCGTGGGGCTGGTGGGGCCGAACGGAAGCGGCAAGACCACGCTGCTGCGTCTGCTTACCGGCGAGATTGAACCTTCCACTGGCGAGATCAAGCGTGCGAATCAGCTTCGCTTCACTTACTTCGAGCAGAACCGCACCCTCGACGGCGATCAGACGCTTCGCCGCGCGCTTGCTCCCGACAGCGATGCGATTGTGTATCAGGATCGCGTGATTCATGTCGCGTCCTGGGCATCGCGCTTTCTCTTCACCGGAGAGCAGCTCAACCAGCCAGTGTCGCGGCTTTCAGGCGGCGAGCGGGCGCGCGTGCTCATCGCGCAGCTGATGCTGCAGCCGGCCGACGTGCTGCTGTTGGACGAGCCGACCAACGATCTCGATATCCCGACGCTGGAAATTCTCGAAGAGACGCTGCTCGAGTATCCCGGCTCGCTGGTGCTCGTGACGCACGATCGCTACATGCTCGATCGCATCGCGAACATCGTGCTGGGACTCGATGGCGAAGGAAACGCGGCTGTCTTCGCCGATTACGCGCAGTGGGAGGCGTGGCTCGAAGAGCGCGAACAGGCCAAGAAGCTGGCAAAGGCGCCCGAGCGCACCGCAGTTCCTGCCGCTCAGTCTTCGAAGAAGAAGCTTTCCTACCTCGAAGAACGCGAGTGGTCGACCATTGAGGAGCGCATCGCGCAGGCCGAGGCGGTTGTGGCAAAGTATCACGCCGAAATCGAAGATCCGGCGGTCGCTACCGACGCGGGTCGCCTTCAGACCGCGCTTGCAGAAGCGGCGAAGGCGCAGGAGATTGTCGACGATCTCTACACGCGCTGGGGGCAGCTCGAAGCTAAAAGAAGTTAGAGCCTCACACGCGCCAGTCGTCGGCTCTCCAGGAAACGATGGCCTGCTTGATCTGCTTGCGGTTCAAATTTTCGCGGAGGGTGCGGTCCACCAGCGCAGGCAGCTCGGCATCGGATGCAAAACGCAGGCCGACGAGTTGATCGACGGTCAGCTCCGGAATACGCGCCTGCAGAGGCTGAGGCAGTAGTGCCGAGAGGCGCAGCCGTTCCTCCAGACGAATGACGCGGTCCTGAACCTTCATGGGATTCGTCCGCACCAGCATGAGGAGAACCAGGAGAGCGATTGCCATCACCACACTCCATGTGGTGAAGAATCCGGGAGCGCGCACCAGCCACACTACGCACCCGACAAAGTTGATAAAGAATATCGGCAACAATACAAGATGAAACGGCGTGTGGATTCGGCCGTGGTTCGTAAAACTCTGCGGCTTGTCTGACATGAATGCGGGACCCTCGGTTGGATTCTATCCATCTGCGGCGATCTCAACCTAAAGATGGAGTGAAAAACCGATCTCCTGACGCAAGACGCATGTCGCGGGAAGACCTAATCTGTATTTGTCTTTACACATACCACCCTCCTGACCCTGATCTTCACACAGAGATCAGGGTTATTTTTTGTTGCTACTTTTGCATTGCGGCCGCCCCGTAGGCCGCTAACACTACGCCATCGCTTTTGCGCAGCAGAATCGCCGCGCCGCGCTGCGACGGCAGCGTGAATTTCAGATGCGCATGAGTTACGGTGTCCTCGATGTCCACGGGCTGCGCGTCGAGCGATTCATTGGAGAAGCTGTAGAACACCGCATCGTCCAGCACAGTCGGGAAGGCGAGAACGCCCGGCGACAGCGGCGCATCTTCGCGCAGCGCGGGCGTCACCTGCGCCTCCTTCAGCGCATAGCGGTAGAGCGCGGCCGTCGGATCGTAGTCTTCGGAGAACTCTACGGGATCCTGTGCCCAGAGAATACGCCCGGCTCCGTGCGAGATGGTCTCGACCGACTTGCCATCGGCGAAACGCATGACCTCGATGGGAAGCTGCTGCACGGTGGTGGGGAAACTCACCTGAACCGCAGGCTCGTCGCCAAGTTTCAGCTCTGATTGGCGCACAGCCA
>Ga0210388_10001455_pt1 | contig 18630 bp, 16 predicted proteins | sample IncBWC19OmetaG_FD_155485 | JGI IMG/M metagenome (GOLD analysis project Ga0210388, IMG submission 155485) | Forest soil microbial communities from Barre Woods Harvard Forest LTER site, Petersham, Massachusetts, United States - Inc-BW-C-19-O ... | reverse complement strand
AGCAGAAAGCTCGCATTATCGACATTGCATACGGCATCATCGAGCATAGCGGAGAACACTACGGCCAGCTCGTTGTATACTACCGCCTCGCAGGGCTTGTGCCGCCGGAGTCGCGGCCCAAGAAGTAAAGCTCAGGAGGCCAGGTACCCCGTCCTTATCGCGCGCCGTTTGCGTCAATGGGCGGGGATCTTGGTTTTTGGGACCTTTAGTATTCAATGCGCCGCGCGGCATGTGGATATCTCTGCTTTCGTTCCGCTGCAAGATTTGGGGTTCGGTCGCCGCGCCGACCGTCTCGCCGTCCGGTGCGTATTCCACGATGAGGAAGAAACTCGCTCTGAGTTTCTGTCATTGATTCGCCAACGCCCCAACGGTGTCTAGGATCGACGACAATCCCTCTAATGTATTCCTCTGTAGCCCTGTGTTCCCGGGGGGGGGGAAGATTTTGGTCCTCCGCGCGGAGAACGCCATGCTTTCCTTCGCGACCTCTGTCGAACAAAATGTTCCCCGCTCAACGTGATCATCATGCGCGAGCCACTGAACGTAAAGCAAATGCAGGCTATCTCGGAGACCCCGGCTAAGGGCGGCGGAGGCTTAGTTGAAACCTGCTTCTCGTCACTTGGCCGAATGGTCGCCTTTCCGGGCAAGCGACCTTGGCTCGGCTGTTGCCTTCAGGGCTCAGTACTCATCGAGTGCTATTTGAAGCATGTTCGGCGGATTAGTACCGATTGACGCCATTGTGTTGACCAAAATGCCCTACGGGCCCCAAGGCCTCTTGGCGGCAACCGAGGCTCCTTCTTGGGCGGATTCCTGGATCTCAGACCGCAGCGGACTTCTCGGCTGCCAGCATAGGCTGCACTTACCAGGGAACAATTCCCCCCGTCTCGAAGAAGCCGCCAGTCGGAGCGTCATCTGGCGCGAGGGATTGGCGGACCGTCTCTGCGGCCCCTTCTTCAACTGTCTGAGTGCCACTGTTGCCGTTAATGTCAGTGGCCGTATAGCCAGGATTGACCGTGTTGACTTTGATCTGCGTGTCTCGGAGTTCCCAGGCAAGTTGCACGGTCATCATATTGAGAATTGCCTTGGAGCCGTTGTAGCCCAGCGGTTTGATGGCAGCGAACGACCAATTCGGATCGGCGTTCCAGGTGAGCGAGCCGAGGCCGCTCGAAACCATCACAATGCGGCCCGATGTGGCGTTCCGCACGAGTGGCAAAATCGCCTGCGTAACCGCCAGAACGCCGAAGAAATTGATTTCGAGGACCTGGCGCACCGCGTCAGGATCAGCGACACCCGGGGGACCGTCCCCTTTCGCGACCACGCCTGCATTATTGACGAGGATGTCGACCTTACCGTACTGGGCACGAATCTGTTCGGCGGCGTTCGCAATGGTTTCCGGCTTGGTGACATCCAACTCAACGAAATGCGCGTCAGCCCCTTGCGCCCTCAACTTCGATGTAGCGGCTTCCCCAAGTTGCGGGCTGCGTGCGCCCACGAGCACGGTAATGCCTTGCGCACCGAGTTGTCGTGCCACTTCAAATCCAATGCCCTTGTTCGCGCCCGTAATCAGGGCAACTTTCCCTTTGTGATCCTGCGCCATGCGGAATGCCTCCTGCACCTGAGTCCTTTGAGGAAACAAAATGGTTGCTGGATTCAAAATGCGCCGGGACGATCGCTCAAGGTCGCCTGCCAATATCATCCCGACGCGCTCTCGGCCGATCGGCAGGGCCGGAAGCGCTCTGGATGAGCGGCCCGTTAACCGCAAACTACAAAACCCCAGATTCGCCGCACCCCCCGAGGGTCGGAGGCTGCCAAATCCGGGGTTTTGCCGTTCTCAAGACTGCAGTAATTCTGACTTCCCTAGGGCGTCAGCCCGTCCAGCTTTTCCTGATACTCGACGATCTGCTTGAGGGTGTCGTACGACGCGTTTGGAGTGACCTGGCGGCCATTGATAAGCAGCGTGGGAGTTGCATTGACGTTGAGGTCCTTGGCCAGCTTTGTCGAGGCGTCAACGGCGGCAACCGTGGCCGGGTCTTTGGCGCAGGCGGCAATCTTCACCGGGTCAAGGCCAGCCTTGGTTGCGGCGCTGTTGAGGGTAAGCGTTGCGCCGTCGGCAGAGGCCAATCCGTCCTGGCCATCGAATACGGCTCCGGCGAATGTGAAAAAGGCGCTGCTTCCGCCCTGTTTGGCTACGCAAACGCCGAACGCGGCGGCGCCGGCTGCCTCAGTATGTTGGGGCAGCGGATAATTCTCGAAGACGATGCGGGCCTTGGGAAAATCCGTCGCCAGCTTTTCCATGTTGGCCTGCGCTTCTTTGCAATGCGGGCATTGGAAGTCGGCAAATTCAACCAGTTCGAGATCCTTGGAGGCGGAACCGCGATAGGGGCCATCCGCCTTCTGCTTCAGCAGGTCGCGCGCAGCCGCATAAGGGTGGTCCCCGAATGGAAGAACCTCATCGGCGGCGATGATCTGTTTCTGATCGGGAAGCACAAAGAATCCAAAGGCCGCAGGCTTCTGCTTGCCGGTCTTGTCGCCCACATAGACAACAACCTTGGTGACGCCTTCCTCGGCGGTCTTCAGGATCGCCTCGATCTGCCAGATGCGGGTTTCGTCGAATCCCCAGCTGGTCTGCAGGAACGCGTTGACCGTCTCCTTGGTGGGCGTCGTGGCGGTGAAGTTTGCCGGATCGGGAGCGGGAAATACCGGGGCGGCCGCTGGGGCCGGCGCAGATGGTTCGGGTGCCGGAGCCGGGGGCACATTCTGTTGAGCGGATGCTACCAGGACGGGCAAAGAAAGCGCAGCCAGAGCTACCAGGCTGGCGAGACGAGAAGACATACGGATCAAGCTGATTCTCCTTAAAACACGTTAAATATTCCAGGTTCCAGATTACACCTGCATTTTGACGGCGATGGGAAACCGGCGTCCCAAGCCAAAGGATTTCGAGGTCACTTTCAAGACGGGCGCGGCCTGTTGGCGCTTGTATTCGGAGCGCTCCACCAGGCGCACTACCTGTTGGACGAGCTCAAGCGGGAATCCGTGTTCCTGGGCAATCTTTTCCGGGGACTCGTAGCGCTCCACGTAGGCTTCGAGGATGGGGTCCAACACATCGTAGGGAGGCAGCGAATCAGTGTCCTTCTGGTCAGGGCGCAGCTCGGCGGAGGGCGGTTTTTCCAGGATGGAGAGCGGAATCACTTCCTGTTCGCGGTTGAGCCAGCGGCAGACGGCATAGACGCGCGTCTTGACCAGATCGCCGATCACCGCCAGTGCGCCCACCATGTCGCCATAGAGAGTGCAATAGCCTACCGCCATTTCGGACTTGTTCCCGGTGGTGAGCACCAGCGAGCCGAATTTGTTGGAGAGCGCCATCATCAGGGTGCCGCGAATGCGCGACTGAATGTTCTCCTCTGTCGTATCCGGCTTGTGCCCGGCAAATAACGGTTGCAACGCCTGGGTGTATTCGCCGAAGAGAGCGCTGATGGGGATCACTTCAAAACCAATGCCGAGGTTGGCGGCCAGGCGTTTGCTGTCGTCGATGGAGCCGGTGGAGGAATAGGGGCTGGGCATGCCGATTGCAAGCACGTTTTCAGCGCCCAGCGCATCTTTGGCAATGGCCGCCACCAGCGCGGAGTCAATGCCGCCGCTCAGCGCGACCAAAGCTTTCTGGAATCCGCACTTGCGCACATAATCGCGGGTTCCGAGAACCAGCGCTTGATAGGCTGCAGCGGTGTCGTCGTCTTCTGGAGCTGTTTCCAACACAGGGGAGTCGAAAGGATCCAGGACTACCAGGTCTTCCGCGAAAGAGGCGGCCTGTGCCATCAATTCGCCGCGGGCATTGAGCGCCAACGACGAGCCGTCGAATATCAGGCTGTCGTTGCCGCCAACCTGGTTGCACATCAGCACCGGCACGCCGTCGCGGCGCGCAATGGCCGCCAGCATGTCGCGGCGTATCTCCCGCTTGCCGTGCCAGAAAGGCGACGACGACAGGTTGATGTGTACGGCGGGATGCTGGCGCATCAGCTCTTCCATGGGGTCGACGGAATAAAGCCGGCGCGGCCAGAAATGCTTGTCATTCCAGGCATCTTCGCAGATGGTGATTGCCAGACGAACGCCGTCCAGTTCCACGACCTGTTGCTGCCGGGCAGGCGAAAAATAGCGCTGCTCGTCGAACACGTCATAGAACGGCAGCAGGCGCTTGTGCTGTTCCAGGAGGAGATTCCCGCGGTCAAGCAAAACAGCCGCGTTGACGGCGGGTTTGCCGGAGGCTGAATCCGCGGGTAGAGCCACTCCCGCCAGCACGGCAGTGGAAAGATCCGCCGTCGCCGCGGACAACTCGTCGACAGCCGTGCGGCAGCGGGCCAGGAAACTTGGCTTCTCAAGAAAGTCGGCAGGGGGATAACCGCAGATGGCCAGTTCGGAAAATACGGTTAAGCGCGCCCCTTGGGCAGCAGCCTTTTTGCTGGCGGCAACGATTTTCTCAAGATTTCCGCTGAAGTCACCGACGGTGGGATTGATCTGGGCTAGCGCGATCTTCACACTTCCAGTTTAATCCTTTCGAAGCGGGGAGACGACCAATGCCCCGGAGATGCCGGGGTTCAGCTAGACTGGTTTTTCATTTGATTTCGTAGAGAGATTTCAAGGAGGGCCGAGGGCATGGCAAAGCTGTCCGCAGGAGGCGCACCGCCGGAAAAGCTGGTGTTGTACGAAAAGCTTGTAGCCACCAATCCAAGGGTGGAACGGAAGGGCGACACAGTACCGTATACCTCGCTGAACGGCAATATGTTCAGCTACCTCAGCAAAGAGGGCAAGCTTGCCCTGCGGCTTCCGGCTGAAGTGCGGGAGGCGTTTCTCAAGAAACACAAGGCCAAATTGTGTGAGGCTTACGGAAGGGTGCAGCCGGAGTATGTCGAAGTGCCCGACGCATTGCTGGCGAAGACCGCGGAATTGAAGAAATACTTCGAAAGCAGCTATGAGTACGTGAGCTCGCTGAAACCAAAGCCCACCGCAAAGAAGAAGAAAAGCTGATTCGCTAGTAGCCGGTCCCGGCCAGCACCACTACGATGGTGCGGACCAGTATCTTCAGGTCCAGCCACACGCTCCAGTTATCCACGTAGGTCACGTCCAGCGAGATGTAATTGTCGAACGACGGGTCCTGACGCGCCTGCACCTGCCACAGGCCGGTGATTCCCGGCATCACGTCCAGGCGGCGCAGATGGCTCAGTTTGTATTCCCTGACCTCGCTGGCCAGGGGTGGCCGCGGACCCACGATGCTCATGTCGCCGCGCAGCACGTTAAAGAACTGCGGCAGCTCATCCAGTGAATATTTGCGCAGGAATCGTCCCAGACGAGTGATGCGCGGGTCGTTGGTAATCTTGAACAACACTCCGTCGCGCTCGTTCATGTGCATTACGTCTGCGCGCCGCTTTTCCGCATCGCGAACCATGGTGCGGAACTTGATGCACCTGAACACGCGGCCCTTCTTGCCGATGCGCTCGGAGAAGTAAAACACCGGCCCGCGCGAATCCAGCTTCACCGCCAGCGCGATCACGAACAACGCGGGGGCAAGTGCTACCAGCGTCAGGGCAGCCAGCAGAACGTCGATCACCCGCTTGAGCACCAGGCCCATCTCCGGCACGTGCCCGGTGTGCAGCGGAATGGTGGGAAACTGGCCGATATACTCGATGGGCGAGTTCCAGGCAAGCCCGTCGTACATGTCCGGAATCACGCGCAGATCGACGCCGTGAATGCGCGCCTGTGCCAGCACCTCCTGAACAACCTCCCGTTCGCAGGGCGTTGTAAAGAAGATCTCATCCACAAACTGCTTGCGCGCGTTCTGAAACAGCGATTCGAACGTCCCCACCACATCGCCCGAACTGGCCGCAAAGCGCGAGGTCGAGCCGGGAAGGTCGATGAAACCCTTGAACGCATAGCCCAGATGCCGGACGCTTTCCAAATGGTGGCGAAGCGCGTGCGCCTCGGGACCGGTGCCCACGATCAGCACATTGCGCGTACCCTCGCCGCGCTCGAAACGGCGGTAGATCAGCGTGCGGTAAACCAGCCGGCGCAGGCTCAGGGCCACCGTCACCAGGCCGATGGTGACCAGCACCACGGAGCGCGAAATGTCTTCGGCGTGAATCAGGTAGAGCGTCCCGGTGAGCAGCAGACCGGAGTAAAGGCAGGCCTGCATGCTGAGCCGTTGCTCATGCAGAAAACTGTTCAGCCGGATGGGCGTATACAAATGCAACCGCCGGCTGGTCATGATCAGCACTGCCGCAAATTCGCACAGGAGGGCCAGCAGAATCCACATCGACCGGCCATGAATCAAGGTGCCGTGCCAGAACCCACGCGCGTCAGCCACTGGACCCGCATGGAACCTGAACACCGTCGCAAGCGCCGCCGCGCCAACAATGGTCACGGCATCCAATATCATCCAGAATCTGCCCTTGACCGACGCGTTGCGCGCGCTCCTGTAGCTGCCCGATCCTTCCTGCACATTCTGCAGGGCTGAAGCGGAGGCCGAGGAAAACCGTTGCCAGATGTCCGATGTCGCCATATTGATTCCTCAGACCTCAGAAGCTCGAATTACCGAGGCTAATGGGAACTGAAATCCCATGAATGGAAGCACATTGGAAACAGTTTTCCTGTTCCGGTCAATCTTGCGTCAGAATATGCCGTTCTAATTTCCCTGTAATGGGTTGCGAGTATCAACCGAAGATGCAGCCCGGAAACCGATGATTCTAAACACCTGGACCCAACTCCGGAGTCGGTAACCAAATTCATTGTCCAAAGCAGGCCACCTGCCTGCCCACCACAACCAACTGTTGAGATTCCAGCTTAGCCCGAAACAACCCCGCGGTGGCAAGAAAAATCGCCCGCAACTACGTTTACTTAGTAATAAATACCTCATGCCAAAGGTAATATGTAGGCGTCCAATGCTAAAAACTGCTTAATATTTGGCTCGCTTGACTCCAGAAACCCTTTAAGCGGCCCAAAGTAGGCTGCCCGCCCCTGATGCAAAAAAAGCACCTGGTCGGCCAGCCTCTTGGCGAATCGCATATCGTGCGTCACCACCAGGCTGGTGTATCCAAGCTGCCGCTTCAGCCGCTGGATCAAGTCACCCAGCCGCCGCGCAATAATGGGGTCAACCATGGTGGTGGGCTCGTCGTAGAGCACCACTTCAGGCTGCGCGGCCAGCGCCCGGGCAATGGCCACGGCGCGCTTCCGCCCGGTTGACAGGCTGCCCGGAAAGGCGTCGGCCACGTCTTCGGCGCCCACCATGCCGATGAGCCGCTCGACAATTTCGATGATCTGGTCCTCAACAAGTCCACCGTGCTCCCGCAAGGGAAATGCCACATTTTCACGCACGCTCATGGAGTCAAACAGAGCGCCGTTCTGGAAGACCATGGTGACTCGCTTGCGGATTTCGCGCATGTCTTCCTCGGTAAATCCGTTGATTTCCTCGCCGGCCACCCGGATGGAGCCCACCTGCGGCTTGAGGAAGCCCATCAGGATTCGCAGAGCGACGGACTTGCCGACGCCGCTGCGTCCCAGGATGCAAAGCGTCTCGCCGCGGTTCACGCTGAAGCTCACATCATCAAGGACCTTCCGTTCGTCGAACCACATGGACACGTGGCGAAAGGAGATCAGCGGCCACGAACCCCCGTCCGGCGGCATTCCGCTGTAGTCATGCTCGCTGTCGGACAGACTTTCGGGAGCGGCGAGTTCAGGAATCAGCTCCTTCGGGATTTCCGGACTGGGGAGAGAATCGGACGTCGCCATACGATCAGCTTACGCGATGAGCGCGAGCGGAGTGAAGCTCGGCGCGGCGCAGATTTTCAGGGGTATTGACGTTGAGAAACCATCGGGCCGCGGGCAAACCGCGCGGATCGGCGACCTGGCCACACTGAACCAGCGATTCGACCGGCAGCGCATTCACCTTTTCACCCGTGCTCGCCGCGGCAGCCTGGAACGCCGAAAAACAGCCTCCGCGCCCCGCTTCCAGTTCCCTTTCCAGGATAGGCAGCGCTGACCGTTCAAGCACCGCGGGAAAGGTCTGGGAAAATCCGTTGACCGCAGACACTGTGACCATGCTCTCCGTCATCCTGGCTTGGTGCAAGAGATAGGTCACGAGCGAAGGCGGCAAAAGAGGCAGATCGACGGGAATGAAAACCGCCCAGCGCGCAGTCCTAGATGCGAACGCGGCGCAGATGCCGCTCAATGGGCCGAGGCCGGGGCGTCGATCTTTCACCATCGGCGCAAACGCAGCCAGAGTCGGCTCGCCGCCTGCAATCGATGCACGCAGGCCAGCTTCCCGCAGAATGCCAAGCGCATGAACCAGCAACGGCCGGGCATCCAGCAGGACCAGCGATTTATCCGCGCCCATGCGGCTGGAACGGCCTCCAGCGAGAGCAAAGCCGGCGGCCTCGGGCCAAGCCGCGGCGGTTGCGGTTTCCTTCTTTCCTTCCATCGAGATCAAAGGTCACTCCTGCGAGATCTCCCCGTCAATCGAAAATCGGCATAGAATTGCTCGGCGTACGAATGGGATGAAGCCAAGCGCGAAGCGAACCTGCGGAAGCACCGCCTCGACTTCTGGGCTGCTCATCTTGTCTACGAAAATCTGGAGAAGATTACCTTCCGGCTCAGATCGAAACCGGAAACAAGGTTTCTGGACATTGCGCTGGTGGAATTGAAGGGTGCTGTTCTCGCTTTGGTCTATACTACTCGCAACGGCAACATCCGCTTTATCTCATTCCGATATGCCTCTCGAAGGGAAAGGAGACGTTATGCCGCTGCCAAATCGCGACCTAAGTGATTGGAAATGGGTCAAAGAGCAGATCGCTGCCGACGCTCCGGTTCCCTACGATGCAAGCGACCCCGACGACGGTCCCTACGATCCCAACGACGATGCCGCAGTAGACCGCGCGCTCACCGAGTCGAATCGAATCCATCCGGTTCCAGCGGCCAAAGACCGGAAGGTCGCCAAGGCCTCCTGATTTGCGCCTGGGATTCCAGTCCTATCGGCCGGTCTCCTCCAGGAAGCAAATGAGCGATTCGATGCCCAGGGCGAAATTCTTGAGGTGGAATTTTTCATTGGGCGCATGGAGATTGTCGTCGGGCAAACCGAAGCCCATCATCACGCTTGGCAATCCGAGGTGGCGGGCAATGTCGCCCACAATCGGAATCGACCCGCCGGAGCGGATGAACACGGTGTCCTTGCCCCACACCTCATGCAGCGCGCGCGTCGCGGCGCGAATATACGGATTGTCAACGGGAATCAGGCAGGGATCGCCGGAGTGAATCAGCCGCACCTCGACCTCCACACCGGCAGGCGCGATCTTCTGCACGTAGTTCTTGTAAAGCTCGAAGGATTTGGCCGGTGTCATGCCGGGAACCAGCCGCATGGAAACCTTTGCCACAGCCTTGGCGGGGATCACCGTCTTGGCGCCCGCGCCGATAAAGCCGCCACGTATGCCGTGGACATCGAGCGTGGGCCGGGCCCAGGTGCGCTCCATTACGCTGTAACCCGCCTCGCCGACCAGTTGGCGCGAACCCACTTCGTGGATGCGGTACTCCTCCTCGTCAAAGGGCAGGCTCTGCCATGCGGCCAGTTCTTCCGCGCTGGGCGGAATAATGTCATCGTAGAAGCCGGGGATGAGGATGTGCCCGTCTTCATCTTTCAACCCGGCCAGAATCTGCGCCAGCGCGACGAACGGGTTGGGCGCAACGCCGCCATACATGCCGGAGTGCAGATCGGTCTTTGCGCCACGCACTTCAAGCTCGGTGTAAATCATTCCGCGCAAGCCCACGCATAATGTCGGCAATCCAGGCGCAAATAATTCGGTGTCGGAAACGAGCGCAAAATCAGCCTTCAAATCCGCAGGCTTGGAGGCAACATACTTTGCGATTCCCTCTCCGCCGACTTCTTCTTCGCCTTCCAGAAGCACGCGGACGTTGATGGGCAGCGATCCGGAGCCGACCAGCAGTGACTCCAGCGCCTTGATCTGCGCAACCACCTGGCCCTTGTCGTCCACAGCGCCGCGCGCGTAAAGATTGCCGTTGCGCTCGGTAGGCTCAAACGGCGGAGAGAGCCACTCGTCCAGCGGGTCGGGCGGCTGCACGTCGTAGTGGCCATATACGAGCACCGTTGGCTTGCCCGCCGCATGCAGCCAGTCGGCGTAGACAAGAGGATGGCCCTCGGTTTCAATCAGCCGCACATTTTCCATGCCGATTTTCGACAGATCGGCGGCCAGCACCTCCGCCGCAAAGTGGCAATCGCCCGCGTGCTCGGGCAGCGTGGAGACCGACGGAATGCGCAGCAGCGCCTTTAACTGATCGAGAAAACGCGGATAATTCTCGCGGGCATAAGATACAGCGGACGAAGACATTCAATCGCTCCCTTAAAATGGATTGCAGAGTCAAAACAAAAGTATAGGCCCTCCATTTGAATTCAGTCTCAGCACGAAAGAGAGGTATCTTTTTGCGCAGTCCTGAAGCGACCCGCAGGCGCGGCATTCTGCTCGTTCGAACCCTTCTCATCCTTCTTGCATTGACGTTTGTCGCGGCAGCAACATGGGCACAGGCACCGGACGCAAATCCTTATTTCGCACGCAAGAATACGTTCTCGGTCTTCGCCGCCTATTCCAACGACTCCAGTCACATTCTGCTCGGCTACACGGAGAACCGCAAGCTGCTTGATTTTGGCGTGTCCTACGGCCGCCGCCTATGGATGGGCCGCATCGTGAACTGGCAATATAACGGGGAGCTGCTGCCGGTTGCGCTGGAAAGCGACCCGGTGGTTTATCAAACGCAGACGTTTATTGCTCCTTCGATCTTCGCCGGCCTCACGCAGACGGTGCCGCTTGTGCCCGTTTCCGCCTGTCAGCCCGGAAAAGGAACCGTCACCGAAGGGAATGGAGGAGAAGACATTGTCTACAACTACGTAAACACCTGCGGCCGGCGCTGGACGATGGGTGAGGCCGTGTCGCCGATTGGCATGCAATTCAACTTCAGGCCGCGCCGCAAGACGCAGCCATTCGTCATCGCGCATGGGGGATATATGTTCTCAACGCAGCCCATCCCCACGGCGGATGCAGGCTCATTCAACTTTACCTTCGATCTGGGTGCTGGAATCGAAATGTACCGTTCGAAAAGTCGATCCGTTAGCGCAGAGTTCCGCTATCACCACATTTCCAATCACGACACAGCCGGAGAAAACCCCGGCATCGACAACGGGCTGTTTCAAGTCACGTATTCATTTGGCCGCTAATGCTGTCTCTGCTTGACTTTGTACAAAAGTGGGTGCCCCATCCTTGCCGCGTTCTTGTTCTTGCGGCTAGGGTGGGAAAGCACGAACCTCATTCGCAACACACAAACTCACGCCTCCGTGTCATTAGTAGTGAGGCACGTTTGGGTCCACTTCCGCCGACCAGGCCTCGATGCCGCCGCGCAGCGACTGCGCCTGCTCGAATCCCTGATTGCGCAGCCAGACTGTGACGTTCATGGATCGCATGCCGTGATGGCACAGCACAACCAGGTGCTCGTCGGGGTCAAGTTCCTGGTGCGCACGGGCCGGAATGTCGCCCATGGGGATGAGCTCACTTCCTTCGATGCGTGCCGTTTCGAACTCCCACGGCTCGCGCACGTCGATCAGGCGCGCATTGCGTTCCTTAAGCAAGGCCGCCGCGTCTGTCGCAGAAATCTCGAAATCCAGCATGGTTCCAGTTTAGAACCTACCTGCCGGAAAGCGTTCATTGATTGCACCCGCGCGCGATCACAAGGGTCAACAATTTAGTCTTGTAGAGATGCCTCCGATTCTCAATGCACAATCCGTGACCAAGCAGTTCGGCGCTACGCCGCTATTCAAAAACATTTCGCTCACCGTGGAAGACGGCGACCGCATCGGGCTCATCGGCCCCAACGGTGCCGGTAAATCGACGCTTCTGGCTTTGCTGGCTGGGCAGGTCGAGCCGGATTCCGGCGAGTTGGCGGTGCGCAAACGGGCGCGCGCGGCTTATGTTCCGCAGGACTCGCGCTTTGCGGCCGGGCTGAGTATTCGCCAGGTGCTGGAGCAGGCGCTGGCCAGTGCTCATGTGAATGAGTCCGAACGCGAGGGTCGACTGCGCGAGCTGACCGGGCGCGCCGGGTTTGCGGATCTCAATGCCGAGGCTGCTTCTCTTTCCGGCGGATGGCGCAAGCGGCTGGCCATCACCGAGGCCATGGTCATCGAGCCGGAGGTGATGCTGCTCGACGAACCGACCAATCATCTCGATCTGGCAGGCATCGAGTGGTTGGAAGAGCTGCTGCGGTCGTCTTCATTCGCCGCCGTCACTGTAAGCCACGACCGCTATTTTCTTGAAGCCACTTCAAGCCAGATCGTCGAGCTGAATCGCGTGTTTGCGGACGGTTTGTTCCGCGTGAAAGGCACATTCAGCCGGTTTCTCGAGGAAAAGCAGGCGTATCTCGAATCGCAAACCAAGCAGCAGGAGAGCCTGCGCAATCGCGTGAAGACTGAGATCGAATGGCTGCGGCGCGGGCCCAAGGCGCGGACCACAAAATCCAAAGCGCGCATCGATACCGCAAACGAGATGATCGGCCAATTGAAGGCGATGGACTCGCGCACCACCGTCAACACCGCGGGAATCGACTTCGAGGCCAGCATGCGCAAGACCAAACGGCTGGTGGAGTTCGAGAATGTGGCGCTGGCAGTTCCGGCCACGGCTGACCAGTCTGCGGAGGGAGGGGGGGGGGGCAACCCCCGCAATGCGAAGACAACCGAAGCGCGGGCTTTAGCCCCGGATGCGCGTCTGCTCTTTTCCGGCCTCAATTTCATCCTCACTGCCGGCATGAAGGTGGGCCTCGTCGGCCCCAACGGCAGCGGCAAGACCACGCTGCTGCGCCTGCTGCGCGGCGAAATCGAGCCGGCCGAGGGGACCGTCAAGCGCGCAGAAGCTTTGCGCATGGTCTACTTCAGCCAGATGCGCGAACTGGACGAGGACCTGACGCTGCGGCGCGCGCTTGCTCCGGAGGGCGACGGCATCATCTACCAGGGACGCACCGTGCACGTGGCCAGTTGGGCGGCGCGATTTCTCTTCACCGGTGAGCAGCTTAATCAGCCGGTGCGCAATCTTTCCGGCGGCGAGCGGGCGCGAGTATTGATTGCGAAACTGATGCTGGAGCCGGCCGATGTGTTGCTGCTCGACGAGCCCACCAACGATCTTGATATTCCGACGCTCGAGATCCTGGAAGAAAACCTGCTCGACTTCCCCGGCGCCCTGGTTCTGGTGACCCACGACCGTTATTTGCTTAACCGCGTCTCCTCGACGGTGCTCGGTCTGGACGGCCGCGGGCACACGGGACGATTTGCGGATTACGCGCAGTGGGAAGATTGGCTCGAAGAACAGGATGAGCAGGAAAAAAGCGGCGAGGATCGAGGCAAGACGGCGCGCCGCGCTGATGGTTCGAGCGCTGCGCAAAAGACTGGCTCCGAAGCGACGCCACCCGCTGGAGGAAAGAAGAGGCTCTCTTACATCGAGGCACGCGAGTTTGCGGCCATCGAGAAGCGGGTCGAAGAGTCCGACGCGCGGCTGGCCGCGGCACGGGAGCGCGTCGAACATCCGGATGTCGCTATCAATGCGGCTGCGCTGCAGGACGCGCTGCTCGAGCTCGACGCAGCGCAGCATGAGAACGATGCGCTCTACGCGCGCTGGGCGGAGTTGACGGAGAAGGCGGGGTAGCGATGGGGGTCGGAGGTTCATTCCATTGATCAGAAAAAGAAGAAGCAGGTCCTTCGACTCCGCTGGAGTACGCTTCGCTCAGGATGACAAGTCAGTTTTCGATATGAACCTTAGAGACAGGGCACGACCCCTGGAGATCACATCGCCTTGGGAACGGCATCAGCTATAATTCGCTCCGCGAAAGGTTGGGGCTCCAACATGTGGATGAAAACTATGCGGATTGCGGCAGCCATTGTGGCCTTTGTGTTTGGAACCGCGCGACCGGCGCTGATGGCACAGGCTGTCAATCCAAACCCCGTGCCGGTGAACCCTCATGCAACGCCTGAGGCCCGCGCTCTGCTTGCTTATCTTGCATCCATCTCCGGGCAGAGCTACATTACCGGCCAGCATAATTATCCAAACGTCGGCTCGCGCTATACCGATCTGGCTTACGACCTGACCGGCAAATATCCAGGACTCTTCGGCGAGGACTTCGGCTTTTCCGCCGGCGACGACAAGGACTCCGTGCTGGCGCGTCCGGCCATTGTTGAAGAGGCCAAGCGCCAATACCAGAACGGCGCCGTCATCGCTCTCACATGGCATGAAGTGCGTCCCACGGACGATGAGCCGGTGACCTTTCGTGACAGCGTGCAGGGCCATTTGACCGACTACGAATGGCAGCAGTTGCTCACTCCGGGCACGCCGCTCTACAACCGCTGGTGCGCGCAGGTCGACGTGGTGGCCGGCTATCTGCGCCAGCTTCGCGACGCGCATGTCCCGGTGCTTTTCCGCGCCTATCACGAGATGAACGGCAACTGGTTCTGGTGGGGTGGGCGTCCGGGAAAAGGCGGATCGGAGGCTCTCTATCGTCAGATCTACGATCGCTTCGTGAACCTGCATCATCTCGACAACCTGGTGTGGGTGTGGAATGTGAATGCGCCCAGCGGCAACGCTGGATCGGTCGCCGAATACTATCCCGGCGAGCAGTTCGCCGACGTCGTCACGATGGACATCTACGGCGAGTTCAAGCAGGACTACTACGACAGCATGATTACTCTGGCCGCGGGAAAACCGATTGCACTGGCGGAAGTGGGCGCCGTGCCCAGCCTCGATGTGCTTGCCCAGCAGCCGCGATGGACGTACTTCATGAGCTGGAGCGAGCTGGTGCGGGCTTCCAACACTCTCGATCAGCTGCATGCAATCTACAACTCGCCGCGCGCGCTGAATCGCGACGATCCGCGCCTCGCTGAGCCCATGGCGTCCATCCGCAAAGCCACGGCGGACCGCATCGCGAACAAGCCGGATGCGGATCCGGTGTCGCCAGGCGCAACGGCCGAAGCCCGCGCGCTGCTTGCACGTCTGATTGCGGCGCCGGGACAAGCAGTGCTCAGCGGACAGCAAAACGATCCAGCATCACCCAACGCAGCGACCGCCGCCGTAACGCAGGCCGCGGGGAAATCGCCTGCAATTTATGCGACTGTGCTCGGGGTGACGGGGACCGGCACGAACCCCGCCGAGCTGCGCAAAGCGATCATCGAGCAGGCCATTGCCGCGCACAAGAATCAGGCAGTAGTGAGCCTCAGCTGGTATCCCGCGCGTCCCACGGACGATGCAGCCGCGAGCGGCAAGGGACAACTGACCGACTACGAGTGGAACGATCTGCTCACAGCCGGCACGACGCTCAACCTGCGCTGGGCTGCGCAGGTGGATGAGACCGCTGCGTCGCTGCACGAGTTGCAGAAGGCGGGTGTTGCGGTGCTTTGGAATCCCTATCCGGAGTCGAACGGCAAGAGCTACTGGTGGGCCGGGCGCAAGGGCGTTCATGGTTCGGCTGAGCTTTACCGCATGCTGTTTGACCGGCTGGTAAATCACGATGGCCTGCACAATCTTGTGTGGGTATGGCAGCCAGCAGCGCCCAGCTTCAATGCAGCCGATGCCGGCCCGTTCAGCGATTATTTTCCGGGCTTGCTCTATGCGGACGCGCTTGAGATCGGCCTGCGCGGCACAAATGGAAGATTCCGCATCGATGGAATGCTCGCGCAGTTTGCTCCCGGCAAACCGATTGGCGTTGAGTTCACCGGCAACCCTCCCGCGCCGGACGCAGTTACAGGCCATGCAAGCTGGTCGTGGTTCGTGGTGGATGCGCCGGCTGCTGCGGACGCTGCCCGCGATGCGGCATTGCGCACTCTGTACGCCGATCCCCACGTTGCTTCGTTGTCCGCTGTGCAATAGAAGCTTGGGTGCCCCATCCTCGCGACGTTCTTGTTTTTGTCGCTAGGGTGGGAAAACGACAAACCCCAATCGGTTGCCTGCCCGGGAATCTACCGCTCGCCCCAGCTCAGCTTGTTGCGCAGGACTTCAAAGAAGCTGCCCTCGCTCAAGCGCAGCAGCTTGACGGTGTGAACAGAGCGGCGGCAGCGGACCTCATCTTCGCGCAACAACTCGACTGCCTGCTGGCCGTCCACGGTGAGCAGCGCGGTGTTCGGCACTCCGACTACGCGCACATTCAGCGATGCATCGCCGCGCACCACGATAGGCCGCAGCGTCAGCAGGTGCGGGCAGATCGGCGTCACTACGAGGGCGTCCACGTCCGGCGTGAGGATGGGGCCGTTGGCCGCAAGCGTATAGGCTGTAGACCCAGTAGGCGTGGAGACGATTACGCCGTCTGCGCGGAAGACGGCAACTCTCTTGCCATCCAGTTCGACGGCGAACTCGCCCATGCGCGCAATATCGCCCTTGGAAACCACGACATCGTTCAGCGCCTCGAAGCTGGAGTGCTCTTCGCCGCCGCGCCACAACTCTGCATGCAGCATGGCGCGCTCGTCCACCTCGTAGCAGTCGTTGCACCAGCCGTCCAGGGTTGCGTAAAGCTCGGCCAGTCGGACCTCGGTGAGAAAGCCCAGGTAACCAAGATTGACGCTGAGAATGGGCGTGCCAGTGGCGGCAAAGATGCGCGCAACGGAAAGCAGCGTGCCGTCGCCGCCCAGCACGATCACCAGTCCCGGCGCGAATGTGGGCATCTTCGCGCGCTCAACCACTGCGGCGTCGGAGACGTATTTGCCGGCCTCTTCGTCAAGCAGCGGCTCATAGTCGCGCGCGCGCAGCCAGTCGATCAGCTCGGGGAGCAGCCGCGCGAGCTCCTCTTTTTGCGGCTTGCAGACAATCGCAATGCGGACCATGCAGTTTCAGTGTACCCTCGGGCACCTGCGGTGCGGCAGACCGCGTTTGCGCGCCATGAGGCCTTCGGCGGTGATGCGTTAAGCGTTCGCGCGGCGCGCGTAGAGCAAAAATTCGCGGTTCCCTTCCATCCCGGTGATCGGCGAAGGGATGGTTTCGACTACCTGCCAACCGAGAGAGCGGACGCAATCGGCTACTCGGTTGATGGCCAATTGGTGAGCTTGGGGATCGCGGACAATCCCTCCCTTGCCCACATTTTCGCGTCCGGCTTCAAACTGCGGCTTGACCAGGATCACTGCCTCCTGCAATCCCGGCGCGGCGGCCAGAACGGGCCGCAGCACCAGCGTGGCTGAAATGAACGACACGTCCATCACCAGCAGCGTCAGTTCCGGCAAGCCGGATGAGGAAGCCAGCGCTCCCGGTGCAAGCAACCGTGCATTGGTGCGCTCCACAAGCCGCACGCGCGGATCGTTGCGCAGCTTCATGGCGATCTGGCCGAAGCCGGTATCGACGGCGGTGACGTGAGCTGCGCCGTGCTGCAGCAGGCAGTCGGTGAAGCCGCCGGTCGAGGCGCCGATGTCCAGGCAGGCTCTGCCCTCTACGGCGATCTGCCAATGCTCCAGCGCTGCGGCCAGCTTCAAACCACCGCGGCTGACATATCGCTGCTCCTCGCCCAGCAGGCGGATGGGCGCATCTTCCGCAATCGCGGTTCCCGGCTTGTCGATCTTTTGTTCGCAGACCAGCACGCGGCCGGCGAGGATGAGTGCGCGCGCACGCTCGCGGCTGGGAACCAGCGCCCGTTCCACCAGCACCAGGTCGAGCCGCAATTTTTTCTGAGCAGGCTTCTTCTCCAATGCAATTTCCTGAAACCAACCAACCACGGCCTTGTCCGAACCAGCGTCTCTGGGGTATGTTGGCTCTTGGCAATGCTACCAATTCAGCCCGAATCGAAGCCTATCAATCCGGTAACTCCTCTGCCTCGTACCTATGGTAGAGATGGATATCCGGCACAAGGCGAAAAGGTTGAGACCATGGACGACGCTGCCCTGCTTGACGCGGTGGCCGAAGGAAATCAGGATGCCATGGGGGCGGTCTTCGACCGCTACTCGCGGATCGTGTACAGCATTGCCATGCGTGTGCTTCGCGAGCCGTCGCTGGCGGAGGACGTGATGCAGGAGGTCCTTCTCCAGGTGTGGAAGCGTCCACAGAGTTTTGTGGCGCAGCGCGGCAATCTGGCAGCCTGGTTGAGCGTGGTGGCCCGCAACCGGGCCATCGACGTGCTGCGCAAGCGCTCCCCGCTCGATCCGCTGGGCGAAATGCCGCTTCCCGATCCGAGAAACATGGCTCTCGAAACCGAGCAGAGCTGGCTGATCGACAAGGTGCGAACCGTCCTCGAGACGCTGCCCGCCGAGCAGCAGGGACCACTGGAATTGGCTTACTTTCAGGGCCTGAGCCACAGTGAAATTGCCGAGCGCACCGGGTCTCCGCTGGGCACGGTGAAGACGCGCATCCGCGCCGGGTTGACCACGATCAGAAAGGCGATGACAGCATGAACGATAGACTGCACATTGCCGATACCGATCTGGCGCTCTACGCCATGGGCGCTCTTCCGGCTGACGAGGCAGCACCGGTTGAGGCACATCTGCTGGTCTGCGCCCGTTGCAAGGAAGAAGTCCGCCAAAGCACGCTGGCGCTGGCCGCTTATGCGCAAACCACACCCGAAGTCGAATTATCCGCCGGCGCCAAAGAA
>Ga0210388_10001454_pt1 | contig 18633 bp, 13 predicted proteins | sample IncBWC19OmetaG_FD_155485 | JGI IMG/M metagenome (GOLD analysis project Ga0210388, IMG submission 155485) | Forest soil microbial communities from Barre Woods Harvard Forest LTER site, Petersham, Massachusetts, United States - Inc-BW-C-19-O ... | reverse complement strand
TGGGGTGCGTAGCAATAACAAGGTGCGCTCGCTCTACGCAGCAGTTCTGGAAGCCCAGGAAGCCGCTATCGCTGCCATCCGGCCGGGAATTTCGGCCGCAACCGTGGACGCTGCAGCGCGCAAAGTTTTCAAGCGTTTGGGTCTGGATCGTTACTTCACTCATAGCACCGGGCACGGTTTGGGCCTCGAAATTCACGAGATGCCCCGGCTGGGCCGCGCAGAGGAAGCCGTGCTCGAACAGGGCATGGTCGTAACGGTTGAGCCTGGCGTTTATATCGAAAGCTTGGGCGGCATACGAATCGAAGATGAAGTGCTGGTAACCTCACGCGGCGCGGAGGTGTTGACCAGCGCTTCCCGGGAATTTCTAGAACTCTAAATGGCGAAAAAACAGACTCCCAAGGCAGCATCCGCCTCGCCCGCTCACGGCGTGGACCTACCCGAAATCGAAAAGCTGCTGGACTTCATGCGCAAGCACGGCCTGGAAGAATTCGAATATGAGCGCCAGGGCTTCCGCATCCGGCTGAAGAAGCCATCTTCGCCCGCCTACGCTTTTTCGCCGGGCCAGCTGCCCGAAATCGTAGTCGCTTCCGCGCCGGCGCACGCCAGCCACGCGTCGTCTGCCGCCTCAGCTGCAGGCTCTGGCGCCGCGCCCGCTGGGGCAACTGGCGCCGCACAGCACGCGCCGGCCGCAGACACCACGCGCCATGAAGACCTGCACATCGTGAAGTCCCCGATCGTCGGCACCTTCTACGTTGCCGCCGGTCCCGATGCCGATCCCTTCGTCAGCGTAGGCTCCAAAGTCGAGACCGGCCAGGTCCTTTGCATCATCGAAGCCATGAAATTAATGAACGAAATCGAATCCGACGCAGCCGGCGAAATAGTCCGCATCTTCGTCGAAAACGGTCACCCGGTGGAATACGGCGAAGCCCTATTCGGCATCCGCCCCCACCGCAAAAAATAAAGCAGCCCAGCTTTCAGGCCGCACAGCCAAGCGTGGCTGTGCGGCGCGATTGTTGCCACACGAGCCTTGCAGTTGCCGCTGATTTTGCTTTTCAGGCGGGCGTCGTTGACGTCGCCGTTGAATTCGCTTTTGATTTGGTACGGGCGCTGCTTGCTGCGCCCCAGCTTGCCACAATTTCAATCGCTCCGGCGTTTCGTAATTGCCGTTGCTGTTGAATTTTCTCCGAGGCCCATGTTCCGAAAAATCCTAATCGCCAATCGCGGCGAAATCGCGCTCCGCATCCTCTCCGCCTGCCGTGAACTCGGCGTCAAAACCGTCGCGGTCTATTCCGAAGCCGACCGCAACTCCCTCCACGTCCGCTTCGCCGACGAAGCCATCTGCATCGGCCCCCCGCGCAGCAGCGAAAGCTATCTCAACATCCCCCAAGTAATCAGCGCCGCCGAAATCGCTAATGTGGACGCCATACACCCCGGCTATGGCTTCCTCTCCGAAAACGCAAATTTCGCTGAGGTCTGCGAAGCCTCGCACATCACTTTCATCGGCCCCGCGCCAGACGCCATCCGCCTGATGGGCGAAAAAGATAAAGCCCGCGAAGCCATGGCCGCCGCCGGACTCCCGATCATTCCCGGCAGCGCCGGTGTGGTCCCCGACGAAGACGCCGCCAAAAAAATCGCCGCGGAAATCGGCTATCCCGTTATGATCAAAGCCGCCGAAGGCGGCGGCGGGCGCGGCATGCGCATCGTGCGCCACGCGCGCGAACTCATCCCCCTGTTTCAAACCGCCAAAGCCGAAGCCCAGCAAGCCTTCGGCAGTCCTAACGTGTACATCGAAAAATTAATCGAGCACCCGCGCCACATCGAGTTCCAGGTCCTCGGCGATAAGCACGGTAACGTAGTCCACCTGGGCGAACGCGAATGCTCGCTCCAGCGCCGCCATCAGAAAGTTCTGGAAGAATCACCGTCCGTTGCGATGGACGCTCCCACACGCAAACGCATTGGCAAACAAGTCGTGGACGCGCTAAAAAAACTAGGCTATTCCAGCGCCGGCACCGTCGAATTTCTGCGCGAAGAATCCGGCAACCTCTTTTTCATCGAAATGAACGCACGCATCCAGGTCGAACATCCCGTCACCGAAATGGTCACCGGCGTGGACCTGGTAAAATCGCAAATCCGCGTAGCCGCCGGAGAAAAACTCACCGACATTCTCGGCCCTATCGAATTCCGCGGCCACGCCATCGAGTGTCGCGTCAACGCCGAAGATCCCGAAACCTTCGTTCCCAGCGCTGGACGCATCACGGCCTTCCGCGTCCCCGGCGGCCCCGGCATAAGAGTGGACACGGCCAGCTACTCCGACGCGGTGATTCCCCCGTACTACGATTCCCTAATCGCAAAAATAATCGCCCACGGCAACGACCGCGCCGAAGCCATAGCTAGAATGAACGGCGCCCTGGACGGCTTCGTAGTAGAAGGCATAAAAACCACCATCCCCCTGCACAAAAAAATTCTAGCCGACCCAAATTTCATAGCCGGCAAATTCGACACCCACTTTCTCGATCGTGCGCTCGCAGTAACAGCCAAGTAGCGCGGACGCGCCATTGTTTCCGCCTCTCTATGTCATCCTCGATGCCGCCCCCGCGCAGTCAACTGACTCGCTCGTGTCGCTTGCCCAAAGTCTCGCCGAGGCTGGCGTCCAACTACTCCAACTCCGAGCCAAGCATCTTTCCGCGCGCCAATTCCAAGAAATCGCCACGGCCCTGGTCGCCGCCGCACCAAAAAACGCCCGCCTCATCATCAACGACCGGCCAGACATCGCCAGCATCACTCAGGCCGCAGGCGTCCATGTGGGCCAAGAAGACCTCCTGGTAGAAGCCGCGCGCAAACTCTGCCCTACGCCGCAATGGGTTGGGATTTCGACACACAATCTCGAACAAATCCGCGCAGCCAACAACACTTCGGCGGACTATATAGCCGTGGGCCCCATTTACCCGACCACCACAAAACAGAATCCCGACCCGGTAGTAGGCCTGGACCTGATTCGCGCAGCCAAAAAACTAACGCGCAAACCCATAGTAGCCATCGGCGGCATCACAATAAACTCCGCCCCAGCAGTATTCCAAGCCGGCGCCGACTCCGTAGCCATAATCAGCGATCTGGTAAACGCCCCAGACCCAGCCCGGCGCGCCCGCGATTACCTATCACTAGCAGCGCAAGCAATCGCCACCCGAAACATCGGGACGTGACGCGAATTGGCGCACAACGACGATTTAGTAGTTGCTACCTCGCGGCTCTGTGTTATTTTTCATCCGCGCGCACCGCGGGCCATTTTGGTCTGCATTTTGAAATATCAATGCCCTGATCAGTCTTAATCAGTATTCGTCTGTGGCGATTCTGACTTTCTGACGCGCCCGCGACCCGACGGAGGACGTACGGCATGACCAACCCGTTGTTCAAGAAAAAGCCGATGGACTGGCTGCTTAACGAAGCCAAAGCCACAGGCGAGCACACCTTAAAACGCACGCTGGGCCCCATCTCCCTCACAGCTCTAGGGGTTGGCGCCGTAATCGGCGCAGGCATCTTCGTGCTCTCTGGCCTGGGCGCGCACTACGCCGGACCGGGCCTCATGCTCTCCTTCATCATCTCCGGCCTCGGCTGCGCCTTCGCGGGTCTCTGCTATGCCGAATTCGCCGCTCTGATTCCGCTCGCAGGCAGCGCCTACACCTACGCGTACGCCGCGCTGGGTGAATTAATCGCCTGGATCATCGGCTGGGACCTCACTCTTGAATACGCCATGGGCGCCAGCACCGTTTCGTCGGGCTGGTCCAATCACTTCATTGAATTCCTCAAAATTTTTCATCTGAAGATGCCGCTCTGGCTCGCCTACGACCACTGGACCGCTCTGATTACCGCGGAGAACGTCATCGCCCGTCAGATGGCCCACGCTTCCGATCCCTCGCTCGTTCTGGGTTCTCAAGCCTTCCTCGCGCGGGTTGGCGAAATCATGACCGCGCAGACTCCCGAACTCATCCAGCGCGCCCACGATCTCGTTTCCGCGCCAGTTCTGTTCGGCGTCGAATTCGGTTTCAATCTCCCCGCATTCCTCATCGCCCTGATCATCACCGCCGTCTTGGTGATCGGCATCAAGGAAAGCGCATCCTTCAACGCCACAATCGTAATCATCAAGGTCGCTGTCGTGCTGTTCGTGATCCTTCTCGGCATGCGTTATATCAGCCCCTCCAACTGGGGCCACGATTGGTCCAGCTTCGCGCCCATGGGTTTCGGAGGAATCGGCAGAGGTGCCGCGTACATATTTTTTGCCTACATCGGCTTTGACGCCGTTTCCACCACCGCGCAGGAAGCCAAAAATCCGCAACGCGACCTGCCCATCGGCATCATCGCCTCCCTCGTGATGTGCACCATCCTGTACATTCTCGTGGCCGCCGTCCTCACCGGCATGGTGCCCTGGAAGGAAATCAATATCGAAGCCCCGCTGGCCGTCGCCTTCCTCGATCGCGGCTTGACCAAAGCTTCCTACCTCATCACCGCCGGAGCACTCGCTGGTCTGACCAGCGTCATGTTAGTCATGCTTCTCGGCCAGACTCGCGTACTCTATTCCATGGCCAACGACGGCCTGCTCCCAAGAAAATTCTTCGCCGCCATTCATCCCAAATTCCGCACACCCTACAAGAACACAATCCTGGTCGGCCTCATCGCCGCCATCATCGGCAGCATCACGCCGATCAACATCATCGGTGAAATGGTCAACATCGGCACCATCTTCGCCTTCATCATCGTCTGCATCTCCATCATGGTCCTGCGCAAAACCAACCCGAATCAACCGCGCCCCTTCCGCACGCCTTGGGTGCCGCTCGTCCCCGTCCTGGGCATCCTCTTCAACGGCTACATGATGTACAAGCTGGGCATCTGGAATTGGGCCCGCCTGATCATCTGGCTGCTGATCGGCCTCGTCGTCTATTTCGGCTACAGCCGCCACCACAGCCGAGTGCAACAAAACGATCGCAGCGCCCTGTAATTTCGATTGCGTCTGGCGACAAGTGCGCTGGGTTAGGCCGCGACGTAGTGGTCTTAATGTTGGGCGAAAAATTGTCGTGGCCGTCACCCTGAGCCCGCGAAAGCGGGTGACGGACCTCTCTTCGTTTTCTTCGCGATGCCGCACCCGCCTCCGCGCCTCGCCCACCTTCCCTAACGCCCGCACCTCAGCTATTCTTCTAACCCTCAAGACAAACCAAAGTGAACCGACTCTCCCCTCGCCGCCTAATCATCTTCCTTCGGCGCACCTCGCCGCTGGACATAATCGCCACGGCAATCGTCCTGCTCTACGCGCTAGCCCGCGTAGCACTAATCCTGGGCGCCACAATTCGATTCAATGGCTTTCTCAGCTTTGTAGCCTTTCTCTCCGCCGTCTATCTCTTCGTCCGCCTGATCCCCTGGCTCCGCAACCGCTTCATGTGGACTCTCCGCAATCGCCTCATCGTCACCTACGTTTTCATAGCCGTCGTGCCCGTGATCCTGCTCCTCTCGATGGCAGGCCTAGCCACCTACGGCCTCTACCTCCAACTAGGCGCGCACCTGTTCCACGACGATCTCCAGGAACGCATCAGCACCATCGCAGCCGATGCCGACGCCCTGGCAGGCGCTGTAGAAATGGAAGCCGCTCACGGCGCCGAACCCACCAACGAAGCCATCCTCCAACGCCCCGGTGTCTCCAACCTGATCGAAGCCGAACGCAAAGAATGGCCCGACCTCCGCGTCTTCCCCAATCGCGGTCAACGCGTCATCCAGCAGCAATCTCAAGACGGCCAGCACTTCGCCGGCCTCGTGGAAATCGACAGCAGAATCTGGGTTGCCGCCGCCGTCAGCAAAAATGGCCCCGCAGGCCCCTTCAATCTAGTAGTAGCCACGCCGCTGAACTCAGCTTTCCTCGACACCTTCGCTTCCGAATTCGGTCCCATAGCGATAATTCCGCTCCGTCCCAGCGCCGAAACAAATCCCACGAACGCCTCGCTCAATTTCAACGGCCACGTCTTCATCCCCGGCCAACAAATCGCCAGCCGCCGCCGCACTCTCGGCCCTCCGCAAAATTGGGCAGACATCCGCATCAACGGTGTCTCCACCCTGGAACTTGCCCACGTGGGCCCCCAACCACTCGACGCCCCGGCAGCAGTTTTCGCCTCCTTCGGCATCCGCGCGTCGGCCCTAAACCGCCGCCTCTTCACCTCGGTCGGCGATGTTGGCCCCGTCCTCGAAATCTTGCTGATCGCCGCTGCCGTAATCTTCCTGCTACTCGGCATCGCCGGTCTCGCCACCGGATTCGTCCTCACCCGCACCATCACCACCTCGGTTGACGATCTCTACAGAGCCACGCTCCACGTTCGTCGCGGCGATTTCACTCAACGCGTCCGCGTCCACCAACGCGACCAACTCGGCGCACTAGGGGAATCCTTCAACGAAATGACCAGCTCCATCGCCGAGCTAATCGAAGAACAAAGCAAGCGCCAAAAACTCGAAAACGAAATCGTGATCGCCCGCGAAGTTCAGTCCCAACTTTTCCCGCAAGTTCTCCCAACGCTCCCCGGCCTGGAACTAGCCGCCATCTGCCGCCCCGCCCGCGTAGTCAGCGGCGACTACTACGATTTCATACGCACCGGCACCAACACCGTAGCCATCGCCCTGGCCGACATCAGCGGCAAAGGAATTTTCGCCGCCCTCCTGATGGCCAGCCTCCAAGCCACCCTCCGCAGTCACGCCGGATTCGATGGCGTGAATGGCACCGCCGAGCTAGTAGCCCGCTTGAACCGCCACCTCTTCCGCAACACTTCCGACGATCGCTACGCCACCTTCTTCTACGCCGTGTACGATGTCGCCGCGCGCACCTTGACCTACACAAATGCGGGTCATCTAGCTCCATTTTTCGTAAACGGTGCAAACGTGCAGGAATTGAGCGAAGGCGGCACAGTCGTAGGCCTGATCGAAGACTGCCAATTCACCCAAGGCACAATAAAAGTAGAACCTGGCAGCCTCTTCGTAGCCTTTAGCGACGGCCTGACCGAACCAGAAAACGTCTACGGCGAAGAATTCGGCGTCACGCGGCTTAGAGACGAAGTCCTCCGCCAGCGCAGCCTCCATCCCCAGCCCATAGCCGAAAACCTGATAGCCGCAGCAGAACAATGGGCCGGCACAGCCGAACAAGCCGACGACATAACAGTAGTCGTCGCCCGCATGGGCTGACCTCGTCGCTTTCGATTTTGAATTTGTAGCGGCGGTCCCGCGAAGCGGGGGCGGGCATCTTTGCCGTTGGTTTTCTCTGCGACCTCTCAAAAAATTCATTATACTTACCGCACCAAAACCCAGGAGCCACAGTGCCCTTACGCAATCGCACCGCTCTAATCACTGGCGGCAGCCGAGGCATCGGCAAAGGCATCGCCCAAGGACTAGCCCAGGAAGGCGTCCGCATCGCCATCTCTTACCGCGCAAATAAAACCGCGGCCCAAGCTACTCTCCGCACGCTCCAGGCACAAGGCGCAGAATGTTTCGCAGTAGAAGCCGACGCCACCAACCCGGAAAAGGTTCAATTCCTGATGGACGCAGTCCTGGAACGCTTCGGCCGCCTCGACATCCTCGTTAACAACGTAGGCGAATTTAACTGGAAGCTAGTAGCCGACACCAGCGCCGACGAATGGCAAAAAGTAATCGCCTCCAATCTCTACAGCGTCCTCCATGCCAGCAAAGCCGCAATCCCAGCGATGCGCCGCCAACACTGGGGCCGCATAATCAATCTTGGCGCAGTAGGCGCCGAACGAGCCTTCGGCCAAGGAACTATCAGCGCTTACGCAGCCGCCAAAGCCGCCGTAGTCTCCTTCTCGCGCTCCCTGGCCATAGAAGAAGCAAAAAACGGCATCACCGTAAACGTAATCAATCCCTCCAACATTGACGAACGCGAACTAACCGCCGACGAAGCCCGCCGCATCCGCGACGCCAGATCCCCCATGGGCCGCCCCCCCAGCTCCGAAGACGTAACTGCCGCCGTAAAATTCTTCGCCAGCGACGGCGCCGACTACATCACGGGTCAAGTAATCAACGTAACCGGCGGCTGGATGCTGTAGCAGGAGGTAGCATCGGCCTGCCCGCCGAAGGAGGGCGATCCTGCCTGTGTTCTTTCTTTTGACATCGTATTCGTGCCGCAGGTCGTGTCCCGCGCTAGGACACGAGTGTTAATCCACGAACGTATTGATCAAACCCGGGATTGTAATCATTGCGAGAGGGTGCCCATTCTTCGCGCTTTGCCTCATGCGAAGGGTAGGGTTTTTGACGTGATCCAAAATCTTAACCAGTCGAGCGCGAGTACGAAAACGGAGAACTACCTCAGCTCAGCTTTTCCAAAATAGATTCGCTGGAAATCGCGCCTTCCATCTTCGGCATAGGTTCCGCTGCTTGCCCAACAGGCTTCGGTGCGGCCTGCACCGGTGGCGCCGTATACCCATCCTCGCCCACAAACGCGAACTCCTTGCGATCCAGTCCGCGCAACATGCGCCCATTGGTGCATTCGACCGAAAGAGTCAGAGTTCCGCCAATGGTTTCGACGGCGGTCACCACGCCGTGCGCGCCAGAAGCTCGGTGCATCACCTTGTCGCCAGGTTGCGCAATAGCTTCCTTCGCCTCGCCCTTTTCAGGTGGCGCGTTCTGGCCAATCGTCGAGATTTTCTCCCAAAGTTTGCTCATGGCCCAAGCTCCTCGGTCCTCGATTCAATTCTCGAAATCACTCGTGCGCTGCAGAACGCCAGTCGCCTAGAACTCTTGGTGTGGCCCGCGCATGCCAGTTTCAGCGCAAGCAGCTCTGACCAAGCATACGTCCATTCAGCCGAGCACCCCGTCTTTTTGCTGCGCGTCGTCCCTAACAAGCAACCATCAAAACATTTAGGCCAGTAGGTACTAGTTCTGTACCAGTTCTGTCCGAACGTACAGCTGCGCCTCCACCCGTCCCGTGTTAGCGTGGTGCAGCAATCAAAAAAATGAATAATCTTCACAATTCGCGCGAAGCAAGCTGCGTCGCACCAACGCCGCCCACGAATACCCCTGCTACAACATCTGCCACACTTTCGCCCATCTCCACTGTACGTAAACCTACGCACAATTCGTAACGACCGTAGCCTGTTTCTAATCAACGTCACGCCGATTAGAAATCACCGTAAATAATAGAAAACAAACAACAGCCATCATTTCTAATCAGCTATTTTTAGCGAAAAATGAACCGCCGAACCGGAAATTCAAAAGCCCGGCGTGATATAAATTGACCCGCTCAAGATGCGCAACGCACAAAGGAACGCAAAAATTATGAAGGCCTGGACCCGAGGCGCGAAAGTTCTAGCGGTCGGCGCGATCATTTTTTCAGCCGCGACGGCGAAAGGACAAAGCGCATCGTCACCGCACAGCTATCACGTCGAAGGAGACGTCGAAGGCGTGCACGATCCTTCGATCATCAAGCAAAACGACACATGGTATCTGTTCGGCACCGCCACCGAAAAAGGCCCGCACGCGCAACTGCCCATGCGCTGCTCTAACGATCTGGAACATTGGAAACGTTGCGGCGCTGTCTTCGCCGCTATCCCCGACTGGATCCAGAAAGAGAGCCCCGAAACCAAAGACCTCTGGGCGCCGGATATTTCCTACTTCAACGGAAAATATCACGTGTACTACGCCTTTTCGGCCTTCGGAAAAAATACTTCCGGTATCGCGCTAGTGACCAACAAGACGCTCGATCAATCCAGCCCCGATTTTCATTGGGTGGACGAAGGCGTCGTGCTGAAGTCCGTGGCCAGCGAAGACTTCAACGCCATTGATCCCAACGTCGTTTTCGATTCCGCCGGCACGCCGTGGCTAAGCTTCGGAAGTTTCTGGAGCGGCATAAAAATGCGCCGCCTCGACGCCGCCACGGGAAAACTCTCACCGCAAGACAACAAACTCTACGCGCTAGCCAGCCGCGAACGCCCCGAAAATCCTCCACCCGCGCCGCCGGGGCTGCCCGCGGATTGGCAGGCGATCGAAGCTCCGTTCATAGTCCATCACGGTGATTATTATTATCTCTTTGCCTCCTTCGATTTGTGCTGCCGCGGAGTAAAGAGCAACTACCGCACGGTAGTCGGCCGCTCGCGCGAAGTAACTGGCCCGTACGTTGACGCCGACGGCAAACCCATGCTCCACGGAGCCGGCACCGCACTACTGACAGGCAACTTCCGCTGGTTCGGCCCAGGCGGCGAATCAATCCTGCAGCAGCCAACGGGCGACATTATCGTCTTCCACGCCTACGACAGCAAAACTGGCCACCCCTTTCTCCAGATCTCGACGATCGATTGGTCTAGCGGCTGGCCCCACGCCGCCCTGGAAGGAGATGAGTCTACGGCCAAATAAAATGATGATCCGGGCGCGGAGTGTTGACGAGCAAAAACAAAAAAGCCCATCCTTCCCGGGAGGATCTGCGGGAAGGATGGGCTTGTGCTGCGTACTAATTGAGTCTTTCACTTACGACCGCGGATTACCGATGTCCGCCGCCGTGACCACCACCACCACCGTGGAAGCCGCCACCGCCGCGAACTGCGCCGCCGCGGACTGCTACATGCGAAGCGCCACCGCGGAAGCCGCCAACTGCGCCGCGTCCTGCGAAGCCGGGACCGCGACCAGCGAACCCACGGCCGTCAAAGCCGCGACCAGCGAATCCGCGACCGTCGAACCCGCGCCCAAAACCACGTCCGCCGAACCCACCGCGGAACCAAGGGCCGGCACCGATGAAGAGACCACCGGAGAACCAGCTAGGACCGTAGTATCCGTACGGTGCGCAGGCATACGGGTAATACCCGTAGTATCCGTAGGCGCAGACAGGAGCCGGGCCGACATAGCCCGGACCGATGCCAACACCGATTGCGACGCGCTGAGCGTTAGCGTTAGGTGCTAGAGCCAAAGCGGTTCCAAGCACTGCAAAGATCATCAGATATTTCACGAGGTGTTTCATATTTGGGCCCCTTCTGAGCCCGTAAAGCCGTTCTGTCTATAAATCCTTTGTTTCCGCCGCCTACCGGATACCTTCGGTGGCGTCTGATAGTGAAACACAGGTAGCAGGGGAAAGTTGCGGCGGGGGCGAAGAGGAGGCAAAGCATGGGAGGCGCGAGGGTTAGGTAGCTGCGCATAGCCAAGCGCGGCAATTGAGAGACTGGGGTCTGCAGGGCGCAGCCGCTCGGGATCGATTTACGCTAAGGACTGCGAAGAGGACAGCCAAGAGTGGCTGTCCCACGAATGCCTTCGCGTTGACTGGGCGCTTCGCGGCTTGTTACTCTGAGTCCCCGGAATTGGCGTTGCATCAAATGTTGATACCGAAATAATTGCGGCGAGACTTACTGAGCTTACGGAGGAATACGCATGGCGACACCAGCCAGGCCCAAGGTTTTCAAGAACTTTATCAATGGAGAGTGGGTAGAAGCGCGCAGCGGCAAGGCCATCGAAAATCGCAACCCGGCGAACACCGGGGAATTGGTCGGCATGTTCCCAGCGTCCACGCAAGAGGATGTGAATCTGGCGATTGACGCGGCCAAAGGCGCTTACGACAAATGGCGGCTGACTCCTGCGCCGAAACGCGCGGAAATTCTGTACCGCGCAGCGGAGATTTTGATCGAGCGCAAGGAAGATTATTCGCGCGACATGACGCGCGAGATGGGAAAGGTGCTGGCCGAGACCCGCGGCGACGTGCAAGAAGCAATTGACATGACCTACCTGATGGCGGGGGAGGGAAGGCGGCAGTTTGGGCAAACGACGCCGTCGGAGTTGCCGAATAAATTCGCGATGTCCGTGCGCACGCCTGTGGGAGTTGCTGGTCTGATCTGTCCTTGGAATTTTCCGATGGCGATTCCGTCGTGGAAAGCGATGCCGGCGCTGGTGACCGGGAACACAGTGGTGATCAAGCCGGCGGAAGACACGCCGCTATCTACTTACAATTTGATGCAGGTGTTGAGCGAAGCTGGGTTGCCGCGCGGCGTGATGAACGTGGTTTTTGGAGATGGTCCTGGCGCGGGAGCGCCTTTGCTCAATCATAAAGATGTGGGCCTGGTGAGTTTTACCGGCTCGACCGATGTTGGGCGCATTGTCAGCACGGCTTGCGCGCCCTCGTTCAAGAAATGTCACCTGGAGATGGGCGGCAAGAACATCATTATTGTGATGGACGATGCGAACCTGGATCTGGCAGTGGACGGCGCGGTGTGGGGAGGGTTTGGAACCAGCGGGCAGCGTTGCACGGCGGCGAGCCGGGTGGCGGTGCACAAAAAAGTGTACGGCGAATTTGTGGAGAAATTTGTGGCGCGGGTGAAAGCGCTGAAAGTTGGCGATGGCCTGGATCCTACTACTGACATGGGGCCGTGCATCAACGAGCAACAACTGAACACGGTGATGAAATACGTACAGATTGGGAAGGATGAAACAGCGAAGCTCGCGACGGGCGGGCATCGGCTGGAAAGTGGAACGTGGGGGCGCGGCTGGTTCCACGAGCCGACGGTGTTTACAGATTGCGCTCCGAAAATGCGCATTGCGCAGGAAGAAATTTTTGGGCCGGTGGTGGCGGTGATTCCGTTCGAGGATTTCGATGAAGCGTTGGATATTGCCAACGGGGTGCAGTACGGATTGTCGGCTGCGATTTACACGCGCAACGTGAATAACGCGTTTCGCGCGCAACGCGATTTGCAGACGGGAATTGTTTATGTGAATGCACCGACGATTGGCGCGGAAACGCATCTGCCGTTTGGCGGGATCAAGAATACCGGCAACGGTCATCGCGAATCGGGTGAGGCCGCGCTGGATTTTTATTCGGAGTGGAAGACGGTTTACATTGATTATTCGGACCGGTTACAGCGGGCGCAGATTGATAATGCGTAAGGCGTAGCGTTGGACGAAAAGCAGATCAGCTGCCGGGATGACGGCGTTTCCTCGGTAGGAGGCGTTTCAGGGGCGAGTCTGAGACTCGCCCCTACGGCCGCACATCCGTTAGACTTTTAGGCCGATCAGGCGCATCAGCTCCAGGGCGTTGCTTTTGGCTACCACGCCGTCACGTAGTTTGTGGTCGAAGCGCATTTTTCCTTCCTCGACATAATCTTGAAAATGGACATTGCGGATGGCGCCGGGCAATACTTGCGCGGTATCGGTTAGAGCGAGATCGTGAGTTGTCACAATTCCTAGCGCGCCGCGTTCGAGCAGCGCGCGCAGCAGTCCTTCTGAGCCAATCCGGCGGTCATGCGAGTTCGTTCCTTCCAGCAACTCATCGAAGAGGAACAGGACGTGCTGGGAATTTTCCGTCAGATTGAATACATCGCGGATGCGCAGAATTTCGGTGTAGAAACTCGAGCGATGTTCCTGCAGCGAATCCACGCGGCGAATGCTGGTGCCTAGCAGGATGGGCGTCATGCGGAGAGATTTGCCGCGAATCGGCGCGCCGGCGAGTGCCAGCACCGCGTTGATTCCAGCGGTGCGCAGATATGTGCTTTTGCCGGACATGTTCGAGCCGCTGACGAGCAGGACGCGAGTCTGCGCGTCGAGCTGTACATTATTGCGTACGCACTCGACTGACGGAATTAGCGGGTGGCCGAGCTCTTCGCCAAGAAAAATCGCGGGTTCGATCGGAAGCGCTGGCGCAAATTCTGGAAAAGGATCGTCGGGATGTTCGTAGGAATAGCTGGCGAGCGAAAGCAGCGCTTCCGTCTCCGCGGCAACATCGGACCAGGCGCTCAATTTGCCCCCGTGATGTTTGCGCCACGCTTCCGCGGCGAAGGCGCATTGCACGGTGTAGAGCATGGGCAGTTCGAGCAAGCGGCCGAGCAGATCTTCACGCGCGTCAATCCAATAAACGATGTTTGCCAGTTGGCGCACGGACTGGGAAGCGGTTTGGCTGCCGCTTTTCAATTCGGTCGCGAAGGCCTGCAAGCGCGGCGACGCGAACGGCTCGCATTCAAGGCGGCGCAGAATGTCTGCGAAGAGTCCCAAACCTTCGGCATTGCACGCGAGAGTCGCGACGACTTTTTCAGCGCGATCTCGCAGCCAAAGCAGGACGAGAACTTCGAGCGTCAGCACAATCGCCAGCGGCCAGAGTCTGAAAGCTGCGAACAAATAAATGGTGGTGGCCGCGGCGGAAATTGCCAGTAGTGCGGCGAGGATTCGCCACGGACCTGCGGGAAGTTGCGGCGGAGTCCCGGCCCAGTTTTCGAGCGAGCGTGGATCGAGGCGCACTTTCAGGTCTTCGCCGAGCAGCGCCAGCTCCTCGCGCAAATCGAGTTTGTCGCGGAGTTCGACGATGACTTTGTGTCTTTCGTGGATTGCCGGAACTGGAGACGCACTTGTGAGCCATTGCGCCAAGCGTTCTTCGCCCATCGGAAGGAGGGCGGTCGAGAGCAGCTCGAACAGGCAGCCGGTGCCGAAAACGTCGAGATCATCGGCGTAGACGTGTTTGGGATTGCGGAAGCGTTCACCGGACGCACCGGTGCCGGACCAGCGGTCTTCCAGGCGCGCGATGCCGCCTTGGTAGAAGGCGACTGCGCTGCGTGCGTGGGCGAGAGCGCGCAAAGCGAATTCGTGCGCGAGGGAAAGGGCGACGTAGATCGCGATGGGAAGGGCGAGCCAGTACGTGGAGATCATTTCGTCTTTCAGCGCGAGCCATAGGAGGACGATTGCGAGGATGACCGTAGCGAGTTTGGCGTTTCCGAAGCGTTTGTGGAGAGCGTCTTTGGCGGCCACGGTTCTTTGGCGGGCTGCGAAGCGATTTGAATATTCGGCGTGTGGGCGGGACAACGACTGCCTCCTGTGACGTAGTCAGTTTACTACCCGATTGGGTACAAGTTGATGTGATGAGTCCGCGGCGTGTTAGTGAAACGCAGATCCCTGCCTGCGGCAGGCAGGCCGCACTGCGTCCCGCGCCCGCCAGAACGCAGCGGGAGAGATCCTTCGGCCGGCTTGAAGCGAAGGCGCCGGCCTCAGGATGACGATGCTCGTCGCATCGTCAGAAAAAGCGCGAGACTGCGTTTGGGATGACAGCCCGCTCGACGTTCTGCAACTGGTTTCAGATGGACGCGTGCTTACTGCTGCGGCGCGGGGGCAGCGGCCGGCATGTACATAGGTTCGGGTGTGGGCGACCACGCTGGTGCTGGGGCGTGGTTGGCCTGGTAATCGCGATACCAGATTGCTTCGCTGGCTCTTTGCCAGAGGCGCGTGCCGATCCAGATGAGGATCATCAGCTGGCTTACCAGGAATGCCGCGACGTTGGATTGCGGGCTCAGTTGGAACATCCAGACGTAGAGGGCGAGGGCGAAGAGCAGCCAGGAGATGATGCTGACGCGGAGGTAGATCCAAAGCAACGAGAAAAAATTGCGGCGGAACAAAGTGAACGCGCGGCGCAGGGCGCGATGCATTTTCTTTTCGTCGTCGGCGACGGCGATGACCTGGGCCATGTCAAACCAGACGCGCACGATGATAAGGAGCAGCAGGATCACAATGGCGGCGGCTTCGACGACATGGTCGCCGGGGTAGGGAGAAATGGACGTGTCCTCGATGTGGGTATAGATCGCGTTGGTGGCGGCGGCCAGGCCCGCGATGGGCAGCAAAACGATGGCGAGATAAATAAGGAGGCGGAAGAAGCGCCAGAAATGGTGGCCGGCGGCTTCAAAGAAAGCTGTGGTAGTGGGTTTTTCACCGAGAACGTAGGCGGCGAGGATGCCGCCCGTCGCGAACAGCATGAATATCACGAAGAGAATCGAAAAATGAACGATGGTGTGGCCATGAATCTCGAGCGGCGAGTCTGGCAATTGCTGCAGGGTGATGAGTGAGGAGACGTCGAATCCTTTTACCAGGCGTTCGGCGGCGACGCTGTTATTCAGAAGGAACGAAGCGCGCTCGGTCATTTCCTGTGTCGAATAGAAGCCGAAAATCAGGCAGACGAAGAAAAGCCACCAGACCAGGCGTTGCCATTTCCATACCAGTCCGGCGCCTGAAAAAAATGTGCCGCGATTCGATTCGGCCATTCGCTTTTCTCCCTCGAGTCCGTTAGGTGAGCCAGGCCAGCAATTGTGAGAGCCATTCGCTGGCGAACACCCAGATGGTTCTTAGCTTGTGGGCCGCGCGCGGATTCGCGTCTTCGATAAAGCTGTTATTGAAATAATCGCGGTCCATGGTGATTTGGTCGTGTGCGTCAATTTGCGCAGATTCGATTTTAGCTTTGCGATCGTACTGGTAGCGCACCCAGCGATCTTGGCCGTCCCAGTGTTCGGTGGCGGTGGTGTGATCGTCAAATTTAACTTCGAGGTCCACGGGGAATTGGAAATCGCCCTTGCGAACCACCGTTACGTAAGTGCGATAGATTTCGTCCTTGTCGTTTTTCTTAGAGTTGTGAGCAGGGGTGTCCCACCACTTCAGCGGATCGGAATGGGCGTCGGCGAGGGAATAATCCAGGACCTGAGTGCCGTAAACCGCTTGATTGAAATACCAGTGCAGGTCTTTGCCGGAAACTTCCTCGATGGTCTTCAGAAAATCTTCGCCGGTGGGATGGGTGAAACGATAACGCATGAAATAGGTGTGCAGGGCCTGGCGCAGCGTGTCTTCGCCAATTACTTTTTCTAGGGTGAGCAGCATGGTGGCCGTCTTGCCGTAGGTGATGTCGCCGTAGGAATTGTTGTCGTAAAACTGCCAAGCAAAGCGAGAGAGGGGATCTTTGGCCGGATCGCCGAGGTAACTGATCTGCTGCAAGCCTGATTCGCCCATTTGTGCGAACGGGAAATTCAGCACGGAAGTATTTTTGCCGTAGAGCTTGTCCATCACTTTCACTTCGGTGTAACTGTTGATGCCTTCGTCGAGCCAGGCTTCTTCGAATTCGTTGGTGGCGACCATACCGTACCAATACTGGTGGCCGAATTCGTGTTCGGTGACAACTTCTGGAGCGAGCACGCCCTGCGGCATGTGCACGGATGTGCCGAGAGTAATCAGCGTGGGATATTCCATGCCGCCGGCATCGGCGCCGCCGTGCGGAGGATCAACCATGGTGAGGCGATCATAAGGATACGGGCCGTACCATTCGTCGAAGAGCTGCAGAGAGCCTTTCGCCACCTTGATGTAGCGTTGCGCCGAAGATTCGTGGCCGGGCGAAATCAATAGGTGAATTTTTACGGGTCCCTGGCTGCCGGTCCAGGAGTCTTCTACCACTGTGAAGCTGGGGCTGGCGGTCCAGGAAAAATCGTGGACGTCTTCGGAATGGTAACTGAGGGTTTTGGTGCCGTCGGGATTTGTTGCGCTGGAGACAAGATCGCCGCCGGCACCGACGATTTCATTTTGCGGTACGGTGATTTTTACGTCGAAGGTGCCGAAATCGGCAAAGAATTCGGTGTTGGCGTGAAATTGATGGCAGTTCCAGGCATTTTTCCACCACACACCGACTTTGGGGAACCACTGGCCGACCATGTCGAAATCGTGAGCGTAGCCGGTGCGTTCGACGACTTTGGGAAGCACGTCGTGGAAGACGATGTGGAATTCCACGGAGGCGCCGGGTGCGACGGGTTTCGGCAGAGTAATTTGCACGACGGTGTGGTCGTCGGTGTTTTTATCGTCGGGCTGGATGAACTCTATTTTGTTGGTTAGGTCGCCCGCGCCTGCGACTTCGAGTTTGTCTATGGTGATCGAGCCGAAGTGTTTCGGGTCCCAGTCAGTGTCTGGGCCACTGCCGCGCGTGCCGCTGCGGCGGACTTCGGTCATGAAAGTGGACTGGGGCTGGAAAGCGTTGAGGTAAAGATGGAAGGGGAATGTTTGCTGCGGCTGGCCGGTCAGGTTTTTATAAGTGAGAGTTTCGCTGGCGGCGATAGTGTGCTTCGTGGGGTCGAGCTTGGCTTCGATTTGGTAGGCGACTATCCGGGTGGAGAGGGTTTTCGTCGCTATTTCGGCCGGTGGGGGAGCTGCTTGCGAAAAAATTGGGCCGCAGAAGATTGCCGAGGCTGCGGCGAGTGCAAACAATTTCGTCAATTGCATCCCTCCTCCCACACATGAAGCGCTTTCAGGGGCGAACGCCAGGGGCAACAGCGCGTACACGATATGATACGAGGGGAGGGGGGCGCAAGTTTCGTTTCGGAGAGAATTCATGCTGCGCGGCGAGGCATCGGTGGCGAGGACGCGGGGCGAGGCCCGCCAAGCAGGAGATTGGCGTTCCCAGGAACTGCAACGGCGCACAGCTTCAGACCGCCGCGGCAACGGCGACATGTCGTGGCACGGTGCATATAAGGACGTGCGTGTTGCGCGAAGGCGTTTTGGGGTGAAGTTGACGGGTTGCGGCGCAGCGACTACACTAAAATCAGAGTGGAAGTGTAGCGGCGCGGGCCGGCGAGTGCGGTGCTGGCTTGTTGTCGGCGGAAGGTCATGAGTCCAACGGTCTTGCAACAGAAACGCCACCAGCAGATTTTGACGGACGTGGTGCGCGCGTACATCGAGACGGGCGAGCCCGTTTCATCGCGGAGCATTGTGCACCGGCATATCGAGCCTCTCAGTTCGGCAACGGTGCGGAACGTGATGGCGGACTTGGAGGATGCGGGATTGCTTTTTCAGCCGCACACTTCGGCGGGGCGCGTGCCGACTGCGGCGGCTTATCGTTTTTTTGTGGAG